>Ga0335073_10016753_pt1 | contig 10242 bp, 9 predicted proteins | sample Lox_Sample_22_FD_207093 | JGI IMG/M metagenome (GOLD analysis project Ga0335073, IMG submission 207093) | Soil microbial communities from Loxahatchee National Wildlife Refuge, Florida, United States - Lox_Sample_2.2 | ecosystem: Environmental > Terrestrial > Soil > Wetlands | place: USA: Florida... | reverse complement strand
GATCCGTCCAGCCCCGGCCGGCGCCGAGGGGCTGAACGGAAAGTGGTTAGCCGCGATCGCCCCGGGTAGCCGGGTGCGCCGAGCACCCGGAACCCAAACGCGAAGGAAAACGGCATGACCTACAACCAGAGCACTGAGGTCGTCGCGGTGCTAGGCGCCGGCGGGGCCATGGGCTTCGCGATGGCCCGGAACATCGCCCGGGCCGGTCTCCCCGTCCGGGCCTGGAACCGCTCCCGAGCCAAGGCCGAACCCCTCGCCCAAGACGGCGCCGTCATCACCGGCACCCCGGCTGAGGCGGCCGAGGGCGCCACCATCGTGCTGACCATGCTGGCCGACGCCGAGGCGGTCGTGCAGTCCATGGACTCCGACGACGGCGCGCTGCCGGTCATGGCCCGCCGGAACGATCTCGACCACCCCGTCTGGCTGCAGATGAGCACGATCGGCGAGGACGCCACCCGCCGGTGCATCGCGCTGGCCAACAACTACGGCGTGGGCTTCGTGGACGCGCCGGTCCTGGGCACCAGGCAGCCAGCCGAGCAGGGCCAGTTGGTGGTCCTGGAGTCGGGCCCGGAGGAGGCCCGGCCCCGGACCCACCCGGTCTTCGAGGCGATCGGGCACCGGACCATCCGAGCCGGGGAGGCCGGGGCCGGCACCAGGCTGAAGCTGGTCACCAACAGCTGGGTACTGGCCGTGGTCGAGGCGGGCGCCGAGACGATCGCGCTGGCCGAAGGGCTGGGCCTGGACCCGTCGCTGTTCTTCCAGGCCGTCGAGGGCGGCGCGCTGGACCTGCCGTACCTGCGGATGAAGGGCCGAGCGATCGCGGACCGCGACTTCACCCCGTCGTTCCGTCTCGCCCTGGCCGCCAAGGACGCCAGCCTGGTCCGTGAGTCGGCCTCCCAGCACGGGCTGGATCTGCCGCTGCTAGACCTGATCGCACGTCGGCTGCACCAAGGCGCCGCCGAACACGGCGACGAGGACTTCAGCGCCACCTACCTGACCAGCACCCCGGCATGAACGAGATCGCCCTCCACGTCAACGGTGTCCTGCACCTGCTGACCGTCGATCCGCGGACGTCCCTGCTCGACCTGCTCCGCGAGCGGCTCGGCCTGACCGGATCGAAGAAGGGCTGCGATCACGGCCAGTGCGGCGCGTGCACCGTGCTGATCGACGGACGGCGGCCCAACGCCTGCCTGGCCCTGGCCGTGGCTTACGACGGCATGACCATGGGACTGGGCATGGCTCTGATGGAACAGACCGTCGTCGACGCGGCCCAGGGCGGGTTCGTCCGCCGAGACCTGGCCCAGTACCACATCGCCACCTGCGCCGACGTCCAGGACGTCGACGCGGTGTGGCTGGAGGAGACCGACCCGCACCTGAACCCCATGGGCGCCAAGGGCATCGGCGAGATCGGCATCACCGGCACCGCGGCCGCGATCGGCAACGCCGTCTATCACGCCACTGGCCGCCGCGTCCGCGACCTCCCGATCACCCCGGCCAAGCTGCTCACCTCATGAGAACCACTGGAGGCAGCCTCCAAGGCCGCGGACAGGGCTCACGCTGGCCTGGACGTGGCCCGGTAGCGCGGTTGGTCAGGCCGCTGGCTTCCCGCCCCTCCTGGGCCCTGCTTTCTTCCGGTCCGGCCTCTTCTTGGCGGGTGCCTTCCGGCCCGGTCCCTTCCTGGCCGCCGCGACACTCGACTGCAACGCCTCGGTCAGGTCGACGACGTTCGTCGCGGCCGGCGCCTCCTCGGCCGACTGGAACTCCTCCTTGTTCTTCTTGGCCTCGATCAGCTCGTTGACCCGGTCGGTGTAGGTGTCGCAGTGCTGGCGATGGCGGCCTTGCGCGCTTTACCCATCGCTTCTCGCAGCAGGGCGTACAGCTTCCCGGTCTCCTCACCGCCCGGACCGAGGAAGTAGGCCTTGTTGAAGTACAGAGGGTCGATGTCATCGAGGTCGACGAAGGCACGGATGTCCATCAGCCGGGACCGGCCAGGGGCTACCGAATCGAGTTCGTCCTGGTCGAGTATCACGTAGTTGCCGCCGCCGAGGTCAGCACCCTTGGCGATGTCGGAGTACTCGACCTCGTCCTCGGTGCGTTCGTTGACTCGCTGGTAACGGATGCGATCAGCGGTTCCCTTCTCGAACTGGTGGAACACCGGCCCGTGGGCCTCGGTCGCCGTGTACAGCTGTACCGGAACGGACACCAGTCCGAACGACAGCACCCCGGACCAGATCGAGCGCGCCATGGATATGCTCCTGTCCAGCCCGCGGCCGATTATTCGCCGACCGGTGCTTACCGACGGCGGTCAGTGTCGCCGGGCAGCGACTCCTCGCTGAGCCGCCGGCCGACGAACGAGACACCCAGGGCAGCGACCATCGCGGCCAGCCAGGGCCAGAATCGGACGCGGGCGCAGCGGCTGCCTGGCGGTCTTCGCGCTTATTTGTACCCGAGCTTCCTGGCCAGCTCGTCACGGCCCATCTTGGACCGTCCCGGCAGGTCACGTTCCTTGGCGATCTCGTAGAGCTCGGCCCGCGTCTTGGGGGAGTCGCCGCCGGTGCGCTTCCGCTGGGCCACGGCCGCTCCCTGCTGGCCCAGCGCGGTGCGGGTCTTCTTCGGCAGGTGCGCGATCGTCTTCTTCGACCTGGCCGCCTGCTGCGCCTGGCCCACGTTCCGCCGCGCTGTCTTGGTCTGCTTCGCTGTCGCCATCGGTAGCCTCCCGGTTTCGGCGCTTAGCTGATCGACCCGCTTACTGCCAGCAGGAAACGAGCTCAAACCTGCCGCGCGCAGGCCGGTCCTGGGCGCGGGTGCTTACCCCGGGAGGGTTTCGCCGCCGATGGGGGCGAGGACCTCTCCGGAGTAGTAGCTGGATAGCTGCCCGCTGGCGAAGAAGACGTAGGACGGGGCGATCTCGTCCGGGTGGGCGGCGCGGCCCATGGGCACCTGGCTGCCGAACGATCCGACCCGGTCCCGGTCGAATGTGGCCGGGATGAGCGGGGTCCAGACTGGTCCGGGGGCGACGGCGTTGACCCGGATGCCGCGGTCCTGCAGGGCCTGGGCCAGGGAGTAGGTGAGGGCTAGGACGGCGCCTTTGGTCGCGGCGTAGTCGATCAGGGTCTTGTTGCCGCGCAGCCCGTTGATGGATGAGGTGTTGATGATGACGCCGTTGTCGGGCAGGTGCTTCAGCGCGGCCCGGGTGGTCCAGAAATAGCTGTGCACGTTGACCCGGAACGTCCGCTCCCACTGCCCGGTGCTCAGCTCGGCGAGGTCGGCGACCGGTTCCTGGGTCGCGACGTTGTTCACCAGCACGTCCAGGCCGCCGAGTTCGGTCACGGTCTGCTCGACGGCACGCTGGCAGTTGTCCTCCACCGCCAGGTCGCCGCGGATCGTCACGCACCGCTGCCCGGCCGCTTTGACCAGTTCCGCCGTGTGCGCGGCATCCTCGTCCTCGATTTGCGACAGGTAGGCGATCGCGACATCGGCGCCTTCCTTAGCGAAGGCCACCGCCACCGCCCGCCCGATGCCCGAGTCGCCGCCGGTGATCAGGGCGCGGGTTCCTGCCAGCAGGCCCCGGCCTTCGTAGTCCCGCATCTCATCACGCGGCCGCGGATCCATCTCAGCTGTCCGGCCGGGGTATTTCTGCTCCTGGCCGGGCGGCGGCTGCTGGGCTGATGGCGTGGTCATGTCTCTCCTCCGTCTGCTCTGGTGCGCGGAAGCCGTAATCGCTACCCAGGCCACGGCGGTTATTCGTCAGACACGACGCGCGCCGGACGCCGGACGCCGACGTGTTCTTTCCCGGGCGGCGGTTAATCTCCGCGCTGACGGGCAGTGGGGGCGCCCATTCGGGCAAACCGTGATCGAGGAGGATCAATGGCGGATGTATTTACCGTCCTGGCTCAGGACCACCAGGAGGTCCGGGGCATGCTGGCGGAACTGGAGAAGGGGCCGACCAGGGCCACCGGAGCGAGCGAGGACCAGCTGGCCCTGCGCAAGAAGATGACCGAGACGCTGATCATCGAGGAATCCAAGCACGAAGCGCTCGAGGAAATGTACTTCTGGCCCGCTGTCCGGGAGCATCACCCAGCTGGCGACACGCTGGCCGACGAGGCGACCGGCCAGGAACAGGAAGCCAAGCACGTGCTCGCCGAGCTGGACAAGCTCGATGCCAGCGACACGAGGTTCGAGGAACTGCTCAGCGAGTTCACCGGAGCGGCCCGGGAACACATCGCCTTCGAGGAGAACGAGGTGTGGCCGGGGCTGCGCTCGGTGCTGTCAGCGGAGGTGTCCGGCGAGCTGGGCACCAAGATCGCCGAAGGCAAGAAGACCGCGCCCACGCGGCCCCATCCGCACACCCCCGCCTCGCCGTCCGTGCTCAAGACCGCGGGGCCAGCCGTGGCCGCCGCCGACAAGGCGCGCGACGCGGCGAGCGGCCGCGGGACCGACTGACCGGATGGTACCGGTCGCGGGGACCTCGATGACGATCATGACCAGGCGCGTCACGAACGCGCCGATCCTAGGCATCTGGGGCGGGACGACACCGGAAGAGCGGCAACAGGCCCGGCGCCGCGACTGACCAGCCATCCGTGGCCGGGCCAGGCTCATGAAGCTCTGGCCCGGCCACCCGCCTCCAGCGCACGCCGGTCCTATCCACGGTGTATGCGCCACCGGGCTACAGCGCCGAGACCGGTCCCCAGGCCGGCCGCGCCGGCCGCAACCGCAGCGAGCCGCGCGTAGTCGGCGGCAGCCGGCGCCGCGGGCCGAGACGGCCGCACGGGCTGGTTCCGCAGTCCGGCGGCCAGCACCTCGGCCAGGTGTACCGGCGTGCGCCCGGTGCCGCCCTGCTCGATCTGGGTCCGGCAGCTGAAGCCGTCCGCCAGCACCAGGGTGTCCGGGGCCGCCTCGCGCACGGCGGGCAGCAGGACCCGTTCGCCACAGGCCCGGGACACGTCGTAGTGCCCCGCCTCGAAACCGAAGTTGCCGGCCAGCCCGCAGCACCCCGCGTCCAGCACGTCCAGGTCGACGCCGGCCGCGCGCAGCAGCGCCTGGTCCGCGTCGTAGCCCATGATCGCGTGCTGGTGGCAGTGGGTCTGCGCGATGGCCTGGCCGCCCAGGTGCGGTGGCTGCCAGCCGTCGGTGTGATCGGTCAGCAGTTCGGCCAGGGTGACGGTCTGCTGCCGGAGCCGCTGGACATCTCGGTCGCCGGGCATCAGCTCGCGCGCGTCGGACCGGAACACCGCCGTGCAGCTGGGCTCCAGCCCGACCACTTTGGCGCCGCGCTGCAGGTGCGGCGCCAGCGCGCCGACGGTGCGCTGCAGCACCCGCCGCGCGGTGGCCAGCTGCCCGGTAGAGATCCAGGTCAGGCCGCAGCACAGTGGCTGGGTGGGCACGATGACCCGCCAGCCGGCCGCCTCCAGCACCTCGACCGCCGCCTGCCCGATCGACGGGGCCAGGTGGTTGGTGAACGTGTCCGGCCACAGCACGACCTCGCCCCGGAGCCCGGAGGTCCCGGGATCGTGGCGGGCCGCCCAGGCTTGCAGCGTCTGGCCGGCGAACAGCGGGATCCGCCGCCGCCGGTCGATCCCGCCCGCGGTGGTGAGCACGTCACGCAGGATGGGGGCCTGGGTGAGCGCGTTGACCAGCCGCGGGGCCCGGGCGGCGACCTGGGCCACGGCGGGCAGCCAGCCCATCGAGTAGTGCGCCCGCGGGCGCAGCCGGCCGGCGTAGTGGTGGGCCAGGAACTCGGCCTTCATGGTGGCCATGTCCACCTCGACCGGGCAGTCCTTCTTGCAGCCCTTGCAGGCCAGGCACAGGTCCAGCGCGTCGCGGACCTCGGTGGACCGCCAGCCCGCCGTGACCGGGGAGTCGGCGTGTCCCTCGAGCATCTCGAACAGCAGCCGGCTCCGGCCGCGGGTGGAATGCTCTTCCTCGCGGGTGACCATGTAGGACGGGCACATCACCCCGCCGCTGCTGTGGCGGCACTTGCCCACGCCCACGCACCGCATCACCGCGCGCTCGAACCGGCCGTCGTCGTCTGGGTAGCTGAAGTGGCTGTCGTAGTCCCGCGGCGCCCAGCCCGCCCCGAGCCGCAGGTTCTCATCGAGACGGTAGGGCGCGACGACCTTGCCCGGGTTCATCAGGTTGTCCGGGTCGAAGATGGCCTTGACCTGCCCGAAGGCGCGCACCAGCTCGTCGCCGAACATCTTGCCCAGCAGCTCGCCGCGTGACTGCCCGTCGCCGTGCTCGCCCGAGAACGACCCGCCGTAGGACACCACCAGGTCCGCGGCCCGTTCGATAAATCGGCGGAACGTACCGATGCCTTCGCTGCTGATCAGGTCGAAGGGGATCCTGGTGTGTACGCAGCCCTGACCGAAGTGCCCGTACAGGGCCGAGCCCGAGTAGCCGAACTCGTCGTACAGCTTGGCCAGGTCCCGCAGGTAATCGCCCAGCCGGTCCGGCGGGACCGCAGAATCCTCCCAGCCTTCCCAGGTGTCGGGCATGTCCGGCACCCGGGCGGTGGCGCCCAGGGCCACCTCGCGGACGTCGGCGAGCTCGGCCTCGTGCTCTGGGTCGTCGTAGAACCTGACCGTCGGCTCGTGCTCGCTGCCGTGCAGCTCGTCGATCAGGGCCCGCGCCTTGGCGTCGGCCTCGTCCTGGGAGTCGCCGGAGAAGATGACCATGAGCCAGCCGTTGCCCTCCGGCAGCAGGCGCAGGGCTTCGGGGTTCATCCGGCGTTCCCGCTCGAAGGTGATCAGCCGGTCATCTAGGCCCTCCAGCTGCTCGGGCCGGTGCGGGGCGATGGACGGCGCGGCGTCGGCCGCGCTGGCGATGTCCGGGTAACCGAGCACCACCAGCGCCTGGGCGGCCGGCTTGGGCACCAGCCGCAGCTCGGCGTGCAGGATCGTGACCAGCGTGCTCTCGCTGCCGGTCAGCGCGCGGGCCACGTCGAAGCCCTGCTCGGGCAGCAGCGAGTCCAGGTTGTAGCCGGACACCCGCCGCGGGATCTGCGGATAGCGCTCCCGGATCTGACCGGCGTAGGCGTGCGACAGTTCCCGCAGGGCCCGGTAGATCCCGGCCCGCCGCCCGCCGGCCGCGACGATGGCCTCGTACTCCTCGCCGCTGGTCGGCCCGGCCCAGAACCGCACGCCGTCGGCGGTCAGCACCTCGAGCCGGACCAGGTTGTCGACGGTCTTGCCGTAGGCCTGCGCGGTCGCCCCGCACGAGTTGTTGCCGATCATGCCGCCCAGCGTGCAGTGATCGTGGGTGGCCGGCTTGGGGCCGAACATCAGCCGGTGCGCCGTCAGCTGGGCGTTGAGCTCGTCCAGCACGATGCCAGGCTCGACCACGCAGGTCCTGGCCGCCGGATCGACCGAGACCAGGTTGTGGCAGTACTTGGACCAGTCGATGACCACCGCCACGTTGCACGCCTGCCCGGCCAGGCTGGTGCCGCCGCCGCGGGACACCACCGGCGCACCGTGCTCCCGGCACACCGCGATGGCCGCCGCGGCCTCCTCCACGCCGTGCGGGACCACCACGCCGATCGGCACCTGGCGGTAGTTCGAGGCGTCGGTGCTGTAGGCGCCGCGGCTGCCCGCGTCGAAGCGGACCTCGCCCCCGACCCGCTCCCGCAGGGCGCGCTCGAGCTCCCGGGCGTCGACCTGCGGCGGGCGGGCGCGGCGGACGACCGGATCCGGCAAGGACACGCTAGTCATCCAAACGCCTCCCTCAGTGCCGGAGTTGCTCGATCTTGTCCTTGAACAGGGTGGTCGCGATGGCCGCCTTGTGCGGCTGGCCCTTGAGGAAGGCCTGGGCGAACTTCTTGGCCTGGTCGTAGGCGACCTTCCCCGGCAGCGGCGGCTCGTTCTGATCCACGTCGATGTCGACCAGTGCCGGGCCGTCGAAGGCCAGCGCTCGCTCGAGCGCGGGCCTGACCTTCTTCGGGTCGGACACCTTGGCGCCGTACCCGCCGCAGGCCGTGGCCCACGCGGCGTAGTCAGCGGCCGGGGCCGGGAAGCGCACGCCGTGCTCCGGGTAGCCGAGCACCATCTGCTCCCACAGGATCTGGCCGAGTGAGTTGTTGTTGTTGATGACCACCTTGATCGGCAGCTTGGCGCGGGCCGCGGTCAGGAACTCGGCCATCAGCATGGCGAAGCCGCCGTCACCGACGTAGGCGATCACCTGCCGGCCAGGGAAGGCGTGCTGGATCCCGATTGAATAGGGCAGCCCCGGCGCCATCGTGGCCAGGTTGCCCGACAGGTAGAACTGCCGGTCGCCCCGGATCGTCCAGTGCCGCGCCGCCCAGGTCGCGATCGTCCCGCTGTCGCAGGTCAGCACCGCATCGTCGGCGGCCAGGTCATCGAGCACGCCTATTGGGTACTGCGGGGCGACCGGACTGCGCTTGGGGTTCTCCAGGTCGTCCATGTCCGATCGCCACCTGGCCATCGCCTTCTGGTACTTCTCCAGGTGGCTGTGGTCGGACTTGCGGGTCAGCAGGGGCAGTAGCGCCTGCAGGCTTTCCCGGGCGTCGCCGATCACCGGGACCTCGGTGGGCATCCTGACCCCGGCGCGGGTGGGGTCGGCCTCGATCTGCACCACCCGGACCTTGCCCGGCTGCGGCAGGTGCTGGGTGTAGGGGAAGTTGGTGCCGATCATGAACAGCGTGTCGCAGTCCTCGACCAGTTCCTCGCCGGGCCGGGTGCCCAGCAGCCCAATCCCGCCCACGGCGAACTCCGAGTCGTCCGGGATCGCCGCCTTGCCGGACAGCGTCTTGATCACCGGCGCGGCCAGCTTGTCCGCCACCGCCAGCACCTCAGTCCTGGCGTGCAACGCGCCCGCGCCGGCCAAGATCGCCACCTTCTCGCCGTCGTTGAGCACCTGCGCCGCAGCCTCCAGATCCCGCATCCGGGCCTGGCCTGGCGGCGGCAGCCAGATCGGCGCGGTGGCCGGCGGCCGGGCCGGCGCGACGTGCTGGAAGGGGTCGGCGTTCGCGTCGGCCACCTGCACGTCGTTCGGGAGGGTCAGGTGCGCGACGCCCCGCCGGGCCAGGGCGGTCCGGATCGCGATGTCGACCACCCCGGGCAGCTGCGTCGGGTTGTCCACGACCAGGTTGTACTCCGCGACCTCGGCGTACAGCCGGTCGGTGTGTACCTCCTGCTGGTAGCCGGTGCCCAGCACCGAGGTCTCCTGCATGCCGGTGATGGCCAGCACCGGGGCATGGTCCAGCTTCGCGTCGTACAGCCCGTTGAGCAGGTGGATCGCGCCGGGACCGGACGTGGCCAGGCACACACCGAGCTTCCCGGTCGCCTTGGCGTACGCGGTAGCCATGAACGCCGCGGCTTCCTCGTGGTGCACCAGGAAGAACCGGACGCGGCCCGAATGACGGCGCAGGCCCTCCATGATCCCGTTGATGCCGTCACCGGGCAGGCCGAAGACCGTGTCCACCCCCCAGTCGGCGAGCCGCTCGATAAGCAGCTCCGATGCGATCTGCGCCATCACTTCCTCCATAGGGGAACTCGGAAACAAGGCCGCCACTGAGTACCCCGGCCTGCCGGCCGCCAAACCGATGGGGTTAGGCCAGCCGGGTAGGGGTGCAGACGGTCAGGCCGAAGGCCGTCGGCCGGTCAATTAACGTCATGCTCTTCAGCACCACCGGCCTCCTGCGACACGCAACGTGACGCTCGCGGCCGGGTAGCAACCGGCCCGATGCTCCATCGTGCCGGTTATAACCGGATCAATGCTCCATCGTGCCGGTTCGTCCGGATGACCTGCGAGGCGGTGCCGTGACGGCTGGGGCCGGTGGTGCTGGCGGGCGGCGGCGGACGCTGCCGCGCACCGGCAGATGGCGCGGCGGGCTGAAAGCGCGACGTGGCTCGCCGAAAGCAGGTCTCGGTTACTTGACCGTGTTCTAGGTGAGCTTTGGCCCGCTCGACGCTGGTGGCCAAGGCCGATTTCCTGGCGCTGGGCACCTTCGAGGTCGGGCAGTTCGGCTGGAGGCGATCATGCACCTGGTCTTGTTCCGCGCACCCCACCTGGCCACTGACACCGCCACGTTCTGGTGGCTCATCCGCCTCGGCATCAAGAACGTCACGTGAGGCACGGTCGCGCCGCGCCGGGAGATGACACAGGCGTGTCCGGTCTCACCGCACTCGGCAATATGTTCATCGAGCTGTGCGCCGATTGCACGGGTGCCCCGGTCGGGTCGGGCATACGGGGACGGTGCGGCTCTGGTGTGCGGCGACCCGCCGGGCT
>Ga0335073_10016752_pt1 | contig 10243 bp, 8 predicted proteins | sample Lox_Sample_22_FD_207093 | JGI IMG/M metagenome (GOLD analysis project Ga0335073, IMG submission 207093) | Soil microbial communities from Loxahatchee National Wildlife Refuge, Florida, United States - Lox_Sample_2.2 | ecosystem: Environmental > Terrestrial > Soil > Wetlands | place: USA: Florida... | reverse complement strand
AGAAGAAACAGAAGACGAAGATAACGACCTTGGCCAGGAACCAGAGCACCGGCCACCAGCCGTTGTTCGCGCCCGACCAGACCGACAGCGGCCACGGTGCCCGCCAGCCGCCGAGGAACAGCGTGGTTGCCAGCGCCGAGACCGTGATGACGTTGACGTACTCGGCCAGCTGAATCATGGCGAACTTCAGCGAGGAGTACTCAGTGTGGTAACCGCCGACCAGTTCGCCCTCGCCCTCGGGCAGGTCGAACGGCAGCCGGTTGGTCTCGCCCACCATGGTGATCAGGTAGATCACGAAGGACGGCAATAGCAGGATCGCGTACCAGGACGGCCAGTGCCAGATGTAGCCGAAGAAGTGGAACGAGGCGCCGTGGATCTGCGCTGCGACGATCTGCGACGTGGACAGCGACCCGGCATAGAGGAACACCGGCACGAAGGCCAGGCTCATCGCAATCTCGTAACTGATCACCTGAGCCGACGACCGCAGGCCGCCGAGCAGAGAGTACGGCGACTGCGCCGACCATCCGGCCAGCACGATGCCGTAGACGCCGAGCGAGCTCATCGCGATCACGAGCAGGACGGCCACGGGCAGGTCGGTGAGCTGCAGCGGGGTCCGGTGGCCGGCGATCGAGACGATCGGCCCCCACGGGATGACCGCGAAGCTGATGAATGCCGGGATGACCGACAAGGCGGGCGCGATCATGAACAGCAGCCGGTCGACCTTGCGCGGGATGATGTCTTCCATCAGCGCCAGCTTGATGCCGTCCATCAGCGACTGGAGCAGGCCGAACTTACCCGCCCGGTTCGGGCCGGGGCGCTGCTGCATCCGGCCGATGACGCGGCGCTCCGCCCAGATCGCGAACAGGGTCCCGAGCAGCAGGAACAGGAAGACGATCAGCACCTTGAGTATGACGATCCACCACGCGTCATGCCCGAAGCTGTTCAGCGTGGGGACGTTGCTGACCGGCGTCGAGGACGCCACCACGGCATGGGCGAGCGCGGTGTTAGTGAGCACACTCATTCCGCGCTCCTCAGCGTGACGACACTCCCGTGACCAGCGCGGAGGTCACGGCGGACTGAGCAGCCAGCCGAGTTGGCCGGCAGCCAGACGACCCGGTCAGGCATATCAGCGATCTCCACGGGAACAGTAATGGCGCCGTAGCCTGTCGCCACGGTTACCTTGCCGCCGTCGGCCGTGCCGGCCTTTGCCGCAGTCGCGGCCGACATGCGCGCCACAGCGGCACGCGCGGTGCCGGCCAGATTCGGCTCGCCGTCCTGCAACCGGCCGACGTCGAGGAGATTATGCCAGGTGGCCAGCAGCACCCCGCCTTCGGCCGCATGGTCTTGGCCGGCCCGCTCCAGCCCGGCCGGGCCCGCCTGAGCGGCTCGCGCCGTCGATCCGGCCGCAGGCGTCGGACTTGGTGACAAGGCAGCTGACTGTGTGATGATCGTCAGCTCGCGCCGCACCGCGGCAGCGTCCGGCAGGCCCAGGTGCACGTCCATTTCGTCGGCCAGCGCGGCAAGGACCTGCAGATCGGTCCTGATCGACGGCGCCGCGAGTGCCGCGGTGAAGGAGCCGGGACGGCCCTCCCAGTTGACGAACGTGCCCGGCTTCTCGGCGACAGCAGCGACGGGGAATACTACGTCGGCCCGGTCTGTGACCGCGCTGACGCGAAGCTCCAGGCTCACGATGAATTCGGCTGCCTCGATCGCGGCCAGCGCCTCGTCCGGGTTGGGCAGGTCGTACGGGTCCACGCCGCCGATCAGCAGCGCCCCGATATCACCGGCCGCGGCAGCGGCAAGGATTTCGCTGGTGCTGCGGCCGGGGGCGCCGGGCAGCGAACCGGTTCCCCAGACTCTGGCGACCTCGGCAGTGATCTCCGCGCTGCCGATTCGCCGGCCGCCCGGCAGCAGATTCGGCAGGGCGCCTGCCTCGATCGCGCCTCGCTCGCCAGCGCGCCTGGGAACCCAGGCCAGGCTTGCTCCCGTCTGGCTGGCCAGGCGGGCCGCCGCTGTCAGCGCGCCGGGCACCTCGGCCAGTCGCTCGCCGACCATGATGACGGCGCCATCCTGACGCAGCGCAGCAGCGACGTGCTCAGGCAGGTCTGTCAGCGCGGCGGCCTCGCCGCCCGGCACCGTAGGCAGCAGGGTGCCGGAGAGCTTAGCCAGGCCGTTGCTGGCAAGAGCGGCGACGGAATACACCGACATGCCGCCGCCGCGCACCGCCTTTCGCAGCCGCAGGAACACGATCGGGCACTCGTCCTCGGGCTCGAAGCCGGCCAGCAGGACGGCGGGCGCGTGCTGCAGCTCGTCGTAGCTGACGTACATCCGGCCCGCCACGTGGTCAGCCAGGAACTGCGTCTCCTCGGCCGAGTGCGGCCTGGCGCGCATGTCCACGTCGTTGGTGGCCAGGGCGACGCGAGCGAACTTGGCGTAGCCGTAGGCGTCCTCAACCGTCAGCCGCCCGCCGGGCAGCACGCCTGCCCGGCCCCGGGCGGCCAGCAATCCGCGGGCCGCGACAGCCAGCGCCTCCGCCCAGGAGGCGGGCTCCAGCACGCCGCCGGCGTTGCGCACCAGGGGCGAGTCGAGCCGGTCTGGCTGCGTTGCGTAGGTGAACGCCCAGCGGCCCTTGTCGCAGTTCCACTCCTCGTTGACGGCAGGATCGTTGCCGGCCAGCCGCCGGGTGACCGCGCCCCGGCGGTGGTCGGTGCGCTGGCGGCAGCCAGCTGCGCAGTGTTCGCACACGCTGGGCGTGGACACCAGGTCGAACGGGCGGGAGCGGAACCGGTAGGACGCGCCGGTCAGCGCGCCGACCGGGCAGATCTGCACGGTGTTACCGGAGAAGTACGAGTCGAACGGGACGCCGTCAGCGACGCTGACCTGCTCCTGCGGCCCGCGGTCGACTAGCTCGATCAGCGGGTCGCCGGCGATCTCGTCAGCGAACCGGGTGCAGCGCGCGCACTGGATGCACCGCTCGCGGTCGAGCAGCACCTGGGCGGACAGCGCGATCGGCTTGGGGAAGGTGCGCTTGACGCCGTCGAACCTGGTCTCGCCCTGCCCGGTGGACATCGCCTGGTTCTGCAGCGGGCACTCGCCGCCCTTGTCGCACATCGGGCAGTCAAGCGGGTGGTTGACCAGCAGCATCTCCATCATGCCGCGCTGCGCCTTCTCCGCTACCGGCGAGGTCAGCTGAGTCCGAACGACCATGCCGTCGGTCACCGTGGTGGTGCAGGACGCCGGCGGCTTCGGCTGGCCGTCAACCTGCACGAGGCACTGGCGGCAGGCGCCGATAGGGGCCAGCAGCGGGTGGTCACAGAACCGCGGGATCTGGATGCCGAGCTGCTCGGCGGCCCGGATGATCAGGGTTCCCTTGGGCACGGTGATCTCGAAGCCATCGATGGTGACGCGGACCCCGTCGGTCACGGGCTGGACTGTCATCGGGCCGACTCCAAGGCAAAGAGTGTCGATGCGGCGGGATCAAACGGGCAGCCGCCGAGCCGCTGGTGCTCGATGTACTCATCCCGGAAGTACTTGATCGATGACGCGACCGAAGGCTGGATCGAGTCGCCGAGCGCACAGAAGGCGCGGCCGGTGATGTTGTCGCAGATGTCGAGCAGCTTGTCCAGGTCGCCTTCGCTGCCCTCACCGCGCTGCAGCCGGTCCAGCAGCTGGACGACCCACCAGCTGCCCTCGCGGCACGGAGTGCACTTGCCGCACGACTCGTGCTGGTAGAACTGCGCCCAGCGGAGCGCGACGCGAACCACGCAGGTGGTCTCGTCGAACAGCTGGATCGAGCGGGTGCCGAGCATCGACCCGGCCGCCGCCACTGCCTCGTAGTCCAGCGGCACGTCCAGGTGCTGCTCGGTGAACAGCGGCGTGGACGATCCGCCCGGCGTCCAGAACTTCAGCCGGTTCCCGTTCCTGATTCCGCCGGCGAGGTCCAGCAGCTCGCGGAGCGTGGTGCCGAGCGGCGCCTCATACTGTCCGGGCCTGGTTACATGCCCGGACAGCGAGAACAGCCCGAAACCCTTCGACTTCTCCGTCCCGAACCTGGCGAACTCGGCCGCGCCGTACTGCAGGATGTACGGCACCGTGGCGATCGACTCAACGTTGTTGACCACGGTCGGGCACGCGTACAAACCTGCTACGGCAGGAAACGGGGGCTTGAGGCGCGGCTGCCCGCGGAAACCCTCGAGAGAGTCGAGTAGAGCCGTTTCCTCGCCGCAGATGTACGCACCCGCGCCGGCATGGACGACGATGTCGAGGTCGAGCCCGGAGCCGAGAATGTTCCGGCCCAGGTAGCCCGCTTCGTATGCCTCAGCGACGGCCAGGTGCAGCCGCCTGGCCACGTGCAGCACCTCGCCGCGCACGTAAATGAACGCGAGCTTCGCCCGGATCGCGTAACAGGCGATGATCATGCCTTCGATCAGCGAGTGCGGATTGTTCAGCAGGGTCGGCATGTCCTTGCATGCGCCCGGCTCGGACTCGTCAGCATTGACCACGAGGTAATGCGGCTTGCCGTCGCCCTGCGGGATAAAGCCCCACTTGACGCCGGTCGGGAAGCCAGCTCCGCCGCGACCGCGGAGCGCCGAGTCCTTCAGCGTCTGGATGACTTCGTCGGGCGCCATCGCCAGGGCCTTGGACAGTGCCTGGTAACCGCCGTCGCGCCGGTAGCCAGCCAGCCGGAAAGAATCGGGCTCGTCCCAGCGTGCGCTGAGCTCCGGGATCAGGATCGTGCTCACTGCTGTCCTTCCGCCGGGCTGTTTGCGACACCGGCCGGGCGCCAGCCCTGCTGCTTCGCGATCCGCAGTCCGGCCAGCGTGGGCTCGCCGGCCGTGTGCCCCTCGGTGCCCTGGTCGTCGGGGAAGCCAGCCAGGATCTTCGAGGCTTGCTTCCAGGTGCACAGCCTGGGCGCGCCGCGAGTCGGCTTCACGTCAGCGCCGGTCCGGAGGCCGTCGACAAGATCACGCGCGGACTGCGGCGTCATGTTGTCGAAGAACTCCCAGTTGACCATCACGACTGGCGCGTAATCGCAGGCCGCGTTGCACTCGACGTGCTCGACGCTGACTTTGCCGTCCGCGGTCGGCTCGTCCACCTCGACGCCGAGGTGATCCTTCAGGTCGGCGAGGATCGCGTCGCCGCCCATCACAGCGCAGAGCGCGGTGGTGCAGACGCCGACGTGATACTGGCCGACCGGCTTGCGCTTGTACATCGTGTAGAACGACGCCACGCCAGTCACGTCGGCTTCGGTGAGCCCGAGTTGCCCGGCGCAGAAGTCGATGCCGTCCTGCGACACGTAGCCCTCTTCTGACTGCACGAGGTGCAGCAAGGGCAGCAGGGCCGAGCGTGCCTTCGGGTACCGGGCGATGATCTCGGCAGCCTGCGGCGCAAGCCGGGCACGTGCCTCCTCGCTCAGCGCCATTACCTGTCCACGCCTCCCATCACGGGATCGATGCTGGCGACCGCTGCGATGACGTCGGCAACCATGCTGCCTTCGCACATCACCGAGACCGACTGCAGGTTCGTAAACGACGGATCCCTGAAGTGCACCCGGTACGGCCGCGTCCCGCCGTCGCTGACGGCATGGCAGCCCAACTCGCCGCGCGGGGACTCGACGGCCGCGTACGCCTGGCCGGCCGGCACCCGGAAGCCTTCGGTGACCAGCTTGAAGTGGTGAATCAGCGCTTCCATCGACTGACTCATGATGTGCGCGATGTGATCGGGCGAGTTGCCCATCCCGTCCGGGCCGAGAGCCAGCCTCGCTGGCCAGCCGATCTTCGCGTCCTCGATCATTACTGGCTGGCCGGTCGTCTCGGTCAACCGGTCCAGACACTGCCCGATGATCCGCAGCGACTGGTCCATCTCGTCCATCCGCACCAGGTAGCGGCCGAAGGCATCGCAAGTCTGCTGCACCGGAACGTCGAACTCGTAGTCCTCGTAACCGCAGTACGGCTGGCTCTTGCGCAAGTCCCACGGCAGGCCTGCGGACCGCAGAATCGGCCCAGTGACGCCAAGGGCCATGCAGCCGGTCACGTCCAGATAGGCGACACCCTTGGTCCTGGCGATGAAAACCGGGGCGGCATCGAACAGGCCACGGATCTCGCCTAGCAACCCGGGCATGATCCGGACGTACTCGCGCAGCCGCTCCAGGGCCCCCGCTGGCAGGTCCATCGAGACTCCGCCGGGCCGGATGAATGCATGGTTCATGCGCAGGCCGGTGATGAGCTCAAGCAGGTCGAGTGTCTTCTCCCGCTCGCGCATGCCGTAGATGAATACCGTCGTCGCGCCGAGTTCCAGGCCCATCGTCCCGATGGCGGTCAGGTGGGAGCCGATCCGGTTCAGCTCCATCATCAGCACCCGGATGACACTGGCCCGCTCGGGGACTTCCGCCTCGATGCCGAGCAGCTTCTCTACCGCGAGGCAGTAGGCACTCTCGTTGAACAGCGGAGACAGGTAATCCATCCGGGTACAGAAGGTGACACCCTGAGTCCAGCTGCGGAACTCCATGTTCTTCTCGATACCGGTGTGCAGGTATCCGATGACGGGCCGCAGCTCAGTTACGGTCTCGCCGTCCAGGGTCACCACCAGCCGCAGCACGCCATGCGTGGACGGGTGCTGCGGACCCATGTTGATGACCATCCGCTCATCGGATGAGCGATCATCGGCTCCGGCAGCAGCCACGACCTCGTCCCAGTCCTGGCCGCTGACGTGGTAGACCCGGCCCTCGTCGTAGCCGTCGTCCGGGCTCTCGTCGTAGAAGTCCTGGTCGTAGGGGTCGCCGTCCGAGCTAGCACCGTGCATCTCGTGATCAGCCGGAGCGGTCATTCGTAAGCCCTCCGCTCATCGGGCGGCGGTATGGTCGCGCCGCGGTACTCCACCGGGATGCCGCCGAGCGGATAGTCCTTCCGCTGCGGATGCCCGCGCCAGTCATCCGGCATCTCGATCCTGGTCAGCGCGGGATGGCCGTCGAAGATCAGGCCGAAGAAGTCCCAGGTCTCCCGCTCGTGAAAGTCGCAGGTGGGATAGATGCCCACCAGCGAGGGCACGTGCGGATCGGCATCGGGCGCGGTGACCTCCACCCGCAGCCGCCGGTTGTGCGTGATCGACAGCAGGTGGTAGACGGCGCTCAGTTCTTCGCCTGCGGTGGCCGGGTAATGCACGCCGGACACGCCCAGGCACATCTCGAAGGACAGCGCCGGGTCGTCACGGAGCCGGGAGGCTACCGCCAGCAGCTGGTCGCGGCGCACGTACAAGGTGAGCTCGCCGCTGGCGACGATGACCTGCTCGACGGCCTTGTCGAAGCTGACCCCGACTGTCTCGAGCGAGGCTGCCAGCGTGTCGGTCAGCTCGTCGAAGTAGGAACCGTACGGGCGCGGGCTGGCCAGCCGCGGGGCGCGGCGGACCTGCAGGCCGCCATAGCCGGACGTGTCGCCGGTGCCGGACACCCCGAACATTCCGGTGCGCTTAACCTGTTCGGCCAGTCGTTCGCGGCCAGCCACCGCGGCCGGATCGGGAACGGCGGTGCTGCCGGCTGAGGTATCGGCCAGCTTCGGCTCGCCCTGCTTCGGCTCGTCCGGACCGCTCACGACGTGCCGCCTTGCCGCGCGGCCCCGCCACTAGGCAGGTCCGTCCCGGAGGTGAGCGGCAGCCTGCGCAGCCGGACGTCCTCAAGCTCGGTGACCTCGCGCTCCCGGTTGACGCCGAGCTTCATGTTCTGGATCCGGTCATGCAGCTTGACGATGGAGTCGAGCAGCATCTCCGGCCGCGGCGGGCAGCCGGGCAGGTAGATGTCGACCGGGACAATGTGATCGACGCCCTGCACGATGGCGTAGTTGTTGAACATGCCGCCGCTGGACGCGCAGACGCCCATCGAGATGACCCACTTCGGTTCCGACATCTGGTCGTAGATCTGCCGCAGCACGGGTGCCATCTTCTGGCTGACCCGCCCGGCCACGATCATCAGGTCCGCCTGGCGCGGCGTGTTAGATGCCCGCTCCATGCCGAACCTGGCCAGGTCGTGGCGCGGACCGCCGGTGGCCATCAGCTCAATGGCGCAGCAGGCGAGCCCGAAGGTGGCAGGCCAGACGGAGCTCTTACGGGCGTAACCTGCCACTTTCTCGACCGTCGTCAGCAGGACGCCAGACGGCAGCTTTTCCTCAATTCCCATGGCTAATCCCACTCCAGCCCGCCGCGCCGCCAGACGTAGACGTACGCGACGAGGACCGTGGCGATGAAGGTGACCATCTCCACCAGACCGAACACGCCGAGCTTGGCGAAATAGACAGCCCACGGGTACAGGAAGATGATCTCGATATCGAAGACGATGAACAGCATCGCGGTCAGGTAGTACTTGACCGGGAATCTGATCCCCACCGGCTGCTTGGTCGGCTCGATGCCGCACTCGTAAGCCTCGAGCTTGGCCCTGTTCCACCGCTTCGGGCCGGCCGCAGAACCAGCGATCAGCGAGAAGACGGCGAACACCGCGGCGAGTATGGCCAGCGCCAGGATCGGCACATACAGGCTCATTGCCCTGTCACCCCCTTCGTCGAAGTTTGCACCTGAGTCAATTGCACTGTGTCAGCGGGCATTTCTGGCTTAGTCGGCATCGCCGGTTAAGCCGCGGGCGTCATCTTAGACACCGCGTTCAGGAGCCGGTCCACGGCATCACCACCACGGGTCTCGGTCAGGTTGCCAAGCAGCTTCATCGTGAAACGCATCACCGCCGGGCGCTTCACCCCGTGCTTGGTGCAGAACTGCATGATCGACGGCTTACCGATCAGCTCGACGAAGATCCGGCCGAGCGTGTAGTAGCCGCCATAGGCGTCTTTGAGCTGCTGCGGATAGGTCTGGAGCACTCGCTCGCGGCTGGCCGCCGTCGGCCGTGCCAGCGCCTGCGTGATGACCCTCGCCGCGATCTCACCTGCCTCAAGGGCGTACGCGATGCCTTCGCCGTTGAACGGGTTCACCATCCCGCCCGCGTCGCCGGCCAGCAGCAGGCCCTTGGTGTAGTGCGGCGTCCGGTTGAATCCCATCGGCAGGGCGGCGCCGCGAACTGGCTGGGTCCGGTTCTCCTCAGTAAAACCCCACTCCGCAGGCATCGCGGCCAGCCACCTGCGGAGCAGGTCCCGGTAGTCAATCTCGCCGAACCCGGTAGAGGTGTTCAGCAGCCCGAGGCCGACGTTCGAGGTGCCGTCCCCCATGCCGAAGATCCAGCCGTAACCGGGCAGCAGGGAACTCCCGTCCCACAGGTCCAGCCACGCCTCGAGGTAGTCGTCGTTATGCCGCGGCGAGGTGTAGTAGGTCCGTACCGCCACGCCCAGCGGACGGTCAGTGCGCTTATGCAGGCCCATCGCGATGGACAGACGCGAAGAGTTCCCGTCGGCTGCCACGACCAGCTGGCCGCGGAACTGCCGGCCGTCCTTTGTCGTCACGCCGGCGATCCGGCCAGTCCGGTCGTCAAGTATCGGGCCGGTGACGTTGGCGCCCTCGATCAGGCGGGCGCCTGCCTTCTGCGCGTGCCGGGCCAGGATCTGGTCGAAATCAGTCCGGGTGCGGACGAGACCGTAACCGGGATAGCTGGACAGCTCGGGCCAGTCCAGCTCGATCCGGCCGCCGCCGCCGATGATGCGCAGGCCCTTGTTGCGCAGCCATCCGTCGTCCTCCCCGATCGGGACGCCCATACCGGTCAGTGCCTTCACCGCGCGGGGGGTAAGGCCGTCGCCGCAGACCTTCTCCCGCGGGAAGTTCGTCTTCTCCAAGACGAGCACGTCAAGGCCCGACGTCGCCAGGTAATAGGAAACGGCCGAACCAGCCGGCCCCGCGCCGACGACTATGACATCGGCAGTGTCGGCGTCGTCAGCTCTGCCAGAGCCGGCCAGAGGAGCATCACCGCGCTCCGCGCTGACTAGCTCGGGCTGAGGGGCCAAGTCTGGCGGGTCGGCGGGGGGTACTTGCTCGGTCACGAACCCGTCCTGATCTGTCTTGTGAACCTCTTCACAAGAGTCCGCCTCGCAGTCTAGTCCTGGCTGGGCACCGGCCATCCGCCCGCCCCGCGCCCACGGCCGCGCCCGGATCAGCGGGCCAGTTCGCCCCTGCTCGGCGAGGGGACGATGCGGGTGGCGCGGGACTGCGCGTTCCCGGCTGTAGCTCCTATCCTTACCCTCGCGGGCGTGCCCTTGAGCGCCAGGACGCAACTGCCGCGCCGGCTACCGGGGTTGGCTAGCCGGGACGCCTCGCCTCGTGC
>Ga0335073_10016751_pt1 | contig 10243 bp, 10 predicted proteins | sample Lox_Sample_22_FD_207093 | JGI IMG/M metagenome (GOLD analysis project Ga0335073, IMG submission 207093) | Soil microbial communities from Loxahatchee National Wildlife Refuge, Florida, United States - Lox_Sample_2.2 | ecosystem: Environmental > Terrestrial > Soil > Wetlands | place: USA... | reverse complement strand
CGCCGGTTCCTACGTCGCCTACTTCATCGGCGCGAGTGGCGGCCGCTATCTCCTCGAACGTTACGGCCGCTGGGTCCTTATAGCGCCGCATGAACTCGAAATCGCTGACCGCTTCTTCGATAGATGGGGCGGGCCGGCAATTTTCTTCGGCCGCTTGCTACCGGTGGTCCGCACCTTTATCGCACTACCGGCCGGGGTCGCGCGGATGCGCCTGCTTCCCTTCACTGTCTATACCCTGATCGGCTCGTACATCTGGTGTCTGGCGCTCGCGGCAGCAGGTATGAAACTCGGGCAGCATTGGCAAGCAGTCGGCCCTTATTTCCACCGCTTTGAGTCGATCATCGTAGCGCTGATCGCGATCGGCGCCGTGTTGGTGCTTTACAACCGCATTCGCGGCCTCACCTCCACCCCCCAAACCTCACGGTGAGGGCGATTCCCTGAGGCTTGGCCTGCGATCGGGGTTCTTCCTTATTCGTCACCGTTCAAGTCGCACCTCATCACGCCCTTTACGCTTAAAACCGACTCGCGCTATACCCTAGGCTGAACCTATCAAGCCGCGCGCAGCGCCGGCGCGACACTCAGATTTTTAGACGGGATGCTCACCGCGTCTCGCACCCGGAACACCTTCGACGACGAGGGCTACGCAGGAGAATCGCCATGAAACGCAGCAGTGAACGTATCCTGACCACTCACACCGGAAGCCTGCCGCGTCCCGCTGAGATGATCACGATTTTGCAGGCCAAGGAAGCCGGCGAACTGCAAGATCAGGCCGCCTTCGCTGCGCAGGTCAAAGCCGCCGTCGCCGCGACGATTCAACGTCAGGCCGCCGCTGGAATCGATATCGTCAACGACGGCGAGATGGGCAAACCGTCCTATTCCACTTACGTCAAGGACCGGCTATCTGGCTTTGGCGGCGAAAAAAGCTCACGCCTGCTTGCCACCGATCTCGCCGAGTTTCCCTCGTTCACCAAACGCGGCGGGCGCGAGACTGGCGTCACCGTCTTGAAGCGCCCCTCATGCACAGGACCAATCGCCTATGCCGATACGGCAGGCGTCCGTACCGACATCGCCAATCTCAACGCCGCCCTCAAAGGCGCCAAATATGAAGAGGCGTTCATCAGCGCCGCTTCGCCCGGTGTGGTCTCGTTTTTTCTCAGTAATAATTACTACCCCAGCCACGGGGCTTATATCCGCGCGATCGCCGACGCGATGAAGACGGAGTATGAGGCGATTGTGAACGCCGGCTTCATCCTTCAAGTCGATTGTCCCGACCTCGCGATGAGCCGTCATATCCAGTTCAAGGACCTGTCACTTGCCGACTTCCGCAAGACCATTGAATTGCATATCGACGCGCTCAACCACGCACTCGCCAACGTTCCAGCCGATCGCTCGCGGCTCCACCTATGCTGGGGTAATTACGAAGGCCCTCATCATCATGACGTCGCTTTGCGCGACATCATCGATATCGTCCTCAAGGCGCGCCCTCAAGGCCTTTCCTATGAAGCCTCAAATCCGCGTCATGAGCACGAATGGGCGGTCTTCAAAGACGCTAAACTTCCTGACGGCAAAGTTCTGATTCCAGGCGTGATCGATTCCGTGACTAATTTCGTCGAGCATCCAGAGCTCGTCGCTCAACGCATCGGAATGTTAGCCGGCGTCGTCGGCCGCGAGAATGTTATCGCCGGCACCGATTGCGGCTTCGGCACGATCGCGGGCGTCTCACGCGTGGACGGCGAAATCGCCTGGGCCAAGCTCCAATCGATGGCCGAAGGCGCACGCCTCGCTTCGAAACGCTTATGGTAAGGCCGGGCATCCGAGGCTGTACGGCCAAGAACCTGCGAGCCGGCCGCCGGAGAACCTGAGGCCGCGCTCAACGCTTTACCCTTCAACTTTTAATCGCACGGAGTTCACCACGATGAAGCGCAGCACCGATCGCATCCTCACGACTCATACCGGCAGCCTGCCACGCCCCGCCGACCTGCTGAAGCTGATCGCAGATCAGGAGGCGGGCGCATCAGCCAACACCTCGTCGGTCCGTGCGCACGTGAAAGCAGCCGTCACCGACATCGTCCGCAAACAACTCGAGACGGGCGTCGATATCGTCAATGACGGCGAGATGGGTAAGCCGTCATATGCCACCTACGTCAAGGATCGTCTCTCCGGCTATGGCGGCGAGGCCACTATGTTGCCGATCCGAGACCTGGCTGAGTATCCAGAATTTGCCGAGCGCTTTATGCGCGACAGCCCCATCGATGAGTTGAAGCGTCCCGCCTGCACTGGGCCCGTCGCCTACGTGAATCTCGAACCACTCCAGCGTGACATCGACAACCTCAAAGCCGCGGCTGAAGCGAGCCATCCCGCCGAGGCTTTCATGAGTGCCGCTTCGCCGGGCGTCATCACCATTTTCCTCGGTAACCATCACTACAAGAGCCACGAGGAGTATCTCGGGGCGCTCGCCGAAGCGATGAGCAGTGAGTACCAGGCCATCCATCGGGCTGGTTTCATCCTCCAGGTCGATTGCCCTGATCTTGCGATGGGCCGTCATATCCAGTTCCCTGACGCGACGCTCGCTGAGTTCCGCAAAACTATCGCGATGCACGTCGAGGCGCTGAATCACTCACTCGCCGGCATCCCGCCTGAAAGGGTTCGTCTTCATCTATGCTGGGGGAATTACGAAGGGCCGCATCATCTGGACGTGCCGCTGCGCGACATCATCGACATTGTTTTCAAGGCCAACGCCGCCGGCATCTCCTATGAAGCCTCGAATCCACGCCATGAGCACGAATGGACCGTCTTCAAAGACATTAAGCTACCCGACGGAAAGGTATTGATCCCCGGCGTGATCGATTCGACCAACAATTTCATCGAACATCCTGAGCTGATCGCGCAGCGTATCTGCAACATTGCGCGTGTAGTTGGAAAGGAACACGTTATCGCAGGTACCGATTGCGGTTTCGCGACCGTCGCGGGCTATACCCCGGTCGAGCCAAAAATCACCTGGGCCAAGTTCGCGACCATGGCCGAAGGCGCGCGTCTGGCGACAGATGAGTTATGGTAATCTGAAGCTGCGGGGCTCTTGTATCATAGCCCGAGCTTATGAGGGCGTGCATGCGCAAGTCTGAGAGACAAGTTGGCTCGGCTTACTCGTGAGGCGGTGAATCTACCAGGCCGCTGCATTTTGACTCTGCGCCACGCCCTAAGAATCTGAAGTCCGCTTCCGGCACCACCCGCGACGAGCTAGACTCGGATATCCGGCGATGGCGCAGAGCAACAATAAATCCAATGGCGCTAAAAGCAGTGCCAAGTCCAACGGCGCGAAGGGCGATGGTTATGATCTGGTCGCCGAGAATCGCAAGGCGCGTCACGATTTCTTTATTGAGGAATCGCTTGAAGCCGGCATGGCCCTGACCGGTACCGAAGTCAAATCACTCCGCGCCCACAAGGCTAATCTTCGGGACAGTTATGCGCGAATCAAAGACGGTGAGGCTTTCCTGCAAGGCGTCCACATCGGCGCTTACGCCCCGGCTGGCCAGTTCAGCCACATGGAGACTCGCGCGCGCAAGCTCCTGATGCATCGCCGGGAGATCGATCGGTTCTGGGGACGAGTTCGCGAACGCGGCTACTCTATCGTGCCGCTGAGAATCTATTTCCGCGGCGGCCGGGCGAAAGTCGAACTCGCCCTCGCTAAGGGCAAGCATCTCTACGATAAGCGAGAAGCGATCGCGCGCAAGTCGAGCAGGCGCGACATCGAACGCGCCCTCAAATCCCGCAACCAATAATTTTCTTTAGCTTGATTTCGCGGTGTCCGCTGCAGCCTCGCTCTCACCGATCAAGGCGCGAAGCCGTGCAATTCGGCGGTTGAGCGGCGGATGAGTCGAAAAAAGATTCGCCCAAAAGCCTTCGTCATCCTCACCCGCAGCTTGCAGAGGATTAACCATAAACAGATGGCCAACGCCGCGCGATGCGTGCTTCAGCGGAGATTCGGTCTGCGCGATCAACTCAAGCGCGCGTAACAACGCCCGCGGATTCCGCGTGAATTCCACTGACGATGCGTCGGCCAGATACTCCCGCTGACGCGAAATCGCCATCGCGATTAGCTGCGAAAACATCGGCGCGAGAATGGCGAGAATGAACACAGCGATCGCAATCAGCGCACCGGCGTTACCACTGTCACGATTGTCGCGATCACGCCGCCCGCCTCCGATGCCTCCGAAGCCGCCAAACCACGACCACCGGATAAAGAAGTCCGCCAGTAACGCGATTCCGCCAATCAGCACCGCGATCATCATCATCGTTCGGATATCGTAGTCCGCGATATGCGACATCTCATGGCCGATGACGCCCTGCAATTCCTCGCGGTCCATCTCATCGACCAGCCCCGCTGTCACGCAAATCACCGAGTGTTCTGGGTCACGTCCCGTCGCAAATGCGTTGGGTGCTGGATCATGGATTATGTAGGCGCGCGGCATCGGCATCCGCGCGGCGAGCGCCATCTCATGCACCACGTCCAGCACCATTTGATGTTTTGGCGTGTCGGCCGTAAGTTCGCGCGCATGCACTGAGGCAAGCACCACTGATGCGCCACTATAGTACGAGAGTACCGCCTGCACTGAGCCGATTATCAATGCCGCGATGGTCAGCGTTGGAAAGCCAACCAAACTACCCTCAGCGATGGTCAGATCACCGAAGACAAAATCCAACCCGAAGCCCAGAGCGGTAAACAGAACCAGAAAAACCGTAACCAGCAGCACAGTCTCGCGCCGGTTGCGCCGTTCCAGCGTGCGGAAATCACTGTGTCCCCGACTCATCGAAGCTTACTAATGCTGAAGATCAAACAATGCCCTGCTTAGGCGTGCGGCGAGCCTAGTGACAAATCGACTTTCGGCACCGCACGATCAGCCTCGTCTATCTTGAAATACTCAGCTGGCGTGAAGCCGAAATTATTTGCGATGAAATTCGTTGGGAAGGATTGGATCCGCGTGTTGAAGTTCAGTACGACGTCGTTATATGCTTGCCGCGCGAACGCCAATTGATTCTCAGTCGTAGTGAGTTGTTCCTGCAACTGCATAACGTTCTGATCCGCTTTCAATTGCGGATAGCGTTCAATCAGGGCCAGCAGCCGCCCGAGTCCTGCCGTCAACTGATTCTCCGCCGCCACCTGAGCCGCCTGATTCGGCGCCGCCACTGCACGATTTCGCGCCTCGACCACCTGCGTTAGCGTGTCACGCTCGAACTCCATGTAGCCCTTGACCGCCTCAACGAGGTTGGGAATCAAGTCATGACGGCGCTTCAATTGAACGTCGATCTGCCGCCACGCGTTGTCGATCTCGTTCTTGAGCCGTACCAATCCGTTGTAGGCGAAGACCAGATAGATCGCGATAACCGCAACAATAATCAGGAATATCAGCATGCGCACCACCGCCAGTTATTACTCATTCGCATTTCTTTATGGTCCCCAAACCTCAGAACTGAAAGATAGCTGCTGCCTTGCGGGCGTTCGACAGTCTGATAGTGTTTGACGGGGTTTGGACTTGCAATCAATCGTCGCAGGAGAGCATGTGAAAGAAGGTAGAGTATTTGATCAAGAACAATTGTCTGGATCTAAATTCCACCAATGTGCACTCGTCCACGTTGAGTTCGAAGACGTTAATCTGTCAGGGGCAATTTTCAAGGATGTGAACCTGAGCAATTCATCTTTTGCCGATATCAACTTCCAACGCGCCAGGCTTACTAATGTAAATCTCGCCAACGTCATTATCGAAGACGCGAATATCGATGGACTGACGATTCACGGTTGGAACATTGCCGATTTGATCAAGTCTACCGGACAACGCGATCCCTCAGAGTGAACCCAGCAAAGGTAAATCCATGCCGTGACGCGCTGCGATCGTGGAAGAAAGCGGCGCGTGAGCTTGCCACTCCACGCGCCGTTTGAGGCAACCACCTGACAGTTGTCAGTTGATCTGGATTTTGACCGGCTTGCTCTCAGGCCTCTTCTCGACCTTGAGCTCTAATACGCCGTCGGTATAAGACGCGCGTATCTGATCATGGCTCGCGTCCTTCGGCAATGCGAATGCGCGCCGGATCGATCCATAGTAGCGCTCGGTACGATGAAGTTCCGTGCCTTCAGGATATTCCGTGTGCTTGCGCTCGGCGGTGATCATCAGCGTCCCGTCTTCAACACGGACTTCGATCGCGTCGCTCTTCAGACCGGGCATCTCGACGTAGAAGTGATACGCATCGTGGTCCTCGGTGACATCTGCACGCGGCGCAACATAGCGCGGGGTATTGTTCACTTCACGCAACCAGCCGTTCATGCGTTCGGCCATCCAATTATGCCCATTCCAGCCATTTTCAAAACGGACTTCCATCAAATTCTCCCTCCAGCTTGATGCCGGATAATATAAAAATCTTGAGCCGCCCAGTTGCCGACTGTTCGAGCTGACTGCGCAAACCTCATGGGTTCAAAGTAAGTACGATTGGACCGCGGTCAAGTCTCATTCCACGCCAGATTTAATGATTCCGCGGCATAGCCATTTCTCAAGCTTCTGGCTATTACTCGCCCGCCAGCGGCTTGGCCGCCCGTTCGATTTCCGCCGCATACCGGCCGGCCATCGCGATGTCGCCTGATTTTTCGGCCAGCGCCTGCCCCTCTTTCAGTATCTCGACTGCACGCGCTACATTGCCTTTGCTCAGAAAATTGCCAGCCCGGCGGAAGACCTTTGCGTAGCGTTGTCCTTTTTCAGCCGCATCCATGACCTCTAATAACCCCGGCGAAACGGTTGATACAATCCTCGGTGGCACACTGACTATTGTACAACCAGCTAATGGCTATCGCTTCGCGATTGACTCGATTCTGCTGGCGCGCTTTGCCGACGTCCGCCCACGCGATCGCGTGCTGGAACTTGGCGCCGGATGCGGCGTCATCTCAATCGCAATCGCGGCGACTCGCGCCCCCCGCCAAATCGTGGCTCTCGAACTTCAACCTAAACTGGTGGAGTTGATCACGCGCAACGCTGCACTGAACAACTGCGATAATCTCACGGCGATTCAAGCTGATCTTCGCCGCCGCACAATTCGCGGCCTCAAAGCGGGCTCCTTCGATGCAATCGTGGCCAACCCGCCCTATCGCGCGGTTCGTACCGGCCGCGTGAGTCCCAACTTCGAACGCCGCATTGCACGCGACGAGAGCAACGCCACCCTCGACGCTTTCATCCGTGCCGCCGGCCGCTATTGCAAGGACGGTGGCCGCGCCAGCTTTGTTTTCACCACAGCACGGGCCGCCGAGCTAATTGCAACTCTGCGCATGCACCACCTTGAACCCAAACGGCTGCGCTTTGTTCATCCTTACGCTGCTCGTCCGGCCACCACGATCTTGATTGAAGCGCGCAAACGCGGCGGGATCGAAACACTGATCGCGCCTCCGCTGATTCTCTATGACGCCCCGGGCGTCTACACTCTCGAGGCCCGCCGCCTCGTACTTGGTCCGCCTTAGCATGCCACGGCTCTCGGCCGTTTAGACGCCACTCCGATTGCTCTCGCTTTTCGAGCGCACGCATAATCAACCGTCCTAGGGAGAATCTAAGCATGCCACAGACCTTGACTGTTGGAATCGTGCTCTTCGAGGGCTTTGAACTCCTCGATGTTTTCGGTCCTTGCGAGGCCTATGGCAGCTCTAACGCGGGCGGCGCATTCAAACTCGCGACCGTCGCTGCTGAAGCTGGCCCGGTGGCAAGCGCGCAAGGACCGGCCACCGTCGCCGACTACCCCTTCGACGCCGCACCAAGTCTCGATTTGATTCTCGTCCCTGGCGGTATCGGGACCCGCCGCGAAGTTAACAATCCGGCCCTCCTCGAATGGCTGCGCACCCGTGCCGCCGAAGCCTCCATTGTCACCTCAGTATGCACCGGGGCCGCGTTGCTCGCCCGCGCCGGCCTGCTCGACGGTCGCAGCGCGACCACGAACAAGCGCGCCTTCGCCTGGGTCGTCAGCCAAGGCCCCGCCGTCAATTGGGTCAAACAGGCGCGATGGGTAGAGGACGGCAAGTTCGCAACTTCCTCCGGCGTCTCCGCGGGAATCGATATGGCACTTGCGTTGATCGCACGCCTCGTAAGCGCTGATGCTGCCGAGGCCGTCGCCATGACAATGGAATACGAATGGCATCGCGACCCCGCCTGGGACCCCTTCGCGAAAATCCACGGCCTCGTGTGACCATCGCGGGTAGACCGCATCGGCTTGCCTCGCGAGCGTTGAGCTTCACCCTGTGTACCGCGCTAAAATGACGCCATCACCAGTTGCTGACGAGCCAACTGCTGAACCGCATACACGGGTTCCGCTCCGCCTTTTCGACGAAGGGAAATGCTCATGTTCAATGGCACCAAGGTCATCGACGTTGACGGTCACGTGATGGAGCCTAACGAGCTCTACGACCAATATCTCGAGGAAAAGTACAAGCCTGACCTCGCCGAATTGAAGCAACAGGCCGAGCGCCTGCCCTCGAAGTTCTTCTTCGGCATCTTCCATCAGCTCAACACTGGCCGGCCGCTCGGCGTACCGCATCCGGACCAACCACTGGTCCGCACCGGACGCAAGCCGCACGGCGAAAAGCCCGATATGCGCGGCGGCTACGATCCGCACGTCCGCATGAAGGATATGGATCGCGAGGGTATCGACATCGCCGTGCTGTTCGCGACGGTCGTCTCCAGTTTTTGCGCCCTAAAGACACTCGATTTCGAGGTCGCCATGATCGGCGCGTACCATCGATGGCTCGCCGCCTATTGTTCCGCCTATCCAACGCGCCTAAAGGGCGTGGCCGTCGTCCCGATGCGCGACGGTGAGCGGGCAGCCGAACTCATCCGCAAGGTCGCGCGCGAACCTTGGGCCGCCGGCATCTACCTGTCGGGGCATATCGAGGACAAGTTGCTCGACCATCCCGACTTCCACCCTATTTGGCAGGCCTGCCAGGACACCGATCTGCCGGCCTGTTTCCACGGTGGCACGGCCCGCCCGCCCTACGGGATGGGCACCTTCGAGATGACCAACAACCTGTTTTTGCAGCACTCCGCGACCAACCCATTTGAGATGATGCGGGCGATTGGGGCACTCATCGGCGGTGGTGTGATGGACCTCTACCCGAAGCTGCGTGTCGCTATTCTCGAAGCCGGTGTCGGCTGGCTCCCCTATTGGATGGAGCGTCTCGACGAGCATTACGAGCTGATGCCCGAATACGTCCCCTTCTTGCGCCGAAAGCCGTCCGAGGTCATCCGCTCCGAAAATTTCTTTATCTCATGCGATCCCGATGAGGAGACGCTGCCGTTCGTCGCTAATTTCGTCGGCCCGGAGCATATCCTTTATGCTTCTGACTATCCGCATTTCGATGGCCGCTTCCCCGACACGGTCAAGCTCACGGCGCGCCCGGAAGTCTTTCCAGCGGAAGTCCAGCGCAAAATTCTGTGGGACAATCCTCGCCGCCTTTACACGCGGCTGAGCTAGCCGCGATTCATCGAAAAATCACCACCAAAGGGATGACGGATTCGCACAAGACCCTATATGATGGAGCACAAGTGCAAACCCTGAGGGCGGTGCCGTCTCGTACTGGCAACCTGTCCCGCATCGCGCTAAGTTCCCAAGCCGGGCAGCTAGCGCTTTGATTGCCCCAGCGGCTGACTCGATAGACGAGCGAGAGGTTTCGACATGACCCAACTTGAAGCTGCACGCCAAGGCGTTATTACCCACCAGATGCTTGAAGTGGCCGAGGACGAAGGCCTCACCGCTGAAGAAATCCGCGCTCTGGTAGCGACTGGCGAAGTCGTCATCCCGCACAACCAACACCACGATTTCCGTGCGATCGGTATCGGCCGTAAGCTGCGCACCAAGGTCAACGCCAATATCGGCGCGTCCAACTTCCATCAACTCATCGGTGAGGAAGTCGAAAAGCTTTACACTGCCGTCCGCTACGGCGCCGACTCTGTGATGGACCTCTCGACGGGTACCGACCTCGACCGTATCCGTGCCGAAATCCTCTCTCGATGCAGTGTGATTCTCGGCACTGTACCGATTTACCAAGTCGCTTCCGAGCGCTCGATCATGGATCTCGAGGCGCCATTCTTCCTTGAAGTGATCGAGCGCCAGGCCCGTCAGGGTGTCGATTACATGACACTGCATTGCGGCGTGACACGCGACAGCGTCAGCAAGCTGCGCGGGCACAACCGCATCGAGGGTATCGTCAGCCGCGGCGGCGCTC
>Ga0335073_10016750_pt1 | contig 10244 bp, 6 predicted proteins | sample Lox_Sample_22_FD_207093 | JGI IMG/M metagenome (GOLD analysis project Ga0335073, IMG submission 207093) | Soil microbial communities from Loxahatchee National Wildlife Refuge, Florida, United States - Lox_Sample_2.2 | ecosystem: Environmental > Terrestrial > Soil > Wetlands | place: USA: Florida... | reverse complement strand
ATCGACGATCAGATCGGCCTCAATCTCCTGGAATTCGACAAAATTCAAAACTATCGCCACAATCCGACGGTTCCGGTCGAGTTGATCGGCAACGCGCTTTTTCTCCCGCTCACGCAGAATTACGCGCCGCATGACGTTCGCATTGGCCACGTCCTCGCGCGCGTGCAGCAGATTCCGCGCCTGCTCGATCAGGTGAAGGCGTACCTCGATGATGCCGACCCGATCTTCGTCAGCACCGCCATCAGCGAGAACGGCGGCAATATCGACCTCATCCAGAGCACGATCGCGCAGGAAATTCCGCCCGGCTCGCCGCTCAAGGCCGAATACGATCGCGTCGCCCCGCCCGCCATCGCCGCGCTGCAAAACTTCTCGAAATGGCTCGCCGACGATCTCGGCAAGCAGCCGTCGCCGCGCACCTGGCGCCTCGGCAAAGATCTCTACGACCGGAAATTCCGCCTCGTGATGGAAACGGACATCACGCCGGACCAGCTCCTCGCCGACGCGCAGCAAGAGCTGAAGGCCGTCCGCGCGGAAATGCTGCAGCTCGCGCTGCCCATGCACGCGCAAATGTTCCCGGGCCACGGCGATCATTCGGACCTTACCGGCCGCGACCGCGAGAATAAAATCATCAGCGAGGTGCTCGACAAGATTTCCGAAGAGCATCCGCGCCGCGACGACCTGCAAAAGGATATCGAGGCCGATCTCGTCGGCATTCGCCAGTTCATCCGCGAAAAGAAAATCGTCTCGCTGCCCTCGCGCGACAACCTGAAGGTGATTCCTACGCCGCCCTTCATGCGCGGCATCTATTCGGTGGCGGGTTTCCACAGCGCGCCGCCGCTCGAGCCGCAGGCCGAGGCCGAATACTGGGTCACGCCGATCGACCCGAAAATGCCAGAGGCTCAGGCGGAATCGAAGCTGCGCGAGTACAACAACTACACGCTCGAATGGCTCTCGCTCCACGAAGCGCTGCCCGGCCACTACGTGCAATTCGAGCACTTGAACGACATTCAGCCCGAATCGCGCCGCCTGGTTCTCTCGCTCTTCGGCAATGGCGCCTACATCGAAGGCTGGGCCGAATATGGCGCGCAGGTAATGATGGACGAAGGCTTCCTCGACAACGATCCGAAATTCCGCATGATGATGCGCAAAATCCGCCTGCGCGTGCTCTCGAACGCCATCCTAGATATCCGCATGCAAACCATGGGCATGACCGACGAGCAGGCTATGGACCTCATGACCAACGACGCGTTTCAGACGAAGGCCGAAGCGGAGGGAAAACTTCTGCGCGCGAAGCTCAGCTCGACGCAGCTGCCCACCTATTACGTCGGCATACGAGAGTGGTTCGCATTTCGCAAACGCTATCAGGAAGCCGCGGGGAAAAATTTCGACATGCAGAAGTTCCACGATCTCGTGCTCGACCAGGGCCCGCTGCCCGTCCCAGTGGTCGAAAAGCTCGTCATGCCGACGGCCACCGTGCATCCGTAGCGTAGAGCCGGTCGGCGGCCGATCCGATTAGACTCCGAGGTTCACTTCAGATACGTGCGGACGATCTCGATCACGTCGTCGGCCGCTTCTTCCGAGGATTTCGAATTGCGCGGCATGTGGTTGCGGATGTGATCCTCGAGTAATTCCCCCATCAGGCTGTTGATCGCGCCGCGCGCGGCCGCCAGCCTCTGCAGGACGTCGGCGCACTGCTCGTCTTCGTTCAGGCCGCGCAACACGCTTTCGAGCTGCCCGATCACTTTCTTCGTGCGCGTCACCAGATCCAGTTTTTCCCGCGATAAGTGCGACATTTTTCCTTGACTACCCTAGGGGGGTATGGTATCAAAGCCCGTTCCGCGAATCCATCGCTTCGTCGAGACCCATCGAGTATAAGGAGATTGTGAGTCGAGAACCAGAACCTCCCAATCATCGAGGCTTTTTTAACGCTCTTTTAACGTGGCGGCGGCGCCGCGGCATGGTCTACTTTCGATTCATTGCCGCTGTTCCCCAGGGGCGTTTCTCCGGACAAAGACATGCGCCGCTTTCTGGCCCAACTCGAAGCCAGGATCTTCTGCGCGCTGCTCGTGTGCGCCGCGGTGCCGGGCTTGTCCCTTGCCCAAGCGTCGGCTTCGGTGCAGAATCAGGCAGCCGACCAGCCGTCTTCGCAAAGCGCAGCTCAAGCTGAGCAACAGACCGATGCGCCGCAGGGTACACCGGCGCCTCCCGCCGCCGGCGCAGACGACTCCAGCGACTCCGACGCGGTGACGGTTTTTCCGCATTCCGAAACAGCGCGCTACTGGCTTTCGGGACAGGCCAACGTCGTCTTCCAGTGGCATTCCCGGTTCTCCGCGGAATATACCGGAGCTCAAAGCCTGACTCCCTGGCCCCAAAGCGCAACGACGCACGTGCTAACGCTGTATGCAGGCTACGAGCTCACGGGCACCACCGAAGTCTTTGCTGACGCAGAATACGCAACCGGCGGCGGCATCGGCGGCGCGTTCGGCCTTGCGGGCTACAGCAACCTCGACTCCGTGCGCACCGTGTCCGGCGCGCAGCTTCCCACAACGCCGTATCTCGCGCGCCTGATGATCCGCCAGATCATTCCGCTCAGCAGCGACCGCGTCGAAGAGGATCGTGACGAGCTCCATCTGGCCACGTCCGTGCCGGCGCGGCGAATCGAATTTCGCGTCGGCAAGTTCGATCTCGCGGATTTCTTCGATTTGAACACCTGGGGCCAGGACAGCCACCTGCAATTCCTGAATTGGACGGTCGATAACAGTGGCGCCTGGGACTACGCCGCCAATACGCGCGGCTACACGGACGGCGCTCTCGTCGAATACGATGACCATTGGTGGACGGTCCGCTTCGCCGAGGCTCTCGAGCCGAAGATCGCCAACGGAATTCACCTGGACGCCGATCTCGCGCGCTCGCGATCCGAGAATCTGGAATTCGAGGCGCGCGGCAGCCTGTTTGCCCACCGCGCCGGCGTCATCCGGCTTCTCAGCTATCTCAATCACGCGGACATGGGCAGCTATGCGGAGGCGGTCCACGATTATGTCGCGAGCGATGAAACCGTGGCGCCTAACATCATCGACACTCGCCGTGAGGGGCGCCACAAGTACGGCTTCGGCCTCAATTTCGAGCAAGCTGTGACCTCGAATTTCGGCGTCTTCGGCCGGCTCGGCTGGAGCGACGGGCACAATGAATCCTGGGCCTATACGGAGGACGACCGAACAGCGGAAATTGGAGGATTCTTCAGCGGCGCACAATGGCATCGCAAGAACGACCGCGCCGGCGTCGCATTCGTCGCAAACGGTATCGCCAAGTCGCACCAAACATATCTGGCGGATGGCGGTCTCGGCTTCCTGCTGGGTGATGGCACCCTCACCTACGGCCCGGAAGAAATCTTCGAGAGCTTCTACACCACGCACATCTGGCGCGGCTTCTTCGCGTCCTTCGATATCCAGCACTTCAACAACCCGGGCTACAACCAGGCCCGTGGCCCGGTCACAGTCCCCGGCCTCCGCCTCCACGTCGATTTCTGACGATCCGACCAGGATCGTCATCCAGCTTGGCCTGAGTGCCGTCGCGAAGGGAGACCGACGCTTTTGGTTCTGGTCGGCCGCAGGGTGTATCGCTCCGATCAGAATCGTCACCCTGCTTGCCCGCTGAGCCATGCCGCACCACCTGCGAGCCTACTTCGTCGGCTTTGCAGGCGCACCCGATGTCCCCGGCTTCGCGCTCGCAGGCGGAGGCGGCGGGAAGAGCGGCTGCTTCATCAAGTCCTGCACATCGGGCGGCAATTTGTCCGCGCTCGCGAGCAACGCCGCGATCTGCCACATCTGGTCATCCTTCAGCACCGACCCGAAGCTCGGCATCCCCGTCATGCGAATCCCGTTTTTGATCTTCCAATACGTGACACCGACAGGATCGTCCGTCACGTAACCATCGGGAGTGAAAAGCTCCGGCGGCGACGGATACATCTTCGGCTCGGGAAAATTCCGCGTCTCGCCGGGCAAGCCATGGCATCCGCCGCAATGCCGGCGATAGTCCTGCGCCCCCGCGAGAAGGTCGGTGGGAGTGAAGCTCGAAAGATCCCGCTTCGGCGCGTCGCGATGCACTCGCGCTTCAAGCGCTCCGCCCGCGATCAGCGGCTCGAGTGGAAACGGATGATCGGTCACCGCAACAGGCGCGTATCCGCCGAAAAGGTAAACCGCCCCGCACACCGGAAACAGAATGAGTCCTATGATCAAACCGCCAAGAAATTTCCCCACGGGTGATCCTCCTCTCGTGTCGAATGCCCGCCAGGTCTGGATAGCACACGAGTCGATTGGTTGCCACCCTGATTTTCCAGCGCGCTTCGGGCCGTGGAAAATTTCGTGACAGATTTCCCGCAGGAAGCTCTCTCGCGACGCCGGTTTTGCACGCGCGCGCCAAATTTCATGTCGACGCGCCGACAGAATTTCCCTTGCGCGAAGATTTTTCTGCAGGCAGAATTGCCGGACATCAATGCATCATTCTTCTCGCGCTCAATCAATGCCGCCCGATTCAGGACCCGTAACCCACGCAGATTCAATTTGATCGAGCATCGTTCGGCCTGGCGTCATACCAAAGTGCCATCGATATAGCTATTGACATACGAAATGGCGATCGATATAGTTCCGTGGGAATTCGGTGCGATGGACAAAGCCACAGTCAAAGTTTCCCCTAAATTTCAGGTCGTGATCCCCAAGGCTCTTCGCGAAGAGCTGAAGATCGAGCCGGGGCAAGAGCTGCTGATTTTCGCGCTCGATGGCGCCCTTCGCCTCGTGCCGCGCCGCTCGATCAAGGAGCTTCGCGGCATCGCCAAAGGGATGAGATGGAAAGACGAGCTTCGTGAGCACTCGGAGCGGTTCTGAAACCTATCTGATCGATTCCTCCGGGTGGCTCGAGTATCTCACGGAAGACTCGAAGGCCGCGGCGTTCGGCCACTATCTCGAAGGCGACGCGGCCGTGATCGTGCCGTCCCTCGTCCTCTACGACGTCTACCGTCACCTCGCGAAGCAGCGCGGCCGCACGGTCGCCGACCGCTTCGTCGCGCAGGCGCTCCATCGGCGCGTCGTCCCGCTCGACGAGACCATCGCCCTCGCCGCCGCCAACGCCAGCCTCGATCATCGCCTCTCGGCCACCGACGCGATCGTCTACGCCACGGCCCGCGTCTGCCAAGCGCAGCTCGTCACCGCTAACACCCACTTCCGCGGCCTGCCCGGCATCATCATCCCGTAGCTCCACGAGCGCGTGACGTAATGTAGGCTCACCCGCTTCCGCGGGGTGGCGTTGTTCGCAGCCACAATTGCAAACGACCGCCGCGCGAAATCGCTAGCGCGATGATGATGATAACGACGGTTTTGCAGCGTCGGGTCGCCGCCGTTGCGACCCGGCACACCGGTGGAAGCGTGGGCCTTTTTACCCTGAGCGAAGTCGAAGGGCAGGCCCCGAGAAGCGTCTCAAGCAAGGACGGCTTCACAGGCTGCGGAAAAAAGCTCTCGCTGTCATCCCGAGCGAAGTCCCGCGCGCTTTTGCCCTTCCCGCGCATTTTGCGGGCGCGGGACGCAGCGAGGGATCTGCTGTTTGCGGAATGTCCAATGGATACCATCAGATTCCTCGGGGCAAAGCTCGCCCTCCGAATGGGAGTTCGCCACTTTTTCCGCAGCCTCTTCAGCCGCGGGTTTCTTCTCTACGGTTGGGCTGCTGGCGGATCCGGCGGATCACCACCACGATGCCGACGCGGCGCCAACTTCCGGATAAAAAACTCCTGAGCGGCCGACGAAATGGAATTCTCAGCGATCCGGATAAACCCATTTTCCACCGCCACTCCCGCCACGCTCCGATTCTTCGTCGGGTAGTAGAGAGTCGAAATCGCGCCGGCGCCCATGCTTCCGATGAGATACGAGTAATTTACTTCCTGTCGTCCATTGTCACCGGCGCAGACGAATGGAGCTCCGAGCGCGTGGAGCAGCCGCGACTTCTTGCTGCCTGTGCCCCGGTAGAAATAACGCGGATCTTGTTTGAAGAGCGAAGGCATAATCCCGTCGCCGAGGAACGTGCCTGTAGCGACGTTGGCGTAGAACGCGCCATAGCGCTTCCCGTAGCCCTGCATGCCTTGCCCGAATTCCGGGTAGGAATTGCCCGCCTGCTCGAACGCCGCGATAAACGCGATTCCCGCGAACGTGACCGGATCGACGGACGATTTCCAGGCAAGCTCGAGTTTTTGCTTCCGCGTCAGGGGCGCCGGATTGGGTTCGTAGGTCACGTAGAAATTCGGAATCACGCCCAGCACGCGCTGCTTCTCCTCTTCGTGAACCTCCTGCTCCGCCACTTCCTGGGGCGGCCTGACCCGAACTTCGGTGACCACCGTGGCCAGGTTCAGCACGATTTGCGGCACAAAGTACGTATCCCCGGCGCGCAGAATTCCAGACACCGATTGCGTCTCGAATCCCTGCGCGGTGACCGTGACGTGGAAGGCTCCGGGCGCGACATCCGCAAAGAGATATTGGCCCTCGTCGCCGGTCAACATCTGTTGACTCGGGGATTGGTCGTCCCGCGTGAGCTTTACCTCAGCTCCCGCGATGGGCGCTCCTGATTGATAGAGAACGGTACCGCTAATGGTCCCCGGACTTTTTGCGCCGGCCTGCTGCCCTACCGTAGACGCCAGGGGATTTGGCGCCGGGGGAACGGAGGGAGACGTTTGGGTTTGGGCCCCAAGTCGCTCAGGAGAGCCGAACGCTACAATGCACAGCATCAGGCAAAGCAAACGCGGGGTATCGAGAGACCAAGCGCGCGCCCGGACCGTGCATTTCCTCCATGATTCCCTTTTCGCGAACTTCGCGGCCGCCGCTCTGAAGGCTTCGACCGCTCTTCCTGTTCCGCCACTCCACCAGCGACACAATCTCGCACCCTCAATCGTTGGTTTGGTCTGCCTGGGCGACGACTGACCTCGCTCCCAGCCCGATTGGATGCCTCATGCGAGCTGAAGGACGCTGTCGTTATGTGGCCGCACTGCCCCTGCCGGCCCCGGGCTGGGTGGCGACCACTCTCGTCGCAGTACCTAAAATCCTACCAAAACGGAACCTGCGCCCAAGCGCCATTTTTTTGGTAGACTCCTCGGTGCCGCACTTGGGGGAAGGACAATATGAGGGTGGGGGGCCTAGGATGTCAAAATGGCCACACCTCAAGCTGCGCTCGAACTCATCCAGTATCTCCACCTGAAGTTAGCCGCGCTCGGACAAACGCCCGGCAAAACTTCCGCTGAAACGCCGTTCCTGCAAGTCGCACAGCCGCTGCTCCGCAATTATTTTCAGAAAGAACGCCTGCTCGGAAAATATCTCTGTCCCGCGGACGCGCGCATTCAATCCTTTCTCGACGATTACCTGCGCGACTGCCTGCCGGCCGGCGTCGCCCGTCTCCCGGCAACCACCTTCGTGCTCGACCGCGCGGGACTCGCGCGCACACTCTCGCTGCCGCCCGATTCGCACAGCTTCTCTTCCCCCTATCTGCGTTCTTATCGCGTGCGCCAGGGCGTGCTGCACAATCCCGCGAGCGACCGCCGCACCACGCGCGGCGTCTTCCACATCGCCGAAGGCGGTTTCCCCGTTCCCGCGGATAAGCAAGCCGTGCCGAAGCAGGCGTTCGCGGCGCTGCTGATCGCGGCTCTCCGTCCACCGTCCGACGTTTTGATGCTCCCGTTCACCGCGCACCAGGAATCCCCGGCGCGCCTTTTCGTTTCGCTGCTGCTGCGCCCGCTCGTCTGCCCGGCCACCGGCACCGATCCGGCCAAGACGATGGAGACGCGCTTCTTCGCGCCAGGCAGCCTGGTGAGCAATCTCGATTTCGTCGAATCGATTTTCGGCAACGCGGGCGATCCGCATCTGCCTGAAAATGACGCGGCGCTCGACGTCGCGCACTGGACCGGCCACACCGGCTGCGTGATCCTCGCGCCGCACCTCGTCGGCATGAAGAAAGCCGCGCTCGGCCTGCCGCACTACGATCAGGCCACCGAACGCCAGCGCCGCGACGGCATGTGCTGGCGCGATCCGGACGAGCTGTACAACGAAGGCTCGGCGTTCAAAATCTGCGCGCGCGACCACCGCGGCGTGATGGTCACGATCCTCGCGGACAACTACTACGGCTACTGCAAAAAAGAAGTGAAAACGCAGATCAGCTACGCCGCGAATCTCTTCGGCCTTGCCGAGGAGGAGCACGCGGGCGGCGCAATCGCGTTTGCCACCTACGTGCTCGGCCAGGATTTCTACGCCGATCGCACCGTCAGCCTCAAGAAGGCCACGTTCGCGGACGCCATGCATCTCCTCGACCCGCTTGTCGAGCGCCGTCCCGAGGGCTACGCGATCGATCGCCGCTTTCCCGAGATCTACTACGTCCCCGAAAATTCAGCATTTCTCGTCAGGGAAGGTTTCGTCCGCTGGCAGCACGACGGCCAGACGCAGCAGCTCACCATCCGCCCCTCGGCTACCTACGTTCTGCCGTCGGGCTTCCGCATCCGTCTCGAAAAGCAGCTTGCGGGCAACGCCTGGCGGCTCGTCGGCTCGCGCCCTAAAGGCGCGCTGTGCCACAAGCCTTCCACCGTCTCGGGCGGCGGCAAATCCGAGATCTCGAAATCGATCGCGCACGCCCTGCTGAAGGGACCGGTCTACGTCGGCGACTACCAGGCCGACATGGACCTGCTCGACGACATCCTCGAGCGCGATTTTTCCACGGTCTACAAAAACCGCCCGCCCGATCAGCGGTCGCGCCGCCCGATCCTCAGCCCCGAGCGTTCGCACGGCTCCGTGATTCAGCTTTTTACGCCCTCGCCCGAATACACGGACAAGCACAACGAGTGGCTCCGCCGCCTCCCGCAGACCGCGCGCCAGCTGCTCTTCACCGTGAAGCGCTACTACCGCCCCGAATGGGGCGACAATTGGCGCGAGCATTTCACCGTCGATCGCGTCAATGGCGCGCTCGGCCACGAACTCAAGCTCGACGGCGAAGCGCTCGTCAGCAACTACCTGCGCGTCGGCTACGATCGCGACGGCTCCTGGCGCATCTACAAGCTGCGCCCCGATTTCTACCCCGCGGAAAAAGTGCAAGTCGAGGACGACATCACGGCCTCGGTCGTCCTGCCCGCCGCCAGCCTCAGCGATCTCGACCGCGAATCCAGACAGCAGAGCGTGAAGCTGGTCGCCAATTGCGAGACGCTGCTCTTCCAGCGTCCCGACGATGCCATCCGCCCCGGCGTCGATTGGACGGCGGAATCGGATATGGCCGGCCCCGGCGTCTTCATGTCGAATTACGAGCCGCTGACGCCGCCGCAAGCGTGCGCTCTCGTCGATCACGTGGTCGAGTTCGACCGCTACACCGATCCGATGAAGCGCCTGCTCGAAGACTTCGTCGCGGAAGCGGCGAATGGAGACGAGGGCCTGCCCGCCGTCGAGGCGGGGTACGTCGTTGCCTCATCCCACCCGCGCCTCGTCAATGGCAAGCCGTCGCAGAATCCGCGTTACCTGCAGCGGCGCCCCGATCTCTCCTCGCCGCGCGAAACCTATCTCGCCGAAATCGCGACGCGCCTCGAACGCGAAATTCCCGCGGCCCGCCCCGTCTATTTTCCCGTTAGCGCGGTGCTCGCCGGCCGCCGCAACACGCTCGCCGACCCGGCCCTCGGCCTTCCGCCGCTCGCGATCTACGGTCCGATCCACTATCAGGAACTGCCCGAGCTCTTCATGGAGCTGATTTCGAGCCTCACTGGCAAATCGCCGGCCACCACCGGCTTCGGCAGTGAAGGCGCGCTCACCAAAGGCCCATTCAATGCGCTGTGGCCCGTAGTCGATCTGAATAACGCGCTCGTTTCGGCGATTCTCACCGGCGACGCCGGATTCACCACCTCCGCCGGCTACATCGGCCCGCACTATCGCGTCGATCACGACATCAGCCTGCTCGTCCCCGAGATTTGGTGCCGCATGCGCGTCGCCGAACGCGACCCGCGCTCGATGATCGCCGCGGGCTATCTCGAAAAGATCGACGATTTCGCGCTCGACGGCCGTACCGTCCGCGCCAGCCGCCTCGGCTATCGCATTAGCAAAGCCTTCGTCGACCATTTCCTCGGCCGCATCTTCGAAACGCCCGACGTGGTTTTTCCGGTCGAGCTGCTGCGCCCCGAGCAGCAGGATTTGCAGATGTTCGCGGCCGGCGTCGATGCGATCGTCGAAACGCAGCGTCGCGTCGCTCTG
>Ga0335073_10016749_pt1 | contig 10244 bp, 12 predicted proteins | sample Lox_Sample_22_FD_207093 | JGI IMG/M metagenome (GOLD analysis project Ga0335073, IMG submission 207093) | Soil microbial communities from Loxahatchee National Wildlife Refuge, Florida, United States - Lox_Sample_2.2 | ecosystem: Environmental > Terrestrial > Soil > Wetlands | place: USA... | reverse complement strand
CGCTTACCGCCGAAATATCGTGCGGGGTCTTCGAACCCGAGTTGCGTTTTGTTATTGCAATCGCTCGGATGAATCCGTTTCGCAAGCCTTTGCGTGAAGTCGGGTGGGTGATACCGAGTCAGTTTATCTGGCACGAAGGCTATTTCGCCCCGCTCTCGTATCATCAGAAAAGCGATATCATCTTCGCCGCCCCAATCTTCTGCTTTGAATTCCTCCGGGAACCCTCCGATTTCGATCAGCGTGTCACGCCGCACGATGCTAGCGGAGGGCAGGCACTTCCAGATGTCACTGAGCATATCCTCAAGCGTCGGTGAATGCGCTTGATGTGGTGGAACAAAGTACGAAAGCACTATCTCGTCATCGGTGTCGACTTGAACGGCGTCTGAGAATGCCGCCACGACAGTGGGATTCTGCTCCAGAACTGGCACCATTCTTTCGAGCTTGTCTTCGGTCCATGTATCGTCTGCATCAAGTAGCGCTACAAATTCACCCGCCGCGGCTCTAATGCCGGCGTTGCGTGCCGCAGCTACCCCTTGCCGATGCTGATCGACTATATGAATCCGGTCGCCAAAACTCGCTAGCACTCTGTGCGTATTGTCAGTCGAACCGTCATTGACGACGATCACCTCAAAACTGCCGACGAAGCGCTGCGCGAATACACTCTCAAGCGCGGAGGCAATTGTCCCTTCACCGTTATAAACTGGCACTACGACTGAGATTTTCATGGCCGTCAGTTATTCAAAGAACCGCCGAATAGCCATCGACATCACCTGATCCGCTTGCCCCAACGCGACGAAGATTTATTTACACCCTTCGGTAGGCAACTTCACGCCGTTTTGACCTGACCTCCTTTTCTCCCTTCTGGGCGCCGTTCATTCTCCCTCTCGCCCTGGAGCTTGTTTAGGGGGGGTCAGGTCACGACCGCGCATCCTCGGCTTCGGCAACCGCTGCGAAATCCTTAGGCTCGTGGGCCGCGCGGCGCTCATGTTGTCCGAACGTGACCATCCGAAAGCGCCTCGCGCGCGCCCTCTCAGGGGCTGTGGTACCTCGGAGACTTTTCCGGAGCGATTCTTCAATCAGGCGGCTAAGCGGGATTCCGGCCGCTGCCGCGGCCGCCTTGGCCCGCCGGAATACATCATCATCAAGTTGCACCGTCCGCTGCCGAGGGTACGCGGTATAGTGGCCTTACCCCAGTGAAGGATCCCGGGTTAGAAGTTAGTACCTGTCGGAGGGAAGGCAGGTATGAAACGGGCACGATTCAGTGAAGAGCAGATCATCGCGATCCTGAAGGAAGCTGAGAACGGCGAGAAGGTAACGGATCTGTGCCAGCGGCGCGGGATCTCGGACGCGACGTTCTACGTCTGGCGGAGCAAGTATGGAGGGCTGGAGGTGTCGGAGATGCGGCGCTTGCGGCAGCTCGAGGAGGAAGACCGCCGGCTTAAGGGGATAGTCGCCGACCAGGCGCTCGACCTCCAGGCGCTGAAGGACATGCTCTCAAAAAACGGTTACGGCCCGCTCATGAAACGCGAGATGGTGGCGTACCTGATGACGAGCCACGACTTATCGCAGAGTCGCGCCTGCGGGTTGATCGGAATCACACGGCGCAGCTTACGCAGAATGCCAGCGCCAGATCGTAATCAGGAATTGCGGCAGCGGCTAAGAGTATTGGCCGAGGAACGGCGGCGCTGGGGTTGTCCGATGTTGTACCGGATAATCCGCCGCGAGGGCTTTGGAGTAAATCACAAACGCGTTGAGCGGCTGTATCGCCAGGAAGGACTCTCGCTGCGCCGTCGTCGGCGGCGCAAGCTTACGTATTCGATGGGAACCATTATTGAATTCTGATGTGCTTCTCGAGTTCCTATGGCAACGCCGAAAAAGAGCAATTCCCATTAACTGACGCCGTAACAACACCTACAGCCTCCTTCAAGAGGCTCGGGTTGCAGGGTCAGGATTGAGCATAAAGTCATAATAGATTGACAGCTATATCAATGAGCTGATACTCGCTCGTTCCAATGTCTAATGGCCGAAGTCGTTCCGATCGGCATCGGCGCGCCAACCCGCTCGATAAGGCTGAGCGGCGCGCGATGCTACTTCAGCACGCAATGCGCGTATTCGCGCAGCGCGGGATCAGCGCCGCGCATCATGCCGAAATCGCTCGACGAGCCAGAGTGTCCGTGGCGACGGTATTCGTTTATTTTCCGAACCGTACGGCCCTGGTTAAGGCCGTGCTCGAAGAGGTCGCACGGTTCTTTACCGCAAAGGCTGACAACGCGTACGCGCGACCCGGAGCAGCGCCGGAGCTAATCCTCGAGCATTTGCGTGCGTTTGCCGCGGCCGTTGAGACACATCCTGACCACACACGGGTATTGCTCGATTGGAGCACCGCGTTACGAGACGAAGTGTGGCCGCTGTTTCTGCGCTTTCAGGAGAACGTCATTACCATTCTGTCGAGGTCGATTCGGCGTTGGCGGATGGAGATCGGTAGTGACAGAGACCTAGAAGCCGAAGACGACGCCCGTGTGATCGCGGCTACAGGGTATGTGCTGGTTCAAATGAAGGTGGCGAAGCTGCCCAGTATTCGGATCGAGCGCTTTCTTGAAACCGTCATCCGCGACACCTTAGGCGAAAATGACGGGCCATCCAGTGGCAGACGTCACATATCCGAATTTAACGTCGCTGTGGGATAGACCAGATCGGGGAGATAGATCAAAGGAGAAATTGGAATGCGTGTCGGTGCTTGCATATTCAACCAGAACTACACGGACTGGGACCGCTACGAAGCCGAAGAACGCGGCAAAGCGGTGCCAAATCAACCGGCGCGTTCGGATCGCGAGATTTTCAACGAGGAAATTGATATCGCTCGAATCGCGGACGAATCCGGCTTCGATTCGGTTTGGACCATCGAGCATCACTTCACGCCGTACACAATGGTCACTAATCCGCTGCAGTATCTCACTTATATAGCGGGGATTACGAAGCGGGTTGACCTCGGCACAATGGTTGTCGTGCTTCCATGGCATAATCCAGTGCGAGTCGCAGAGGACGTCAATATGCTCGACTCGTTTCTTGCGGCTGACCGCGAGATCATTTGTGGGGTCGGCCGTGGACTAGGCCGTCGAGAATACGAGGGCATGGGCGTCGATCAGAATGAAGGGCGGGCGCGATTCGATGAAGCGCTACAGGTAGTTCAACAGCTGCTGCGAACGGGCCAATGTGATTTCGAAGGTGAATACTACAAAATTCACGGCCTACATTTGCGCCCCCAACCAGATCGAGACCTGAGTGAGAATTTGTGGTGCGCCGGCGGTACCCCGGACACTGTACAAGTGATAGCGAAGCATGGCGTTAGGCCGTTAACGATACCAACTACCAGTCTGGAGCTGGCGCTCTCCAACATGCGCAATTACGCCGCGCTGCGCCATGATGCCGGCCATGGACCGAGCCATACTAAGCTGGCGCTCTGGACCTACGTGGCGGATAACGCCCGCGAAGCCGAGATCGGTGCACAGCAATTCATGTGTGAATACGCGGATTCGGCGTTGCGCCACTATGAGTTGCTGGGCACTCATCTCGACGGCGTGAAAGGCTACAAAGAATACGGTCAACTTCAGAAAGCGCTGCGACAGGATGCTGATCCTTTCCGCCAAGCCTTCTACCGGAGCCATCCATGGGGCACACCCGAGCAAGTGATCGCGCGCGCGAGTGAATTGGCGAATGCTTTCGGCACCGACGAGATCATGTTCATCTTCAAATACGGATCGATGCCAATGGCCGCGACCGAAAAGAGCATGCGGCTTTTCGCCGAGGAAGTGATGCCAGCTTTGAAAGAGCTTAGCCCTGAGCCAATTGGCGTTAACAGCCGTCCGCTACAGTCGACAATCGCCGAGCAACAAGCGGCCAAATAACGCAGTGATGTAAAACGCCGAGTACCCAGCTTGGCGCTATCTGAGGACAAAATCAATGAGTGGTCAGACCAATGCTTTCGTAGCTCGTCCTCGTTTTGAGGAATACCGTGAAAAGTTCACTGACTTTTTCAAACTGGAGCGTCACGACGGCATCCTCCAGGTGCAGATGCATTCCAATGGCGGTTCCGTAATTTACGGCTTGCCGATGCATAATGCATGGTCTCAGCTCTGGCTCGCGATCGGCAATGATCCTGAGAATGAAGTGCTGATCTTCGGCGGAGCGGGCGATAGATGGATTGCGGGGTTTGATCCGGAAATGGCACAACGCCCATTGTCGGATCTCCCAACTGACGAGTTCTACGATCATATCTACTCGGATGCGACAAAGCTCCTCGAAGCATTCATCTTTAATATCGATATTCCCACGATTTCCTATATCAACGGCCCTGGCTTGCATACCGAGTTCGCCCTGCTTTGCGACATAACCTTATGCGCGGAACATGCAGATCTGTTTGATCCGCATTTCAAATTCAACCTGGTGCCTGGTGACGGGCAGGGACTGACCTTCCAGGAGTTGATGGGCCTGAAACGAGCCGCTTACTTCTTATACACCAGCGACAAGATCGATGCGCAGACGGCGAAAGAGATGGGCCTGGTCAATGAGGTGCTGCCACTCGATCGTTTGCTACCACGTGCTCAGGAGATCGCGACGAAGATCATGCAGAAGCCGCGCAGCATCCGCCGCTTGACCAGCGCTGTACTGAGGCGCCAATGGAAGCGGCGATTGGTGCAGGACCTGGGATTTCACGTGTCGCACGAGCTGCTGGGAATGTATCTCAGCAAGCCGGTCTTGAAATAGCCGTTCGCTCACCAGAAAGACAGATCGGAAGGGCACTGAAATCATTGCGAATCCTCTCGGCAAGTTTAAGCGATCTTGTTGCGATTTAGGCAAGCGATGGACCTCCTCGATCTGACGGTAAAGACAGCAGAAGAGATCGCGCGCGGCAGACTTGAAGCGCGTATCGGCGAACTGGTGAAACTCGGCTTTAATCGAGTCGCATTTCTGATTTCGCCGGATCAGCCAGACAAACAACGCACGGTATTGGATCGCTACGCGACGCTCATTCGCAAATTCTCATGAGGGACATCCAGGTGGAGATCGGTATTCTGATAATCGCGACTGAGCGCGCCGGCTCGATTGACACCATCGCTCGAGAAGTCGAAGAGAGGGGTTATGAATCGATCTGGATTCCCGAGCATCCAGTGATCCCTATCGGGTTCAAGACGCCGGTCCCCATCGGCGGAAAACTGCCAGAGCATTATGGCCGCTGATGTGATCCATTTGTGGCACTTTCGATTGCCGCCGCGGTAACCAAACGGATCAAGCTTGCTACCGGAATCTGCCTCTTGCCCGAGCGCGAACCACTGATTACCGCCAAGACGGTGGCCAGTCTGGATCTTTATTCGGCTGGCCGCGTGGTTCTCGGGGTTGGCGCGGGATGGCTCCGTGAAGAAACCGAGGCGATGGGCGCGCAGTTTGGTTCACGCTGGAAACGATTGCGCGAAACCGTCGAAGCGATGCGCGTCGCATGGTCTGAGCCGGAACCTTCTTATAGCGGAGACATCGTCAATTTCCCTCCACTACGATGTGAGCCCAAACCGATGCAGAAGCCTTATCCGCCGATTCTGCTGGGCGGGCACACGCCAAAAGTACTAGAACGGGTGGCGCGCACCTATGACGGTTGGATGCCGCTGGTGGCAGATCCAGAATCATTCAAAGCGCAGGTAAAAACACTTAGAAAACTAACCGCGGAGCAGGGCCGCGATCCCGATACGCTGCACATTACAGCTTTCGTCGATCCAGGCGAAAATGGCCCGTCAACAGATGAGCTGAAGCGGTACGCGGATGCTGGCGCGCGCCGCATCGTGCTGTTTTCGCAAAAGACTGCAATCGCAATCGCCGACGGCGCGGCGCTCGATCTCATCAAACGCTTCCAGCCGGTTGTCGAGCGCGCGCGGCATGTTCATTAGCTCCCTCACTCAACGCATCGGGTCACATATGTCAGCGGCAGATAACAAACAAATTGTACAGAACATGTATGCGTCGTTGGCCGAGGGACGTTTGCGGCCTTATCTGGAGCCGATGGCGGACGACCTGCTGTTCACTATCATTGGCACGACCAAGTACTCTGGCACTTTCATCGGCAAGGCGACTTATGAAAAGCTTCTGCGTTCGCTCCCGGCGCTTTTTAAGGGCCGAGTTCCACTGCACAAGCCGGAGAATTTCATCGCCGAAGGCGATTATGTAATTGCTCAGTTGCGTGGCGAATCAACCTCGGCTGACGGTAAGCCGTATAACAATCGCTATTATGGTGTTCCGCCTTGCTGACAGCAAAATACAAGAGATTACCGAATATTTGGATACCGAGCTAATCGCGGAAGTATTCGGCGGTTGAATTTAAAGCCAAGCGATCAGGGGGAATCCAAAGAGGAGCCGGCTTCAACCAACGAAATTCCAAAATTGATCGAGTGAAAGTTGTCAGGTAGTTGCACAGCGATGGAGAATCACGATCGGCCACGACTACAGCTCAGCGTGTTTATGCCGAACTGCAATCACGTTTATTCCTTCAGTTCTTATAAGCCGGTTCCGGATGATTGGACTTTTGCTTCGAACAAGGCGATTGCCATCGCGGCCGAGAAGGCAGGATTCGACTTTCTGTTTCCGCTGGGTAAATGGCACGGATGGGGTGGCAGCACCGATATTGGTTCACTTTCGCTCGAGACGACGACTTGGGCCAGCGCCTTACTGGCAGTGACCGAACGGCTACAGATCTATTCAACTGTTCACGTGCCGATGTTTCATCCGCTGGTGATGGCGAAAATGGGAGCGACGCTCGACCACATCAGTAACGGCAGATGGGTCTGAACGTCGTGAGCGGATTCAGTTCCGAAACGGATCAGATTGGTAAGGCGTTGCTTCCGCACGACGAGCGCTATCGCCAGACCGCCGACTATTCGGCATTCTAAAAGGGCTATGGACGGCTGAACCTGGAACGTTCAGTTGCAAATCAGACTTTCATACGATCGCAAAAGGTTTTGTCAGCCCGTTGCCAGCCAAAAAAAACCCCATCCACCGATCGCGAATGCAGGCGTTTCCGCAGCAGCGCGAAAAATGACGGCTCGGCTGTGTGATTGGGCCTTTATTGGAGCACAGACGCTTGACGATTGTGCCTCGATTGCAGCAGATTTCAAGCAGCGGGCGCGCCGTTACAATCGCACTATCAAATGTGCTTCTTACCCGTTCGTCTTGTGGCGGGAAACTGAGCGGGAAGCGCAAGAGGAGCGCCGCAATATTCTCGATCAGATTGATCGCGAAGGCGTAACGAATTTTGCCCGCGCAATGGGGATCGGCAGTGGGTCCTACGACAACTGCACTCTCGAGATGATGGCTCTGGGGGCCGGTGCGATGCCGACAATCGGGACCAGAGAGCAGGTGGCGGAAAAGCTAGCACAACTTTACCGGGACGGTTCGGATGGCATGCTGCTGGTTTTTCTCTCGTATCTTGAAGATACTGTCGCTTCGAAAAGGACATTCTCCCTCTGCTCAAACAACTAGATGTCAGGTGATCTTAGAATCTCCCGAACTCTAAAGGAGCAACACCATGGCTGTAGCTAAATCTATCTCTCCGAAAGCTTTCGATCCGATCGGAGCCGCCCTCGTGCGGACCAAAGAAATAGAATGGATCGGCACCAGCGCGGGCGTCAAATTTTTACGGATTAGCAAAGAGACCGGATGGATCGCCGCCCTGGTACGAGGACGCGCGGGGCAAGTGAACCCGCCGCATACCCATCTCGGTCCTGCGTGTTTTTATGTCCTGGAAGGCGGCTTCGATTTTCGCGGCGGTTCAGCCCACGCGGGCGACTGGGTATGGGAAGCAGCGGGCGCGATCCATCCCGCAACCTCCCATCCGGTTGGTACCATTTACCTGTCGCTCACTTACGGGCCGGTGGTTTTTCATAACCGCGAGGGCAAAGAGCCGAAGTTAATTGATTTCCGCTCGTCGCAGGCAGTGCTTGATCGGGTAAAGAATGAGGACCAAAAAACTGCGCCGCGTCCGCCGACCTATGATTCTCTAGCGGCTGCGCTGGTAAGAACCGATGACCTCAACTGGATCGACGATGGCTTCGGTAATCAGATCAAAATCCTGCGAATCAATGAAGAAACTGGTTTCTTCCATATTCTTATCAAAGCGAAGGGCGGCCAGGTGAACCCGCCGCATACGCATCTCGGCCCCGCCGATTTCTATGTAATCGAGGGCGGTTTTGACTATCGAGGCGGGTCAGCGCGTGCTGGCGACTGGGTCTATGAGTCGACCGGCGCGGTTCACGAGGCCACGACTCACCCAATGGATACGATCTATCTGGCGAACGTGTATGGGCCGATATCGTTTCACAGTTCAGACGGCGGGATCACAGGTATCGTCGATTGGCGTTCGATGAAGAAACTTGCCGATGGTGCAGCGTGAGGAGATATCGTCTCGTTGGGAAACCCGCCGTCCAAGCGAGGAAACGTCAGGAGGGAAAAACTGATAATCGAGGTACGGATCAACGAGTACGCCTCGCGCAAGAGAAATATCAATGTGCCATTCAGTCCGCGCGAAATTCGTGATGATGCAATCCGCTGCTGGAACGAAGGCGCGTCGATTATCCATTATCACGCACGCGACCCGCATAGCGGGGCACCCTCGTCTGATACAGCGCTTTATGCCGAAACCGCGCGGCTGATCAAAGCCCACAGCGACTTGATCGTGATGCCAACCCTCGGCGCATGGACGCTGCCCTCGCCCGAGGCCCGCATGTGCCATATCATCGAGATGGCCAAGGATCCCGCGACCCGGCCCGACTTCGCGCCAATCGACATGGGAACCAGCAACGTTGACGTTTACGATGCGAAGAGTCAGGGGTACCTGTCTGACGACGTCGTCTATATGAATCCGACTAGGACGCTGCGTTACTTCGCCGAGACGATACGCGCATCATCGGTGAGACCGTACATGGCTTTGTGGAATGTGAGCGCGATTCGAGTGACCGAAGCTTTCGTCGAGAGCGGACTTTTTGAAAGGCCGCTCTACGCGGGAATTGTCCTGACCGAGGCCGGATTGTTCGCAGGAAATCCGGGCACCGTGCGCGGTCTGGAGGCAATGGTCGATTTCATCCCGTCTCACTTGCAGATGCATTGGTCGGTGATGTGTGTCGGCGGCGATCTTTTCCCCTTGATAAAAACAGCGCTTCAACATCGCGGTCATATTGCGATCGGGCTGGGAGATTATCCGTACACTGGGATGGGTGCCTCGCGCAACGACGAACTGGTCAAGCGTGTCGCCGCTATCGCCCGTGAAATGGGCCGCGGGCCTGCCACTCCGGCTGAAGCGCGGCTAATGCTGGGCATCGCTTAGCTAGCCATGGCTCGGCTACCTGCTCGACGCGCCGATCACGAATGAAAGCTTAGTTCGGTTAACACGCGCACATGCGACAAAAGAGAATCCAGCGCCGGTGTTGTGTTGGAGATTTGATGGCACACTGCGCACCATGAGCAATCTTTTGCGCTAGGCAAAGCTTAGAGGATAAAGAATGGCACGCATTCAGCAGACAGCTTCGAGCGATAAATCGCGCACTCCCGACCAATTTGATGTGATTGTGATTGGTGCCGGAGTTTCAGGATTGTACCAGCTCTATCGATTGCGCCAGCTGGGTCTTAAGATACGGGTCTTTGATGACGGCGCCGGCGTTGGCGGTACCTGGTACTGGAATCGGTATCCAGGCGCGCGATTTGATTCAGAGAGCTATACCTATGGTTACATCACTGATAGGTACTTGATGTCAATCAGGCGTATCGTAATGCAAACGGTTACTTATTGACCTTTGAATATTAAAGTGACAGGTTTGCTTGCTTCCAAAAGGATCGTACCAGTGCCGGGCGGCGGCGCATGCGGCGCAGAGCCAGGCGCCCGAAGTAGCCGAGTTCGGTGAGATCATCCGGGCAGAAATTGGGCAAGGCATGGTGTTTCCAATAACCCCAGAGATACTCGACCGGGTTGAGCTCGGGTGCGTAGCTGGGCAGGTACTCGGTCAGCAGGCGGCCGCCTTGGGCATCGACGAACTCGCGCACCAGGCGTGCGCGGTGCTGCGGCAGGCGGTCCCAAATGACTAATAGTTTGCCGGGCAGATGGCGCAGCAGGTGATTCAGGAAATCCAGCACTTGGGCGGTGCGGATGGTGCCGCGATAGAGGCGGAAGTAAAAGTTCCGCCAAGTAATGCCGGCGGCGGCCGAGAGCAGCT
>Ga0335073_10016748_pt1 | contig 10244 bp, 8 predicted proteins | sample Lox_Sample_22_FD_207093 | JGI IMG/M metagenome (GOLD analysis project Ga0335073, IMG submission 207093) | Soil microbial communities from Loxahatchee National Wildlife Refuge, Florida, United States - Lox_Sample_2.2 | ecosystem: Environmental > Terrestrial > Soil > Wetlands | place: USA: Florida... | reverse complement strand
CATCAAGGTCACTGACAAAGAGATGGCGTCTCTCAATATCCGCCCAGCCGACTTCCATGGTGAGTGGAATTACACCATGTCACCAAGGCTACCCGACTATTGAAGCGGTTATCCTGGCTCAGGCCCTAACCCTCCGACACCGATATAGCTCTCGCCTACGATGCCGACGTCCCGGCCGCGCTCGATGCCGAGACCTTCGCGCGCGAAGCCGCGATGCTGGAAGAAGCCGAGTCTCGGCGCGCGCCGGCTACGTGGCGGACTTCGCCAAGGTGAAAGCCTGATCGCAAGCATCGGCACGGGGAATGAGTTGCCGGTGGGCTCAGGCCCGCCGCATGGCGCCGGCTCGCGGCGATTGAGAAAGCCATCGAGCGGTTGCAGGACAACCGCCGCCTTTTCGCCGTCGGCCAAACGGCACAGCGAATCAAGACGCCCGTGACCGCCCCGCTACGCCGCCCGCGCGCCCCCCCGCCGCGCCGCCTCCAGATCGTGCGCCGTCGGCAAATTCATCCAGAACTCCGCCGAGGTGCCGAACCGCTCGCCCAGCAGGATCGCGGTCTCGGCGGCGACCCGGCGCTCGCCTGACAGGATCGCCGTGATGCGGTTCGACGGCAGGCGACATCGATCTGGCCGCAGAACTCGACCCCGAGGCGCATATCGGTTGGTTCCTTCTCCTGGGCTTGCAGCGCCGCCGCAGCGCGATCGTCGGCCCCCCGTCGATTTGCTCCCCGAGCCGCTCGAGAACCCCCGCTTGCAACAGGTCAAAAGCGGAGCACCAAGGCAGCCTCGGCGCAGCCGATAAACCGCCCGGACAATAGCGATTTGTTAACCCCCCGAAGGTAGAACCGGCGGCGTTCATGCGGCGTGACCTGCACGCAACCCGCGGCCGGCGCCGCCGGCCCGGAGGCAAGCCGCCGATGCCCAGTCTCCCCTTGCGCAGCGTCGCCAACCGCCAGAGCAAGTTCCTGCACCGGATCCTGCTTGCCACGTCGTTGCTGGTTGTCGTCGCCATTGGCGGCTTCGCGGCGTGGAGCTACCAGCGGCAAAGTACCGCCATCCACCGGCAGCTCGAGGCCGAACTGCGCGCCGTCGGCCAGTCCACGGCGGACGGCATCGGCAAGTGGCTCGGCGGCCGCCTGTTGCTGGTTCAGACCCTGGCGGACGATCTGCGCGGCAGCGATCCGGCGGAGGCGCGGCGGCTGCTACGCCAGCCCACGCCGGCGGCTACCTTCAAGGCCACCTACTTCGCTGATGCGGCCGGAACTTTCACGATCTGGCCCGCGGAGCAATTGCCGGCCGACTTCAACGCCCGCACGCGGCCCTGGTACAAACTCGCCGCGGCGGCGTCAGGCGCGGTGTTGACCGCGCCGTATGCCGATGCCGCCGGCGGCGGTCTGATCATCACCGTGGCCGCGCCAGTGGGCAGCCATGGTGACCTGAGCGGCGTTGCCGGCGCCGACCTCGATCTCGGCACCATCCGCGACATGCTGGCCGGCCTCGATGTCGGTGGCCGCGGCTACGCCTTCCTGGTCGAAGCCGGCGGCCGCGTGCTGGTGCATCCCGACCGGAGCCTGGTATTGCACGATCTGCGCGAGGCACTGCCGGCCGCCGCCGGGCGACTCACCGGGCAGGCGGTGTTGGGCAGCGACACCCACAGCCTGTTTGGGCTGTTCCCGATCGCCGGCTTACCCGGCGCGAAATGGTATGTCGGCATCGTGCTCGACCGCGCCGCCGCGCTGCAGCCGCTGGCCGGCTATCGCGTCGCTGCCGTCGTCGCCGCCGCGGTGGCGGTCCTGCTGATTGTGCCCTTGCTCGGCTTGCTGATCCAGGCGCTGGTGGCGCGGCCGATCGTCGCGATGACGACGGCCATGCAGCGGCTCGCGGATGGTGACACCGAGGTCGGTATTCCCGCCCGGTCACGCCGCGACGAAATCGGCGCCATGGCGGCGGCGGTCGAGGTGTTCCGCGACAATCGCCGCGCCGCCGACCGGCTGGTGGCCGACCAGGCGGCAGAGCGTGCGGCCAGGGAGCGCCACGCCGCGCGGCTGGAAGAGCTGCTGCACGGCTTTGAGGCGGAGGTCTCCCAGTTGGTCGCCGTGCTGGCCACCGCGGCGACCGGGCTTCAGACCACTGCCCAGGGGATGAGCGATGTCGCCGGGCGGACCGGCGGACGCAGCCGTGCGGTCGTCGCCGCGGCTGAAGCTGCCAGCGCTTCGGTCCAGACGGTGGCCGTCGCCGGCGGCGAACTCACCAACTCGATTGCCGAAATCGGCCGGCAAGTGCAGCAATCGTCGCTGATCGCCCAACAGGCGGTGGAAGCCACTCGACACACCGACGCGGTGGTGCAGGCGCTGTCGGGCGGCGCCCAGAAAATCGGCGAGATCGTCGGGCTGATCACCGCCATTGCCGGGCAGACCAACCTGCTGGCGCTGAATGCCACCATCGAGGCGGCCCGCGCCGGCGACGCCGGAAAGGGGTTCGCCGTGGTTGCTTCCGAGGTGAAGAGCCTGGCCATCCAGACCACCAGCGCGACCGGGGACATCGGCGCCCACATCAGCCAGATCCAGGCCGCCACAAGGGAAGCGGTCGAGGCGATCGGCGGCGTCTCCCGCATCATCGGCGAGATCAGCGGCATTGCCACCACGATTGCCGCTTCGGTGGAGCAACAGGGGGCGGCCACGGTGGCAATCACGCGCAACATGCATAACACCGCTGAAGGCATGCAGAGCATTGGCGCCAACATCGCCGGTATGGACGCCGCAGCCAGTGAAACCGGCGCCGCCGCGGCACATGTGCTCGGCGCCGCCACCGAGCTGTCCGGCCAGGCCGATCGACTGCGCGCGGAGGTGCAGCGCTTCGTCAGCGAAATCCGGGCAGCGTAGTCATGCCCCACCCCATCGTCCGCCCATCCCTTCCTAAGGAAGGTCTGAACAAGTCCCCGCCTTTCGAAAATCTGTGAGCTTTTTCAATAACCCAATCAGCCGGAAGGGGACTTACTCAGACCTTCCCCAAGCGCAGCCATACCGGAGATCGAGCAAGACACAACCTCACAGTGCCACCCGCATCCGCCCGTCGAATGCGTCGTAGTCCGCGCGCACTCCGTCCTGATCCCTGTCCAGCAGGCCTGCGGCTTGCAACGCCGTAACGTCGTCATAAACACGCCGGTAGTCACGACCGAGAGAGAACGCCAGCATGCGGATATTCTTTGCCGGATGCTGCTGCACATGGCGCAGCGACCCCAGCCTCTTGGAAGACAGGATCTTCACCATCGTCTCCCAATCGGCGAACGACACGTGCTTCTCGTTGCCGTCCTCACCCCGCTCCATGCGGTGCCAGGCATCGGCAAAGCGCCTGCCAACGTCGTCCATCGTCTCGCCGACATGGACCTGAACCTTTGCGTCGTTGCTTATGCGTCGTCCCCTCTCATCCGCCGGACATCCGCCGGGAAATCCGCGATCAGCGCTTCGACGCTACGAAACCGGTACAGCTCTTGCTCTGCGCTACAGTGCCGGTGGCCGCCTTTGCCCTTCTCATTGTCGTACAGCGCACTGCGTTCGTCCGGACGGCCATAGCAGCACGAGCACCTGTATCGGTTGTCACTCGGCGGCACCGGCTCGGGCACCTCCCTTACGCGCACCCGGAGGATGTAGCCGTCCGGGTCATATAGAGCATTCTCAAACCGCTTCCCGGCGTTCGCTACCGGCCGCCTCGTTATGACGCCGTATGCCATCATTCGGACGAAGCAAACCTGCCAATGCCGCATGGCATTCGACGCCATGGGTCAGCATCGGCCGGGCGGACCCCGAAGCACCTGCTGGTGAAACCATCGGTCACCCTGCCCGCGCGATGGCCTTTGCTCCAGCCCGTCACGAACATTGACCCATCCCCGAACCCCGCCCCACCATCCGCGCGTCGCGTCAAAACCAGGAGGAACGTCAATGATCAAAAACCCCCGAACCCCGCGGCCCGATCGTCGCCGCTTCATCGAGGCCGCCGGCGCCTCGGCACTCAGCGCCGCCCTGGTCGCCGGCTTCGGCATCTCGCCCGCGCGCGCCGCCGCGATGGCGGAAGCCGCCGGTCGCTCCGCCAAGCCGTTGAAGGCGGCATTCAGCAATGCCGGCCTGCAGGCGACCTGGTGCGCCCAGGGCAAGCGCGCCGCCGAATACTGGGGCAAATTGTTCAACGTCGAAGTCACCTGGTTCGACGGCGAGCTCTCCGCCACCAAGCAACGCGCCGCAATCGACAACATGGCCTCGCAGCAATGGGATTTCGCCGCGATCCAGGCATTCGGCATCGGCACCCTCACCGCGCCGGTGAAGAAGATGATCGCCGCCGGCACACCGGTGATCGACATGGATACGCTGATCGCGCCGCTCGATCAAATCGACGTCCATAGCTTCATCGCCCCGGACAACGACTTCATGGGCGCGTCGGTCACCCAGGCGCTGATCGACGCAATCGGCGGCGAGGGCAACGTCATCATGACGCAGGGGGCGCTTGGCCACACCGGGGCGCAAGGCCGCGCCCGCGGCTTCCGCTCGGTGGTGAAGAAATATCCCAAGGTGAAGGTGCTGGACGACCAGCCCGCCGACTGGGATGTGACCAAGGTCGCGCGCATCTGGGAAACGCTGCTGACCAAATACCCCAAGATCGATGCCGCGTATTTCCATAACGACGACATGGCGCTGGCCGCCTATAACGTCATGAAGGCGCACAACCGCACGTCGATCAAGATCGGCGGCTGCGACGCGATGCCGCCGGCGCTGGAGGCGGTGGCCGACGGCAGGATGCTGGCAACCGTGCGCAATCCGTCCTGCCGCATCCATGCCGGCGCGCTGATCGCCGGCGTCGCGGCGGTCACCACGGGGGAAAAGACCGGTCCCGGCGGCATTCCTAAGAACATCGTCGCCGATGGACCCGTCGTTACCAAAGCTAACGCCCCCGGCATGATGTGGATGGAGGACCATTTCCTGATCTGACCGGCCAATGTCATGGCGCGGTGCGTAGCTCCGAAGCAGCCTCGGTCGACGGTGTGTTCGGACGGTTCGGGCGCCGGATGACCGAGCCCGCTGCGTCGCTCTGCGCCGCGCCATGACATCAGGTGGAGGTTGGTTCGAAACCCCATGCTCCAGCTTACCAACATCTCGAAATCCTTCGGCGGCGTCACGGCCTTGCGAGACGTCGCCTTCGCGCTCGCGCCCGGCGAGATCCACGGCCTGATCGGCGAGAACGGCGCCGGCAAGTCCACGCTGATGAAGATCATCGCCGGCGTGCACCACGACTACGACGGCACGCTGGCGCTCGACGGCACCATCCGCCGCTTCGCCTCCACCCGCGAGGCGCGCGCCGCCGGCATCGGCATGGTGCACCAGGAACTGTCCTCCGTGCGCAGCCTGACGGTGGCCGAAAACGTCTATCTCGGCGCCCAGCCGATCACCCGCTTCGGCAGCATCGACTGGCGCGCCATGCAGCGCGGTGCCCGGGAACACCTCGCGCGCCTCGGCATCGAGGTCGATCCGCGCGCAGAACTGGGCACCCTGTCGCTCGGACTGCAGCAACTCGTCGAGGTGGCGCGCGTGTTGTTCTCCGGTGCCCGCATCATCATCCTCGACGAGCCAACCTCCGCGTTATCGCCGCCGGAAGTCGAGCGTCTGTTCTCGGTGCTGCGCCGGCTGCGCGATGCCAACCACAGCCTGATCTTCATTTCGCATTTCCTCGACGACGTGCTGGCGATCTGCGACCGCGTCACGGTGTTTCGCAACGCCCGCGCCGTCGCCACCGCCGCCTGCGCCGACGTCTCCAAGGCCTGGCTGATCGAGCATATGATCGGCGCCGGCCATGACGCGTTGGAGGAGAGCTACACCGCAGACCGCCAGTTGCCGCCGGTCCCGGCAACGCCGATTGTACTTGAATCCAACGGCCTCACGCTGGCCGGCGCCTTCCGCGACGTGTCGCTGCATGTGCGGGCAGGCGAAGTGCTGGGCGTCTATGGCTTCATGGGCAGCGGCCAGCTCGAACTTGCGCACAGCCTGGCCGGCAAGCTGGCCGCCGACAGCGGCCAGGTCGCGGTGGACGGACACGCGGTGCGGCTGCGCTCCACCACGCAGGCGCGCCGCGCCGGCATCGCCCTGGTGCCGGAGAGCCGCCGCAGCATGTTGTTCGCCGAGGAGCCGGTGTTCAAAAACGTCACCATCGCGATGCTCCGCCGCATCGGCGCACTGCTGCTGCACCCCGCCGCCGAGCGTGCCATCGCGCAGCGCCAGGCCCGCCAGCTCGCGATCCGACCGCCCAATGTCGATCTGCCGCTGCGCGCGCTGTCCGGTGGCAACCAGCAGAAGGTTGCGCTTGCCCGCTGGCTCGCGCATCTGCCGCGCGTGCTGCTGCTCAGCGAGCCGACGCGCGGCATGGATGTCGGTGCCAAGGACGACGTGACCAAGATCGTGCGCGGCCTGCGCGAGCAAGGCATCGGCATCGTCGTGGTCTCCACCGAACCGGAGACCGTGCTATCGCTCGCCGACCGCATCCTGGTGATGCGCAAAGGCAGCGTGGTGCACGAATTCGCCGCCGAGACCGTCAGCAAGGACCGTCTGTTGGCGGCCGCGTAAAGGAGCGAGGATGTCGGAGCAGGCGGAGCAAGTTGCGGGCGTTGCGCGCGGCGGAATGGTGGCCTGGCTGCGCGGGCAGATGCGCAACATCGCACCCTTCGCGACGCTGTTGTTCCTGCTGGCGTTCTTCGCCGTTGCCAGCCCGTCGTTCGCGACCGTCGGCAATGTGTGGAACATCCTGACGCAGGTATCGGTGACCGGCATCATCGCCGTCGGCCTCACCTTCGTGATCCTGTGTGCCGAGATCGATCTCAGTGTCGCGGCCATCGCCAACGCGACGGGCATCGTCGTCGCGTTCTTCACCATGCAGGACACCAGCGTCAACATCGACAACCTGCCGCTGCCCGGCAGCGTGGCGATCGTGCTGGCCTTCGCCGCATGCTTCGCACTGGGCGCCGTCAACGCGTTCGGCATGACCTGGATCGGCATCCCGTCCTTCATCATGACTCTGGCGATGCTGCAGATCGGCGCCGGCATCTGTGCGCTGATGGTGCGCGGCCAGATCGCCTATGCGGTGCCGAAGCTGGTGAACACGCTGGGCAGCGGCTTTATCGGCCCGCTGCCGTGGATCGTCGTGGTGGCGGCGCTGGCGTTATTGCTCGGCCACCTGGTGCTGACCTACACGCGGTTCGGCCGCTACGTTTACATGGTCGGCGGCAATCGCGAGGCGGCCGAATATTCCGGCGTCAACGTGCGCGCCGTGATCGCCGCCGTGATGATCATTTCCGCGGTTTGCTCCGGCATCGCCGGCATGCTGGGCGTCGCCTATTTCGGCAGCGCGCAGCAGAACGAGTTCGACACCTACTTGCTCGATTCGATCGCCGCGGTGGTGGTGGGCGGCACCAGTTTGTTCGGCGGCCAGGGCGGCATCGGCAATACCATCATCGGCTTGCTCGTGCTCGGCGTGCTGAACAATGGGCTGGATCACGTGAATGTCGATAGTTTTCTGAAAATCCTGATCCGCGGCCTGATCCTGCTGGCGGCACTGATCATCAACGTTTATGCACAGCGCATGCGGACGCTTGCTCGCAGCCAGTGAAGGTCTCGATAAGTCCCCCGGCGGCCGGCCCGGCCATTGAAAAAGCTCACGGATTTTCCGCCGGCCGGGACTTATTCAGACCTGCCCTGATGCGAGCCGCATGATGGCGCCGGGCAGGCTTGGATTGCCGTGTCTCCTGGGTAGCCGCCAACGTTGCAAGCAATACAACTCCGCCCGCAAACGATAGTTGCCAAAGCATGGTACGGAAAGCAGCGTCGAGGTCGTCAGTATATGCCCCAGCCACAAACATGATGTCGCCCCACGGGCGGAAGCGCTCGACATAGGCGACTTTGGGCTGCGGTGTCACGGAACCAGGCTTCGGATAAGTATAGGTAAAGAACCCATCATCCGAAGACCGCACGGCATCCTCGATGAGTCTCGTGATCAACCGGCCACTGGCGTCCTTGGCCGGGCCAACGATGCCCTCTAACTTGGGGTCTGCCCCATGCAGGGCAATGACGCCATCCGGCATCTGCCCAAAGATGTAACCCGGACCTCCGTCGAACCGGATCCTATGAACCGCTGCGCGCATTCGTTCCAGCGCCTGGGCATGCGTCATGTGGCTGGCCGCCACCTCGTCTTGCAGTGCTTGCGCAAGTCCCATCGCACTATCGACTTCGGCATGTAATTTGTCGAAGCGATCGTCGATCATGCGATGACGCATCACCGACGCGGCGATCCCTATGGTGACAATGAGCGCGAGGGCCGAAAGCCCCATCAGGAGGACAAGTTTCGTCCTCAGCCGCAAGCGGCTGAGAATGTTCATCGCACTGACCTGTCCAAGCGACAACGAGCGGTTTGTGATGGCACGCTCGAGTTAATGTTTTGTGAATGGCACTGGGAATATCGTTGATTGCTCGCCGCCGTGCGATCAGCAGACCAGCAACCAAAGGCACTCGCGGCGCCGATTCATCGTCCGCTTGTCAGGTCTGTGGCCCCCGGCGGCCGGCCGGTTTATTGCGGAGGCAGGCGGCGGCGCACGGCGCGCCGAGCGCAGGTTTTACTGCTCCCCGCTGCCCGGCCTGCCTCATGCTTCGCCGACAGCGAGCACTACCCCGCCAGCTCCCGCGACCGCGCCGTCGCCGCCGCCACCGCCTTGCGCAACGCCGCCGGCCAGGCATCGGGCGCCATCAGCAGCTTGAGCGCCGCCTCGGTGGTGCCCGCAGGGCTGGTCACCGCGCGGCGCAGCGCCGCGGCATCTTCCGTGCTGGCGGCCAGCAAGGCCCCCGAGCCCGCCACCGTCTGGCGTGCCAGCAGCCGTGCCAGCTCTGCCGGCAGTCCTTGCTCCACCGCCGCTTGCTCGAGCAATTCCGCGAGCAAGAACACGTAGGCCGGGCCACTCCCGGACACCGCGGTGACGGGGTCCAGCAACGCCTCATCCTCGGCCCAGGCCACCACGCCGATTGCCTGCAACAGCCGCTCGCATAGTGTTCGCTGCGGCACGGAAACGCCTGGGCCGGCACAGGCCACCGTGACGCCCTGGCGCACCGCCGCCGGTGTGTTGGGCATGGCCCGGACGATCGCCGCCTCCGGCCGGAGCAATCCGCCGATCCCACCGATCGTGCGGCCCGCCATGATCGAGAGGAACACCGCCTTGCCGGCGAAACGCGCATGCGGCGGCAGCGCCTCGGCGGCACTTTGCGGCTTCACCGCCAGCACCACCGCGGCCGGGGTAAAATCCGCCGGGATGATGGAGGCATCCGCCACCACCGTCAGGTCCGGCCCGGCCACGCCCGCCGCCTCGGGCGCCGGATCCACGGCCATCGAGGGCGCCAGTCCCCGCTCGCGCCAGCCGGACAGCATGGCGCTCCCCATCCGGCCACAGCCGACAAGAAGGATCGGCGGGATCTTGCTGGTCATGGCGCTGCCTCCGGCATGCTTTGGTGACTGGCGTAGCATTCCGCGACACGCCGGGGGAGATACGGTGCCGCGTTATCCGGCGCGGGCGGCGGCGAGCAAGATATCGATGAATGCCTTGAGCGGCAGGCCGACGCTGCCGCCGGCGCGCACCGCGGCACCGGTCAGGTGGGACAGGACGCCGCGTTCATACAGCGCGCGGGCGTCGCCGATCGGGGCGCTGTCGGCTGCGGTGGTGCCGGCGATGATGCCCAGGCCGTCGAGGTGCGGGATGCGGGCGATGCCGGCGCCGTCGAGGCCCACCCCGGTATCGGAGAAGAACACCGCGCGGATGCCCAACGGCACGATGCTGTCGGGCCGCCCGCCGGGCAGCGCCGCGTGGGATGCCGTCACCACGATCTGGCCGGCGTCCTCGGGCCGCAGCATGCCGACCGAATCGGCGCAGATCAGGCGCGGCTCGCCGGGGACATCGCGCAGGACGAAGCGGTTGCCCTCGGTGATCGGCGGCGGCGCGGTTGGGGGAACCTCGCCCGCCTGCATCAGGGTGGCGCAGGCGCGCACCGCCTGGCCCGGCGCGCAGCCCAGCGCGGCGGCGGCGCGGTTGACGTGGCTGATGACGCCGTGCGCCAGCGTGTGGTCGCCGTCGCCGATGTGACAGGAGGCGGCCGCGGCCGTGGCGGCCGGCAGCCCGATCGCATCGAGGTAGGGCAGGCCGGCGATGCCGGCATCATCGGCGCCAATCCCGG
>Ga0335073_10016747_pt1 | contig 10245 bp, 5 predicted proteins | sample Lox_Sample_22_FD_207093 | JGI IMG/M metagenome (GOLD analysis project Ga0335073, IMG submission 207093) | Soil microbial communities from Loxahatchee National Wildlife Refuge, Florida, United States - Lox_Sample_2.2 | ecosystem: Environmental > Terrestrial > Soil > Wetlands | place: USA: Florida... | reverse complement strand
TCGCTGCCGCTTATTGACAGCGCAAAGGAATACCCACCCAATCCGCTCCCAGTCAAAACCGTGTAGGACAGCGGCGCACAGGCGGAAGTTCCGCTCGCGCCGCAGCTGCTTCCAACGCCGTAGGATCGGCCGTTCACCGCCGTTGGCAAAGCATTGGGACTCGTGCTGAAAGTCATCTCCGGGCTGATAGTCAGGGAGCTAAACAGCCTGCTGGCCGGGTCGCTTACTACGGTTGCTTGAGGCACCGAGGCGTTCGCAGTATCTGTCGCAGAAATGCTGGGATTGCTAGAGCCTGCCCCGGCCGTAACAGACGAGGATGAGCAAGTTGCAGTTGTGGAGTTTGGAGCGGGAACATCAGGAATGCAAGTGAAGCCAAGTCCCGACAAGGTGTAGAAGCTGGAGAAAGTGTAGCCTCCAGCCAGACCGCCACTAGCCGCGTAAACCACCGGGGAGCATGTTCCGCTTGAGCATCCACCTCCAACACCGTAAGAGCGCCCAGTGACGCCAGCTGGCCATGGTTGCGATGTCGTATAGCTTATTCCTCCAATGCTGACGCTGACTGTCAATGGTGGGCGAACATTCAAAGTTTGACTGGTATCAGCCCTTGTATTGCCCGGGGTTGATGTATTGCCGGATTCGGCCGCAACAAAGTTGAGAGTTGGTGCTGTTCCTCCGGCACCCTTAATAGCTACGACTGCACACGAGAACGTTGGCGATGCGAGGGTACACGCAAACGTGTCGGTGCCAGCAGTCAATGCGCTTCCCGTCAACGTATAATTTCCCAGCCCGCCTGCTACAGAGTACTGGAGAGGCTGACAGCTCCCTCCTGAGCAACCCGTCCCAATGCCAAATGCCCGGCCGTTTACGGCCGCTGGTACAGAAGCCGGGGGTGTCACCGTCATCTCCGGATTCACCGCCAGAGCTTTGCTCGTATCCGGAGGAGCAGTTTGCCCCGGTGTTGCCGTGTTGCCCGTTTCCGCGGCAACGAATGTCAGTGTTGGAGCAGTACCCGCTGTGTCGGTTATGGAGGGACTTGAGCACGAGAACGTCGAAGCTGCAACGGTACAAACGAAGTTATCGCCAGCGGGCATTAGAGACGTTCCCGTCGCCGTATAGTTTCCCAACCCATTACTGACAACATACTTGAGAGGCGCACACGTGCCGCCAAGTCCAGAGCAGCCTGAACCTGTTCCATAGGCACGGCCCCGAACCGCGGGAGGCACGATTGGAGGCGGCGTCACGCTCATCTCCGCATTCACGGTTATTGAGCTGGCCAGCGACAGAGATCCGCTCGGAATAGCGGTATTCCCCGTGTCGGTCACAGTTACGCTCGGGCTATACGCGCCAGGAACTGCAGTCATTGACGGTGCTGCGCACGTGTAGGTCGCAGAGCCGGAAACTGCTGGACATACCATTCCAGCCGGCATGCTGCTGGGAGTGCTTGCAGGAAATGTGTAGCCTCCCACTCCGCCGCTTGCCGTATAGATAACTGGCAGGCAGGCCCCGTTCGAGCAACCTGTGCCGGTTCCGTAAGCACGACCAATGACTGCGGCTGGCCAGAGAGAACCCTGATTTGAGTTGAGAGTGAGCGGCGGATTCACCGTCAAAGGCAAAGCAGAGGTTACCGGAGTCGTTGCGCCTGCGGGAACCGCCAGCAGATTCGTCACAGGGTCGACGACCGGTGTCTCGACTGCACTCACGATCACCGTAAAAGCGCCTGATGAAGTCAGCGACGCGCTGCTCAGAAGACACTGCGTCTTCGTTGCATCGAGCGACACAGATAGGCCCAGGTTCGACGGACCTGCTAACGTACAACCGGTCAGCGGTGCGTTTCCAGCGGTCAATCCTCCTTGCGTCGTACCAATATTCGTGGTTTCCGGCTGCGATAGCGGAGAAACCCCGTAGCTTCGCCCTTGCACGCCGGGAGCAAGCGCCGATGTTGTAAAGGAGAAGTCTGGCCGGATCGTCAGAACATAGGCCTGGGAAGCAGTTTGTACCGGGTTGCTGCCATCAGTTGTCTGCAACGTGAAACCGAATTGTCCTGCTGCCGGAGCGGACGCCATGCTGAGAACGCAGTAATACGGAGAGGATCCGGATCCAGGTAAGATACCCGGAGCCGTCGACATCCCCGCCGGAACCGTACCGAACAAGCTGCAGGCGTTCACCACATCACCGCCGGCATTTCCAGAGGCGAGAGACGTCGCAATGTAAACCGCATACGCATGTCCAGCAATTGCGTCAGGAGGGTTGACTGTTCTGGAGATCGTAAAGGGTGGCACAGTCTTGAGCACGAAATCGGCGAGAGGAATCGGTTGTGCGCGCCAGAGGAATGTTTGCGGAGCGGATGAGCTCTGATAGCCCTTGGGCATCCCGGTAACGGAAGCACTGTATGCCGCGCCTTTGATCAGTGAATCGGTCATGGGAAAGAAGTAAAACCCAGTGACATCGGTCGGCTCGCTAGCCACGAGACGGTTCGACGAGTCGAAGATGCTGACGGTTGCACCCGAGACACCAACGCTGGCGGCATTGACGACGTAACCCATCACAGGATCGGGCGTCGCATACAAACTCGCCATCACTGCCGCCAAGTCATTCCGGAGAACCACAGTAGGATTGGTCGGCACACCATTCACGTTGCAGTTTGCGAGGAAATGTTGAGTGCAACGCAGAATCGACAGCTCAAAGAAAATGGCATGAAGCGTATTGACAGCCCAGTGAATCTGTCCCGCACTGATCTCCCGCTGAGCTGCAACTAATCCCGATGTCATAGCCTGCAGAAGTTGTGAATTATTGATGCAACCGGCGGCGGAGATCTGGCTCAGCACATTCTCAACGCTTGGAACGTCAGCCATTACGGTGATCGCAACGCTCACGGAAGAGATCGACGCACCCGACGTACCGAAGATCTTAAGAACGAACTTCGAGGGGGTCACGGCAGGTGAAAGGCCTAACGTCAGCGTCGAATACGCTGAACCGCCTGCAGGCGGCGTGACCTGGTTCGCGCTAAAGGATGCCGCCATTCCTGGAGGCATTCCCAAGACACTGAGTGTCACTGGAGAATTGAACCCCGACAACGAGTTGACTGCAACCTGCGCAGAACCGCTCGCTCCGACAAAGAGCGTCAATGGAGGCGCAGGACTCAGCGAGAAGGACTGTGCCTGAGACGCGATAGAATCCGCAACCAGGAACTGAAGAAAGCAAGCTGCCAAAGCACGAAACCAAGTCGTTGTCCTCATAGGCCCTCCGCTTCTTGAGCGTGCCGTTGATACCGCAGTAATCCATCAGCTGCGAGTCACATTGTCGATGCAGTTTGGCTGGACCTGGAGGGGGGTTCTGAATCCGGACGTCGGTGTGGATTGACGATTGGAGAGAGCACCCAGCGTAAAGGGCGGGTCCAACGAGTTTGGAAAACTGTTTAGCCTGCTTGCCGCGGCTCTTCAGTGACCCAAGTCACGAGCGAATGTGATCTGATGAAAAGGAATAGGAAGAGCTCGGCTTTGGCTCACCCGCTTAAAGATTGCGATCGTCGCAATAGTGCAGGTTCTTCTCTAGGGCTGTTAGGGGCGATCCGCAGAAGGCACCGGCATGCGATGGACTACGACGCCACTCGAAGATGATGGGGCGTTCACCATGCCGGAAACCACTATTGAACTCTGGAAATCCAGTGAATTCAATTTGAAGCTGCTCGAGGTGGAAAGCGGTCCGAAGTTCGGATTGAAACATCTGGAACTAACCGATCTGCAGCGAGGTGATCCCGATCCGTCGCTCTTCGAACTGCCGAAAGGTTATATCGTCGAAACTGTCGAATATCACCAGGTGCCGTGCGGGGAGAAGTAGAGGAAGGCTGAGTATTTTCCGGATAACGAGTGTATCGTCGGCAATGGAGACACTGGCAACTTTTTGCCCTTAAAGCGACGGCGGCCGGTTATACGTCCATATGGATTACCTCTGTATTGCCCGTCATCCAGGAGAAATCACTGTGTAAGGCGAGGGCCCTATACGCTAGCCCAGTGTCTGTCCGTGGGGGTTTCGGTTTCCTACACCCCTTTGGAATTCAGTTCGCGGGAGAGATGGCGGGTCCAGTACGCGCAGCAGGAGCAGACTTTGGTCATCCAGCTGCGGACCATATTGTCGCACCTCACGCAAAATGAGATCCAAGATCTCCGGCAAGGCTCTGGTAGCGTTTTGCGCCAACAACTCTTGAAGGCGGATCAGTCCAAATTCTTCATCTCTGACGTTGGCAACTTCCGTTATGCCGTCGGTAACCATCAAGAAGAGATCGCGCGGTGAATAGACGACGCGCTCACTAGCATAGGAACCGCCGGGGATCAGTCCCAGCGGAATTTGCTCCATGGAGAGCAGAGCTAGGTCCCTCGTGCCGTGTCGATAGTGGAGGATTGGCGGATGGCCGGCCAACGCGTATTCGGCTTCACTGGAGCCGTCGAAGTGGAGCATGGCCAGGGTTGCAAACATTTCACGTCTCTTCAGATCTGGCAGTACCCGGTCCACACTTTCGAGCGCTGCTACCGGCATCTGGCGGAATTGCACGGCGAGCCGCATAGCTGTCTTCAACATTCCCATGAGCTGGCCGGCGGGCAGGCCGTGGCCGGAGATATCTGCGACATAGGCCACCAACCCGCTGTCGCTCTCGATCACGTCGATCAGGTCGCCACCCATCTCTGTGCTAGGGATCGATTTGCCGTATAGCTCGAAAGTCGCGTTCTGGAAAGAGACGATGGGAACCAAGGTAGCCTGAATATCGTGGGCCAAAGAAAGCTCGGTCTGCATACGCACGCTGGCCACGCCCTCCGTACCAGCGAAGTACAGCAGAAATCGAGCCCCGAAAGAGATACCAACCAAGATCCCGATGGCATCGAATAACACGCGCCGATGTACAGCGACGGGGACCGGGAGAGGCGTCGAGACCTGTGAGGCCCAGTAGCCCAGCCAGGCGGCAAGGCCAACCAGCAGAAAGAGGAGAGGGACAAGACGAACGCTCTTAATTACGGCGGTCCTCAGCGTCATCGCTCCGACGCCCACCAAGACAGGCCAAAAGAAACCTCCGCCAACCCGCGAAGCATTGAGTTGCAGCAGATCGAGCGCGAAACCACCGGCGGCGCCGACGAAGAAGTACCCCGCCAGAAACATCTTCATCCGCCGTAGGGGCAGCACGCGCCAGTAGGGACTGAAGGTGGTAGGAAAGGCCGACCTCACACCACCCAACCACCGACGGATCTTCTTTTTCATCGGTGTCTCCTCGGGCGTCCTAGATCGCAGTGAGACCGAGCGTTAAGCCAGAGCTTCGACCATTCGTCTGTGGAAGCGGCAGAGCGCCAGGAATCCGAGCAAGAGGACGGAGACCAGAATGGATAGATTCATTCATTGAACCGTTACCATAAACGCATAAAGATCACAAGCGCCTGACGAACTTGAGTGGCTGGTCTTTGATCTTGATTGTCATTCCTGACAGCCTAAGCATCTCGGGCGGACAGTCGAGCTGCATATAAGAGAAGTGCCGTTCCGCCGAGGCAACTCCGAGCGACTGATCGGCAACTCGGTAGTTGGCACATTGCCGTATGGGGGTGGGTTCGGGAATAAGCTCTTGACTGGGGCACAGTCGGAGTTAGACTTGCGTGCATGTGCTTAAAAATCACACCGACGCTGCGAGAGTATTTTCATTACCGCGGCGTCTCCGGTGATTTGGAGCGGCGCGGTTTTGGTTCGTCCAGACCCCAGCTTGCTTGGGCGATTCGACAGAAAAAAGATGCACAGGAAAAATCGGCGGACGAGCAGAACAAAAGCGCGAAATCGATTTCGCCCAATCCCCAGATTCAAAGCTGAGCCCAAGTGGTGGGCAACTCCGACACAACGAACCAATCCTCAGCGGGAGAGCGATCGGCGATAGGGAAGTTGTCAAAATCTTGGCCTCAAAGTGACGATGGCCGATCATTCGGCAGCGATCAGAAAAACAGAGTCACTAGTTTGGTGATGGTCTCTCCATCTGATCGATCACGAGCACATCAACGGTGTCTCTTGAGGGAACCAACTTCAATCCGAGCTGCTCATCAAGGGCTGTAAACAAAGTTGGACCAGCACCAGCGTAAGGCGACCAGTGCAGGGTGAAGTCAAATCTCTTAGCGCCCAGACCTGTCTTATCTACAACGAAACGTCCGTCTGTACCAGAAAGAGTGGGTATTAGACTCTCCATTGATAATGCGTGGGCGGTCAGGGTTACACCATCACCGCCGGACATTCCCGCCATCTCTATCTCATCCTGAGGTGCCTCCTTCATTTTCGATCCGCTCTTGGCGATCACCAGATCGTATACCGCCAGTTCCTTTTTCTCGTAGTGGAACTTGAGCTTGCATCGATCGATCAACAGGGCTTGCATCATCGGCTGTTCCTCTTTGCGTCGCTCCGCGCTGGTAAGTTTCTTCCACCTCGCTGCCGTATCCGCGTCGACCTTTGCCTCAATGTCATAGGATTCCGATTCGGTCCATGACGGCATCCCGATAATTTGCTTGTCATAGAAGATGCCGAAAGCGTTCCTCACCACATTGTCGAGTGTCGTGTCTGTTTCTCGAAAGCCGTTAGGCAGGGTAGCTATCGAGCCGGGTGTTCCAGGTTTGCTCGGCTTGATTGAGACAACTTCGTACGCACTTGGCTTCACGCTCGAACTTGCGGGAATCTGGGCCTGTGAAGCACTGGCAAGAGTAAAACTACTGGCGAGCAGGCAAACGACTCTGCGTGAGAGCCTCATATTTCACCTCAACAGCGAAACGACTCAGCCAGTCTACTCTTCGTATTGCTGTTGGATTGTCGCCAAGTCCGAAGCTATCCAAAAATTGCCCAGTTTAACCATTGCCGGTGACTCGACCACAGACCCTAAATTCCTCGCACGCTGCCGATGAGTTCAATGAAACGCCAATCAGAGTAGATCGCTGTGACCGTGTGTTCGACGTCCCAGTCGGTTGTAAATGCGATCTCGACTCTCCACTCCCCGTTTAGAGTCTCGATGAGAACGTGAGCAGGCTTAACGTGCGACCATACTTCAGCGGAGTCTGCGATCGGCGGGAACGAGCCACCCATCTCTGAACTCATAAGTCAGAACTCATTTCGTGCTGGGACTTTCTTCATTCGAATCTGCTAATACATGAACTTCAACGCAAATTGCACCTGGCGCGGAGCCTCCGCCTCAAGAATATGGTTGAATGTGGGCGAACTGATGTCGCAATCGGGCAGCCGGAAGTTCGTGCGGTTCAAAACGTCAAACAACTCGGCGCGGAACTGGAACTGCGTTGATTCGGTCACTCTGAAATTCTTCAGTGCAGCGAAGTCCCAGTCGGCATAACCGGGTCCGATGTTTACGTTACGGCCTTCCGTGCCGAACTGCCCCGCATTAGCTGTGGGATCGAGCCTCTGGAAAGCACTAGTGTTGAGCCATGAGTCTACCGCGCGCCGCCCGCCGTTTGGGTTGCCGACGAGATTTGGACGTTGCGCAGAGAATCCGGTGATTTCCGGCGCGCTTCCCTGGGCCGCAACGTCGTTTGAATCGAAGACGGTGAACGGAGTGCCACTCATCAGCGTAGCAATGCCATCCAATTGCCATCCGCCCAGCCCCCACTTGTGCCAGTTCTGCCCATGACTCCAGAACGGGAGTGCCCACTCATAGCTTCCGACGAATCGGTTGCGCGCGTCGAACAGTGAGAGCCCACGCTCTGCCGCGAGGTCGAACGGATCTTGGGCAAGGTCGTTTTCGCCTGCTACCGGCTTCGCCGCCGATCCGGTGATGTTGAACGACGAAACATCGTCAATCGTCTTCGACCATGTATACGAGGCGAGGAATGACAACCCATGGCCGAATCGCTTGCGCAATGATGCTTCCATAGCGTTGTAGGCCGAGTTGGCGATGCCTGCGATCTCGCCTGTGGACGAGAATTTACAACTGCTGGGCGAGTCGGCAAGTGTACAGCCGGAATAGAGCCGCCGCTGATCGGCGTTGCTGGAATTCGAAATCGGCTGGCCGTCAACGTATCCGGGGACGAATACCGCCGGGTTCGCTTCGATAAAGCGGGGCAGACGCGTGCCCTTGGTCCCGACATATCCAACTTCGAACAGCCAATCAGTCCCGAACGAGCGCTGCAGATTCAGGTCCCAATCCTGCGTATAGGGGAGCGTCAACGTTGGCGACAAAGTCAGGTTCGTGAGGTCTGCGGAGAATGTTCCCGCCGCCGGAGGATTGCCGTTGAACGGATTCGCAAAGTCCGGGAGGCTCACTTGCGGCGTGCCCAGGTATGGAGGCGCACTGATTGGCGCCTGCAAGGGTCCTCCCTGCCCGGTGTAATAAGGCTCATAAAAAATACCGTACGACGAAGTTACCAACAAATTTGCGCGGCCGTTCGGGTCCCATGCAATGCCGAAGCGCGGCGCGAATGCCTTCATGTCGGTGGGGATCAGGCCCGCGGGGACGCCTGGATCGCCCGGATATAAGAGGCCCACCGGTGCATTGGTCAGCACCTGCGACTTTTTCCCCGGTTCAAACAGCGACATTCGGTTATGAATTTCGGTGTATGGCTCGGGCAACTCATAACGGAGTCCAGCGTTGACAGTGAAGCGGGACGAAACCTTATAGGTATCCTGCACGAAACCGTTCGCGTTGTTGCCGCGAATACCGCGTGAGAAATCGCCGATACCTTGCAGGAAAACGACTGGCTGCCCGACGAGGAAGCTGGCGAACGCATCTGTTACCGGGAATGGCTCGAATACGAAGAAGCCGTTGGTGGCGATCCCCTGCAGCACGTTGATCTGCTGATGCTGATATCCGCCGCCGAATTTCAGCTCGTGCCGGCCATGCACCCAACTCAGCGATCCGGAGTAGTCGAAGACGTCTTCGTAGGTGTTTCGCGGGCCGGTGATCGGGTCACCCACCGTTGAATAGCCGTTCACTTGGATAAACGGGGGGCCAGTGGCGATATCGAGGCTCGGCGTGTATTGGAAGCCAAGGCTGGCTGGTGTTTGATGGTCCTCGTGCTCGCCGAAAAGGAACTTATTGCGCAGAAACGAGAACCGCGTCACCGCGATGAGGGAGGGCGAAAAGGTGTGGGTCTCCTGCCCAACAAAGTTCTGCGCGCGCTGATCTTCGCCAACCGGGAAGCCCGGCACGCTGGCGCCGCCCGGTGACAGGGGATCGACCTGGGAGAGCTGGTTGAACATGTAGCGGAAGGTCAGAGTGTCGCGCGGGTCGAGATAATGGTCGACCTTGATGCCAAACTGGTCGGAGTCATTGCTCAGGGTTTGAGTCGTGGAGAAAAGATTTGTTCCGGCGTTCGGAAGCGGGAAGAAGCCCAGCAGGTTTTGTGAAACCGAGTTGATCTGTCCCTGCGGAATCTGATTGTTCGGGTAGGGAGCATTAGCGAAAACGTTAAAAAGCTGATTGGCCGGGTTATTGCAGTAGCCTCCGGTGAAGCCTTCTGGACAAAGTTGTGAGAAGTCCCCGGTACGCTCATTGACTGACGGCACCGTGGTCAACTCTGTCTCACCCTGGCGATTGCGAAAGCCTTCATAAAAGCCGAAGAAGAACGTCTTGTCTTTTCTGATGGGACCGCCGACTGTGCCGCCAAACTGATTTTGTTTCAAAGGCTCCTGCGTGAGCGCGAAATAGTTGTTGGCATCGAGCGCGTCATTGCGCAGAAACTCCCACAGCGCTCCATGGACGTGGTTTGTGCCTGATCGCGTGATGATGTTCGTCGTCGATCCCAGCGCGTCGCCGAACTCGGCATTCGCATTATGCGTGATGATGCGGAACTCGCTGATCGCGTCCACCGGCGGTTTGAGGACGAATCCGCCATCAACGCCGTTGAAGTTGTTTGCGCCGTCGATGAGAAAGTTGTTGGATTCAGGCCGCTGCCCGTTGACCGCATAAGCCTGCCCGTTGCGCAGCGATCCGCCGGCTTCAGCGATCCCAGGCGTCAAAGGCACGACCCCGGGCTGCAGCAGGCCCAGCTGTGAGAAGTTGCGTCCGTTCAGCGGAAGGTCCTCCAACTCCCGTTGCTCCACCACCTTGCCCATGCTGGTAACGGTGGGCTCAATCAGCTCCGCATCGGCGCGCACAAGAACCTGCTGCTTTTCCGATCCGAGCGCCAGATGTGGGGAAACCGAGGCCGTTTCGTTCACATTGAGAGTGATGCCATCCTGCCGATATTCTTGGAAACCTTTTGCTTCAACCTGCAGGTGGTAGTGTCCGAT
>Ga0335073_10016746_pt1 | contig 10245 bp, 7 predicted proteins | sample Lox_Sample_22_FD_207093 | JGI IMG/M metagenome (GOLD analysis project Ga0335073, IMG submission 207093) | Soil microbial communities from Loxahatchee National Wildlife Refuge, Florida, United States - Lox_Sample_2.2 | ecosystem: Environmental > Terrestrial > Soil > Wetlands | place: USA: Florida... | reverse complement strand
GCCGGATGGAACAAGAACGACCAGACCGGCAGGCCATGGTCGGGGATGTTGATCTTCTCCCAATGCTCACCACGATCGTCGCTGCGATACGGGCCGGATTGGGTGCCGGCATAGACTTGCTTGGGGTGCAGGGGGTGCACGGCAAGCGCACGGATCGCCGGCGCTTCGGGCAGGCCGCGATGCAGCGCCTCCCAGGCGTTGCCCCCGTCCGGCATGCGATACAGGCCGGACTCCACCACCCGCCCGCGCCCGGTTTCCCCCGCCAGGCCGAGATAGATCCACGACGATTGCTCTGCCATGACCTCGCCCCTTCTGTTGGCTGTGCTCCCGGAGGCAAGTCTGCAAGCATCGGGGATGGCCGGCAAGGCGTTCCGACGCGCGCGTTCCGACGCGCGGGCGGAACCGCGACACCGCGGGTGTGAGTCCATGCATAGCCGCTCCGGGTGCGACGCGGAATGCTGCGTCCTCGCATTCCAATGGCGGCGTTGCCCACCTGACCTGGCGGCCTCGCCGCATAGCCCAGACAAGGAGACCAGTAGCATGTTCATGACCGTCCGTCTGCTGACGCCCGCGGTGCTTGGCGGGGCGCTGTTAGTCGCCGCTGCCGGGCCGGCAGCCGCCGGCTACTCCGTGGAGACCGTTACCGACCCGACCGGTACCAACTTCATCAATTTGCTCGGCATCAATGATGCGGGGACGATCGGCGGGTTCGACAACGCCATCAACGCACAGGGTTTGACCCTGGCACTGCCGACCAACTTCACGCCGCAGAACTACCCGGGTTCGACCATGAGCATGGTCACCGCCATCAACAACCACGGCAACACCGCCGGTATCTACATGGACCCCGCGGGCAACACCCATGGCTACACCGACATCAATGGTGTTTTCACCACCGTCGACAATCCCGCCAGCCTGGTGTTCAACCAATCCCTGGGCATCAACGATGCCGGTGCCACGGTCGGCTACTATGCACCGACTCAGGCCGGCAACTTCGGCCAGATCGCCTATTCGCGGTCCAACGGCAATTTCACCAACATCAACGCCTTGCTGCCGGCCAACGTGAACAGCCAAGCGGTCGGAATCAACGACCGAGGCGAGATCGTTGGCTTCTATCAGCCGTCGATGCAGACATCGATCGGCTTTTTCGATAACGACGGCACCTTCAGCCAGATCGATCCGTTCGGATCCACGTTCACCCAGGCGCTGGGCATCAACAACCTGGGGGAAATCGTCGGCTTCTACGCCGACCCCAACGGCGATCAGCACGGCTATATCGACAACAATGGTGTGTTCACCTCCTTCGATCCCGCCGGATCGGCTTCGACGACGATCAATGGCGTCAACAACCTCGGACAGATCGTCGGCTTCTACACTAACAACAACGATGCGGTGGTCGGCTTCGTCGGCACCCCGGTTCCGGAACCGGCGGCCCCGATCGCCGTCGGGCTGGCCGGTTTGATACTGCTACGGTGGCGGCGGCGAGGCCGGAATGGTATGGCGACGGGTGGCTGATACCACGACGATGGACGCAAGGTTACCGGCATTGCGTGGATGCGGTCTCGTCCGCCCGCACCGGCGAACGCATCAGTTTCGCCGTCGCGCAAGACCCGCTGGCGCCGGTGGAGGAGGGTCCTGGCGGCGACGCCATTCGGCAAAACAACAAAAGCAGTGGCTCCATGCAAGACCTTGCGCGGGCCGCTGAGCAACGCTGGTTCCGCTGAGTAGTCTGGGCCGAACACCACATTATCGCTCGCATTCACGCTCACCCACCTGGCGCGATGTGAACGCCTTACGTGGTCATCGGACCGGCGAGCCTCGGAGGTTCCACATGCGATCCGGCGCGGCGCGGAAGGCGGTCTTTCCCCGTCTCGGGGTACGGCGGTCGGCGACGCCCGCTCTCGCCGCGCGAATCGTGGCGGCATCACGCGGCGCGAGCCCGGCGCTGCTGTTCGGTTTGCGCATGTGGGCCGCTGTGTCGCTCGCGCTCTACGTCGCGTTCTGGCTCCAGCTCGACAACGGCTACTGGGCTGGCACTTCGGCGGCGATCGTCTGTCAACCGCAGCTTGGCGCTTCGTTGCGCAAAGGCTGGTTTCGTATGATCGGCACCACGATCGGCGCGGTGGTCAGCGTGGTGTTGGCCGCCTGCTTCCCACAGGATCGCCTGTGGTTTCTCGGCGGCCTGGCCGTGTGGGGCGCGGCCTGCGCCTTCGCCGCCACGGTGTTGCGCAACTTCGCATCCTACTCCGCGGCATTGTCCGGCATCACGGTCGCAATCATAGCCGGCGATCTGGTCGGCGAGGTGGGCGGCATCGCTGCCAACGATGCCTTCCGGCTTGCGGTCGCCCGCGCCAGCGAGATCGGCATCGGCATCGTCTGTGCCGGCATCGTTCTCGCCGGTACGGATTTTGGCGACGCCCAGAGCCGTCTCGCCGCGCGGTTCGCCGACCTGTCGGCGGGGATCGCCGCCGGCGTTATCCGCGCATTGACGACCGTGGGTCTCGAATTCGACGACGCGATGCCGGTTCGTCGCGCGTTCATTCGTGGCGTCGTTGCGCTCGATCCGGTGATTGACCAGACGCTGGGGGAATCGGCGGAAATCCGCTACCACTCGCCGCTGCTGCAGTACGCGGTGGACGGGCTGTTCACGGCGTTGTCCGGCTGGCGCGCGATCGCCAACCTGCATGCGCTGCCCGCCGGTCAGACAAGGCGGGAAGCCGCCGCGGTCCTCGAAAACCTGCCGCCGGAACTGCGATCGGCGTCGCGGCCGGACGCCGCCGCGCGTTGGATCCGCGATCCCGCAGCGCTGCGTCAGAATTGCGAACTGGCGGTGCGGCGATTGGTCGCGCTGCCGGCCACGACGCCATCGCTGCGTTTGCTTGCGGACAACACGGCCCGCGCCGTCGCTGGCATCGCGCGGGCGCTGAATGGCGTCGCGTTGCTCGTCGCTGATCCGACACGGTCATTCACGCGTCGAGGAATCAAACGATTTCGGGTGGCGGATTGGCTGCCCGCGTGGATTAACGCCGGCCGCGCCTGCATGACCATTGGCGCTGTCGCATTGTTCTGGACGGTCACGGCCTGGCCCGGCGGCGGCATCGCTGTGACTTTCGCGACGGTTGTCGTTCTGGTGCTCGCGCCACGCGCCGAACAAGCGTCCAGCGCCGCCGTCGGCTTCACGGCGGGCATTTTTCTTGACGTGGTGCTGACCGCGATCGTCGCATTCGCTGTGCTGCCGCTGCTGGATATCGAGCGGTTCTCCGGCTTCAGCCTCATCCTCGCGGTTTGTATCGTGCCGATCGGCAGCCTGCTGGCACGGGCCAGGAAGCCCTGGCAGATCGGCATGCTGACGTCGATGGCCTTGCTGTTCATTCCACTCCTTCGGCCCGCGAATCCGATGGTTTACGACCAGGAGGCGTTTTACAACTCCAGCCTGGCGATCGTTGTCGGTGCCGGCTTCGGCGCGCTGGCGTTTCGCCTGCTACCGCCGCTGTCGCCGGCCTATCGCGCGCGCCGGCTGCTCGCGCTGACCTTGCGTGATTTGCGTCATCTCATCATCAGGTGCGATCAAGGCGACTGGCAGGGCCTGCTATACGGCCGTCTCGCTGCGATGCCGGAACAAGCGACCCCGCTGCAGCACGCCGAGCTATTGGCTGCGCTCTCGGTTGGCTGCGAAGTCATCCAATTGCGACACATCATCAGTCCTCTCGGCCTTGGTGCCGAGCTGGATGCGGCGATCTCGGCTCTGACGGCGGGCCACAGCGCACGGGCGGTCGCCCGGCTCTCCCGCCTCGACGGCGTGCTGGCCGCCGATGCCGCCGGCGGACCGCAGCGCCAGGCAATCGTCCGGGCGCGCAGCGGCATTCTCGCGCTTTCCGAAGCCCTGGCAAAGCATGCCGCCTATTTCGACGCGGAGGCGATCGCATGAGATTCACCGAGGTCGACATTCTGGGCGTGTACGTCGCGCCGATGGCCGTGATGCTGGTCGCTGCCTGGGCGATCACCATCGCGCTGCGTCGGGTTGCCGCGGAATTCGGGCTGCTGCGCTACGTTTGGCACCCGGCCCTGTTCGTATCGGCGGTCTACACGATCGTGCTGTCGTCGATCGTTTTGATTATGGCGCGGTGAGGCTGCCATGTCCGAAGTCGAAGCCAGGGCGAAAACGATAGCGGAGCACCCTGATCCTGGGCCTGCCTGGTTGCCCGACCCGCTCACCGCCGAGGCACCGAAGCGGAAAAAACGCATCATGCCGGTGTTGCTCACCATACTTGTCGCGGCGGTCGCGGCCGTGCTGGGACGGGCAATGTGGAACGCATATATGGGCGCGCCCTGGACGCGTGACGGTACCGTTCGTGCTTATGTTGTCACCATGGCGCCGGAGGTCGCCGGTCACATTGTCGAGCTGCCGATCGTCGACAACCAGCACGTGCGCAAGGGCGAGCTGCTGATGGTCATTGATCCCACCAATTACCAGATCGCCGTCAGCCAGGCCGAGGGCGCCGTGCACCAGGCCGAGGCGAGCGTCCAAAACATCGACGCGCAGATTGTGGTCCAGCAGGCGCAGATCGACTCAAACCTGGCACAGGTTGATCGGGCGCAGGCTGCACTCGTCTTCGCGAGGCAGCAAGCGGATCGCTACGCGAAGCTGGCGGAAGACGGATGGGGCACCGTTGAGGACGCCCAGAATTATCGATCGCAAATGCGAGAGCAGGAGGCGGCGGTGCAGTCAGCATCGGAAAATCTCGCGCTGGCGCAACGCCAAATCGCCTCGCTGCAGGCACAACATCTGAGTGCCGTGGGCAACCTTGAACAGAGGCAGGCCGAACTTCGCCAGGCGCGGGTCAATCTCCGACGCACCCGCATTGTTTCGCCGGTCGATGGCTATGTGACGAACTTGCTCGCGGAGCTCGGCGATTACGTCAACGTCGGCGTGACCACCATCTCGGTGGTCGACGCTGATTCCTTTTGGGTCGACGGGTATTTCGAGGAGACCAACGTCTCACCGATCCGTGTCGGGGACCCGGCTGAAGTGAAGTTGATGGGCTACAGCCAGACCTTGCGCGGCCATGTCAACAGCATCGCGCGTGAGATCAACGTCGCGAACGCACAGCCGAACGGACAAGGGGTTGCGACCGTCAATCCGATCTTCACCTGGGTTCGGCTGGCGCAGAGAATTCCTGTGCGTATCCAAATTGACCAGGTCCCGAAGGGCATCACGCTCGTGGCTGGGATGACCGCTACGGTCCAAATCGATGACCCGCCTGAACCTTCGCGACCGTCCTATTGGACCTGGTAGCGGCACTCGCGCACCGGCCAGCATTGCAAGAACAGCTTACAACCCCAATGCTTCCTCGTCACGTAGTTTCTCTGAGGCAACGAAAAGCCGCTCGAGGAATTCGAGCAGCATTGTACGTTCCGATGGAGACAGACAGGCCTGGAGAATGGCCTCACGCCGTCGCCATTCCGGCCGCGATTTGTCCACCAGTTCCTGACCGCTCGGCGTCAAACGCCAGGTGCGACGCCGTGGGTCGGTCTCTGGTGCGGACGATGTCACCAGCCGGCGCCGCTGCAATGCCGTCAAAACGCGGCTGACAAGGCCCTTGTCCATTACTGTCAGGGCGACAATTTGGTAGGCTGCAAGTGGCCCTTCGCTATCCAGATTGCTCAGCACGCGCATCTCCGGCAGCCTCTCGCCGGTGAAATAATCGCCGCCGCCCTGGCGCGCGCGCCGGATCAGATCGGCGACGACGTAGATGCCTTCGTAGTAGTTGGCGGCGTAGACTTCCGGATTGGCACCGTACTTGGCCTTGTAGGCGGTGGCAAAGCGGCGCGGCCAGGCATCCGGGCATCGGGGTTGAAATAGTCGGACGCGAACTGCTAGCCGTTGGCGAAATCGCCGGCGACCTTGGCGATCTCCGCAGTGTACTCCACGCCGACGATCGGCTGCTGCATGCCGAATTCGCGGGCCCGCTTCAGCACCAGGCCGGGACCGGGGGAGAACTCCGAGACCGCCAGAAAATCCGGATCGCTGGTGCGCAGCTTGGCGATCTGCGTATCGATATTGCCGGCATTGCTCAGCGCTTGTTCGACATCGATGATGGTGCCGCCGTAGGCGTTCCAGTCGGCGCGCGAGACGCGCAGCAGGCTTTGGCCGTCGTCGGTCGACGCCGCCATCACTGCCATCTTCTTCAGTTTCTTCGCCTTCGGAATGGTCAGCGCCGCGCGTGCCAGCACGCTGGAAACGGCACGGTTGTGGAACAGATGGCTGAATTTGCCCACCAGGGAGTCGGAGACGGAGCCGCCGTCCAGCATGAAAATTCGAGGCCCGCCCCAACCCTCGTGGTCGGGCGGCGAATCGTCTCGTGCCACGGCCGGTCATCGCCGATCGGGAGGAACTCGTACCGGAACCGCCGGGCGCGGCGATATGGCAACCAGGCCCCATTGGTACTCGGTGATACAGCACTTTCGCAATTCAGTCGGCAATCGCATGCCCTGGTTTTCGCTGGTCCGGTCGTGTCATCAATGGCGACAACACGACGGCGGCTGCCGCGTCTGTTGCCGCTGCGCAGCAGTCCCTGGCACCGGATCTGAGGCCCCCAACTGTCAGGCTGGCGCTACCGCGGTGGCGCCACGACGTCATGCACCTGTCCAGTCTCGCCAGGCCGCAGCGGACCGGCCACCAGTTCGCTCGGATTGATTTTGCCGGCCCACAGCGTATGCCACTGCAGCCCTGATGGGTTGCGCACCAGGATGGCGATGACGTTGCCCGGTGCTGTCTTGCCGCGCTCGAACAGCGCGGTCACTTCGGCGGGCGAGGTTACCGGCTGTTGCCCGACCTGCTGGATGACATCGCCCGGCTTCAGGCCCAGGCTGGTAGCCTCGGAATGGGGCGTCACGCGGTCGATCAGCACGCCTTTCGTATTCCCCAGGTGGTAGCGCTGACGATCGGCGGCGGTGACGCCGGCGACGTGCACGCCAAGGCCGGCGGCTTCGGCTTTCGTGATATTTTCCGGGCTTGCCAGCACCTGGCTGCGGAGTGCCAGCATGTGAGGCCAGGGCACCGATTGCAGCGTCAGGTCCTCGGTATGGTCATTTCGCCAGACAATCATCGGTATCGTGGCGTTTTGCGGGGCCATGATCACGGCGCGCAGAATGGCTCGGGAATCCGTCATCGGCTGACCCAACGCCGCGAGTATGACGTCGCCGGGGCGGAGCGCTGCGTGCCCCGCTGGACTGTCCGGGTCCACGTCGGTGACGACGGCACCACCGCTGCTGACCGGCAGGCCGAACGCTATGGCGAGCGGTGCCGTGAGGTCCTGCAGATGCACGCCGATCCAGTTCGGCATGGCTTTATCGGGATCCTCCAGCCGGCCGGCAACGTAACGAACCACATTGGCGGGGATGGCAAAACCCACCCCGATCGAACCAAGCACGGCGCTGTTCGACAGCAAGGCGGTGTCGATCCCGACGATCTTGCCGGAGCAATCCAGCAACGGACCGCCGGAATTGCCCGGATTGATCGCGGCGTCGGTCTGCAGGTAATCATCGAACGGCGAGCGCATCAGATTGCGGTTCAAGCCGCTGATCACACCGCTGCTGACCGAGGTGCCGATCCCCAGCGGATTGCCGATGGCAACCACCGGTTGGCCGATCTCCACGGCATCGCTGTCGGCGAAGGACAATGTCGGCAGCGGCTTTGGAACATTCACCTTGAGCAACGCGACATCCGAGTATTTGGCCGCCGCGACCAGTTGTGCCGGTACGCGCGAGCGGTCATTGAAGGTCACCCGGATGATTGCGGCATCCTGGATCACATGCTTGTTGGTAACGATGATGCCGCCCGGATCGATGATGGCGCCGGAACCCACGAACGTCTCAAAATGTTCACCGGCCGGCTTACCGGGGGTCGGGTCGTCCGTGCTGACGACCTTGACGGCGGTAATGTTGACGGTCGCGGACCATGCATCCTGCGTCACCGTTTCGGCGTCGCACGCGCCCGGCGAGGCTGCGCGTGCGGCTTGACCGGCCAGAGCCACGACAGCGACCACGGCGGTCCCAAGCAGTAGCTTGATGCGCCGCAGGGCTTGCCGGGCATCAGGTCGCGCGGACTCACCGCTGCGGCCGGCGCGAAAATTGTTGGCTGCGCTGTTGGTCATGGTGCGGGAACCTCGCCTCGTTGGCTGCACATGCTGCGTTCGGCCGAACCCGGCTTTCGACGTTATGCCCCACGCCGCTGCTGGCCGAGATGCCAATTGTCAAAGGATTGCCGCCCGCAATCACCTGGTCCATGCCGCGACCGTATCACTGTTGTGAAACAACAATATCGGCGGCGGCGTGGCGACAGGCACCTCGAGCATGGCAAGGTCGATGATTTTGCCCGCCGCGATGGCGCCGACAACGACGGACAGGGCTGGCGTCCGGGAAGCGGTAGCTGTCGCGACTCCAGCGACAGCAGAGTGTCGGGCGGGGGACGTTCTCATCACGCGTGAGCCTTGCGCAATGGCTGGAAGCCGGCACTTTGACCGGGCGGCATCAAGACGGCAAGCGGCGCATCCGGTACTCGGCGTACAGTGTGAGTGCCACGCCGCCGCAGTGCCGCGGGTTGCTACGAGAATCGCCGCTGGCGATGGGTCTTTATGTCAAGGAGTGAGCGCAAACCCTCCGAATTGACTGCCGGACCATCCAACGTCTCAGCCGGCGGCTTGCGTGTGCCGGTGCAGCGGCAGGTGCCAGTCGCGCCAGGGACGTACGGCGAGGGTCGCGAGAGCGGTATTGCCGGAACCTGCGGGAATGGCCATGCCGTTGCCATGCTGGTAGACCGCATCGCCCAACCGGCCAACGACACGAAACGCCGTGATCACCGCCAGCGTACCAAAGATCACCGATCCCGAGGCCTGGCCTATCAACAAACCGGCCGGCCCGAACTTCGCGCCGTAGGTTACCAGCGGGAACGTGCCGAGTGTGGCACGGCCCCAGTTGAACACTGTCGAAAGCACTGGATAGCCGAGATTGTTGAAGGCGGCATTGGCGACGAACAACGCGCCGGTGAAGAGAAATCCGGCGGCGAGCCAGGAGCAAAACAGATGAACCAACTCGGCCGTCACGCCACGGGCAAAGAAGGCGCGGACCACCAGCTCCTGTGCCGCAGCCAGTATCGCCCAGGCGGCAAGCACGGTGGCCAGCACGAAGATGAAGCTGTCACGTAACGTCTCGCGCACGCGGTCAAGCTGTCCGGCACCGACATTCTGCGCGAGTATCGGTCCGACAGCGCCGCTCAACGCATAAATCAGACCGAATGCGACCGGCGAGATGCGGTCTATCGTCGCCTGGCCGGCGACCGCGTCGGGACCGAAGGTCGCCATGGTGCGGGTCACGTAAGCGGCTCCGACCGGCGTCGCGAGGTTGGTGAGCACGGCGGGGAGTGCGACGTGAAGGATGCCGGCCATGTCGCCGGCCAGGGCGCGGAGCGACGGACGGCCCACCAGGTCGTGCCGACGCGCTGCCCAGTGCCAACCCAATGTCGCCAGCACGCAGCGCGACAGCACCGTACTGATCGCCGCCCCCGGCAGACCGAGATGCAGGCCGAAGATCAGGATCGGATCCATCACGGCGGTGACGAGGGCTGCGAACAGCGTGACATTCATAGCCCGCCTGGCGTCGCCGATACAGCGCAGCAGCCCGGAGCAGCACATGCCGGCCGCGAACAACGGCAGAAACGGCGAACTGATCATCAGGAAACTCTTGGCAAGGCTCCGCGTCTCGCCACTGGCGCCGAGTGTGTTCAGAATCGGCGTGAGCAAGGCCACCGTACCAAGGCCGACGACAAGGCCGGTCAGCACCATGAGTGCAAGGCCGCTGCCCGCGACGTGCCTCGCGGCCCGGGCAGTGCCGGCGCCGACACTGCGCGCGACCACGACGCTCACGCCGATGGTCAAACCGATCAGCGCCGAGGTCTGGAAAAAGCCAACCACGCCGGCGAAGCCGATCGCCGCGGCAATCTGCCGCTGGCCAAGCAGGGAGATATAGAACAGGTTCAGCAGATCGACGGCGAACACCGCGATGAGGCCGACCGCCCCAGTCCCGGCCATGACCACAACATGACGCATGATATTGCCAGTAATGAAGCGTGCCTGACCGGCCGCTGGCATGTTGGGCACCGATACACCCTCCGATTCCGCGCCGTCAGCCGCCAGCGGCAACAGCCGGTACTGGCGGCGGCATCCCTGTTCCTTGCAGCCGGATAAC
>Ga0335073_10016744_pt1 | contig 10245 bp, 8 predicted proteins | sample Lox_Sample_22_FD_207093 | JGI IMG/M metagenome (GOLD analysis project Ga0335073, IMG submission 207093) | Soil microbial communities from Loxahatchee National Wildlife Refuge, Florida, United States - Lox_Sample_2.2 | ecosystem: Environmental > Terrestrial > Soil > Wetlands | place: USA: Florida... | reverse complement strand
TCAAGGCTGGGCGAACTCCGCACGGTTTACGATCGGCCGGTCATCCGCAGCCCAGGACTGCCGACCATCTATAATCGCTGTGAACGTCATGGCGACCGCTTCCCCGCCCCCGTCACAATCGGCGCAGCCCGTCACCTTCCGCGTGCGTCTGCGTCGATTCTGGTTTCGAGTCACCGAGGGTTTGGCACTCAGCCAGCTCTGGTCGCAATTTGAATCCGAAGCACGCGCGAGCTATCGGCTCTATTCGAAAGATGTCGAAGCTCGCACTCCTGAGGGTCTTACGCGCGGCGGGCACCGGCTGCAGGTGGTCAAGGAATTCTTCTGGGCCGTGATGGAGAAGCTTTCGCCGGCGCGCCGCGTCCTTCTCCTGGTAGCGCTGATATTGCTGATCATCCCATCAAGCAGCTTCACTTACAACGGCGAAGGCGGCAAGGTTTACGCCGGAGAATTCGACTCGCATTTCTGGGCAGGACTGTTGCTGTTCATTCTGCTGATGCTGGAAATCGCCGACCGTGTGGTGATGAAGCGCGACCTGCAGATTGCAAAGGAAATCCAGACCTGGCTTTTGCCCGGCGCTCCACCGCAAATCCCCGGATTGGCGGTCGCCTACATCACGCGTCCGGCGAACACCGTCGCCGGCGATTATTACGATGTCTTTCCGCGCCCGGGCAAAACGAATGAAGAAAACCGAGTCGTCTTCGCCGTCGCGGACGTCGCGGGAAAAAGCATCCCTGCCGCCATGCTCATGGCGACTTTTCAAGCCAGCCTGAAAACGCTTTCGTCTGCGCAAGTGGCTCTTCCCGAACTCGCCGCCAATATGAACCGCTACGCCTGCGGGAACAGCCAAGGTGGACTGCGCTTCACCACTGCTTTTCTGGCCGAATACGACACCGTGCACCGCACGTTTCACTACATCAACGCCGGCCACAACAATCCCATCCTGCGCCGCGTCAGCGGACAGATCGAACGTCTGGACGTTGGCGGTCTGCCCTTTGGCATTCTGCCCGATACGACGTATGCTTCTGCCACCGTAACGCTCGCGCCCGGAGACTGGCTGTTGATTTTCACCGACGGATTAGTAGAAGCCGAAAACGCGCGGCAAGAGGAATACGAAGAAACACGCGTCCTCGCGGAGCTGGAATCCGCGAAGTCGCTCACGCCTGCGGAATTCCTGAAGCGCCTAATGGCCTCAGTCGATTTATTCGTTGGCAATACGCCCCAGCACGACGATGTTACCTGCATGCTGCTGAAGTCCGAAAGTGTACAGGCGTGACTGGGATTACAGCTTTTCGAAGAACTCGCAGGCCGAGCACGAGATGTAGATTCCGCCCGGGGTGCCGCGTTCGCGGTCCTTCACGCGTTTCACAATGCGGGTGGGCTTGCCGCACTTGGGGCAATCCGTGCTCTTGGTCGTATCCATGACCTTCTTGCGGTCGGCGGTCTTAGCAATTTTGGCGCCTACAGCCATGACTGATTTCTCCTGATTTTTTTAAAATTTGCGCAGCGCGGTCCGCGGTTCTCTCAAGCGGATGCTTGTGGATGGGATCCTGCAGCCGTACGCGTCCACTCGGGAAGACTCTGGCTGCGTCTTGGTCTCTTCCGTCGTTCTTGATTTTACAGTAACGTTGGTGCGGCTGTCTCGCAGAGTGCTTTATGACGCGCTCACTCGCGCCGGTTCTCAATACGATTCTGTTTACGGTTCTTGTGCCGGGAACGGTCGCCGGCCTCGTGCCATGGTGGATTGCGGGCGGCTTTCACCGTCCGGGTTCGGGATTTCTGACATGGCTCGGGATTCTGGTCACTGGGGTCGGCGCAGCGATTTATTTTCGCTGCGCCTGGGAATTCGCTGTCCGCGGCCTGGGCACACCCGCGCCAATCGCGCCGACAAAATTTCTTGTGACGACCGCACTCCATCGATACGTGCGCAACCCGATGTATCTCGGAGTGGGGCTTGTGATCTTTGGCGAGGCGGCGCTTTATCGATCGTTGCACGTTGTTGAGTATGGAGTCGCGATGCTGCTGACGGCTCATACGTTCGTGGTTCTCTATGAAGAACCTACGCTGCGGCGACAGTTTGGTGAGGAGTATGAACGATATCTGCGAACTGTGCCGCGATGGATTCCGAGACTCCGATGATACGAACGTCGACCTCGCACTTCGTCCGCAGTCCTCGGGCCTCAGAACTCAAGGAACCGCGAAGATCGAGTACTGAGGCGTTCCCGCAACTTTGCGCAGAAATCTGCTTTCGAGAAGCACAGGTTCGAGCAGGGGATTGTGATACGCCAGATACACGGCGCGGGGACGCTCACGCAGCGATTGCTCGAGGTTGGCGCGGAACTCTCGCAGTCCGGGCTCGGGAAACGGATTGAATAAATAAATCACCAGCGGGTTCTCAGGCAATCGGAAGCTGGTTGCATCCCCACAAATGCTCTCGATGGCGAAGCATTTTTGCGATTCGCTGCAGTAGCGCTGCAAGTTCTCTTGCGCGATTTCGTGCAAAGAGGAGAGAAGTTCCACACCAATGATCTTCTGAAACGGATAATCCGCAGCCATGAGCAGGGTGCGTCCTTTTCCCGAACCCAGATCGAGGAATGTGAAATGCGAGAGATCAGCGCCTGTACGCTGCCTCAACTCGCCCATGATTTCGTGGAACAGGCCTGGTTCTGTTGGCTGATATGGCGAGTGCAGAATTCCGAGCAGGCGGTCGCGCCAACCGACAGCGGCGCTGGTCGTATTCACGCGATGGTCCCAATCGTAGTCGGCGTCTCCATAGCGCTGGCGCAGGCGCCATGGAGTGGAATCGCGGAGGAACTCCCAAAGTTTTTCTAGCAGCGAACCGGCCGCGAGGAACCTCCCGACACGCGCTGCCTCCCGGCTCCAGTAATCACGAAGAGCGCGCCGGATTGTGAGCCTGGCATCGTTCACAAGAAAAGCAGACGTACAGCTGCATATCCGAACCCGAGCGTACGCGAGTATTCTAGGGATTTCCTTGGAGCTTTGGCGGACCGGGTTTATATCCGGGAGGAATGCCTTGAGTGATGAAAGGAAAACTGCCGGGATCCTGCACGAGCACCCGGCCCGCAGCATCGAGCTTATACGGCTTACCGTCGGGATCGACGGGGACGCCCGGCAAGTGCTCGGCGGCGGCGAGTTCCTCCATGCTGGCAGGTAGCCGTCCGTTGCGCTGGCCGAAGCGGGTCACGGCGGCCTGCAGATTGGTCACGTCTTCATCGACCTTCAGGTCTCTTAAGTGTTCCACAGCATTTTGCCGGATGTTGCTTTCATGGCTGCTCTCGTAGGTTGCGGTCCAGAGCATACGAGCCGTCGTGAAATCGCCAGATTGTTCCGCCACACGGCCGGCCAGAATCTTCAGAAACGGGTGAGTGTGGGGAAGCTTCGCGCCGAGCTCAAAGGTTGCAGCGGCGTCTTTGTAATCCTTCATCTCCATGTAATAGACGAAGCCCAAGTCGTAATAAAGATGCCAGTCGTCAGGATTGTGCGCGATGCCGAACTTCATCAATTGAACGGCGCGTTCCGGTTCGCCGGCGCCATAAGGCGGGGGCGGCGCCAGGAAGCTCGCGCCGAACTGGTAGGCCGGCACCAGGTTGGGATCGAGCGTGGTTGTGATCTCGAGCAGCGGCGCCAATTCATTGAAGCTCGCGGCTCGATCGATGTGGCGGCTGCCGAAATACTGAACGGCGCGAGTCCAGTAAATGCAAGCCATCAGGCCATCGAATCCGAGACTGGCCCGCTTCACGATCTTGGGAGAACTGATATACAGCACATCTTCCAGCGTCGCTTTGGGATGCAGTTGATCGATGCGATGCAGCAGGAGCACCGAGGCGGTCATCGAAGCCACCAGACACGCAGAAGCAATAACGGTGGTAGCAGTCCGGCTGCTCATTTCAAATTCCTGCGCTCGAAAATCAGCACCGCTCCGCTCATGACCGCAGTCGTATAGAAAAGTGCATAGAAGGTGTTCTGCACGATCAGGTGCATCCCAAGCGGTTGCTGGTGCGCGACGTTGCTGATGACGTTGAGCGTGGAAAAATTCGGAATGATGTACGCCGCCGCACTCGCAAACCAGTGCGCGACGCCGTGAGTCAGCGAGGCAAATCCGCGGAGGTCCTCAGAAAAACTGCCGGCCACGAACAGCGAGAAGGCAAAAACAGCGGAGAGCAGCGGAGAAGAAAACGATGAGAAAAACAAAGACAGCGAGCAGATGATGAGGAATTCCAGAATGATGAAGTAAAGCGCAACGAAGATCCAGGCGTCAGGACGGCCGAACTTGTGAGCAACATACAGAAGCGCTCCGAACACACCGATGGCCATGCAGGATGCGTTCACGATGAGCGTGCCTGCAAGCCCGCAAAACTTGCCCACAATGAATTCCCATCGACGCACGGGGCGCGACAGGACCGTATACAGCGTGCGCTTTTCGATCTCCTTGGAAACCAGCCCAATGCCAATGAAGATGGCGATCACCACGCCGAATAGAGACAACGCAGAGAGTCCCAGATCGACGACGACCAGGCGCTCGATTTCGATAGAGATCTCGCCCACCAGGATTGCCGCTCCAGAGAGCAGCAAGGCGAATGCGATCAGGTTATAAAGGACGCGATCGCGTACCGCTTCGCGGAAGGTATTGCGGGCGATGTAATAGATGCGGGCGCTCATGCGTTGGTTCCCACAGCCGTTTCAGCTGGCTTTTCGGCATGCTGCAGCTTTTCCATGAAATAGGTTTCGAGTGAGGTCCGCAGCGGTGTAATCGCGACCAGGCGGAGGCGTTCGCGGCGAAGCGCGTCGATTGCCAGATCCTGCTGGCTCTCGGCAATGACAGCGCGGACGCGTTCACCGATCACGTGACAATCGCTGCTCAAGTTTTTCATCGAGGCCGGAATTTGCGTGCCCTGCCAGACCACTTCTACTTTCGCCTGCACCGTCGAGGTTAAATCTTCCACGGCTCCCACGCTGCGCAATACGCCTCGGTGAATGATGGCCACGCGGTCACACAGCGATTCGGCGTCGGAGAGAATGTGAGTTGAAAAGAAGACCGTTTTTCCCTCCTGCTTGAGTTGCTCCATGAGATCGCGCACTTCGCGCCGGCCGATCGGATCCAGACCGGACATGGGTTCATCGAAGAACACGAGCTTGGGGTTATGCAGAATGGCTTGCGCGATACCGGCGCGCTGCAGCATTCCCTTAGAGAATTTTCGAAGCTGGACACCTTTGGTGTCGCTCAGACCGACACGTGCGAGAACTTCGGGAATACGCCGCTTGCGATCTGCGGCGGAGACACCGGAGAGTTGTCCGTAGTAGTCGAGCAGTTCGTGGGCGGTCAGATAATCGTAAAAATACGGCTGCTCCGGAAGGAAACCGATCTGCGCCTTGACCTCAGGATCGGTCCACTCGCGACCCAGAATCCGCGCGCTTCCTGCGGTGGGGAACACAAGTCCCATCAGCAATTTCAGGGTCGTCGTCTTGCCGGCGCCGTTGGGACCGAGAAAGCCGAAAATTTCCCCTTCCTCCACCGTTAAGTGCAGAGGCTCGAGAGCGCGTTTCGGACGCTTGCGCCAGAAACCGACCTTGTAGATTTTCTCAAGTCCCAAAATTTCAATAGCGGACATAGCTCGACTCATCCAGGAGAATCTTCCTGACAAAATTATAAACAGGAGATCGGGTGATTAGGATCGAGGTAAGGTTACGCAGGTCACAGGAGTTGCGCTTTCGAGATCATGGCTGCGTTCCAGCGGCGTCCTAACTTCAAATCAGTGTAGAAAAGGAGCACGCAAACCGTCGCACTTGCCTGATGCGGAATCCAGCATTTGCAAGTGCAGACGGTTGCTTTTAGTTGCCCACCGGGCTGTAACCGGTGCAGTCTGTGTACAGGATCGCGGCCGGCGAAGGCGAAGTGTACCGAACCGCCAGTTCATCGATGGCGCAGAAGCCCTTGACGCCGCTCGTATTGAGATTCACTGGGATCGCGGTGATGAGGAATTGCGAGTTCCAACCGTTCACCGGATTGACGCCCGCGGCCGTGAAGGTGTATCCGCTTTTGACTCCTGAAGCCAGCGAGTCGTCGATCAAGCAAGCGCTGGTCGAGCTGGGCGCGCATGGATCCCCTCCCGAAGGGCCCAGATCCGTCAGCGATGGGGCGTAACCGACCCCTGGGTACGCGCCGGCATAAGTGACCATGGAGGTGACCAGTGTACGCACCCCAGCCGCCGCCGACGATTCATCGGCTGCCATGTGCGCACGCAGCAGGTTTGGAATCGCAATGGCCGCCAGGATCAGGATGATGGCCACTACGATCAGCAACTCGATCAGTGAAAATCCCTTTGAGCGCATCGCAAAACCTTCCAGTCGAAGAGTTGACCCGCATCGTGCCGGGCTCCCGCAAACATCACAGAGATAACTTGCAGTTTACCCGCCATTATTGGCCGAAGTTCCCCACTCTGGTAATCGTTGTAAATGGCAGCAGATCAGGCACTTGCTTGCGGCGGATTACCTTGCCGGGAGTGTCCGTTACTCTTTAAGGGAGAAAACGACAGAAAATGTCAGCCCCTCTCACCGCAACGGACAAGATCGTGCTCCTTCAGTCCTGGGCAGGAATCCTCAAAAGCAAAAGGGCAGCGGATTTGCATCCGCTGCCCCCGGCTTGTACCCTCCCCCAGGTACTTGCCAGTGTTGAATTAGTTGCCGATCGGGTTCGCAGCAGCACAGGTGGCGTGCGTATTGAGCGTCGCCGCACCGTTGCCGCCGGGAGAAACAAAGCGAACTACGTTGTCTTCGTTGCCGCAGAATTCCTTCACGCCAGTAGTGTTCAGCGTGGTGGGATATCCATCGGCCGTGTACCACGTATTGGCGCCGCCAACTGCGTTAGCCCCTACGTAGTCGAACAGGTAGCCGCTCTTTGGGGTCTTCGTGCCCTTATCATCGGCCGATGCCAAAGCAAAGTCGATGATGCAAGCATTGGTGCTCGCCGGACCCGCCGAGCAGGCAGCATCCGCCGGCCCTAAAACGGCAAGAGCCGAAGGAAAGCCGATGGTCGGATACGCGGTGGAGAACTCCACCGACGCAGTCGCGATGGTACGAACCGACGCTGCCGCGGACGACTCGTTGGCCGCCATACGGGCGCGCAGCAAGTTTGGAATGGCGATAGCTGCGATGATCAGGATGATAGCCACCACGATCAGCAGCTCAATCAGTGAGAAACCTTTCTGTTTCCGCATCTCTTTTTTCCCCTCGTGTTGTTGTTTACGGATTCTGGTCACGAATGACCCAGTCAGTGGTGAATATCTGCACTTGCCGGACCAGACAACAGTGGTTACGAAAGTGACCGGGAGGCTATGCGAAGAGCTTTATTTTCAGTGCTACGGGAAACTTTTGTTCATCGATTCCATGCCCCAAATTGCCAACTGCTGCCTATCTGCGTCGCTCCTATTAACAATTTGTGTCAGCACAAGACGAGGTCCAGCGGGGCGATAGAATCCCTGCGAGGTCAACAAAAGCGGCGGTATACGCAGGATATCTCTTCCACGACTGTTCGCCGCGCAACAGGGAAAGCCACTCGTTTCGAATTGAGATTTGATTTGCATTCCCACAAAAGCAAAAGGGCAGCGGATTTGCATCCGCTGCCCCCGGCTTGTACCCTCCCCCAGGTACTTGCCAGTGTTGAATTAGTTGCCGATCGGGTTCGCAGCAGCACAGGCGGCGTGCGTGGCAAGCGTCGCCGCACCGTTGCCGCCGGGAGAAACAAAGCGAACTACGTTGTCTTCGTTGCCGCAGAATTCCTTCACGCCAGTAGTGTTCAGCGTGGTGGGAAATCCATCGGCCGTGTACCAGGTATTGGCGCCGCCGACCGCGTTAGCCCCTGTGTACTCGAACAGATAGCCGCTCTTTGGGGTCTTCGTGCCCTTCGCATCGGCCGATGCCAAAGCAAAGTCGATGATGCAAGCATTGGTGCTCGCCGGACCCGCCGAGCAGGCAGCATCCGCCGGCCCTAAGACGGCAAGAGCCGAAGGAAAGCCGACTGTGGGATACGCGGTGGAGAACTCCACCGACGCAGTCGCGATGGTACGAACCGACGCTGCCGCAGACGACTCGTTGGCCGCCATACGGGCGCGCAGCAAGTTTGGAATAGCGATAGCTGCAATGATCAGGATGATAGCCACCACGATCAGCAGCTCAATCAGTGAGAAACCTTTCTGTTTCCGCATCTCTTTTTTCTCCTCAAGGGTGAGTCTAGAATCTGGTCACGAATGACGCAGTCGGCAGTGATGTTGCACCTGCCAGACCAACTGGCCAGTTACTTTGGCGTATGTCCGTTTTGCGGGGAAAAGACCTGTTTTCAGCGCGGGCTCGTACTTTAGTACATAATGTGAAGCCGTTACCTTACGTCCTGCTGAACATAGTAAGTCGTTAAAACTGACACAATTTGTCAGAGTGATCGGAAAGGTCGCGGCGCCCCACCAGCTGCAGACTCTGGAATTTTCCATTCCCTCACGATCCGCATTTTCGGTATTCGTCTTGGCCGGGACTTCACTTGTTGTGACTAACGTACCCATGGTCATCGATCGCGAAGCAAGTCCTCGGACACCTGGATCCTATAATCGAAAACTCGGGGAGGGAATTCGCTGTGTTTTCCGTTGGTCCAGGATCGGCTGCGGCTCCCGCGCCGGCACGGGACCGCAAGCTCCAGCCGCACGAGCAGCCTGGTTCGCCGACATTTGCCGAGCGCGAGAAGCAGAAGCTGATTCTTTGCCTGGCACTGGCTGCCATCACTCTGGTTTTCTACAATCCGGTCGCGCATGACGGCTTCATCCACTTCGACGATGTTTCCTACATTCTGAATAATCCCGCGGTGAAGGCCGGACTTACGTGGTCAACCGTGAAATGGTCGTTCACGACGTTCGCCTCGGGCAATTGGCATCCTCTGACCTGGCTTTCTCACGCACTCGACTGTCAGTTGTTTGGGCTGAATCCGGTGGGACATCACTATGTCAGTCTTCTTTTTCATGCGGCCAATGTGGTGCTGTTGTTTCTCATATTGGAAGAGGCGACCGCGCTTGCCTGGCCAAGCCTGATTGTGGCGACGATTTTCGCGCTGCATCCGGTGAATGTCGAATCGGTAGCGTGGGCGGCGGAACGCAAGAACGTGTTGAGCATGTTCTTCTTTCTTCTTGCCATGTTGGTATACGGCCGCTACGCCCGAAAGGGCGGGATCCCGCGCTATCTGGCCGTGAACGCCTGCTTCGTTTTGGGCATGCTATCGAAGTCGCAGATCATCACTCTGCCATTCGTGCTGCTCCTCTGGGATTACTGGCCGCTGCGGCGGATGTTCGCTGAGAAATCCGGCTTCTCCCAAACCCGGGAGAAGTTGTGTGTCCCGCGGTCGCTGCGGTATTTGATCTGGGAAAAGATCCCGCTGTTTGCGGTTGCGCTGGTCGGCTCCTTGGTTGCGATGAAAGCGCAGCGTTCTGCCGACGCGGTGCGAACGCTGGAAGAGATTTCGCTGAAGGCACGTCTGGAAAACGCGCTGGTGTCGTACGCGAACTATCTTCGACTTCTGGTATGGCCACGCCATCTGGCACCCATGTATCCGCATCCGCCGAATGGCATTCCGCTGTGGCAGATAGGAGTCAGCGCGGCAGTGCTGGTCACGCTTACCGGTCTCGCGCTGCGCTATGGTCTGGGTTCTACAAACTTCCAGCGCTCGCAATACCACCGGCGCGGTTACTTAATCGTGGGATGGCTCTGGTTCCTTGGCGTTTTGGTGCCGATGATCGGCATTGTGCAGGTGGGAGAGCAATCCATGGCCGACCGCTATGCATATATTCCGATGATTGGCATCTTCATCGGAATTGTGTGGACAGCCTGGGAGATCACAGAAGAAAAAGCAATTTCCAAGATATGGGTCGCTGTGCCCGCACTGGTCTTCGCGGCTACGCTGGGGCTGCTCACCTACCATCAGTTAGGCTACTGGCGTGACGGCGAAACGCTCTGGCGTTACACCCTTTCGGTCACCGAAGCGAACTACATGGCGCATGATGAATTGGCTTTGGAGCTCGATAAAGAAGGCCGCATAGAAGACGCGATTCCTGAGTTCCTCAAGGCCGAATCGTTACACAAGTATCCGCTGAGTCAGGTTTTCAATATCGGACTGTATCTTCAGCGCCATGGACACATCCCCGAGGCGATGAGGATGTACGAGAAAGTTGTCGCGAAAACGAACGACCCGCGTTT
>Ga0335073_10016742_pt1 | contig 10246 bp, 11 predicted proteins | sample Lox_Sample_22_FD_207093 | JGI IMG/M metagenome (GOLD analysis project Ga0335073, IMG submission 207093) | Soil microbial communities from Loxahatchee National Wildlife Refuge, Florida, United States - Lox_Sample_2.2 | ecosystem: Environmental > Terrestrial > Soil > Wetlands | place: USA... | reverse complement strand
TCCTTTTCGACCCCTCCGGACCCCTGCCAGGTCGTTTACTGAAATAGCTTGACACTAGGGTAGTGTGCTAGTAGAGTACAACACCAAGGAAGGCGACCTGCATGGTGCAGGGAGCCGCAGAGAGAAGCCAAAGAGGAGATGACCATGAACGCCGTTGCAACCCTGTATCGGAACCTGACCTGCGCCGCCGCCGCCGCCGTCATCTGCGTGGTGTGCAGCATGGCCTTCGTCGAGTCGACCGCCGTGGCCCCCGGAATGCAGCCCGAGATGAACACCGTGGCCCATGTGACGGCGCCCTCCTGGTTCGGCAAGCCCGAGCCGGCCGTTTTGGTAGATTAGTTCGCTAGCCTCCCGTAACGGTACTTTAGTCCGCGCACACGCCAGCGACCGCCATCATGGATCCACAGTGGGACAACAGCCTGCCGATTTACCGGCAACTGCGGGACCGCGTCGTCGCCATGATTCTGGAGGGCGTATTGAAGGAAGGCGACCCGCTGCCCTCGGTGCGCAACGTCGCCGCCGACTTTCGCCTGAACCCGCTGACGGTGCTCAAGGGCTACCAGCAGCTGGTCGACGAGCAGCTGGTGGAGAAGCGCCGGGGCCGCGGCATGTACGTGAGCTCAGGCGCGCGCAAGGCGCTGATGAAGGACGAGCGGCAGCGCTTCCTCGAGGACGAGTGGCCGAAGGTCTACCAGACCATTCAGCGCCTCGGACTCTCGGGCGAAGAGCTGCTCGCCGCCGGCAAGGCGGCACCCGCCGCGCCCTTCCCGGCGACGTCCGCCAAAGGGGACCCCAATGACAGCGGTAATTGAAGCGCGCGGCCTCACCAAGGCCTACGGCGCGACCCGCGCACTCGACGGCGTGAGCTTCAGCGTCGAGCCGGGACGCATCGTCGGCCTCATCGGGCCGAACGGCGCCGGCAAGACCACCGCGCTCAAGGCGATACTCGGGCTCACCTCCTTCAACGGCGAGCTCTCCGTGCTCGGGCTCGACCCGCGCTCGCAGCGCGATGCCCTGATGCGCGATGTGTGTTTCATCGCCGACGTGGCCGTGCTGCCGCGCTGGCTGCGGGTGGCGCAGGCGCTCGACCTGGTCGAGCACGTGCACCCGCGCTTCGATCGCAGCGTCGCCGAGGCTTTCCTCGCCAGGACCGACATCAAGCGCCCGAGCCGCGTCGGCCAGCTCTCCAAGGGCATGGTGACGCAGCTGCACCTGGCGCTGATCCTGGCGATCGATGCGCGCGTGCTGGTGCTCGATGAGCCGACGCTCGGCCTCGATCTGCTCTACCGCCGGCAGTTCTACGACACGCTGCTCAACGACTATTTCGACAAGGAGCGCACCATCCTCATCACCACGCACCAGGTGGAGGAGGTCGAGCAGCTGCTGACCGACGTGATCTTCATCAACCACGGCCGCTTCGCCCTCAACTCCCCGGTCGAGGAGCTCGGCTCGCGCTACCAGCAGCTCACCGTCACGGGCGAGCAGGCCGCGCGCGCGCGCGAGCTCAAGCCCTTCTACGAGCGCGAGATTTTCGGCCGCGTGGCCATGTTCTTCGAGGGCCGCACGGCGGCCGAGCTCGGCCCCTACGGCGAGCTGTGCACGCCGTCGATCGCCGACCTGTTCGTGGCCAAGATGCAGGGAGTGTCCGCCGCATGAGCAGCCACGCCGCCCAATTCGGCGCACGCCGCGCCCGCCCCGCCGGGATCTGGGCGCGCTGCGCGCACTGGCTGGCGCCGCTGCTCGCCGGCGCGGTGTTCCTGCTCGCCACCTACCTCATGGCCGCCAACTGCGGGGCCGCACTCATATGAACGCCAACGCCGCAACCGCCGCACCTGCTGCCGCGCCCGCCCTGCTGCGCCGCGCCGGCCCGCTCGACACCGTGATGGCGCTCGTGCGCCGCGAGCTCTGGGAGCATCGCGCGCTGTGGGTCGCGCCGCTGGTACTGGCGGGGCTGTTCGCGCTCCTGCTGCTGCTCTTCGGTGTCCGCCATATAGAACTCCCGCAAGGCGTGCTGACGACGGAGCAGAAAACCGCCGGCCTTACGATCATGCAGTGGGGGGTGGCGCAACTGCTGTTCTTCCTCAGCACCATCGTGGTCACCGTGTATCTGCTCGACTGCCTGTATGCGGAGCGCAGGGACCGCAGCATTCTCTTCTGGAAGTCGCTGCCGCTGTCGGACGGGCTGACCGTATGCTCCAAGATCCTGGTCGCCCTAGTGGTCGTGCCGTTCGGGACGCTGCTGATCGCCGCCGCGGCCGACCTGGTCTACACCGCGATCATCGCGGTGCGGGTGCCTGGCGCCGTCAGCTGGAGCACTTACGAGTGGCTGCGGACCGAGCTGGTGCTGTTCCTCGAGGTGGTCCTCGGCGTGCTCTGGTACGCGCCCATCGCCGCCGCGCTGCTGCTGCTCTCTGTCTGGATACCCCGCAACCCGCTGTTGTGGGCCTTACTTGTGCCGGCCGTGCCGCCGGTCGTCGAGTGGTTCACGCTCGGAACGAGCTACATCTGGCGCTTCGAGCGCTACCGGGTGAACGGCATCTGGCACAAGCTCATCGCGGGTTCCGACCTCTTTGCCGACAAGCAGCACCTGCCGACAGTGGGCGCGGTCCTCGGGCACCTGAACCTCGGTGGAGTATTCGGCGACGCCGACCTGTGGCTGGGAGTGGCCGCCGCCGCCGCGATGCTCTACGCCGCCGCGCGCATCCGCCGCTACCGCGACGACAGCTGACGCGCGCCGGTTCGCGGCCGGGAGCGAATCGCGCTTATGATCGCGGCTGCGCACGGGCGAGGCCGCGAGTGTCAGCACCGGATTCCAACACAGCCGCCGTCACCTCCGCCGTCGAGGTACACCGCTCGGAGCGGGGACTGGAGCTCGCGCTGACGGGCGACTGGAGCGTGCGCGAGGCCGCGGCTCTCGAGGCCGCGCTCGCCGCCATCGACGTCGGCTCCGCGCCCGTGATCCGCATCGCCACCGCCGGCATCGCCGCGCTCGACCTCTCGGGCGCCTGGGTGCTGCGCGCCTTCGTGCAGCGCGCGCGCCGCGCCGGCGCCGAGATCGTCTTCGCGGACCCCTCGCCCGCGGCGCTGCGCCTGGTCGATGAGACGCTCGCCGCACCCGCCGCCATGCCCGCCGCCCCCGAGCTGCGCGCCCGGCCCGAGGAGCCGGGCGGACGGGCGCTGATCGCCATCGGCCGCTACGCGGTACGCACCGGCCACGACATGGTCGGCGGCCTCGCCTTCCTCGGCCGCACGCTCACCACCTTCGGCGCCGCCCTCGCGCATCCGCGGCGCCTGCGGCCGATCTCGGTGGTGCGGCACGTGTACGACACCGGCATCACCGCCGTGCCGATCGTGGCGCTGATCGCCTTCCTCATCAGCGTGATCATCGCCTACATGAGCGCCCAGCAACTGCGCGGCCTCGGCGCCGACATCTACGTCGTCGACCTGGTCGCCATCGGCGTGCTGCGCGAGCTCGGCGTGCTGCTGACGGCGGTCATCGTCGCCGGCCGCTCCGGCAGCGCCTTCGCCGCCGAGCTCGGCTCCATGAAGCTCAACCAGGAGGTCGACGCGCTGATCGCGACCGGCGTCGATCCTTACGAGATGCTGGTGGTGCCGCGGGTGCTCGGGCTCGTGCTCGCGCTGCCGCTGCTCACCATCATCGCCGATCTCATCGGGCTCTCGGGCGGGGCGCTCTTGTGCCGCTATCTCCTCGAGATGCCGCTCACCCAGTACGTCAACCGCGTCAATTACGCCATCTCCGACACCACCTTCTGGGTCGGCATCTTCAAGGCGCCGGTGTTCGCGCTGCTCATCGCCCTGGCCGGCTGCTACCGCGGCATGCAGGTCCGCGGCTCGGCGCGCGAGCTCGGGCACCTGGTCACGGTGGCCGTGGTGCAGGCGATCTTCCTGGTCATCCTCGCGGACGCGCTGTTCGCGGTGCTGTTCATGCGGCTGGACATCTGATGGCGCCGGTGGTGGAGGTGCGCGGCCTGGTGAACCGCTTCGGCCGGCAGGTGGTGCACGACGGCCTCGACATGCGCGTCGAGGCCGACGAGGTATTCGGCATCGTCGGGGGCTCGGGGTCCGGCAAATCGGTGCTGCTGCGCACGATCCTCGGCTTGCAGCGGCCGAGCGCCGGCACGGTGCTCATCCACGGCCGCGACATCACGCGCCTGCCGGAGGCAGAGCTGCGGCCCATCAAGGCCCGCTACGGCGTCGCCTTCCAGTCGGGGGCCCTGTACTCGGGGCTCACGGTGCTGCAGAACGTGCAGCTGCCGATGCTCGAGTACCTCGAGCTGCCGGCGGATGCGCTCGAGGGCCTGGCGCGCCTGAAGATCCGCCTGGTGGGGCTGCCCGAGGAGGCGGCCGGCAAGTACCCGGCCGAGCTCTCCGGCGGCATGGTGAAGCGCGCCGCGGTGGCGCGCGCCCTGGCGCTCGATCCGGAGCTGCTGTTCCTCGACGAGCCGACCTCGGGCCTCGATCCGGTGAGCGCGGCCGCGTTCGACGATCTGGTGCTGTACCTGCAGCAGCACCTGAAGCTCACCATCGTCATGATCACCCACGATCTGGACAGCATCTTCCGTACCTGCAATCGTGTCGGGGTGATCGTGGACAAGCGCATGGAATCCGACACCCTCGAGCGCATCGTCGAGCACCCCAACCCCTGGATCCAGGCCTACTTCCACGGCGAGCGCGCGCGCTCGCGTCTCGGAGCGAGCCATGGAGCGTGAGGCCAACTACGCCGCAGTGGGCGCGTTCGTGCTGCTGGTGACGCTGGCGGGCGCCTTGTTCGTCTACTGGTACTCCGACACCCACGAGCATCGCGACTTCAAGCGCTACGAGATCTACTTCACCGGCAGCGTCAGCGGACTGGAGAAGGGCGCGGCGGTGCGCTACCTCGGCGTGCCGGTCGGGCGCGTCCAGGACCTGCGTATCGATCCGCGCGACTCGAGCCGTGCCCAGGTGACCGTCGACGTCGACACCAACACGCCGATCTCCGAGCACACCGTGGCGGAGCTGCAGCTGCAGGGGGTGACGGGGCTGCTCTACATCGACTTGAGCGAGGATCGCACCGGCACGCGCGCCGGGCCGCAGGTCGCCTCGCAGCGCTACCCGGTGATCCGCTCGGCGCCCTCGCGCTTCGATGTGTTCCTCGCCGGGCTGCCCGAGGTGCTGGCCGCGGTCGGTAACCTGGTCGACCGTGCCAGCCGCCTCCAGAGCGATGAGAACATCGCCGCGGTAAGCGCCGCGATCGGCAACCTCGACAAGGCGACCGGCAACCTGCCGCGCACCGCACACGAGCTGAACACGCTCATCGCCGAGCTGCGCGGCGCCAGCGCCGATCTCGCCGCCAGCGCGCATCTCGCCCACGGCATGCTCGCGACCGTCGACCCGCAGGTCCGCGCCGCCGGGCAGCGGCTGCGCACCATCGCCGACAACCTCGCGGACGCGAGCGGCCAGCTCGACCAGGCGATCGCCGAGAACCGCCAGGACGTGCGCGCCTTCACCCGCGACGGGCTGCCCGAGATCGAGCGCTTCGTGCGCGAGGGCCGTGCCGCCGCGCACGACATCCGCGAGCTTTCCAACAGCCTGCGCGAGAACCCGACGCAGCTCCTTTACCAGCCGCCCGAGCGCGGCGTGGAGATTCCGCGATGAGGGCACCGCTGCCCGCAGCATCGAAATGGCACCGGGCCGCGGCGCTCGCGCTCGGCGCGGCGCTCGCCGCCGGCTGCACCAATCTCTTCCACAGCGACGCCAAACCCGAGCAGATCTACGTGCTGCGCGCCCCGGGCGCGGCGGCCGTGCCGGCCGGCGATGCCGCGGCGGCGGCCACCCCGGCGCCGTCCGCGGACCTCGGCGCCATCCAGGTGCTGCGCCCCATCGCCGCTCCCGGCCTCGACAGCCCGCACATCATCCTGGTGCAGCCCGATCACCGCATGAACTTCTACGTCGGCAGCCGCTGGCCGGCGCCCCTCCCCGACGTGGTCGAGGCGCTCGCGGTCGAGACGCTGCGCGCCGCGGGCGAGTGGCAGTCGGTGCAGGATTCGGCCAGCGCCTTCTCGCCCGAGTACGTGCTGCAGATCTCGGTGCGGCGTTTCGAGGCGGACTACACGGCGGGCGGCGCGCCGCAGGTCGAGGTGGTGCTCGATTGCACGCTCGGCGCGCGCCAGGGGCGCGAGCTCGCCGCGAGTTTCGTGGCCGCCGGCAGCGCGCCGGCCGCGAGCGACCACATGCGCGAGGTGGTGGCGGCCTTCGAGCGCGCCAGCAGTACCGCGCTCGCCTCCCTCGAGGCGCAGACGGCGTCCGCCACGCGCGCCTGGGCGGCGCGCGCCGGCGCGGCGCACTGAGGCGATGAGCGCCGCAGCCGCACCCGCAGGCGTGCTCGTCCTGGCACTCGCGCTCGCCGTGCCGGCCGCTCATGCGGCGGTCTACGAGCTCGCCGACGACGGCTCGACCCAGCTCGTCGGCGCGGACGCCGTGCGCCAGAGCGCCTACCAGGACACGCTCTACGACCTGGCGCGCCAATACGGCGTGGGCTCGGAGGAGATCACCCGCGCCAATCCGGGCGTCGATCCCTGGCTGCCGGGGCAGGGCACGCGCATCGTGATCCCGGGGCGCCTCATCCTGCCGCCGGGCCCGCGCGCGGGCATCGTGGTCAACATCGCCGAGCACCGCCTCTACTACTACCCGCGGCGCAGGCTGCACGGCCATCGCGTGGTCGTGACCTACCCGGTGAGCATCGGCAAGATGGACTGGAAAACGCCGCTCGGCGCGACCCGCATCATCCAGAAGGTCAGGAATCCCAGCTGGTATCCGCCCGCGTCCATCCGCAAGGAGCACATCGCCAACGGCGACCCGCTGCCTGCCGTGGTCGCACCGGGTCCTGCCAACCCTCTGGGCGAATACAAGATGCGGCTCGCCGTGACGCCCGGGGACTACCTGATACACGGCACGAATAATCCGCTCGCGCTCGGCATGCCGGTGACGCACGGCTGCATCCGCATGTACCCGGAGGACATCGCGGCGCTCTACCCGACCGTGCCGCTCGGTACGCGGGTCGAGCTGATGAACAGGCCCGTGAAGGTCGCCTACGTCGACGGACAGCTGTTCCTCGAGGTGCACCCGCCGGTCGATGAGCAGGGACAGACCGGGCAGCCGGAGCTCGCGCAGTTCGAGAAGCTGCTCGACCGTGCGCTCGGGACCCGGACCGCCGCGATCGACTGGGACCGCGCGCTCGAGACGCTGAAACTCGCCAACGGCATTCCGGTCATGGTCGGCCTCGGGGCGGACCGCGACGCGGTGCCGGCGGCCGCCAGCGCGCGCCAGTAACGGCGCGCTAAAGGCTAGGCCGAGCGCGGCGCCGCGGCGTCCTCGCTGCGGCGCAGCAGGTGGGCGAAGGCGATGTTGCCCGCGGCCTGGCGGGTGAGGAGCGTCAGCAGCTCCGCGGCGGTACACGGCTCGCCGAACAGCCGTCCCTGCGCGTAGAGGCAGGCGTTGCTGCGCAGGAACTCGAGCTGCGCGCGCGACTCGACGCCCTCGGCGATCACTTCCATGCCGAGAGAGCGGCCCATCTCGATGATGGTGCGCACGATGGTGGCATCGCCGGCGTCCTCGCTGGCGTCGCGCACGAACGACTGGTCGATCTTCAGCGTGCCGATCGGGAACTGCTGCAGCGCCGAGAGCGAGGAGTAGCCGGTGCCGAAGTCATCGATCGACAGGTGCAATCCCATGGCGAACAGCTCATCGAGCAGGCGCACGGTGCGCTGCGCATCCGCCATCAGCGTGGTCTCGGTGATCTCGAGCTCGAAGGCGGTGGGCGAGACGCCGTGGCGGCGGAACACCGAGCGGCAGCGCAGGATGAAGCTCGCCTGGCGCAGCTGCTTCAGCGACAGGTTGAGCGAGATGCGCCCCGGATCGCCGCCCTCGCTCTGCATCTGGCGGTAGTCCATGCATACACGGTTCAGCACCCACTCGCCGATGTCGAGGATCAGGTTGGTCTCCTCGGCGAGCGGGATGAACTGCGACGGCGGGATGTCCCCGTGGCCGGGCAGCCGCCAGCGCAGCAGCGCCTCGGCGCCGATGATCCTGCCGTTGCGCAGATCGACCTTGGGCTGGTAGCGGATCTCGAGCTCGTCGCGCTCGAGCGCGCGCCGCAGCTTGCTCTTGAGCATCAGCCGCTCGACCGCCGCGGCGTTCATCTCCGGCGAGTAGAACGCGAAGGTGTTGCCGCCGTTCTGCTTGGAGTAGTACATGGCGGCATCGGCGTTGCGGATCAGATCGATGACGTTCTCGGCATCGCGCGGGCAGAAGGCGATGCCGAGGCTCGCGGTGAGAAACACCTCCTGCTGGTTCAACTGGAACGGCCGGCTCACCTCGGTGAGGATGGCGCGGGAGAGCTGCGCCAGCGGGCCGCGGTTGTCGGCATCGGCCGGCAGCCCGTCGACGGTGAGCGCGAACTCGTCCCCGGCGAGGCGCCCGACCACGGTCTCCTTCGGTACCGCGCGTACCAGCCGCTCGGACAGCACCTCGAGCACCCGGTCGCCGGCGCCGTGGCCGAAGGTGTCGTTGACCTCCTTGAAGCGGTCCATGTCGAGGTACAGCACCGCGACGATCTGACCCGAGCGCAGCGCGCGCGCGATGGTCTGCTGCAGCACGTGGTAGAACTGCATGCGGTTCGGCAGCTTGGTGAGCGCGTCGTAGCGGGCGAGATAGCGGATGCGGCGCTCGGCACGCTTGCGGTCGGTGATGTTGCGCGCCACGAAGATGTTGCCCTGGAACTGCGGGTCGTCGCTTGCGATCACCGAGCCGGTGAAGGACACCGGGATGGTCTGGCCGGCGCGCGTGCGCACCACGGTCTCGCGCGTCTCGTGCGCCGCCTGCAGCAGGTCGAAGCCCGCGCGCTCGCGTTCCTCGAGGATCGCGGCGATGCCGCGTCCGAGCAGCTCCTCCTCGCCGTAGCCGAGCAGCTTCAGGGCGGCGGAGTTGACCAGGCGGATGACGCCCTCGGGCGAGGTGACGAACACCGCATCGGTCATGCTGTTGAGCATGCTGTGCAGGTAGTTCTTGCTGATGGTCGTCTGCCGCAGCTTCCCGCGCATGCGCTCGAAGGCCTGCTCGAGCCCGGCGAGCGAGTCGCGCTCGCGCACCTCGATCGGGCGGCTGTAGTCGCCGGCGCTGAAACGCTCGGCGCTCCTGATGAGCGACTCGACCGGCCGCTCGAGCTCATGCAGCGAGCGCCACACGAGCGCCGCGGCGGCCGCCGCGCCCGCGGTGGCGAGCAGGGCGACCAGCCACCAGGTGAGCGCGGCATCGCCGCCGCCGGCGGCGAGCCCCGCGCCGGGCGGCAGCACCGCGACCGGCGCCGCCTGCGACAGCTTCAGATGCAGCGTCGCGAGGCGCTCGGGAGTCGCGGCGCCGGGGAAGGTCTCGGCCACGAGCTGCACCGGCACGTCCACGGCGGCGATCTGGGCGCCGGCCGGCGCCGCCGGGGTGCGCTCGAAGGAGTAGAGCGTGCCGCCGAGGCGACTGTCGACGCTCAGCGCCTCGACCGTGTCGTCACGGGTGAAGGCCTCGAGCCGCGAGGCGATGCCGTCGCGATCGCCGGCGCGCACCGCGCCGGCGATGTTCTCCGCGGCGTGGCTGGCGACGCTCTGGGCGCGCGCGGCGAGCTCGGGTCTGATGCTCTCACGGGCCGCCTGCCCGGCGACCGCGCTGAGCGCGCGGGCCTCGGAGTGCTGACGCCAGGCGAGGAGGGCCGCGACCGCGGCCACCGCCAGCAGCGCCAGGACAAATGCGGCGCCGGCATAGCGCAGCCTGAAGCTCACGGCGGTCACGGCTCGTTGCCTGCCCGGGACGATCTCAACCCGTGCAGATTCCCCCTTTTTATCCGGGGGTTCATCTTACCCGCGGCGCCCGGCCGGGGCCACCGATGCGGCCGGATCAGCCGCCGCGGCTAGTAGTTCGCCCAGACTCTTTTTATATAGCCGAGCATCAGATTGCGCATGGTGCCCATCGGGTCCTCGACCGCCGCGAAGATCGGCGGGCGGCGCCGCAGCAGCTGCCAGTTCTCGCTGCGCAGGACCTGGCGCAGAAACTCGACGTTGCGGTCGATCGCCTCGATGTAGGGATTGCGGCCGCCGTAGAGCACCTCGAGATAGCGGTAGGCGGCGCCGAAGTCGCGGTCGAGGCGGTTGCGGCGCGTCTCCTCGATGAACTCGGGCGTCTGGCGCAGCAGGTCGAGCCCCGA
>Ga0335073_10016741_pt1 | contig 10247 bp, 9 predicted proteins | sample Lox_Sample_22_FD_207093 | JGI IMG/M metagenome (GOLD analysis project Ga0335073, IMG submission 207093) | Soil microbial communities from Loxahatchee National Wildlife Refuge, Florida, United States - Lox_Sample_2.2 | ecosystem: Environmental > Terrestrial > Soil > Wetlands | place: USA: Florida... | reverse complement strand
CCACGCGCGCGCGTGGGACGCGGGTGCGGCGGCGCCCCGCGCGCATTCGGCTCAACAAACCGCAAAATCCCGGTAGAATGCCGCGTCGTACGAGCGTAACGTCCGGGTGCGACGCGCCAAAGTTGGGGCCGGAGGAATGACGACCGAAGAGACCGACGTGCAGTTTCCGCGCCTGGCGGCGGTGCTGCGCTACTGGAACCGCAAGCGCGGCACGCGTCAAATGCCCGCGCGGCGCGACATCGATCCGGTCGAGATCCCGAGCCTGTTGCCGGTGGTCCTGCTCGCCGAGATCGACGGCGCCGAGGCGCGCATGCGCCTCATGGGCGAGGAGGCGGCGCACGCGTTCCGCCGCGACGTGCGCGGCTGCAGCGTGCGCGACTTCGAGTTCGGCGCCTTCACCGCGTCCTGGATCGAGGCGTTCGAGCTCGTGATCGCGTCGTCGGCACCCGCGGTCGCGGCCGGCACCTGCGCGCTCGATGCGCATCCCTGCCGGGTCGAGACCGTGTTGGCGCCGCTCGCGGACGACGCGGGCGCTTTGAGCCACGTATTCGGCGGCCTCGTGGTGCGCCCGGTCGCGCGCGACGAGCCGGCGCCCGTGAAAACGCTCGAGACCTACGTGCTGCCGCTCGTGCGCCGGGGTGCCGAGGCGGCCGAGGAGCGGCACGCGCGCGTCTTCCGCACGCGCGGACGAAAGGGCTGAGCCGAGGATGAGCGAACCCGACGCGGCACCCAAGAACTCGCTCTCGGTCATCGGCCGCCTCGCGGCCGAGCTGCGCGGCCGTCCCGACAGCGAGCACGAGATGAGCTTCAACCGGCTCGCCTTCTGCATCGCCATCATCGTCTATCTTCTGATCCACCGCGGCGGCGCGCTCGACCCGGCGCTGGTCGTGATGTTCGTCTATACCGGCGTCACGATCGCGATCTTCGCCCACATCCTGTGGCGCCCGCACGCCTCGCTGGTGCGCCGGAACATCGCCCTTGCGGGCGACATGGCGGGGGTGTCGATCCAGCTCTATCTCGGCGGCGCCGTCACGGCCGCGATCTTCCCGATCTATCTTTGGGTCGTGCTGGGGAACGGCTTCCGCTTCGGCGTCCGGTCCCTCCTGATCGCGACCGCCGAGGCGATGCTCGGCTTCTCGCTCGTGATCGCGACCACGCCCTTCTGGGGCGACCATCTCAATCTTTCGCTCGGCCTGCTCGCGGGCCTCCTCATCATCCCGCTCTATGCCGGGACGCTGATCAAGAAGCTCTCGGTCGCGAAGCAGCAGGCCGAGGCGGCGAACCAGGCGAAGAGCATGTTCTTGGCCAGCGTGAGCCACGAGCTGCGTACGCCGCTCAACGCCATCATCGGCATGGGCGGACTCTTGACGGACACGCGCCTCGATCCCGAGCAGCACGACATGACGCGCACCATCCAGGGGGCCGCGAAGTCGTTGCTCGCGCTCATCGACGGCATCCTCGATCTCTCGCGCATCGAGGCGGGGGCCATGCCCGTGAACCTGGTCGATTTCGACCTGGGCGAGCTCTTGAGCGACGTGCGCGGCCTGGTGACCGCCCAGGCGCGCGCGAAGAATTTGCGCCTCGCCATCCACCTCACGACGCGCACGCCGCTGCTGCTCCATGGCGAGCGGCGCCATCTCCACGAGATCCTGCTCAACCTCGCCGGCAACGCGGTCAAGTTCACGGACGCGGGCGGCGTGGTGTTCGCGGTCGACGCGACGCCGCTCGCGGATTCCAAGGTGCGCCTGCGCGTCGAGGTGTCGGACACCGGCATCGGCATCGCGCCCGACGCGGTGGGCCGCATCTTCGAGAGCTTCACCCAGGCGGACGAGACCATCATCGACCGCTTCGGCGGCACCGGCCTCGGCCTCGCGATCTGCCAGCGCCTGGTGAAGCGGCTCGGCGGCGAGATCGGCGTCGAGAGCTCGCTCGGCGCGGGCAGCACCTTCTGGTTCACCCTCGATCTCGAGCGCCAGGCCGAGGCGCCGACGGCCCCCGCCTTCGCGGGCTCCGAGGTGCTGCTGCTCAGCGCCGACAGCGGGCTCGCGGAGCGGCTGCGCCAACGCCTCGCTCCCTGGAGCGTCACCCTGCGCACGGTCGCGAGCGCCGCCCAGGCGATCGGCCTCTTGCGCAACTCGGTCGACGGCTCGTGGCACACGCTCATGCTGCATCGCGCGGGCGTCACCGCCGACGTCGACGCGCTCGCCTCGGCGCTTCAGGGCCTCGATCCCGCGGGCCGGCTCCCGCTGGTGCTGATCGACGACGCGGTGCCGCCGCAGCTTCCGGCACTGGCGCTGCGCCGGCATTTCGCCACCGCCCTCTCGCCCGCCCTCGGCGAGAGCGAGCTCTGGGGCGCGCTCTCGATCGCGGCGATCCTGCGCCGGGCACCCGCCGTGGGCGAGGCGCCGGTGCCGGCACCCCGCGCGCACCGGAAGCTGCGTATCCTGGTCGCCGACGACAACCGCATCAACCAGCGCGTGATCGCGAAGATCCTCGAGCGCGCGGGCTACGAATCGCGCATCGTCAGCAACGGCGAGGAGGCGCTCGACGCGCTCGAGCAGTCGCGCTTCGACCTCGTGCTGATGGACATCAACATGCCGGTGATGAACGGCATCGAGGCGACCAAGCTCTATCGCTTCGCCTCGCTCGGCGAGCCGCACGTGCCGATCATCGCCCTCACCGCCGACACCACGCCCGAGGTCGCGGCGCGTTGCGCCGAGGCCGGGCTCGACACCTGCGTCACCAAGCCGGTCGAGCCGGCGCGGCTCCTCGAGGTGATCCGCAGCCTCGCGCCCGCGGCCCCGCTTGCCGCTGCGACCGACGCCGAGCGCGCACCCGTGACCGACATCGCGTCCCATCCGCGCTTCCAGGCCGCGAGCTTCGTTCCGACCGTCGACCGCGCGACGCTCGGCGAGCTCGAGGAGCTGGGCGGAAAACCGTTCCTCGCCGAGCTCGTGAAGGAGTTCCTGCGCGACGCCGAAGTGGTGCTCGAGAGCCTCGCGACCTCGGTCGACGAGGGCGACGTGCCGGCGTTCCGCGCCAAGGTGCACGCGCTCAGGAGCGGCGCCGCCAACATCGGCGCCAAGGCGCTCTACGATCTCTGCCTGCAATGGCGCCAGATCACGCTGGCCGAGCTCGCCGAGCACGGGCCGCGCCACGTCGAGCGGCTCAGGGCCGAGTTCGAGCGCTTGCGGCGCGCGCTGCAGCAGCATCTCGCCGCGGACAATCAGTCGGAAAGCACGAGCTGAGGGGCTGGATCGGGCCCCGATCGGGCCCCGATCGGGCCTTGGGGGGGGCCGACGCCCGCGACGGGCGCCGGGTGTCGTCTCGCATCCGCCGCGGACGGCTTCCGCGCGGAGGGGCCCTGCCCGTCGCCGGGCAGGGCCTTCTGAACCGTCAAACGGCCGCGGCCGGACCCGTCACTCCGCCGGCAGCGCCGAGACGACCGGCTCGGGCTGGGCGGTCGCGGCACGGCGCCGGTTCTGCGCCGCGGTGAGCCGCTCCATCTTGCGCAAGTCCGCTTCCTTGAGGCTGAGCGCCGCCTCGACCCAGATGTCGACCACGTCGCGCAGCTCGTCGAACGGCACCGGATTGACCCGGCGCCGCGCCTGGAACACGCCGCGATAGGCGTTGTGCCGGTAGGCGTGGCGGTCGATGTACTCGCGCACCGCCTCCTCGCCGTTGCCGTCGTCCGCCAGAACGTCGACGATGCCGAGCTCGTGGAGCTCCTCGGCGCTGTAGATCTTCCCCGAGAGGATCATCTTCTCGGCGCGCGCGGCGTCGAGCCGGCGCGAGAGGAAGCTGTAGGCGCCCATGCCGGGGAAGAGATTGAACAGGATCTCCGGCAGCCCCATCTTGGCGCTGCGCTCGGCCACGATCATGTCGAGCGAGAGCGCGCACTCGAACCCGCCGCCGAGCGCGTCGCCCTGGACCAAGGCCATGGTCACGACCGGCACGTCGAACGCGGTGTGGTTCTTGTGGATCGCGCGCACCGCGGTGTGGGCGTAGAGGCTCAAGGCCGCGCGGTCGCGCGCGCGGATGCGCTCGGCGAAGAAGCCGAGATCGCCGCCCAGATTGTAGGTGCCCGGAATGCGCGACGCGAACACGAAGTACTCGAACGGCTTCTCCGGCTCGTGCGCGCGCTCGGCGAACAGGCGCGGGAAGGAGCGCTGCATGTGCGCGATGTCCTGCATCAGCTCGAGCGTGAAGCTGCCGCGCTCCTTGGTGCGCATGAAGCACCAGAAGGTCCGTGCCTCGGGATCGAGCTCGACGTCGATGTTCTCGTAACGCCAATTCGCCACTTCGACGTGCGCCGGAACGGCGCTCGCGTCGCGATGGAGTTCGGGCGCGCGCAGAGTGGGTTCGGGCTGGCCCCGCCCGCGGGCCGGCGATCCGAACAGATTCTGAACGATGCTCATGTGACGGCTCCCTCCGTTGAATGACACGCACTGGAAATGTCCCCGATGCGCGGCAACGGTCCGTCACGCTGGTCGTTCGAAAGCGAGCCGGGCCGCCGCCCCGTTGGATCGTATATGAGAGTGCCAAATTATTGCGGCGCGGTCGAGCGACGTGCGAATTCAAGCACGGCTTTGCCCGAAAAAAGTGCGGGCACCCGGTGCCATATCGCTTCGCTCGCACAGGCGGGGCGCGGAAACGCGGAAATGCGCGGCGTTGACGCCGCGAATGTCGGTATTTTCCTAAAATGCACGCTAGCGTGGCGACGCCGACTTCGCGACCGGGCGCGGGCTCGAGGCTTTCTTCAGCCGAGCGCCGCGCCCGAATCGCGGCCCCTCATGGCGATGCCGGGTCGGGAAGCGGAAGTGCCTCTGCGATCGCGTCGTCGATGTCGGCGGCGGTGAACGGCTTCTCGAGCACGGCGCGGACGCCGGCCGCGATCGCGCTCGGCGCCGAGCGCCGCCGCGCCGATGCGACCACGACCGCGATCGGCACGCGCGCAAGCGCAGGATCGGCGCAAAGCCAGCGGATCAGCTCGACCCCCGGCACGTCGTGCAGCTCGGTATCGAGCAGGATCACGTCCGGCGTCTCGAGGCGCGCCGCGCGCAGCGCATCGACGCCGCCCACGGCCTCGACCACCTCGAAGCCCAGACGCTCGAGCCGCTCGACGCACAGCGCGCGCGACTTGGCATCGCCCTCGATCACGAGGGCGCGCCGCCCGAGATAGGGCTTTCCCGATTTGGGCGGCGCCGCTCTCAATGCCGCGATCATGCCCCCATGTCCTTCCATGTGACGCATTTAGAAATCCTCGTCGCCGTCCCCCGCAGCGAGCTCCGCGAGGCGATCGCGGTTCTCGACCGTCACGCGCGCCGGGCTCGGCAACGCGATCACGTGGTCCTGCTTGAGCTTGGTGAGGGTGCGGCTCACGGTCTCGGTCGTGAGGCCGAGATAGTCGGCGATGTCGCTGCGGCCCATCGGCACCAGCACGCAGCCCCGCGTCTCGAGCTGCTCGAGCTGACGCTCGGCCATGTCGAGGAGGAAGCTCGCGATCTTCTCGACCGCGGTCTTGCGGCCGAGCAGCAGCATCTGCTCCTGCGCGGCACTCAGCTCGCGCGCGATGACCTTGAGCACGCGACGCCCGAGACCGGGAACCTGGTCGACCAGGTCGTCGAAGCGCGCGCGCGGGTAGCGGCACAGGACCACGTCCGTGATCGCCTCGGCGCCGTAGAGATAGAGCTCGGAATGGGCCACGCCCATGATGTCGCCCGACCAGAGGAAGCCGGTGATCTGGCGCCGTCCGTCGGGGAGCAGCTTGAAGAGCTTCACCATGCCGCTCATCAGCTCGTAGACGTTCTCGGCGTCGTCGCCCTCGGCGAACAGGGTCTTGCCCGATTCGAGCTTCTGGACCGTGCCCGCGGCCCCCATGCGCACGGCGCCCATGCGCTCGGTGCCCTGGAAGATCGCGGAAGCGCCTCGGTTGAAGACGGGAGCCGCAGCGAGAACTGCGGCAGCGGCGGCGTGTGCGTACATGGTGCCCTCCTCGGTTTGCCTCGCACCAGGGTCGGTCCCCGGCGCCGCGTTCAGACTTAAGGGCGTCCTGTCGCGCGTTGATGGCGGGGAAAGCGGAAAGTGGTTTCAACAATTGGCGAAATGTGACAAAAGGTGACGGCGCGAAGCACCGCGCGGCCAAGATCAACGCATTGATATGTAACGCGTTTTGTCCCAGCCATGAGCGATGTCCCCCATATCCTGGTGGTCGACGACGACAAGCGCATCCGCACCATGCTGCAGAATTACCTCGTGGAGGCGGGCCTGCGCGTGAGCCTGGCCGAGAACGGCGCCGGCCTACGCGCCGCGTTCGCCCAGGGCGGGATCGATCTGATCCTCTTGGACCTCGTCATGCCCGGCGATGACGGGCTCAGCCTCGCGCGCGAGGTGCGCCAGCGCTCGGCGGTGCCGATCATCATCCTGACCGGCATGGGCGATCCGATCGACCGGGTCGCGGGGCTCGAGGCGGGGGCCGACGACTACATCGCCAAGCCGTTCCATTTGCGCGAGGTGCTGGCGCGCGTGCGCAGCGTGCTGCGCCGCGCCCCCTGCGCGCCGGCCGAGCCGGTCGAGGCGAAATCGGAGCGCGGCCACGTGCTCGCCTTCGCGGGCTGGCGCCTCGATCTCTTGAAGCGCGAATTGAGGCGCGCGAGCGGCGAGCCGGTCGAGCTCACCGGCGGCGAATTCGAGTTGCTGCGCGCTTTCGTCTCGAGCCCCAATCGCGTGCTCGACCGCGACCAGCTCATGGACCGGGTCAAGGGGCGCGATTGGGCGGCGTTCGACCGCGCGATCGACACCCAGGTCGTGCGGCTCCGGCGCAAGATCGAGCGCGACCCCGCGCATCCCGAGCTGATCAAGACGGTGCGCGGTGCGGGCTACATCTTCGCGACCGAGGTGACCGAGGCCTAACGCGGCCTAATGCTCCGTCGGCTATTCCAAACCGTCACCCCCCACCCTACCCTCCCCCTGAAGGGGGGAGGGTTGCGCAGGGTTGGCGAGGCGAAGCCGCGCCCTAGCGCAAGCTGGGTGGGGGTGCGCCTTATTTCGATACGATAGCGGCCTAGCCTCCCAGAAGCTCGCGTAGCGACGCCTCGAGCGCGCCCGTCTGATAGGGCTTGGCGAGCCAGCCGGTTCTCCCCGAGGGCAGCCCGCGCTCGGCGGTTCCGGGATCGGTATAGCCAGAGGTCACGAGAATGGGCAGCTCGGGCCGGCGCGCGCGCGCCTCGTGCGCGAGATCGAGCCCGCTCATTCCGCCCGGCATGACGACGTCGGTGAAGAGAAGATCGACCGGCGTCCCGGCGTCGAGCAACGCGAGCGCCGCGGGCCCGTCCTCGACCGCGATCACCTTGTAGCCGAGCGCCTCGAGGTGCCGCACCGAGACGCGCCGCACGCGCGCATCGTCCTCGACCACGAGGATGGTCTCGCCGCCGCCGACCGACTGCGACGTCTCGCCGCCCCGCTCGTCGGTCGCGGGGATCTCGTCGGGCGCCACGGGGAGGAACATGCGTACTGTGGTGCCGCGCCCGGGAGCGCTTTCGAGCCGCACGGCACCGCCCGACTGGCGCACGAAGCCATAGACCATGCTCAGGCCCAAGCCGCTGCCGAGCCCCGCCTGCTTGGTCGTGAAGAAGGGCTCGAAGGCGCGCTCGGCGACCTCGGGCGGCATGCCGATTCCGGTGTCGATCACCGCCAGCATGACGTAGCGGCCGGGATGAATCTCGGTATAGACGGCGTCCTCGACGCCGAGCTCGACGGTCGCGGTCTCGATCGTGAGCAGGCCGCCCTGGGGCATGGCGTCGCGCGCGTTGATCGCGAGGTTCAGGAGCGCGTTCTCGACCTGTCCCGGATCCGCGAGGGTAAGCGGCAAATCCTGGGCGAGGCGCGTCTCGATGCGCACCGTCTCGCCGAGGGAGCGGTACAACAGCACGACCATGTCCTTGACCAGCGCGCTCAACTGGATCGGCTTCGGGCTCAGCGCCTGGCGCCGGCCGAAGGCGAGGAGGCGGCCCGCGAGCTGGGCGCCGAGCTCGGCCGCCTCCTGCGCCTCGCCCACGAGCTCGCGCTCGGCCGCCGACACGACCCGGTCTCCGAGCATCTCCAGATTGCCCATGATCACGGTCAGGAGATTGTTGAAGTCGTGCGCGACGCCGCCGGTCAATTGGCCGACCGCCTCCATCTTCTGCGCCTGGCGCAGCTCGGCCTCCATGCGCGCGCGCGCCGAGAGGTCGCGGATGAAGCCGGTGAAGATGCGCGTGCCGCCGACCTTGACCTCGCCCACCGCGAGCTCCATCGGGAACACGCTGCCGTCCTTCTTCTGCGCCTCGACCTCGCGGCCGGTGCCGATGATGCGCTTTTCGCCGGTGCGGCGGTAGCGCGCGAGGAAGCCGTCGTGGCGGTCGCGGTAGGGATTGGGCATGAGCATCTTGATGTTGCGCCCGATCACCTCGCCCGCCTCGTAGCCGAACATCTTCTCGGCGGCGATGCTGAAGGACTGGATCGTGCCGCGCCCGTCGATGGTGATGATCGCGTCGGGTGCCGTCGCGATGATCGAGCTCAGCCGCGCCTCGCGCTCGCGCAGCGCCTCCTCGACCTGGCGCCGCTCGGTCACGTCCTGGGCGACCGCGACGATGCCGAGGACGCGGCCGGCCGAGTCGAGAAGCCGGCTCGCGTTCCACAGGAGGGCGCGCTCGCTGCCGTCGGGCCGGCGCACCACACCCTCGACGCCGCGCACGGTGCGCCCCGCGAGCACGGCATCGAAATCGGATTCGGTGAGCCCGCCGATGCGCTCGGGATCGAGGGCCGCGAAATAATCGCGCCCGACGAGATTGGCGCGCCGGCGGCCGTAGACCGCCTCGGCCTCGTCGTTGATCTCGAATACCTCGAGCGCCGGCGTGAGCAGCAGGATGGGGGCTGCCGCGATCGCGGTCAGCAAGCTGAAACGCGCCTCGCTGGTCGCGAGCTCGGTGCGCAGGGCCGCGACCTCGCCGCGCCGGCGTTCGCGCTGCGGCGCACCCTTCGCGATCTTCTTCCGGGACGGCGTGGCCCGCGTCTTTTTGATCTTCATGGGATCGTCCCGCTCCTAGGCCGCCGAAGGCGCGCGCAAGCTTGCCTTGCGAATTATGCATGGTTCGCACGATGTCGTCAGGTCGTTTCCCGGCGATTGTGCGCCGCAGCGCCCCCATTCGCGCGCCGTGGCAGAGCCGTCGTCGCGCTGCAGCATGGGGAAAGATTTTTGATCTAGATCAAAACTATGCTAGACAGCGCCCCCTAAAACCCGGCCCCCGGCCGTAGGCTCGACAGGCTTCCGCAGGAATGTCACGAAATTCCTGTATGTGAAGAGTCGGTCCGAAGTCGGGCCGGCGGCGCGAGTCTGGTCCGGCAAGGAATTGAGACCTGCCGCGCGAGGAAACGGGCCAAGGATCGAGCGAATGCGCAAGTCGGACACCGTGATCTTCACGCTCCTCGGGGCGCCCGCCGGGATTCTGGTGCGCGCGAGCGAGGGATTCCTGTTCTACTCGTCGGTACCGCCGCTCGACGGGCTCGACGGCAGCGCGTTCCGCACCGTGAGCGAGGCGCGCGTCGCCGTGCGGCGCAAGATCGCGGCGACCGAGGGCGCGTCCGCCTGAGCCGCGCGCACGTACTTCAAGAGCGATAATTGGCGAGAAACGCCGCAAGCCGCGGGTCGGCCTTGAGGGATGCAAGCTCGTCCGCGCTCGGGAGCTGCGGCTTGTCGCGCTCCGCATTCACCATGCAGAGAAAGCCGAACGGCTCGCCCGCCGAGGCCTTGAACTGGTGCCAGGTCATCGACGGGATCGAGATCAGGTCGTTCGTCTTCACCGCGCGCACCGAATTCCCGAGCAGGCACTCGCCGCGGCCGCGCAGGATCATCACCGCATGCACGTGCTCGTGCCGCTCGAGGGTCGAGTAGCCGCCCGGCGCCATCTCGAAATAACGCAGCTCGCAGTGGAGCTTCGGGTCGGCGAACAGAATCTGGCGCGAGATCGACTTGAAGGGAGCGCTGCCCTCCTCCTTGTATGGAAGGCGCTCGACCCCGCTCCATTCGAAGCCGTCCGCAAAGGCGCGGAAACGCGCATCGTCGTCGCGCGCCGGCGTCGCGCGCGCGGGCACGGCCTTGCTCTTGTCCTTGAGATCGACGCTCATGGCATCCGCCCTCTTACGGCGATGGCCTCGTCACGACGTTCGCCCGATCACGACGACCCCAGTCACGACGATCGCCTGCGCCC
>Ga0335073_10016740_pt1 | contig 10247 bp, 10 predicted proteins | sample Lox_Sample_22_FD_207093 | JGI IMG/M metagenome (GOLD analysis project Ga0335073, IMG submission 207093) | Soil microbial communities from Loxahatchee National Wildlife Refuge, Florida, United States - Lox_Sample_2.2 | ecosystem: Environmental > Terrestrial > Soil > Wetlands | place: USA... | reverse complement strand
CCGAACCAGAGGACGCCGCACACCACGATGCCCGCGATCTCACGGCGGCCGGGGAGCGGCGCCCGGCGGACCAGGACGAGCAGCCCGAGCGCCCCGCTCCCCACCAGCAGCCGCCCGAGCGCGAGCGCGCCCGGCGACAGCTCGCGGTCGGCGAACCGGATCGCCACGAACGCCGATGCCCACACGCACACCATCACCGCGACCGCGCCGATCACGAGCGCGCGCTCCCGAGATGGGCGCGAGATGGCAGGGGCGACCGCGGTCATGGAGATACAACGTTACGAGGCGGAAACTGTGATACCGGTCGAAATGTCCTCGCGGAGCGACCGCTCGCGGGGCGAGACCCACCGGGCCGGTGACGGCATACTGGGGCGCATGGCGGTTCATTCCAGCTCCGAGGCGATCAAGCAGGTGCTGACCGAGACGCGGACCTGGGCGGTCGTCGGCTGCTCCCCCGATCCGCGGCGGGATTCGCACCGGATCTCCCACCTGCTCCAGTCGCGCGGCTTCCGGGTGATCCCGGTCAATCCGAACGCGGACGAGGTGCTCGGCGAGCGCTGCTACGCGAGCCTCGCCGATATTCCCGCGAGCGAGGGCGTCGAGGTGGTGGACATCTTCCGGCGTGCCGACCACGCCGGCGTCCACGTGGACGAGGCGATCGCCGCCGGCGCCCGCGCGGTGTGGATGCAGCTCGGGGTGATCGACGAGGCGGCGGCGCAGCGTGCGCTCGACGCCGGCCTGCTCGTCGTGATGAACCGTTGTCCGGCGATCGAGCTGCCGAGACTGGTGGCGTGAACCGGGAGACTGAGCTCGCGCGGGGTGGCCTGCCGGCGCTCGATCGCGCGACGATCCACCCGTTCGTCGACGCGACGCCGGGGCCGTTCTTCTACCAGCGGACGGCCCATCCTGTCGGAGCGGAGGCCGAGCGACTGATCGGCGACCTCGAGGGCGGGCACGCGCTCCTGTTCTCCTCCGGCGCGGGCGCCACGACCGCGCTACTGCTGACCATGCTCAAACCCGGGGCCACGGTTGCGGTCGCCGGGGGCGGCTATTACGGCACCGTGGGCCTGATGCGGGAGCTCGGGCGCTGGGGACTCGAGGTGGAGGAGTTCGACCAGACCGGCGAGCCGCCGGTCGCCGACCTGGTGTGGCTCGAGCCGTGCTCGAACCCGATGATGACGTTCCCCGATCTTGACGTGGCGGTTGGCCAGGCGCACGCGTCCGGGGCCGTCGTCGTGGTTGACAACACGGTGCTCAGCCCGGTCATGCTCCGGCCGCTCGAGCACGGCGCGGATTTCGTTCTGCACAGCGGGACGAAGATCCTCGCCGGCCACCACGACGCGCTGCTCGGGGTCGTCGCGTGTGCGCGGGCCGAGGATCACGCCCGCCTGCACGCGTTCCGGACGGTCTCCGGGATCGTTGCCGCGCCCGACCCGGCGTGGCTGATGCTGCGCGGGATCAAGACGCTGGCGCTCCGGGCAGCGCGCCAGTCCGCTACCGCGCTTGAGCTGGCGCGCCGGCTGACCGCCCACCCGAGCGTGGAGCGCGTGCGCTACCCCGGGCTCGGGGATCCGATCGCGGTCCGTTACGTGAACGCGTTCGGGCCGCTGCTGTCCTTCGACGTTGCCGATGCGGACGCCGCACTAAAGGTCGAGCGTTCGCTGCAGCTGATCGAGAACGCGACCAGCCTCGGCGGCGTCGCCTCGACACTCGAGGCCCGCGCGCGTTACGAAGGCTCGCGCGTCCCTCCCGGCCTGCTCCGCCTGAGCGTCGGCCTCGAAGACGTCGAGGACCTGTGGGCCGATTTGGCCCAGGCGCTCGGCGGGTAGCGACAGGTACCCTGCCGAACTCGATGAAGATCGTCTACACGCTCACCGACGAGGCGCCGGCGCTGGCCACCGCGTCGCTGCTGCCGATCGTGCGCGCGTTCGCGGCCGCGGCCGGCATCGACGTCGAGGTCCGCGACATCTCGCTCGCCGGCCGGATCCTGGCCCAGTTTCCCGATGCGCTCGAAGATCAGCAGCGCGTCGCGGACGCGCTCAGCGAGCTCGGCGCGCTGGCCGAGAAGCCCGAGGCCAACATCATCAAGCTGCCGAACATCAGCGCCTCCGTGCCCCAGCTCAAGGCGGCGATCGAGGAGCTCCAGGGCAAGGGGTACGCGATCCCGGACTATCCCGAGGAGCCCCGCGACGACGAGCAGCGCGAGGTTCGCGCAAGGTACGACAAGGTCAAGGGGAGCGCAGTGAACCCCGTTCTGCGACAGGGCAACTCGGACCGGCGGGCGCCGCCCTCGGTCAAGGAGTACGCGCGCCAGCACCCCCACTCGATGGGATCCTGGCCCGCCGATTCCCTTTCGCACGTGTCGACGATGAGTGACGACGACTTCCGCTCGACCGAGCGATCGGTCACCGTCGAGCGCCCCGGCAGCGTCCGCATCGAGCATGTCGATCCGGACGGCAACGTGACCGTCCTCAAGGAGAAGACGCCGGTAAAGGCCGGCGAGATACTCGACGGCGCCGTCATGCGCCGCGTCCCCCTCCAGGCGTTCCTGGCCGAGCAGATCGCCGATGCGAAGGCGCGAGGCGTCCTGTTCTCCGTCCACCTGAAGACGACGATGATGCGCGTGTCCGACCCGATCATCTTCGGGCACGCGGTGCGGGCGTACTTCGCCGATGTGTTCCGCGAGTACGGCGAGGCGCTCAAATCGGCCGGCGTGAACCCCAATGACGGGCTGGGGGCGATGCTGAAGGCGATCCAGGCCCTCCCCGACGAGCAGCGCGCGGGGATCGAGCAAGCGATCGACGCGGCCTACGAGAACGGGCCGCCGCTAGCGATGGTCGATTCCGCCCGCGGCATCACGAACCTCCACGTCCCCAGCGATGTGATCATCGACGCGTCGATGCCGGCCGCGATCCGCTCCTCGGGTCGGATGTGGAATCGGCAGGGCGAGCTGCAGGACACGAAGTTCGTGATCCCCGATCACTCCTACGCCGAGCTGTACGCCGAGACGGTCGAGGATTGTCAGCGCCACGGCGCGTTCGACCCGGCGAAGATGGGCAGCACGCCCAACATCGGGCTGATGGCTCAGGCGGCCGAGGAGTACGGGTCGCACGACAAGACATTCGAGATTGCGGAAGCCGGCTCAGTGCGAGTCGTACGGGCCGACGACGGCGAAACGGTCTTGCAGCACGCGGTTTCCGTTGGGGACATCTGGCGCATGTGTCAGACCAAAGACGCCCCCATTCAGGATTGGGTACGACTTGCCGTCGCGCGCGCGCGTGAAACGGGAACGCCCGCGGTGTTCTGGCTCGACGAGACTCGGGCTCACGACGCCGAGGTGTTGCGGAAAGTCCGGCCGGCGCTCGAGCAACTCGACACCGACGGCGTGCAGATCGAGATCCTGGACGTCGCCTCGGCAGCGAGGTTCACGCTCGAGCGCGCCCGCGCCGGCAAGGACACGATCTCGGTCACCGGCAACGTGCTCCGCGACTACCTAACCGACCTGTTCCCGATCCTGGAGCTCGGCACGAGCGCGAAGATGCTCTCGATCGTGCCGCTTATGGAGGGTGGGGGCCTGTTCGAGACGGGCGCGGGGGGATCGGCGCCCAAGCACGTGCAGCAGTTCCTCGCGGAGAACCATCTGCGCTGGGACTCGCTCGGCGAGTTCCTCGCGCTGGGGCCCTCGTTCGAGCTGCTCGCCGAGCAGGACCACAACCGGCGGGCGAAGGTGCTCGCCGACACGCTCGACCGCGCGATCGGGCGCCTGCTCGAGGAGGATCGCTCGCCGTCGCGCGAAGTCGGACAGCTCGACAACCGCGGCAGTCACTTCTACCTGGCTCTGTACTGGGCCAGCGAGCTCGCCGAGCAGAGCGATGATGCCGATCTGGCGGCCCGGTTCAGGCCGCTGGCCGACCAGCTCGCCGGCAATGAGGCGAAGATCGTCGAGGAGCTGGATGCCGTCCAGGGGTCCTCGGTCGACATCGACGGCTACTACCGCCCGGACATCGAGAAGGTGGCGGCGGCGATGCGGCCGAGTGCGACGCTGAACGGCGCGCTCGACGAGCTGTGAGGTGACGGCGTCTCAGGGCCCGGTGAGGCGCAGGCGCGCCGCCGGCGGCTCGTCGCCGTTGCACACCGGCGCCGGCACGCGCAAGAACGAGAGGTAGCCCCTGACGCCTGTGATGTCGAGCAGGCGCCGGACCTGGGGTGAGCCAGGCGTAAGCGAGAGCCGGTCGCGGTTGGTGTCCGAGACCGCGAACTGGAGCAGGACGTGAACCCCGGCCGAATCCATGAAGCTCACGCGATCGACGTCGACGATGATCGCGGGCGCGTCGGTGGCCCCGGCGATCGCCAGCGATTCCTCGAACAACGGGGCGGCGGACAGGTCGACCTCCCCCTCGACGGCGACGATGACGAACTCGTCGTACTCGACGATGTCGATGCCTATGTTGTTCGCGTAGTCGTCCATCGAGGGGCGCGCGCCCACACCCCCGGCGTCCCGACCCGGCTGCCGGCGCGCGCGAGCGGATGACCTCTGCGGAGGCGCTCCACTCGGAGAATCAACGGACGATCGCGGAATTTCTCGCGCGCGGGTGCTCGTCTCCGTGTTTGCGGGGACGGCCCCTCGTCAGCGGCCGCTCTGGCTGCCCCGTTCGGACATCTCGCGCGCCATTCCGGCGAGCTCGGCGACCAGTGGACTCGCCGCCCCCCGAGGCCAGACGAGCGTCAGCACGGCGGGGTCGGCGTCGACGAGCGGGATCGCCCTGATCCCGAGGTGCGCGAACGGGACCGCGACGAGCTCGGGGACCGTCGTGATCGCGCGGCCCGCGGCTACGATCGACGCGACCTCCTCCGGCGTGACCGCGCCGTCGTCGGTGCGGCGGGCCGGCGCTCCCCGGTACGCGTCGAGGCCCCAATAGCCGAGCCACACCGGGTCGCACCAGTCGACGATCCCCGGGAACGTCTCGTCGAGCACCTCGGCGACCCTCAGCTCCTCGCGGTCCGCCAGCGGATGGCCCTCGGTCATCGCGACGACGAGCGGGCTCGTACGGATCGCCTGGCTGGACAACCCGGGCGCGCTGGGCGCGAACCAGATCAGCGCCGCATCGGAATCGCTCAGCCAGGCGCGCGCGTCGAGCAGCGGATAGCCGAGCTGGCGCCACTCGATCGTGATATCGGGATGCTCCGCCATGAACCGGGAGAGCAGGTCGGCGGCCATCATCGGCGGGGTCATGCTCATGAATCCGGCGTGGAGCCTGCCCTCCCGCTCCCGCGCCCACGAGCGGGCGGTGGCGTTCACCTCGTCGGCGGCGGCGAGCGTCGCCTGCGCCTTCTGGAGGAAGGCCTCGCCCGCCGGGGTCACCGTCACCCCGCGGGGATTGCGCTCGAGCAGCCTGATCCCGACCTGCGCCTCGAGCCGGGCGATCGCCTGCGACAAGGCCGGCTGGGCGAGCTGGAGTCGCCGGGCCGCCCGGGTCATCTGACCCTCCTGCACCACCGTCACGAAGTAGCGCAGCTGCCTGAGGTCGAGGTCGCTCAGCTACCTCACTCGAGCGTCCATTGCGGGCTCGCCTCCCATAAGCGCCGGTTATAGCAGGCCTGGATGAACGTATTTGACTACGTCCAACCCCTCTGGAACCATCGATTCAGCCATACGTTCGGGGTATCGGGGGCGAACTATGGGACCGGTTCAGAGTCGCGAGCCGGCCACTCGAGCACCTGGGGCGGTGCGATCACGGCCGGCTCGCGTTCTGTTCACGCGAGCGCCTCCGGGGGTTCGGTCTGGTGCCTGGCGAGGGCGTCTGGGATCGTCGGTTCGGCGCCTGGCGAGCGCGTCTGGGGTCGGTTCACCCGCGCGCGCTGCGACGCGCGCGGGCGTCTGTGCTCGACGTCCCCCTACCAGGCCTGCGTGCGAGTGCAGTGGGGACAGCCGACCGAGGTCGTGACGGGCGCTTCGAATGCGTAGCCGCACTCGCACGTGTAGAGCGCCCGGTCCTCGGAAGGGCCGCCGTGACGTCGCCGTAGTGAAACGGCGTCGCTGTCCGGCGCCGAAGCGCTCGACTGCGCCACCGCCTCGTGGCTCCCGCGCCCCCGCCGGTGCCACTTCATTGTGCTTTTCGTTGCTTTCGGTTTGACCAACATCTTCAGCTAATAACGCCTGTGGACGGAATTCGTTTCTCGATTAACGCGAGGGTGGCATCCCTCTAATGCCACCTTAATCGGCAGGCACCTCCTGGCCGTTAGTGGCGGGGGGTTCGACGGCCGGGGTGTGGGAGAATCAGGCAAGGCATGGATCCAAGCCGCAAGCGCGCCATCCGCCTGAGTGTCGCCCTGACCGCCGCCGTGGTGCTCGCCGCGGCGCTCATCTACGTGAGCTTCACCGCCGGCAACAAGGAGTTCACGGCCTCTCAGCTGCTCGCCAAGGGCAGGGCCGGGCAGACCTACGAACTCGCCGGTACGGTTCTCAACGGTTCGGTCCAGCGCGACGGCAAGACTCTGCTGTTCCGGATCCGCGATCCCAAGCTCCCGGTGTCGGTCCCGGTCACCTACGACGGGATCGTCCCCGACCCGTTCGCAGCCGGCCGGGCGGTGATGGTCGCCGTGGAGAAGAGCGGCTCGGGCACCACCTACGTCGGCCAAGGGAACTCACTCACTACCAAGTGCCCGTCGAAGTACCAGGCGGCAGCCGCGTCGTAGTGATGGTTCCGGCTGGAGTGAGGCTCTGAATGGCGGTAATCGGCCGCGCGCTCCTGATCATGGCGCTGGGCACCGCCGCGTTCGGGATCGGCGCTTCGATCTACGGGGCCCGCACCGGCCTGCGTGAGTGGGTCGATGCCGGGCGCCGGTCGGTGTACGCGCTGGCGGCGCTGGCGACGCTGGCGTTCGCGATCCTCGAGGACGCCTTCTGGCGCAACGACTTCTCGTTCAACGTCGTCGCCAACCACTCATCGACGACCACGCCGGCGTTCTACAAGCTCGCTGCGGCGTGGTCATCGCAGGAGGGCTCGCTGCTGCTGTGGGTGTTCCTGCTGTCGCTGTGGTCGAGCCTGATCCTGTTCCTGGTCCGCAAGCGCGCTCGGGAGATCGTCCCGTACGCGACCGCGGTGCTGCTCGGCTTCGCCGCCTTCTTCACGTCGCTGGCGGCCTTCTGGGCCAACCCGTTCGCGACCAGCGCGAACCCGCCCGCCGAGGGCGCGGGTCTGGACCCGCTGCTGCTCCACCCGACGATGATGATCCACCCCCCGATGCTGTACTCGGGCTACACGCTGCTGACGATCCCGTTCGCGTTCGCGATCGGCGCGCTGATCAGCGGGAGGCTTGGCGCCGAATGGATCTCGCTCACCCGGCGGTTCGCGCTGGCGGCCTGGCTGTTCCTCGGGATCGGGATCCTGCTCGGCGCCCTGTGGTCCTACACCGAGCTTGGTTGGGGTGGGTATTGGGCCTGGGATCCGGTCGAGAACGCCGCGCTGATGCCGTGGCTGTGCATCACCGCGTTCATCCACTCGATCATGATCCAGGAGAAGCGGGGGATGCTGAAGATCTGGAACGTCTCGCTGGTCCTGGGTGCCGGCACGCTGTCGATCCTGGGGACGTTCCTGGTGCGCTCGGGGATCCTCGACTCGATCCATGCGTTCGGCGCCTCGACGCTGGGTGTCCCGTTCGTGATCCTGCTGGCGGCGATGGTGCTGGGTTCGATCGGGCTGATCGTCTACCGGCGCGAGCAGCTCCGCTCAGAAGCCCGCCTGGAGTCGCTGATGTCGCGCGAGGCGGTGTTCCTGTTCCAGAACCTGGTGCTGGTGGGGATGGTGTTCGTGATCTTCTGGGTCACGTTCTTCCCGCTGATCTCCGAGGCGCTGACCGGGACCAAGGTGTCGGTCGGACCGCCCGCGTTCCGCCCGTTCATCGTGCCCCTGGCGCTGATCCTGGTGGCGCTGTCGGGAATCGGCCCGATCATCGCCTGGCGGCGGGTGACCGTCGCGAACCTGCGCCGGAACTTCGCGCTCCCGGTCGCGGCGGGCCTGGTGACGTTCTTCGTGCTGCTGTTCCTGCCGGGCGGCCCGAGCTCGCGGCCGTTCGCGCTGATCATGTTCGCGCTCGCCGGGTTCGTGCTGACATCGGTCGGGCAGGAGCTGTGGCGAGGCGTCGCCGCCCGCCGGGCGATGACCCACGACCCGGTGCCGCTCGCGTTGGTGGGACTGATCCGCCGCAACCGACGGCGCTACGGCGGCTACACCGTGCACGCCGGGCTGGCCCTGCTGCTGGTGGGCGTCGCGGCCTCCTCGTCGTTCCAGCACTCCTCGGACGTAATCCTCAAGCCGGGGCAGTCGGCCGGCGTCGACGGCTACAAGATCCGGTACGTGCGGCCGACCGAGTCGGTGTCCTCGCAGAAGATCGCCTTTGGGGCGGTGCTGGATGTCACCAAGGGCGGCAAGCAGGTAACGACCGTCACCACCACGCGCAACTTCTATCCGTCGCAGAACCCCCAGGACGGCCTCATCGGGAAGTTCTTCGACACCTCGAACGCCGACAGCGAGGTCGGCCTGGACCAGAATCTGCGCCGGAACATCTGGACCGTGATCAACGTCGACCCGACGCCGCTGGCCCCGCTCATCAACAAGGGCAACAGCGTGTTCGCCGCGTACGCGCCCCAGGTCATGACCAAGGCCGCGAAACTGCCGACCGCCGAGGCGCAGGCCGCGATGAACGGGCTGTGGGCCGAGCGGGACCTGGCGGTGACCGAGATCGCGCGCCGGTTCGTCACCCATCCGTGGCCCACCGAGTTCTTGCTGATCGTCGACCCGCTCGTGAGCTGGATCTGGCTCGGCGCGCTGATCATCGGCCTGGGCGGCCTGATCGCGCTGTGGCCGGTGCCGTCGCTCAAGCGCCGGCGCGCGAGCGTCCCGACGCCGGCGCGGCCGGCGGCTCCCCCGCCGGTTCCGGTCCGCGAACCCGTCTGAGAGCGTGTGCAGGTGGTCGAGTACCTAGTGATCTTCGCGATCCTCCTGGCGGTGGTGGCGTTTGTCACTGCGCCTGTGCGGCGAGCGCTCGTGCCCCGCGGTGACCACAGTGGCGCCGATCAGGCGCATGCCGCGGACCTGGCCGAGCTCGAGGCGGCCCGCGAGGCCAAGTACCGCGAGCTGCGCGACGCCGACCTCGATCACCGGACAGGCAAGCTCTCGGACGCCGACTACGAGGAGCTCGACCGGACCCTGCGGGGCGAGGCGATCGAGATCATGCACGACATCGACCGCGCTACCATCGACCCGCAATGAGCACCGTCCTCGGAGTTGTCCAGGTCTTTCTGTGCGTGGTTCTGGTGTTCCTGATCCTGATGCACTCGGGCAAGGACGCAGGGCTGTCCGGCGCGTTCGGCGTGGGGACGGGCGCGGGCCCGTTCGGCGGCGGATCGCTCGTCGAGCGCAACCTGAACCGGTGGACGGTCGGGTTCGCGATCGCGTTCGTCGTGAACACGATCATCCTGATCAAGATTTCGTAGGGGGGTTTTTTGGGGGCCAGGCGCAGCGAGGCCCATCCTCCCACTGGGTCAGGAACCCACACTCGGCGCCCGGCGTCGGGCGAACGTGGATTTAGGCACGCATACGGGTCACAGGCGCGCACTCGACGCCGGTCGGTTGCCGAGTGAGTGGTTGTGACCCGACGCGGCGGCGCTCGACAAGGCGCGCGAGACCCGGCGGGAGGCGGCCGTCGGTCGCCAGCCAGCCGCCGGCGAGGATCAGCAGCAGCCCCGCGATCGCGCCGGCGCCGGGCTGTTCGCCGAGCAGCAGCACCCCGAGGGTCACGGCCACGACGGGGTTGACGTATGTGATCACGGTGGCGCGGCTCGTCCCGGCCTCGCCGATCAGGATCGCGTAGACCACGAAGCCGACCGCGGTGCACAGCAGCCCGAGCACGACCACGGCGCCGATCCCACCCGCCGACGGCGTGCGGCTCGGCAGATCGAGCGCGGCCCACGGCAGCAGCAGCAGCGACGCGATCGCGAGGCTCGCGCCCATCGCGGCGCGCGGGTCGAGCCCGGTGAGGCGGTGCTTGAGCAGCATCGGCCCGATCGCGTAGCCGGTGGCGGTGATCATGATCGCCCCGATCCCGAGCAGCTCGCCGGCGTGGCCGGCGACGTCGATCCCGACCAGCGCGATCACGCCGCCGAACCCGACCGCCAGGCCGAGCGCGCGAACGGGCGTCGGGCGCTCGGAGTGGTCGAAGCGGATCGCCAGCAACGCCCCGATCAA
>Ga0335073_10016739_pt1 | contig 10247 bp, 10 predicted proteins | sample Lox_Sample_22_FD_207093 | JGI IMG/M metagenome (GOLD analysis project Ga0335073, IMG submission 207093) | Soil microbial communities from Loxahatchee National Wildlife Refuge, Florida, United States - Lox_Sample_2.2 | ecosystem: Environmental > Terrestrial > Soil > Wetlands | place: USA... | reverse complement strand
GCGTCCCGCGTGCGATTCTGCGTCTGCTCGGCGGACAACTGGGCCTTGAACTAGACGCCGGCGCGGACCTCCTGCGCCGCGGCGACCATGTTCTGCAGCGACGCGGTCACCTCGTCGGGGTTGCGCGTCTTGAGCCCACAGTCAGGGTTGACCCAGAGCCGCCCGGCAGGCACGGCGCGCAACGCGGCCCGCAGCGACTCGGCCATCTCGCCGCTGCTCGGCACCCGCGGCGAGTGGATGTCGTACACACCCGGGCCCACACTGTTGGCGAACCCGACCGCGTTGAGGTCGTCGAGCACCTCCATGTGTGAGCGCGCGGCCTCGATGGACGTGACGTCGGCGTCCAGGTCGGCGATGGCCCCGATCACCTCGCCGAACTCCGAGTAGCACAGATGGGTGTGGATCTGTGTCGAGTCGGCCACACCGGAGGTCGCCAAGCGGAAAGACCCTACGGCCCAACGCAAGTACTCGTCCTGCTCGGCCCGACGCAGCGGCAGCAGCTCACGCAGCGCGGGTTCGTCGACCTGGATGACCGCGATGCCCGCGGCCTGCAGGTCCACCGTCTCGTCCCGGATCGCCAGCGCGACCTGGTTGGCGGTGTCGGCCAGCGGCTGGTCGTCACGGACGAACGACCACGCCAGGATCGTCACCGGCCCGGTCAGCATGCCCTTCACCGGTTTGTCCGTCAGCGACTGGGCGTAGGTGATCCACCCGACCGTCATCGGGTGGGTCCGCACCACGTCGCCGTAGAGGATCGGCGGCCGCACACAGCGGCTGCCGTAGGACTGGACCCAGCCGTTCTGGGTGGCGAAGAACCCGTCCAGCTGCTCGGCGAAGTACTGCACCATGTCGTTGCGTTCCGGCTCGCCGTGCACCAGCACGTCCAGGCCGAGCTGCTCCTGCAGTTCGATGACGTCGGCGATCTCCTTCTTCATCCTGCGGACGTACTCGGCCTCGTCGATCTCCCCGGCCCGCAGCGCTGCGCGCGCCTTGCGGATCGCCGAGGTCTGCGGGTAGGAGCCGATCGTCGTGGTCGGCAGCGGCGGCAGGTGCAGGCGCGCGTCCTGGCTGGCGCGGCGTTGTGCCGCCGGACCGCGGTGCGCGCCGGACGCGACGATCGAGTCGATGCGGGCCCGGACCTGGCCGTTGTGCAGGCGCGGGTCGCGCTGGCGGGAGGCGACGGCGGTGTTGGACGCCGCGATCTCGTCGGCGACCGCGTCGCGTCCCTCGTGTAGCGCCCGCGCGAGAACGACGACTTCGCCCACCTTCTCGGCGCCGAATGCCAGCCAGCTGCGCAGGGCGTCGTCCAGGTCGGTTTCCGGGTCCAGCGAGTAGGGGACATGCAGTGTGGAGCACGACGTCGAAACCGCGACGTCGGCCGCCGAGCCCACTAGGGTCGCCAGCTTGGCCAGCGCCGCCTCCAGGTCGGTGCGCCAGATGTTGCGGCCGTCGACGATGCCGGCCACCAGGGTCTTGCCCGTCAACTCGGGCACGGCCGCGACGGCAGTGTCGGCTCCGGCCACCAGGTCGACGCCGATCGCCTCGACAGGCGTGCGGGCCAGCCCCGCCAGGGAAGCGCCGGGGTCACCGAAGTAGGTGGCGACGTAGATGGCGGGCCGGTTGCTCGCCGAGCCCAGTGCGTTGTACACCGCTTCGGCCAGCGCGGGCGCATCGGGGGAGATGTCGGTGACCAGCGCGGGCTCGTCGAGCTGCACCCACTGCGCACCGTTCTCGGCCAGCAGCGACAGCAGCTCGGAGTAGATCGGCACCAGCTCCTCGAGGCGCTCGATCGGCGCGCCCCCGCCCTGGACACCCTTGCTCAGCAACAGGAAGGTGATCGGTCCGATGACCACCGGGCGCGCGGGAATCCCTTGCCCCAGTGCTTCTTTCAGCTCAGAGAGCACCTTGTCCGGGTTGAGCGCAAACCGGGTGGCCGGCCCGATCTCCGGAACCAGGTAGTGGTAATTGGTGTCGAACCACTTAGTCATCTCAAGCGGTGCGACGTCGTCATTGCCCCGCGCCGCGGCGAAGTAGCGGTCCAACTCGTCGGAGATCTCCGCGACCCGCGCAGGCAGTGCGCCCAGCATCACCGCGGTGTCGAGCATCTGGTCGTAGTACGAGAAGGTGTTCACCGGTACCGAGTCGAGGCCGGCGGCGGCCAGATCCGCCCACATGTCGCGGCGCAGCAACGCGGCGATGGACTCCAGGTCGGATCGGCTGGTGCGTCCGGCCCAGTAGCCCTCGGTCGCGCGTTTGAGTTCGCGTTTGGGACCGATGCGCGGGGAGCCGGTAACGGTGGCGGTGAACTTCGGAAAATCAACGAGCGGGGTCACGGTTTAGTTCGTCCTTTAATCGGCGGGGTGGTCACCGCCAACGGACGTACAGCCGATCTGGATGCGGTGCGCACCTTCAGTGCATAACCGCAACACCCACGGCCAAACGCCCATTCCACGAGGCGATGAGCCGCCGGACGCGGCGCGCCCGGCACAGCTGGCAGGTCTTCGGACTCGCAGGCGCGCACCCGATGGTGCTCCTAGTGGCCGTCGCTTCCCAGTCCCGTTGGGGGACCAGTGCCTATGGACGGCGGTCGTTCCTGCATACCGCTGCGGGACAGTCCCGGATTCTCACCGGGTTCCCTCTCGCGACGCGTTGTTGACGTCGCTCGATGCCGATGCCACGAAGGCGTCAGCAGACCAGTTGCGCCGGTAAGGCTACTCTGCGGGTCTGTCGGGCAGTGATCCGCGGGAGGAGTAAACGCGCGTCGGCGTCCCGAATTGGCTGACAGCCCCACGATCGGCTGCAGCGGCGCGATCCGCTCAGACTCGAATAATGTTGTGGCGCTGCCCTTTCGGGACTATTCAGGTCAGGCTGGCGTCCAAGCCCTTACGTAGTCGACGACAACTGTCGAGGGAACCTGCTGGTGCGACCCCTGGGTGCCGATGTTGAGCAGCACATACTGCGGCAAGCCGGTGTCAGCCGAAGCTGTGGTTAACGTGTATTGCAGCACCCCATCGATATGTAGATGTAATCCTTGCTCGTCTTGGTGCGGTTGATGGTCCAGATATGAAAACCGCTGCCGAGGAACGGATAAGAATGCCCGGGCGGGTTTGATCCGCCGACGTGGTAGTTGGTCTGCATCACGCCGTCCCACACCTCGGCGACGTCGATTTCGACGGTGGTGCCGTCGCGGGTATCGTCGAGCAGCCAGAACGCCGGCCAGTTTTAGTAATTGCCGTTGCTGTCGGCGGGGAAGTTGATGCGCGCTTCCCATACACAGGGTGCGCCGAGTTTAAACCCGGCATGGCCGCTGAAGGGACGAGTTGTCGCCGCTGCGCCCACAGTTGAACTCGACAGCTTCAAACTCATATTCCCGCCCGATAGGGGGCCACATTCGATGGCGATGTTGTGACTTTGTTCAGTGCAGAACCCGAATACCAATAGGGTTCCCAATACGTGGTATCCAGCGAGGAGCCGGTGAACTCTTCATCGAAGGCGGGGGTCCAGTTACCGGGGACGCCGGTGGGCTGGGTCCCTGTAGGGGGCGGTGGTGGTGGTGTGATATCGCCTGCTACCACAGTGACGTTGTCCAGGAACAGGTGTTGGATACAGAACAAAATGTTTACGGCGTTCGTGATTGCGATGGTCAAAGTATGCGTACCCGCATTGATCGTGGCGGTCGCCGTGTAGTTGGTCCATGACGTCGCTGAGACGGTGGTTGCCAAGATGGTGTTGCCGTCGATCGAAACGGTCATCTGCGGCGCACCCAGACACGATTGCCCTTTCGCGCGGATCACCACACTGGTGGATGCCGGTAATGAAAGATTCGTCGAGGCCGATGAATTCTGGTACAGGCCGAGTGAGGATCCACCAGACGCGCTGGAATCGGCGATTACATCCCCGGCGCTCGCCGGCGACACGACCATGGATTCGGCTTCAAGAGTGGTGTTTGCGGCGACTGCGTGCGGTGGCACAGGTAATGTGATCGCAGCAGCGGTGCAGAGACTGACAGTGGTCATGCGCAGATATCGGACAGCCGTACCTCCATGGGAAGAAGTGAAGAACCTTCACATCACTGCGCTATTTATCCCCAGGGGTAACAACTTCCTCTCTAGGCGCGTTAGTTTACATATATATCTTCTATCACTTTAATAACGATCATCGTTGAAGTTCGCGGGAGCGTGGACGCTCCGACGCCGCAAATTCTGTCCGACGTCGCGGTCACTTCCGGGTGTGTGGACAACCGATGGGCGGATGCGGGCGGACACGCTTGTCGGCGACGAAGTCCATTCGTGCGACCGCGGCAGGTCAGCCCGCCAAAGCTTCGGCGATCGGGACGTCCCCGTTGTTGAACTCGATGGTGCGTCGGATAGTGGAGTCGGCTGCCAGCGTCGCCGCGACGACGAGCGCGACGTCGGCACGCGAAACTTCACCTTTCGCCTGACCGATCCCAATGCGCCCGGTCGGCGGTTCCAGGGTGAGGTGGCCTGGTCCCAGCACGGTCCAATCCAGCGCGCTGGCACGCAGGTGGGCATCCGCGGCGGCCTTGGCTTCGGCGTAGTGGAAGAACGAATTCTCCGGCGAGACACCGTGATCCGGGCCCGCGCCGAAGTACGACACCATCACGAACCGCTTGACGCCCGCCTGTCCGGCGGCGTCGATCACCCGGATCGCGGCGTCGCGGTCGACGGCGTAGGTCCGGGCCGGGTTGCCGCCGCCCGCACCGGCGGAGAACACGACCGCGTCATGGCCGGCGACCAGGTCGGCCAGCGCGTCGGTATCGAGCCTTTCGATGTCGGCAGTCACGGGCCTAGCGCCGGTCGCCGCGACGTCGTCGCTGTGGTCCGGGTTGCGGAAGACCGAGCTGACCTCGTCGCCGCGCTCGGTCAGAATGCGGGCCAGTTGCAGTGCGACCTTGCCGTGGCCGCCGAAAACGATGACGCGTGACACGCTCTAAAGTTTTACCCTGCCCATGATCAGGTCGATGATCGGCTTGCCCGGCGGGTAGGCACCGGTGAGCGAGGCCATCGTGTGCCCGTAGTCCACCAGCACAGTGATCCCGTTGATGCCGAAGGCGGCCGCGCTGTTGAGGAACGCCATCACGTCACCCATCTGCTCCGGCGTGTGGACCTTGGAGCCGGTCTCGTCCCGGTAGTCCTGCGCGAAGGTCAGCCAGAGGTCGGCGTTGGCCTGGGCCAGCGGGGTGTCGGTCGGGCCCGGGCAGATGGCGTTGATCCGGATGCCCTTCTTCAACAGGGGCAGGCCCTGCGTCGCCACGTATGCGTTGACGGCCTTCTTGCTGAAGCCGTAGTGGATGATGCCTTCCGCTTCGTGCGCCTTGACCCAGGCGTCGGCGGCCGCGAAGTCGGGCGCGTCCAGGAAGTCGGTCAGCAACTCCAGGTCGTTTTCCCAGCCCATTCCGGCGACCGAGGAGATGAAGCAGATGGCCGAGCCGGACGGCAGCTGGTTCTTCTCGAGCAGCCGCTCGATCAGATAGCGGTGGCCGATGAAGTTGATCTTCATCAGGTCGGTTGTCCCGTCCGCGATGCCGGCGGCCGAGAACACCGCGTGCACCGGACCGTCCAGCTGCTCGAGTGCGGCGTCGATTGAGGCCGGGTCGCGCAGGTCCACCTGTATTGACTGGGCGACGTCATAGTTCACCGGCGCGTAGTCCATCACGATGACTTCGGCGCCGAGTTCTCCGGCCGACTTGGCCGCCGCGGCGCCCATGCCTGTCGCGCCGCCTACCACGAGCGCGCGCTTGCCGTCGTAGCGCAACCGATCGACAATAGTCATGGAAATCCCCTTCTCGGTAACTGCCAACCCGGTTCTAATTGCCCAACTGTATGGGTAACAGTTATTAGGTTCAACACCGGGGTCCCTACTTGTCCGGCACCGCCACACCGCGCAGCACCGTGTCCCGGGCGTGCAGCAACGACGCACGGATCCCGATGGCACGAAGGATGTTCTCCGGTATCCACTGCATGCCGATGACGCAGCGCGCCAGCATCGCGGTCGACGGAGTGTCGATGCGGATCTCCCCGGACCGGATCCCCTCGGAGAGAAGCGATTTCATCTGCCGCAGACGCGTCGGATACGACCAGCCCGGGTTGGTGGTCGGCGGCGACTGCCGCATCCAGGCGAGCTGAATGCGGAACTCGTCGGAGAACTGATCCAGCGCGTTGACGGCCACCCAGCTCATCGCGTCGAGCTTCTCAACCGGCGTCGCGTCCGAGCGCAGCACGCTGACCCAGCCGGCTTCCACCTTCTGGCCGAACGACCGCATGATCGAGTCGAGCAACTCGTCCTTGGACCCGATCACCCGATAGACCGTGCCGGTGCCAAGACCGGCCGCGGATGCGATGTCCCTGATGGTGGTGACTTCATAGCCTTTCCGGCCGAACTCCGTTCGCGCCACCGCGCGCAGGTGTGCGGCTTTGTCGCTGGGGTCCGCTGCGCGGTCGTCGGCCCATGTTTCGATGACCTCGCTGGCGGCGACAAAGGCCTTGGACCGATCCAGCGCCGTGTCGGCAGGCGAGCGGGCTGCCAACCCCTGCAAGATGATTCGGCACATCAGGCTGGCCACTTGGTCGGCGGAGGCCTTGTCGCGGATGACGTGCAGCCCCACCCGCAGCATCGACTGGCAGATGGTGTCAGCCAGGACGGGAAGGTCGATGTCGGGCTTGATGTAGCCGCTCCATCTGGCGGCCCGCAGCGTCTGCAGCATCGCTTCCTGAATTGCCTTGGGCTGCTGCCGGGTGAGCTTCATCAGCTCCGGGTCCGCACTGGGCGCCTCGTAGAACGACATCTGCAGGGCGGCCCGGTGCTCGACCGCGCAGTTGGCGATAGCCATTCCGAGTTCGGTGATTTTCTCAGCCGGGGGCCGCGCGTCGGGTTCGTCCAGCCTCGCCTGCGCGTCTTGCCCGATCCGGTTGAGATCGTCTTGGTAGCGGTGGATCAGCTCGACGAGGATCGCTTCTTTGGATTCGAAGTGGTGATACAGGCTGCCCGGGAGAATGCCTGCCGCATCGGCGATTTCCTGTAGCGAGGTGCGCAATCCGGTGGAGGCGATCAGCGACGCCGCGGTCTGCAGAATCTCGGTCCGGCGGGTCCCGGAGTCGGCTGCGCTGCCAGCGTGTTCCAGTGCATCGGCTTTGGCCATATGCACCTGTCCTCCCGGTGAACCAAATCTTTGTTAAAGGCTATCAGACTCACCGTGGAAAATGCGCTGCTGACGGCGGTGACAGACCAATCTTAGAGGGGCGGACCGTCCCACGTGTCGAGTGCGACCACGTCGTCGACGGGTCGCCGGCGGGCCGGCCGGAATCGGTGCCCGGCACGCAGCCGGCCCACCGGCAGCAGGCAGCCCTGCAGGTAGCTGTCCGGTATGCCGAGCAGTTGGCGAACCTCGTTTTCGTAGTGCAGGTGCAAGGTGGTGACGCAGGTCCCGTACCCGCGGGTGTGCAGTGCCAACTGAAAGTTCCACACCACCGGGAAGATCGATCCGTACAGCGTCGCCAGGTGGAACGACTCGTCGCCGTCGATACGCGGCAGATACGGCTCATAGCAAGGGATTACCAGCACCGGCACCTTGGCCATGTTTTCCACCAACCACTCCGTGGACGACATCAGCCTGCCCTCCGGCGTACCGGCCGGCATCAGGTCCGCGAGCAACTGCCCGCCGACCCGCAGCAGATAGGCCTGCCGGTACAGCTCGGCGATCTTTTCCCGCCGCTTGGCGTCGGTGACGACCAGCCACCGCCAGTTCTGCTGATTCGAGCCGTTGGCGGCCTGCAACCCGACGCGCAGGCACTCCCCGATGTCGGCGAGGTCGACGGGCGCGTCCAGGTCGAGGGACTTGCGTGCCGAACGGGTAGCGGTGAGGAGGTAGTCGATGTCCATTACCCGGCAGTCAACCTATTCGCTTCCGTGACGCGTCCACCGAGTTCGGCGAGATAGCGGTCCGGACCGCCGCGGAATTCGCTCCAGCTCAGCAGCCGCTTGAGGTACAGGTGAGCGTCGTGCTCCCAGGTGTAGCCGATCCCGCCGAACACCTGAATCGCGGTATCGCCCACGGTGGCCAGCCGCCCGGCGAAGGCCTTGGCCCGTAGCGCGGCCAGGTGCCGCTCGTCGGGGGCTTGGTCTGCGGCCCACAACGCGTGGATGACGCCGCTGCGGGCCAGCTCGACCGTCTCGTACATGTCGACGCACAGGTGCTGGATCGCCTGGAACGATCCGATCACCTGACCGAATTGCCGTCGCACCTTGGCGTATTCGACGGCCAGTTGCATGACCGCCCCGGCGGCGCCGAGCGCGTCGGCGGCCGTGGCGATGAGCAGGTCGTCGACAACTGCCGCAACGTCATCCGACGACGGTGTGGCGAGCAGTTGCGCGGCCGCGTCGTCAAGCGCGACCCGAGACTGCTTGCGGGTTGGGTCGATCCCGCGCTCAGGTGTCACCGACACGCCGCCGGAGTTGGTATGCACAGCGAAAAGCCCGGTGCCAGCGTGGTATTCAGCGAATATCAGCAGGACGTCGGCCGCGGCGGCGTCGGGCACGGCCAGGGCCGGCGAGCAGACGCAAAAGCCCCCGTTGCGTGCCGAAATGAGGGGCTTTTCCCCCAGCTCGGGCAGCGAAACAGTGGCGATCGTGGTGCCGTCGGCAATCCCGGTGAGGATCTCGGCGGCCGCGTTCGACGCGTCGGTCCTCGTCAGCGCGCGTGTCGCGGCGACCGCGCACGACAACCACGGTCCCGGGTGCAGGGCGGCGCCGAGTTCCTCGGCGACGATGCCGGCCTCGACCATCGTCATGCCCGCGCCGCCGTATTCTTCCGGCACCAGCAGCCCCGTGGTCCCCAGGTCGGCCAAGCCTTGCCACGCGGCGTCGTCCACACCCGACGGATCGTCGAGCAGTGCGCGCACATGCCCGGAAATCGGTGCCTTCTCAGCCAGGAAGCGGCGCACGGTGTCGCGCAGCGCCACTTGCTCGTCGGTCAGCTCGAGGTTCATTTGCGCGGCAACCCCAATACCCGTTGCGCGGTGATGTTCTTGTTGATCTGGGTGGTGCCGCCCGCGATGGTCAGCGAGCGCGAGGTCAGGCGGTAGTCGGCCCAGCGTGCGTTCTCGCCGCCCGTGCCGAGCACGTCGAAGGCCAGCGCGGCCAGGTCTTGCCCGATCTCGCCCCACACCGTCTTGGCCAGGCTCGCGGACCCGAAAGCAGACATGTCTGAACCGCCGTGCAGCGTGGCCGAGATCGAGCGCTGGCAAAGCACTTCCAGATACTTGATGCGCAACGCGATCTCGCCGAGTCGTCGCAACGTGACGGGATCTTGACCGGCACCCGCCTCGGCGAAGTCTGCCACCAGTTCCTCCAGCCGCACCTGCATCTCGGCGTACAGCCGCGCCGCGCCGGCGCGTTCGTGGCTCAGCGTCGTGGTGGCCACCTGCCAGCCGCCGTTGAGCGGGCCGAGCAGGGCATCCGCCGGCACCCGGACGTCGTGGAAGAACACCTCGGCGAAATCGGTGTCGCCGTTGAGCGTGACCAGCGGGCGCACCTCGATTCCGAGCAACTTCATGTCGACGATCAGGCAGGAGATCCCCTGGTGTTTGGGGGCATCGGGATCGGTGCGCACGTACAGCTGGCACCAGTCGGCCTTGTGGCCGAGCGACGTCCAGATCTTCTGTCCGTTGACGACGAAGTCTTCGCCGTCACGCACCGCGCGGGTGCGCAGCGCGGCCAGATCGGATCCCGCCTCGGGCTCCGACATGCCCTGGCACCAGATGTCGTCGGCCCGCATCATGCGGGGGAGCAGGGTCTTCTTCTGCAGCTCGGTGCCGTAGTGCATGATCGCCGGCGCGATGTTGTTCATGCCGATGACGTTGAGCGGCAACGGCGCCCGCGCCCGCGTCGTCTCCTCGGTGTACACCAGCTGCTCGAGCACCGTCGCACCGCGACCGCCGTATTCTTCGGGCCAGGACACCGCCGCCCAGCCGGCGTCGGCCATGGCGCGGTTCCAGATGCGCAGCGCGTCGAACGCTTTGTCGTCGCGGCCGGAAGGCCGACGGGCCGCGATCAGCTCCTCGGTCAGATTCGCCGACAGCCAGGCGCGCAGTTCGTCGCGAAAGCGTTCCACTTCCGCGGGGTAGGAGAAGTCCACGTCCTCTATTCGACCTCACGTGATTGACTGCGGCCAAGCCGGACTCTACGTTGGAACAGATTTTTGGTCAAACAGATTCGGCGTCAACCGTCCG
>Ga0335073_10016738_pt1 | contig 10247 bp, 8 predicted proteins | sample Lox_Sample_22_FD_207093 | JGI IMG/M metagenome (GOLD analysis project Ga0335073, IMG submission 207093) | Soil microbial communities from Loxahatchee National Wildlife Refuge, Florida, United States - Lox_Sample_2.2 | ecosystem: Environmental > Terrestrial > Soil > Wetlands | place: USA: Florida... | reverse complement strand
AGCTGGCCGGCCCGGTGCGCCAGTTGGGACGCGATTCCTGGGACCGCGCCATCGCCACGTCCGCCACTGCCGCCGCCGTGGCCAGCGCCGTGGCGCGCGTGCCGCGGTCGAAGCGCGAGGATATCGATCGTCTGCGCGTGGCCGCCGTGGAAGTGCGCAAGCTGTACGCCAAGGTCTCCGGGCTGCCGCTTGCCGGCCGCCGGAAAATCACGGGCATCGGCCCGCGCCGCGCCGAAATTATTGTCCCCGGCCTGGCCGTTCTCGCGGCCTTCTTGCACGAGTTCCGCCTGCCCGCCCTATTCTATTCCCGCGCCGGCGTCCGGGATGGCGTGATCGCCGACCTCGCCGCCCGCAGCGTGGGCGCCGAGCTTTCCCGCCTTGCGCCGGAGCAGCGGACCGAAGTGGAGACCATGTGCCGCCGCTACGGCGTCTCCCTTCCCCATGCGCGCAAGGTCGCCGACCTCGCGCAGCGCCTCTTTGCGAGCCTGGAGCCGTTGCACCGTCTGCCACCGCCCGTCGGCAAGCTGATCGAAGCCGCCGCCTACCTTCATGACGTCGGTCATTTTGTCAGCCCCACGGGCCATCACAAGCATTCCTATTACGTGGTCGCCAATTCCGATATGCCCGGCTTCACCGACCGCGAGCGGCTTCAGATCGCCGCCCTCTGCCGCTATCATCGCAAGGCGCTTCCCAGCCCCATGCACCACGCTTACCAGGCCCTCAGTGCCGACGAGAAGCGCGCAGTCAATCTCGCCATCCCCCTTCTCCGCCTGGCCGACAATCTCGACCGCAGCCACGACCAGCGCGTGGAATCCGTGGACTGCCGCGTGGTGAACGGCGAGGTCGTGCTCAATGTCCATTCAACCGATGACCTGGGCCTGGAGCAATGGGGCGCGGAACGGACCGCCGAGGTATTCCGCCAGGTGTACGGACGCAAGATTTCGCTGGTCCGCGGCTCGAATCCGGCTTGATCTCCGCAACCGGGTAAATGGCAATGACTTGGCGCCCGCCCGGATGAAACCGGACGGTGGCAGACGCCGTGCTCTTTCTCATTTTGATGGCGCAGGGTCGAACCGAGTGGGCGAATCAGATCTCCGCAGCAGAGTGGGGAGTGTATCGAGAGGTAATCACCGCGGCGCAGGCCCGCGGCATCCCGTTTGCGCTGGGCGGCGCGTTTGCGGTGGCCAGCTATACCGGCTGCTGGCGCAATACCAAAGATCTTGACGTCTACGTCCTGGCCGAGCATCGGGAAAAGATGCTGGAGGTGCTGGTCGCCTGCGGCCTGGAAGATTACTACTCCAGACTTCCGTACGATCGCTGGTGGATTTACCGCTCCTTCCGCGGGGACGTCATAGTCGATGTGATCTGGGCCATGGCCAATCATCGCGCCCAAATTGATGAACTGTGGATGTCGGGGCCGGAGATCGATCTCCGCGGCTGCCGCGTCCGCGTGCTGCCGCCCGAGGCCCTGCTCTGGGACAAGCTGTACATCTTGCAGCGCGACCGCTGCGATTGGCCGGATGTCCTGAACCTGTTGTATGCGGTCGGCAGCGAGGTGAGATGGGATTACCTAGTGCATCGCATCGGCGAGGACGTTCCGTTGCTGGCGGGGGCGCTTTCCGTTTTCCGCTGGATTTCCCCCGGCCGTGCGCGCCGGTTGCCCGCCTGGCTGTGGATGGAGTTGGGGATGGCGCCTCCGGGGACGGAAACCGATGACGCGATCAAGCGCCGCACAGACCTGCTGGATCGCAGGCCGTGGTACGTGCCTTACCGGCGGGAGATCGCGCCGGCAGCCTAGAGGTCACCATGTGGATCGGAACCATGAACCATCCCGGCCGGGACGTACTCGAAGAGATCGAGTGGATGGCGGCCATGGGTATGGAATTCGTCGATCTCACCCTGGAGCCGCCGGCGGCCGCTTCCTGGCGCGTCAATCCGCACGCCATTCGCGAGTCGTTGGAAAGGCACGGCCTGCGCGTGGTCGGCCACACGGCATTTTACCTGCCCATGGCCAGCGCCTTCGAGGAAGTGCGCCGCGCCTGCGTCTGCGAGCTGCGCCGCTGCCTGGAGGCCTTCGCCATCATCGGCGCTCGCTGGATGAATCTACACGCCGACCGCAACATTCCCATGCACAGCCGCCAGTTCTTCATCGAGCAGAATATCCGCACGGTGCAGGAGCTGCTGCCGGATTCCCGGCGTCTGGGCGTGGGGCTGATGATTGAAAACCTGCCCGGCGACTATAACACTGCGGCGCAACTGGGCGAGATGCTCGACCCGCTGCCGGAACTCGGCCTGCACCTCGATATCGGCCACGCCAACCTTCAGGTCCCGGCCAATACGACCGGCGAGATTCTGGCCGCTTACGGCTCGCGCCTGTGCCACGTCCATCTCCACGACAACCGCGGTGGCCATCACGACCTGCACCTGCCGCTCGGTGTGGGCGACGTCGATGTGCGTGGCGCCATCCGCGCCCTCAAGCGTTGCGGCTACGACAGCACGATTACACTAGAAGTCTTCACGCCGGACAAGCACTTCCTCGCCTACAGCCGCGACGTGCTCCGGCGGCTGTGGGAGGAAGAAGTGGCGTAGCTTACTGAGGTTCCCGCCCCGACAGTGGCGCGACTTCATCCACCGGCGCTATCGCGCCCGTCCTTCAATCTGCCATTCGGTGAATGGCGAGCGGACGCCGCGGATGCGTACGTTGAGGCAATAGGGGAGGCGCGAACGGAAGGCGCGAGCCACCGCCGGCCGCACTTCTTCCAACCGTTCGATCGTTTCGCCGCCCCCTCCGAATGCCTGCATCACGAGGTCGTAACGCGCCGGCTGCAGCTCGCAGGCGACGGTTTCGGGCCGGCCGGCGTCGAACGATTGGAGCTCGCGCTCCAGGCCCCATCCGGCATCGTTGCCAACGATCACCATCAGCGGAAGCCTGTGGCGCACGGCCGTATCCATCTCGGCGAGATAAAAGCCGAGGGAGCCATCGCCGGTGATGGCTACCACCGGCCGCTCGGGATGCGCGAGTTGTAGTGCCAGACCGTTGGGCAGGGAAGATCCGATGGCGCCCAGCGGCCCCAGCCGCAGCCATCCGCCCGGGTTGCGTGCCGGCAGGATGGCGCGGCCCCAATGGGCGAAATCGCCTCCGTCCCACGAATACAGAACGTCCGCCGGCACGGCTGCCTGCAATTCGCGGAAAAACGCAGCGGGATGGAGTCCGCGGTCCGAATCGCCGCCCGCTTCGGCCAATTTCGCTTCCCACTCGCAGCGCAGGGAGCGAACGCGGTCCAGCCAGGGCTTAGCCGGCCACGGCGCGACCCCGGCGGCTCCGGTCAGCGTTTCAAGAGAGACGCGCGCGTCCGCGTAAATCGGCACTTCCACCGGGCGGTTCAGGCCGAATTCCTCTTCGTGCACATCGATCTGGATGAACCGCGTCTCCGGCGCGAACAGGCGCCCGCCACCCATAGCCAGCCGGAAGTCGATTCGTTTCCCGATCACCAGCACTACGTCGGCTTCCTTCAACGCTGTGGCCGCCGCGCGATTGAGCGACGGATCAGCATAGCCCATCGTCAGCGAGTGATCATCGGAAACCGCGCCGCGCGCCAGGGTGATGGTGTAGAGCGGAATCGAGGTGTGCTCGATAAAGCGCCGCAGCGCGTCTTCCGCTCGTGCCCACCACACGCCCGAGCCCGCAATCGCCACCGGCCGTTCGGCCGCGTGCAGAAGGGCCAGGGCGCGAAAAATGCTTTCGGCGGAGGGAGTGGGAGCGCCGACAGTTTGGGAGCAGCCCCCGGCCGGTGGGCTCGTCTTGCTGCTCTCCCGAAAAACGTCAACCGGAATCGTCAGATGTACCGCACCTTTGCGGCCCGCATTGGAGATTTCAAACGCGCGCCGCAGGTAGAACGGAATCTGCGCCGCGGAGGGAGGCTCGGCGGCCCACTTCACCACCGGGTTGGCCAGGGCGATCTGGTCGATATCTTGAAATGCCTGCCGGTCGGCCAGCGCACGCGCACGTGCTCCACTCACCGCGATGAGCGGGCTGCCCGCCAGTTGGGCGGTGGCAATGCCGGTGAGCGAATTCGTATGGCCGGGTCCTCCCGTCACCAGCGAGAGGGCAGGACAGCGGTGAATACGCGCCCAGGCGTCGGCCGCGTGCACGACCGCCGATTCGTGGCGCAGGTCGACAATCCTCATGCCGGCGCTCGCTGCCAGCGGCAGGACTTCATTCAGGTGGTCGCCCACCAGCGTGAAAATCGTGTCGATTCCCAATTGCACGGCGGATGCTACGAAAAGTTCGGCGCCTGTGGGCATAGAAAGGCCATGCTACTACAGCCCTCGGTAGCTTTGGCCACTTTTTCGCACGCGCCGGTGGGCTAGAATCGGGGAGGTGGCGAAAGAGAAAATCGTAGTGACCGGCGGTGCCGGGTATATCGGCTCCCACACCGTGCGTCTGCTGCTCGACCAGGGTCATGACGTGGCGGTGATTGACGATCTATCCAAGGGCTACGAGCACAACGTGCCCGCCGGACGACTAAACCGCCTGAACCTGTGCCAGACAGACGCGCTTACGGAAATTCTAAAGCGCGAGAAGCCGGCGGCGGTCATCCACTTCGCCGCATTCATCGCGGTGGGCGAGTCCATGCGCGAGCCAGGCCGCTATTTCCAGAACAACGTGTGCGGCTCGCTTTCGCTGCTGGAAGCCATGGTACGTGCCGGTGTGAGCCACCTGGTGTTTTCCTCCACCGCCGCGGTTTACGGCACGCCGGAAACCACGCCCATTCCTGAAACCGCGCCCATCCAGCCGGTCAATCCTTACGGCGAATCCAAAGTGATGGTGGAGAATCTGCTGGGCTGGTATGACCGCATTCATCGCCTGACCAATGTGCGGCTCCGGTATTTCAATGCTTCCGGCGCCGATCCGGAAGGACGGCTCGGCGAGGAGCACGAACCGGAAACGCATCTTATCCCTCTGCTGCTGCGTGCGGTGCAGAGCGGCAAGCCGGTGACCATTTTCGGCGACAACTACGAGACGCCGGACGGCACCTGCATCCGCGATTACATCCACGTGAACGACCTCGCGCAGGCGCACATCCTTGCCGTGCAGTACCTGCTCGGCGGCGGCGCTTCGGAAGCCTTTAACGTGGGGACCGGCACCGGCCACAGCGTGATGGAGATGGTGCGGGCGGTGGAGGACGTGACCGGGCAGAAAGTGCCTTACGTGATCGGGCCGCGACGCGAGGGCGATCCGCCCGCTTTGGTGGCGGCGTCCAACAAGCTTCGGGAAACACTCGGTTGGAAGCCGCGCTACGTGGACCTGCGCGAAATCGTGCAGCACGCCTGGAATTTCAGCAACCGCGCGGCTTCGTCGCACTGAACGATCACGTTTGTCCGCGGCCCGTACTTGCCGGAAATCCGTGTTTCCGCCGATAAGAATGTAGAGCGGCGAGCCGCCACTTCTTATGGTGGAATCTGAAGCCAAATACGGGGAACTGGAGCGACTACCGCAGTTTCCTTCCATCGCCACGAAACTGATGCGGGTGCTCGCGAACGACGGAGCCAGCATTCGCAAAATCGCCGACCTGGTCCGCGTGGATTCGGCACTGAGCGTGGAACTTTTACGGCTGGTCAACTCGCCGCTGTTCGGCTTGCCGGCGCACATCGGCAGCATTCAACAGGCTCTCACCCTGCTGGGCTTCGAAGCGGTCAAACGCCACGTGCTGGCGGCGTCGATGCGCATGTACTTCCGCTCCGCCGTGCGGCTGGATTTGTTGCGAGGCATCTGGCGCCACTCGGTGGCATGTGCTCTCATTTGCGAGGAACTCTCGGTGGCATGCTCCTCCGCGCAGAACGCGGACGACCGCATCTACACCGCCGGCCTGCTGCACGATATCGGGCGCCTCGGACTGTTCGTCTCCCATCCGCAGACCTATGCGGAGTTACTCGAGCAGGGCGGGGCCAGCTTGCGCGAGCGCGAAATTCACGCGTTTGGATTCGATCATTGCGAGGCCGGCGGCTGGCTCGCAAGCCACTGGGGCCTGCCGCTGGAAATCCAAATGGGCGCCGCCGGCCATCACGACACGCCCACCTCCCCGGTGGAAGGCGTGGCGGATATGGTTCGCGTGGGTGTTCTGCTCGCGGACTGTTTCGGCTTCGATGTGCTGCCGCCCGAACACTCTTACACGCTTTCGGAGATCCGGACCCTGCTGCCCCATTCGGCCCAATACCGCTTCGATCCCGACGAAAAGACTTTCAAGGCGCGGATCACGGATAAGCTCAACGCTTTCGATTAGCGTGGCGGCGTCGGCGCCTCGAGGTGAAAAAACCGGCGTCGTACAATCAAAAGAGAGGTCGGAAGGTATTGGGCGGCACAAGCTCGGGGAATTGGATCAGAAGCTTGGCGCTGCTGCTCACCGCCGGCTTCCTTTCTCTCGGTTTCACTCCCCTCCAAGCAGCTCCGGCTCCGCGCCCGTTCACGGTGGAGAGTTACGACGTCAACATCCAGGTGGATCCTGCGCAGCGGCATCTCAACGGCGAGGAAAGCATCCGCGTTCACAGCCAGGGTGACGAACCCGTTTCCGTCCTGGACCTGGATGCCGGGGGGCTCGAAATCGCCTCCGTGGAGGAGGGCCACGTTCCGCAATGGTTCGAGCGCAAGGGCGAGACCCTGCTCGTCGTGCTGGCCAACCCGCTGCGGCCGGAGGAGCACCGAACCATTACATTGCGGTATCGGGCGGGACCTTCGGACGGGCTGCGGTTTTTCGCGGATCAAATCTACGGATCGGCCCCGGAGAGTTGGATGCCGTGCAACGATCGTCCCGGCGAGCGCGCCAGTCTGCATCTGGTTCTCGCCTCCCCGTCCGATTTCCAAGCGGCAGCGAGCGGACGCCTCATCTCCACTCGCGAAGCGGACGGGCATAGCGTGACGGAATGGCAATTGGATCAGGCCCTGCCGCCGTCCCTGTTCGGCTTCGTCGCGGGCGCATTTGCCGAGAGCACATCTACTGCCGAAGGTGTGAAGCTGCGAGTGCTGGGAGCTGGCCCGGAGGTCTTTGACCCCACCACGGCGGCTCTTCATTATCTGGCAGAACGAACGGGCAAGTCGTATCCCGGGCCGATCTACACGCAGGTTTTCGTCCACGGCGATGCCATTCGCTCACTGGCCGGAGGGCTGGTGTTTTTGCCGGAATCGTGTGCACAGGGAGTAGCCAAGGATGCCGACAAAACATGGCTGTTGGCCCGAGCATTGGCCGGGCAGTGGTACGGGGTGGGGATCGTTCCGAAAGACTGGTCGGATGTCTGGCTGAGCGAGGGCATTTCCGCCTTCCTGGCCGAAACGTTCCTGGGCCGGCGCCTTGGAGATCAGGCGGAGCAGGCGCAGATCGAACACTCGCGGCAGATTTATAACCGCCTCCGAACCGAGGGCAAGGACCGTCCGCTGTCCTCTGCCGAGTGGACCACGGCCGAGGATGCCGGCGGCGACATTTCGTTACACAAGGGAGCTCTGTTCCTACAATTGGTCCATGAGATAGTGGGCGATGCCGCGTTTTGGGAGCGGCTACAGATGTATACCAGCAGCCAATGGGGCCAAGCGGCGGCGAGCGAGGATTTTCAGAACGCCTACGCAGGGGTGGCCGCACAAACGGCGGGCAAGCGCGGCGCCAAACGGGCAGGAAAAAACGAAGTCAAAAACCTGAACGACCTGTTCAACGCGTGGGTGTACGGCATTCCGACCGGGACGCCCAAAGGGAAACGCGGCTCACAGTGAGACGTGGCAGCCGCCGCTCCGGCAGACGGCTGCCATGCTGCCGGCGGCTCAATGCTTCGCCGGCTTGTAGTTGTTGAAGAAGATGTAAGTGCCGTGGATGGCGGCCGTGACGATGTCCGGTGCGCCGTCGCCGTTCAGGTCTGCCACGATGATATGCGAGCCGACGCCGGAGCGGTTGTGGATCAGCTCCGGTACGAATTCCGCGCCGCCGGGAGCTTTGGGATTGCGGATCGCCTTGTAGACATACAGCACCGCCGGCCCAAACGGATCGGGGTCGGTATAGCCGAAGTGCGACATGGATCGCTTCCCGGTGATCATGTCGGGGATGCCGTTGCCGTCGATGTCCGCGAACGCGGTGGCGTGTGGTTCGGTGAAGATCACGTCTCCGGCATTCCTGGTGATGAAGTTGTCCATGATGATGTGCTCGACGAAGGAGATCTTACCGGTAGCGTCGCGCTTTTGCTCGTACCAGGCGAGGCCGAAACCGTGGCCTTCGAGTGAGGCGACCACGTCGTTGAGACCGTCGCCGTTCACGTCATAAACACCGATCTCCGCCCCGCCGGCCCCGCCCTGCGATTTGCCCCAGCGGCCGAATTCCTGCGGGTGATAGGTCCACAACTCCTGGTTGCTGCCCTTCTTCGGCTGCTCCCACCAGCCATAGCAGTTGATGTAGTCCATCAGCCCGTCGCCATTGATGTCGCCGACGCCGAGGCCATGGCCGATGTTCGCGCCCCACGGTCCCGGCTCCGAAATCGTGTGGGTAATCCACGTGCCGGTCGGGTTGTTGGGATCGGGCTTGGAGTACTGCAGCGTGTTGTGGCCGGCGTGAATGATTTCCGGTTTGCCGTCGCCGTCGATATCCTTCAGCAGCGTCTCTTCGTTGCCGACCGGTTGCAGCACCACGTACTGGTCCCAATGGCGGTTTTCGCCGCGCGGGTTGACGTACAGGGTGCCGGTGCCATTACCCGCATTGCCGCTCATGATCAGGACGTCCGGCCAGCCGTCGCCAGTGTAGTCGTAGGCCAGGCTTACCATGGATTCCATCGGGTATTCGGCCGTCGGATTATAGGTTTTCGGCGTGTAGATTTCCCGCGCGACCTTGAAATCCGGCCCGTAATAAACGTACGGCCCGGAGATGACGTCGGGATGGCCGTCGCGGTTGACGTCCGCCACGGCCGCGGTCCAGCCATCGTAATACTGGCTGATCTGCTGCATGCGGAAATTCGGCGAGACGTGTTCCGGAGGTACGTCCAGCTTCTGCAGATCCTTGTAGCGCAGGTCCTTGAAGCGAACTTCGCCGGAACCGCCGACATACAGGGCGATGGGGCCGTACTTCAACTGCGCCTCGTCCACCAGTCCGGTAGGCGCGCCGCCGGCGCCAAGCGCACCGCCGTTGTAGGACGGCTTCACCGTATTGCCGAACAGCAGAACTTCGATCTCGTTCCAATCGCCCGGATGATAAGAACCCGTCGGTCTGATGAGGTTGGGAAGGTTCAGCCCCGGAGGCATGTCGAGCACGGGATAAAGGTTGGTGCCGCGTCCGCGCCCACCGCCCGGCGCTCCCCCCGGTGCACCCTGCCTGCCGCCCGCCGCCGCCACCGGCGTGCCTCCGCGGCCGCCCTGGCCCCTGCCGCCGAGGGGCAGTTTATCCCGGCCGGTCTCGCTACCCTGCGCATCCAGTTTTACCGCGTAGGAATTCAGGTCCCCATCAGTGAGGGAGACGAAAACGCCCTGCATGCCTTCGGGCGTCTTCTCGGCGCGCAGCAGCAGCCCGGTCTTACAGCCGCCGGTGCAATGGATATCCGCATAAAAACCGACATCCTGGAACGACTTATCCAGCACCAGCCAGCCGCCGGCTGGGTCCTTCGGCGTCCCCACAATCTCGCCATTCTCAGCTTTCCATGAGGCATTTCCAAGTACATGCCATCCTGCAAGGCTCGATCCGTGAAAGATGACGTCGGCGCGAAACGTCGGACCGACATTTCCGAATGCCGGAATGAGCAGAAGCGCGCCGGCGCCAATAGCGCCTGCGTACCAGAATCTTCGAAGTCTGGTCACAAACCCCCCTTAGAAACGAGCGAATTCTGAACCAAGTTGGGGACAGTATATACCCGAGCGGCCTCGTGTGCCTGGCGTATTCGCGCTATAAGAAAGCACCCAAGGCAGGAAGGGGTGGTCTCCAGGCCGGTTATGGTGTTCAATGGTGGGTGCAATGTCCGATTCTCCGTTCGAGGACAGCAACCGGATTGGAGCCGAGTTCCTGATTACGGACCTGGATATCGCTCTCACATTCCTGGATGTGGCGCAGATATCCGCGAACGAAGAGACCATACGCCGCAATCGCGCTCATGCCCGCCGGGCATACGACACCGTCCTGCACCTGCTTACCAAACTGGAGATAGATGCCCGGCAGCGGCAGACCATCGGCGAGCGTTTGAGCAAATTAAAGGCGCGGCTGGAAGCCGTCGGATACCGGTTCTAGCAGACG
>Ga0335073_10016737_pt1 | contig 10247 bp, 10 predicted proteins | sample Lox_Sample_22_FD_207093 | JGI IMG/M metagenome (GOLD analysis project Ga0335073, IMG submission 207093) | Soil microbial communities from Loxahatchee National Wildlife Refuge, Florida, United States - Lox_Sample_2.2 | ecosystem: Environmental > Terrestrial > Soil > Wetlands | place: USA... | reverse complement strand
AGCAGGCGGCGATCGACGTCCATGGAAGCAGGGCGGGCCGCAGCTCCAGGCCCCATCCCGTTCGCCAGGCTGGCGTCAGGACGGGCTGTACTCTGTGTAGACCTTGCGGGAGATGGTGCCGTAACCAACCTCGCCACCGGACCACAGGGTGAAGCGCTGCCCGGCGCCGAGGTACTCGCCGACCTCATCGTCGGTCACTGTGACCGTTACCACGCAGGAATCGCCGCGGCGCAGCGGCTGCTCGCCGTCCCAGCTGATCTCCGAGGGGAAGTACCGGGTTGAGCCCGCCTGGCGCAGGGGACGAGCCCGGACCATCAGGGCATGGGTGTGATTATGGAACTGCGGCACGGCTGGATGCAACGCCCCCGGGCGGGGCTCAAGGGAATAGAACGTGATCAGGGCCCTGAACCTAGCCTGCCGCACCGCACTCACCGCCACATGTCCAGTCATAATTTGCGCGATACAAATATTGGTCTTTGCAACAAGATTAGCCTGACAGAAACCCGCACGGCAAAGGGGCCTGCTGAATGCCATCCACACGCGACCAAGATGCGCCTGAGCTCGACCCGGAAACGACGAGCGTGCTGCAAACCGCGACCCGGATGCTGGCCGGCGTAGCGCTACGGAGCCTGGACGTCCTGGACGACGAGGTGACGCTGCCGCAGTTCCGGCTGCTGGCCGTGATCGCCGACCTGGGACCAGTGCCGTCCGGGCAGGCTGCCAGAACCCTCGGGCTTGACCCTTCGACTGTCACCAGGCTGGCTGACCGGCTCGTCGCCGCCGGGTACGCGGCCCGCGGCACCGACCCCAGGCACCGCGGGGTAGTGACCCTCGAGCTGACCGCGAGCGGGCAGGGTCTGGTAACCGCGGCGAGCACGTGGCGACGGCAAGAGCTAGCACGGATCATGGCACGGCTCACGACCCGTGACCAGGCGGCGGTAACCGCCGCATTGAGCCTGCTGATAGAGGCGGCAGGCGACGAATACGGGATCACGGAGTACAGCCCCGTCCCGCTGTGACCCTGGCTACGGCAGAACGTCCGCTAGCTGGGGAAGGCCCTATCCCCTTGGCCGCCGCCTCGTCGGGCCGGGTAGTCCCTGGACGGATGGGAGCACGGGAGTGTTGTCCGCCTTGACGATGTGCGGCAGACCCACGGTAGCCAGGCTTGCCGAGCAGACCGGGCGCGGGTGCCCCTACTGCAATGCCCAGCTGCGCGCCTTCCAGCGGGCCGGCGGCGTCCTGGCAGACGCCGGGGTCCGGGTCGCCGCCCTCTCGGTCGATGACGAGGCCACCACCGCCGCCCTGATCGCCAAGCACGGCCTGACCTTCCCCGTCGGGTACGGCGCCGACGCGCGTATGGTCGCGGAACTCACCGGGGCCTTTGTCAACCCCGACCCGGTGTACCTCCAGTCCACCGGCTTCGTCCTCGACCCAGAGGGCAAGGTCGTAGTCAGCGTCTACTCCAGCGGAGCCATCGGGCGGCTCGTGCCAGACGACGTAACCGGGCTCGTCCGCTACGTCCGCGAGCACACCCCGGCTTCGGCCTGAAGCACCGGGGAGAGCCGCTGGCCAGAGGCAGTCAGCCGCGCCCGTTCTGGATGATGCTTTTGATTTTCCGAACGGGCGCGGCCGACTCCCGATCCGCTCCATAACCCTTGCGTAACGCGGGAGACCCCGAGGTAGTCGTCCGGCCGGCCCTTGCCCAGGTCTCGCTATCGCCACGCGCGATGGAGCTATGCCGTCTCATTCGCGGCTGCCTCTCCGGCGCTAAGCCTGTTCCGGTGTGCTTGCCGATTCCGTCGAGCAGATAGCGCAAACCATCTGTGAACTGCCCGGCGGTGGTATACGCGGCAAGCTGCCGGGCGAGGTCGCTGGCGTCTGTGTTACCGGAGGTCCCGCGGGCTCGGGAGACTTCGAGCGCCGCGAAGCCGATGGTGTAGGTGTGCACCGCCCCGTATGCGCGGCGGGCGGTCTGCTCATCGGCGCCGGCCTGCCGCAGGACATCCATCATGGCCTCCATGCGCTCGATCGCCGCGGGTGACACCACCGGGTGCCTGAGGTAGACGTGCAGCGCCGCGGGCTGGGTCACCAGGAGGTGCCGGAGCTTAGTCGCGGCCTCGATCACCCATGCCTGCCAGCCATCCTCGGCCGCTGCCGGGCGCCAGGCCGGGGCGAGGAGACGGTCGACTACCTCGTCAAGGAGATCGTCTTTGTCGCGGATGTGGCGGTAGAGCGTCCCCCGCGGCGCCCGACGGCCCGGCCGCCCAGCATCCCGATCATGAGGAGTCCGGGCCACGACGTGGGCCTGCTGTCGCATGCGCCGAGCATGTGCCTATTTGCGTACATGTACGCAAATGCTTGCCGGCCGCGCCGTCAAGGCGGCCAATGGGGCCGTGACGTCAGGGATGCTGACGCTGGAGCACTGCGGAGCACGCGTTGGATGCCGCACCAACCACTGCGACCGCGGCGGCGAACGCGTACTGGGTGGTGGTCACGAAGACCTGGCCCGGGACACCAGCGCCACGAATGATCCTGAAAAGGTCCATGGCACGGCTGGCCAACGCCGCCTAAGGGGCCAGGGCAGTAAGTAACGGCTTGTGTTCCTGTCCTATCGTCGTTGTTGTCGCACCCTGCGCATGGACCACCGGACCTTGGGCATACGCTGCGCATCGCAGCCAACCGGAACTACCTGGCGCCGGGAAGCCTGCGGAAAGTGCCTGAACCCAGACGGCCTCGCTCGCCGTTCCCTGCAGGAAGAAGGTGCCAGTGTCAGACATCGTCGAACTAATCCGAGCTGAGCATGCACGGATCAGCGGACTCACCGAGAAGCTGGATACCGCGCTCGCGCAGCCGGACCTGGCCGATCCAGCGTGGAGCCCGGACCTGATATGGGCAATGCTAACCCGCTACCTGCGGTTCCATGTTGACGCGGCGAAGGAGATCGCGTACCACGCGCTAGACACCGCCGAGCCTGACGCGCGCTACGCCATCATGCGGGCGTCAGAAGCGGACGCCGCTATCTGGGAAACGGCTGCGGAGGCGAGCCTGGCCCAACCCGGCTCCCGGACATGGCAGCTGGCAGTCCAGGCCACGTGCCACGCGGCAACAGTCCACATCACCTGCATGGAATCCAGTCCTCTAGCCCTGTTCCAGAACCACATCGCACCCACGGTCCGGCACACTCTGGGTCGGCAATGGGTGGCTTTCATGACCGCCCAGGCCCTAGACGTGTCGGTCGACCACCGGCGGGCTTAGCTATGCGCTGAAGCCCCTATCTAACGTGCTGCCGCCGGGGGATCAGGACTTGGTTTGTTCAGCGGACAAGGCTGCGGTTCCGAACGGGATGATGAGCAGGCCGACGGCCCTGAGGCGCTCAGGCCAGGGCGCGGCCGATGAGGTGACTGTTCTTCGCCACGGACCCCGGCAGCACGGTGAAATGAACTTGCCCGTCGTCATCGACAGCCACCACCCGGACGACCGCCTGGGCCTGGCGGTTCCCGGCCACCAGCATCACCCCGGGGCGGATGCGGGCGGGGTCACTGGCCTCGCTCAGCGTGGACCAGCCGAGTCCCTCATCGTCCTCGTCGTTGAGGTCGGCTGCCAGGTCGATGCGCGCGTCCATCAAAGTTCCTCCACTCACCAGGTTACGCGTCGTGGTAGGCGTTCGGCACGACCCGGTGCGGGCAACTGACAAGCCGCTGCACACCGGTCTCCAGGTCATCAAAGCCCACGGTGAAGTGACGCAGGTTGCGGCTCACCCCCGCGCACCAGCACGACGTCTCCGTCGTCTAGGGCGTCGCCGTCTCGAAGCCGCCTCAGTTTCATGGCCGGATTATGACCGGCACCACCGACAGAACCGCGCGCAGAACCCGCCGGGCCTATGGTTCTGCATTAGAGCCCCAGACCGCCGGACTCGGAGAGTCTTCTCTACGCCGGGTCGGCCTGCCGGTCCGCTTTCTCCGGCCGCCCGCCGTCCCCGCTCCGTGATTTTGAACTCTGGGGGATTCGAGGGGCACTGCCGGGTTCGTGTGATGATAGGGCGGTGGGGTCTGCCGGCGGGCCGGAGTCAGGTGCCCTTGTTGCTGTCTCCCCTGGTGGGGGAGGAGTCGTTCCGCGTATTGGACTGTTTGGGCGGCTTGGAGCGCGGGCGCGGGTGACGGTGGTGTCGGCGCCGGCGGGGAGCGGGAAGACGGTTCTGCTGCGGTCGTGGATGGGTGAGGCGGGGGTGGCGGACCGCGCCGCTTGGGTGCCGGTGGGCCGGGATGAGCGGGATCCACAGCGGTTCTGGGCGTCGGTGCTGGGGGCGCTGCGCGGGACGGCTCCGGGGGCGGGACTGGTGCGGGAGCTGACGGCGGCGCCGGACCTGGACGGGTGGGCGGTCGTGGAGCGGCTTTTGAAGGACCTGGCGCCGCTGGCGGAGCCGGTCTGGCTGGTGGTCGATGACGTCCACCTACTGGGGCCGGACCAGGCGCTGCGGCAGCTGGAGCTGCTGATGATGCGGGCCCCGGATGCGCTGCGGTTCGTGCTGGGTACCCGGCATGACCTGCGGCTGGGGCTGCACCGGCTGCGGCTGGAAGGTCAGCTGGCTGAGATCCGCGCCGGGGACCTGCGGTTCAGCGTGGCCGAGGCGCGGGAGTTGTTTGCCGGGGCCGGGGTGGAGCTGGCCGATCCGGCGGTGGTGCTGCTGCATGAGCGGACCGAGGGGTGGGCGGCCGGGCTGCGGCTGGCGGCGCTGTCGCTGGCCGGGCATCCGGATCCGGGCCGGTTCGCGGCGGAGTTCTCCGGGAGTGAGCGGACGGTAGCGGAGTACCTGTTGGATGAGGTGCTGGACCGGCAGCCGGAAGACGTGCGGCTGCTGCTGCTGCGCACCAGCGTGCTGGAGCGGGTGTCCGGCCCGCTAGCCGACGCACTGGCCGGAGGCTCGGGCGGGGAGCGGGTGCTGCAGGAGCTGGAGATGGCGAACGCGTTCGTGGCCTCGCTGGATGCGGGCCGTTCCTGGTTCCGTTACCATCACCTGTTCGCCGACTTGCTGCAGCTGGAGCTGCGGCGCACCGCGCCGGAGGAGGTCACCGGGCTGCACGAGGCGGCAGCACAGTGGTTTTCGGAGCACGGATTCCCGGTGGAGGCGATCCGGCACGCGCAGGCAGCGCGGGACTGGGGGCTGGCCGCCCGCCTGCTCGCCGGGCACTGGTCTGGCCTGCATCTGGACGGGCAGGCCGCGACGGTGCACGCGATCCTGGCCAGGTTCCCGGCGGGGGCCGTGGCGGCGGATGCCGAGCTGGCGGCGGTGGCGGCGGCCGATGAGCTGGCGCAAGGGTCCCTGGAGGCCGCGGAGCGGTATCTGGAAGTAGCGGCGCGGGGGGCGGCGTCGGTGCCGGCGGCCCGGCGCGGGCAGGCGCAGGTGCTGCTCGGGATCATCCGGCTGCTGGTTGCCCGCCACCGCGGGAACCCGCCGGCGGTGGCGGAGGAGGCGCGGCGCCTGCAGGCCACGGCCGAGGCTCCAGAGGCGGCGCCCGGCCTGGGCGATGAGCTACGCGCGCTGGCGCTGATCAGCCTCGGCAGCGCCGAGTACGGGGCGGCCCAGATCGAGGATGCAGCGGCTCACCTGGAGCAGGGCGCGGTGCTGGCCAGCCGGGTCGGGCGGCCCTACCTGGAGTTCACCGGCTTGGCATACCAGGCGCAGGTCGAACTCGAGCGGTCGTTCGCACGGGCGGCGGAGCGCGGCAGGCAGGCGGTCGAGCTGGCCGAACGGCACGGCTGGACCGACGAGCCGGCCGCCGGAAGCGCCTACATCGCACTCGCAGGCGCGCTGTTCTGCCAGGGGCGGCCGGATGAGGCAGAGCCCTGGGTACAGCGAGCCGAGCGCACCGTCATGCCGGAAGCCGAGCCCGCGGTGGGGGCGGGGATCTGTTTCGTGCGCGGGCTGCTGGAGCTAGCGCGCGGCCGCTTCACCGACGCGCTGGCCGCCTGCCGCGCCGCCGAGCGGCTTGCGGGGCACCTCGCCGCCCCGTACGGCAGTTATTTCGTCACTTCGACGCGGGGACTGCGGCTGCACGCCCTGGTGCGCCTGGGCGCCATCGACCGCGCCGAGCAGACCCTGGGCGGCCTGCGTGACGAGGACCGCGACCGCGGCGAAACCCGCGTCGCCGAGGCGGTGCTGCGGCTGGCCCAAGACGACCCGCGTGCGGCGGCCGCCGCGCTGGCGCCGGCTCTGGACGGCTCCGCCCCCGTGGCCTGGCCGAACTGGCGAGTTAACGTTTTCGTGCTGGAGGCGATCGTCCGGGACGCACTCAGCGACCGGGCCGCCGCCTGGTGCGCGCTCGAGCGTGCCCTCGATGTCGCCGAGCCCGATCGCATGTTCTTCCCGTTCCTCGTCTACCGTGCGCCGGGGCTGCTGGAGCGCCACGCCCGGGACTGCGCCAAACACGCGGCCCTAGTCTCGGAGATCCTCACCCTGCTTCCACCACTGGAGCCACGCCCCGCGGAACCGGCTCCCGATGGGTACCCGGGGCCCGCAACGGTACTGGGAAGCGCGAAGCCCCCCCGTGGCAAAGAGTGGTCTGGGAGAGATCGTTCCCCCGAGCTGATAGAGCCGTTGAGCCGCAGCGAGATGCGGGTGCTGCGTTACCTGCCGACGAACCTGTCCGCCCCGGAGATCGCGCGGGAACTGTCAGTGTCTGTGACCACCGTGCGGACGCACATAAGCCACGTGTTCACCAAACTCGGCGCCCACCGCCGCACCGAGGCGGTCGCGCGGGCCCGCGATCTGGGCCTGCTCGCGCCATCCCCCATGCGCCGCGCTGATCAGCCCCGCGCAACCGTATTATGCCGGCGCGCCCGGATTTTTGCCCGCCTCGGCGGTCCAACTGCCCTGGGTATCGCTTCAGCGAACACCTTGACCCTGGTAAATCATCACAAATACACGATGCAGACTCATCTAGCCGGGCACGACGCTTGGAAGCGTCCCAGCAAAACAGGCAGGAGCGTCAGGCAGCCACGCTTGTCCAGCCCGGCTGCCCGGCATTTGCCTTCGAATCGTTCTCTGATGAGGACCGAGAAGCAAACGAGACCATGGCTGAACACAGCGGACCGGTCTGGTACGAGATCCGTGTCCGCGGACTCCTGGGCAAGACACTACTCGGGGCCTTCCCCGGCATGTGTGCGCGAGCTCACGAAAAGGAGACGGTGCTCTGCGGGCCAGTGGCCGACCAGGCGGCGCTGCACGGCGTGCTGGCTGAGATCGAGGCGCTTGGTCTCGAGTTGCTCGAACTCCGCCGCACGCGCGATTGAAACCATTTCTTGATCTCACTTATCGGCCGGGAAGTACCCCGTTATGCACGGATATTTTGCCTGGCACGACGACAGAGAGATGACCGCGGTCATATGGGTGGACGTCGAGCGTGACGAACAGGTGGTGTATAAGCGTCCGCACGGTGGTCACCGACACTGACAGTTCCCGGGCGATATCCGGGGTGGACAAATTCGTCGGCAGATAACGCAGCACCCGCATCTCGCTGCGGCTCATCGGATCTATCCGCGGTTACGGTCCTGGTCACAAGGTGTCGACTCGCCGGGGATGACGCTCATCAAGCGACAGCCCAGGAACCGCCAGGCGTCATAAGAAATCATCTCGATTTTATGACGGCGGCTCATCTAGTCGGGCGAAAGGCTCGCAACCAGTCGGAAGTACCCCACGAACCGCTTAGCAACGGAGGAAGCACATGTGTCAGCATCAGCCGCGGTGTCCGCAATCGCGGGCGCCCGATCACCTGGCGGCCCCGATTGTCGCCGCCCACCCCGAACAGGGCTGGAGCATGCTGTGCAACGGGGTCATCGTGTTTGACGACGGCGGCGAGCTGCTCCCCGACGGCCGCGCCACCCTCCCGGGCCGCCCTGCGGTGGCCGGTCCGCTGGCAGTGGCCGCCTGAGGTCGTAATGACGCTCCCGATGTCATGGGCAAAGCCCAGCGAGCCATCAGAACCAGCCCCGTGAGTCACGACGTGAACTGCCACAGCCCGCACGCACCAGGCTTCATCCAACCGGAACGGAGACCAGCTTCAATGACATCGCTTAGCCAACCCCAGACACCGCCGGCCGGTGAGCCCCTCTTCAAGGGCCCGAAAACCTGCGACGCGAGCGCGATGCTCGAAATCCACCGCGCGCTCCGGCGCTCCTTCGGCGAAGCTACCAAGCTCGTGGACGGGGTGGCCGACGGCGACACGAAGCACGCGACGGCCGTCGCCACGCAGCTCAACTTGATCTCGACCGCGCTCCACGCCCATCACGAGGGGGAGGACTCACGGCTCTGGGACATGGTGAGCGACCGGGCACCTGCATGTGTCCTTCATGTCGAGCGGATGAAGCGTCAGCACGCTGGCATGCTGGTGCACCTCCAAGACCTCGACCGGACCTTGCCCGCCTGGCGGGCCACCGCGACGAAGGCGGCCGCCGAACCCGTCCGCTCCGCGCTCCACGGAGTGTCCGCGGCACTAGCCGAGCACTTCCCTGACGAAGAAGCCACCATCGTCCCGGCCATGGAGCATGTGCTCACCCAAGGCGAGGAGAACTGGTTCAGCAAGCACGGCCGGGCCGCCACCCCAAAGGGTCAGCTGTGGAACATGATCGGCGCCATCCTCGCCGCCCAGCCCGACGGGGGCGCCGCATGGCTGAAGAAGAACATGCCCGGACCCGCTGCGCTGGTATGGCGATGGGTCGGCGCCCCGCGCTACGCACGCTTCCGGGCAGCGCTGGAAGGCCGCCGCTAGGAAGCGGGCCCTGGATCACCGGCTAACCCAATCATCTCGCGCAATCAGAACCAGCCCGCTGCGCAATGCCGGTCAATCGCGGACCGGAACGTCCCGTGCCCGGCGAGTCGCTCATCCCGCACCATGCTTCATCCAACCGGAACGGAGACCAGCTTCAATGACATCGCTCAGCCAACCCGAGCCGCCACCGCGGTACACGCCCCGCGCGAAAAATCTCGCGCTCGTGCTGCTGGCGATGACCCAGTTCGTGATCGTGATCGATGCCTCGATCGTCAACGTCGCGTTGCCGTCGATCGGCGCCGCCCTGCACTTTGCGCCGGCTGACCTGTCGTGGGTCGTGAACGCGTACGTACTCACCTTCGGCGGGTTTCTCCTACTCGGCGGGCGCGCGGCCGACCTGCTCGGGCGCCGGCGCATGTTCACGCTCGGCCTAGTGGTGTTCTCCCTCGCCTCGTTCGCCGGCGGGATCGCCCAGTCCGAAGGCTGGCTGATCGCCGCCCGCGCGGTCCAGGGCCTGGGCGCGGCGATAGTCGCGCCGGCAGCGCTGTCGATCATCACAGTCACGTTCAGTGAGGGCGCCGAGCGCAACCGCGCTCTCGGGATCTGGGGCGCGGTCGCCGGTGCCGGCGGCGCGGCCGGCGTGCTGCTCGGCGGGATCCTGACCAGTGGCCTGAGCTGGCGCTGGGTGCTGTTCGTTAACGTCCCGATCGGACTCGTCGCGGCGCTGCTCGCCCCGCGGACGCTCGCCGAGAGCCGCGCCGAGGACGGGACCACGACGTTTGACCTGCCGGGAGCGGGGACCGTCACCGCCGGACTGTCGCTGCTCGTCTACGCCGTCGTTGACACCGTCAACGTCGGCTGGGGATCGACGGCCACGCTACTGCGTCTGGCCGGGGCCGCGGGCCTGCTGGTCGCGTTCGTCGTGATCGAGCTGCGCCAGCGCCACCCCTTGATGCCATTCTCGATCTTCCGGCTGCGGACGCTGCGAGGAGCGAACATCGTCAGTCTGCTGATCGGCATGGGCCTGTTCTCGATGTTCTTCTTCATCTCTCTCTACCTCCAAGACGTTCTGCACTACTCGCCGATCAAGACCGGGATCTCCTACCTGCCGCTCTCGGTCGCGATCGTCCTTTCCGCCGCCGCCGCATCCCAGCTCGTCACCCGCGTCGGCTTCAAACCACCCCTGATCGCCGGCCTACTGCTTGTCGCCGGCGGCCTGCTGTGGTTCTCACGAGTACCAGCGGCAGGCGGCTCATTCGCTGCGGACGTCCTCGGCCCATCGCTGCTCGCCGGCGCCGGGTTCGGACTGGCGTTCGTGCCCGTGACGATCGCCGCCGTGACCGGAACCGGGCCACACGAGGCGGGCCTGGCCTCCGGGCTGGTCAACACCTCCCAGCAGGTCGGCGGCGCGCTCGGGCTCGCGATCCTCGCGACCGTCGCCAACAGCCGCACCCAAAGCCTGTTCCACGCCGGCGCCCACAG
>Ga0335073_10016736_pt1 | contig 10247 bp, 8 predicted proteins | sample Lox_Sample_22_FD_207093 | JGI IMG/M metagenome (GOLD analysis project Ga0335073, IMG submission 207093) | Soil microbial communities from Loxahatchee National Wildlife Refuge, Florida, United States - Lox_Sample_2.2 | ecosystem: Environmental > Terrestrial > Soil > Wetlands | place: USA: Florida... | reverse complement strand
GCTGGCGAGCGTACTCGGGCGGATCGGATTTGACCTGGTGATACTCGGATCGGAGTCCACCGACGCGCGGATGGGAACGCTGGCCGCCATGCTGGCCGAACGGCTCGGCGTGCCGCAGATGTCCTTTGCCAGCAAGGTGGAGACCGACGGCTCGAACATCAGCATTCACCGGCAGGCCGACTACGGTTACGACACCGTCGAGGGAACGCTGCCCGCGGTGGTCAGCGTGGTCGAGAAGATCAACGAGCCGCGTTACCCCTCCTTCAAGGGCATCATGGCGGCGAAGAAGAAGCCGGTTGAGTCACTCAGCCTGGCGGACCTCGGAATGGACGCCAGCTCGGCCGGGCTCGGCGCAAGTGCCACCGAGGTGGTCAGCTTCGCGAACCGGCCGCCCCGCGCGGCTGGCGTGATCGTGACGGACGAGGGAGACGGCGGCGCGAAGGCCGCTGAGTTCCTGGCGTCGCGCAAGTTCATCTGAGCACCCACTGGTTACCCGAGCACTAACCGGCTGACGCGGAAGGCTATCCCCAATGGCTGAGATCCTGGTCCTTGCCGAGCACGATGGCGAGACCGTCAAGAAGGTCACGACCGAGCTGCTCACGCTGGCACGGGCCCATGGCGAGCCGTCCGTGGTCTGGACGGGCGACGGGGCGGACGGCGCGCGAGCCCGGCTGGCCGAGTTTGGCGCGGCGAAGGTCTACGTCGCCGCTAGCCCCGACTACGCGGACTACGTGGTGGCACCCAAGGCCGAGCTGCTGGCGCACCTGGTCGGCGAGAAGGCCCCGGCCGCGGTGCTGGTGGCCGCTACCTCCGAAGGCCGTGAAGTGGCCGGTCGGCTCGCCGTGAAGACCGGCTCGGGGGTCCTGACCGACGTCACCGGGCTAGCCGACGGACTGGTCGGCGAGCAGTCGATCTTCGGTGGCGCGATCACGGTCCAGTCCAGGGTGCGCACCGGGACGCCGATCATCGCGGTCCGCCCGAATGCGGTGACGCCGGAGGCCGCGGCTGCAGGCGCTGCGGAGATTGTGCCAGTACAGGTTGAGATACCCCAGAGCGCCAAGACCGCACGGGTGACCGGAAAGGTAGTCGCCGAGCGCGGCGAGCGCCCCGAGCTGACCGAGGCGTCGATCGTCGTCTCCGGTGGCCGGGGCCTCGGATCGGGCGAGCATTTCGCCCTGATCGAGCAGCTTGCGGACTCGCTCGGTGCCGCCGTCGGGGCCTCGCGGGCAGCTACGGACGCCGGCTGGTACCCGCACCAGTTCCAGGTCGGCCAGACGGGGAAGACGGTGTCGCCACAGCTCTACATGGCCATCGGAATCTCCGGCGCCATCCAGCACCGGGCAGGCATGCAGACCTCCAAAACGATCATGGTCGTCAACAAGGATCCTGAGGCTCCGATCTTCGAGCTGGCCGACTTCGGCGTGGTGGGCGACCTGTTCAAAGTCGTTCCGCAGCTCGTCGAGGAGATCGCGAAGCGATCCGAAGGCTGACACAGCAGGCGCGCGAGAGCGGCCGGGTGCTCGCGGCCCGCGGCCGAGGTCATGATCACCGGATCGCCATTAGGCTGGTGCCATATGTCACACGCATATCTTGACCACGCGGCCACGACGCCGATGCTGCCTGCCGCCCTGGCCGCGATGACCGAGGAGCTGGCGCAGCTCGGCAATCCGTCGTCGCTGCATAACGCCGGCCGTCGCGCCCGACGGGTGGTCGAGGAGTCCAGGGAGCTGATCGCCGAGGCCTACGGCGCCCGGCCGAGCGAAGTCGTCTTCACCAGCGGCGGGACGGAGGCGGACAATCTCGCCGTCAAGGGGCTGTACTGGGCTTCTAAGGCGGCGGACCCGGCACGCCGGCGTGTGCTGGCAACGGCGACCGAGCACCATGCCGTCCTCGATAGCGTCCGCTGGCTGGCAGAACACGACGGTGCTGAGGCCGACTGGCTGGCCGTCGATACGGCTGGCGTACTGGGCCCGGCGATGCTGGCGACCGCTGTCGAGCGAGACCCGGCCAGCGTCGGGGTGATCAGCGTGATGTGGGTGAACAACGAGGTCGGCACGGTACAGCCAATCGCCGAGCTGGCCAGCGTGGCGGCTGAGCATCAGATTCCGTTCCACAGCGACGCTGTCCAGGCGGCTGGGCAGCTGCCCGTGAGCCTGGCCGGAACCGGGGCCACGGCGCTCACCATTACCGCGCACAAGATCGGCGGCCCGGTTGGCGTCGGCGCGCTGCTGCTGGCCAAAGGCGTCCAGCCGGTTCCCGTGCTGCACGGCGGCGGCCAGGAGCGAGACGTCAGGTCCGGGACCCTGGACGTGCCAGCGATCCGCGCGTTCGCGGTCGCGGTCGCGGCCGCCACGGAGCGCCGCGGAGACGAGGCGAAGCGGCTGGCGTCGCTGCGGGACGACCTGATCGCCCAGGTGAAGGCGGCGGTACCAGACGCGGTGCTGAACGGGGCGCCGTCCGGCCCTGGCCGGCTGCCCGGCAACGCGCACTTCTCGTTCCCTGGCTGCGAGGGAGATGCGCTGCTGATGCTCCTGGACGCTCGAGGCATCGCCTGCTCGACCGGCTCAGCGTGTACCGCGGGAGTCGCCCAGCCGAGTCATGTGCTACTGGCCATGGGTGCCGATGAGGCCAGAGCCCGCGGGTCGCTCCGGTTCTCGCTGGGACACTCATCTGAGCAGTCTGATGTCGACGCCCTGGGTGCGGTGATCGGCGAGGTCGTCGAGCGGGCGCGACGCGCGGCCCGCTGACCTCTGGCCGGTTTTATGCTGGATGCCGATGACTACTCTGCGCGTGCTTGCCGCCATGTCGGGCGGCGTCGACTCGGCCGTCGCGGCTGCCCGTGCCGCCGACGCTGGTCACGATGTCACCGGCGTGCACCTGGCGCTGTCGGCGAACCCGAGCTCGTACCGTACCGGGGCCCGTGGCTGCTGCACGCTGGAAGATGCCAGGGACGCCCGCCGGGCAGCCGACGTCATCGGGATCCCCTTCTATGTCTGGGACATGGCCGAGCGTTTCCACGCGGACGTGGTGCAGGACTTCGTCGACGAGTACGCCCGCGGCAACACGCCCAACCCATGCCTTCGGTGCAACGAGAAGATCAAGTTCGCAGCGGTCCTGGATCGCGCGGTGGCACTTGGCTTTGACGCGGTGTGCACCGGGCACCACGCCCGGCTCGAGCCAGTGCCGGGTGCCGGGGGGCTGACCCGGCTCGTCCGGAGCGTCGACGCCGCCAAGGACCAGTCGTATGTACTCGCCGTCCTGACCAGCGAGCAGCTCAGCCGGGCCATGTTCCCGCTCGGCGACACCACCAAGGAGCAGGTCCGCGCGGAGGCAGCTCATCGCGGGCTTGCCGTTGCCGACAAGCCAGACAGCCACGACGTCTGCTTCATCGCCGATGGCGATACCAGGGGATTCCTGCGACGTCATCTCGGCAGCACGCCCGGCGACATCGTCGAAGCCGACGGCACGGTCATCGGCAGCCATGACGGCAGCTACGGCTTCACGATCGGCCAGCGTAAGGGCCTGGGCATCGGCCGGCCGCCGGCCGACGGCCGGGCGAGGTTCGTGCTGAGCATCGAGCCGGTGTCGCGCACGGTGACAGTCGGTCCGGCGGAGGCACTGGAGGTACTGGAGATCGAGGCGACCCGGCCGGTCTGGTCAGGCTGCACGTCCCCGGACAGCCCAGTGGATTGCCTGGTCCAGTTGCGGGCTCACGGAGAGGTTCACCCGGCTGTCTGCACGCCCGACGGTGATCTGGTCCGGATCCGTCTGAGCGAGCCTGCTCGGGGCATCGCGCCCGGCCAGGCTGCGGTCTTCTACGACGGCGATGCCGTCCTTGGCAGCGCTACGATCCTTACGGCTCGAGCAGCCGACTTGGCGCGCTAAGCACTGGTGGCCAGCAGTACGGAATGACGCTGGTGGGCTTCTCGAACCAGGCGCGCGATGGGTAACCATCGTCGGGATGCAAGCCGCGCGGGCTGAAGCCCTGGCGGCGGTAGTAATCATGCAAGCCGAGATTCGTGGTCCAGGCGCTGATCCTGAGGACGTCCGCGCCATGCGCCAGCCGGCCGGTCCTGCCGGCCCAGTTCAGCAGTTCGGCGCCCAGGCCGAGGCCGGCGTAAGCGCGGGCCACCACGAGCCGGTGCACGTAGACTGCCGACCTCTCCGGCCCGTCATGTGACCAGTAGGGATCCGGATCAGGATCCGCGGTCAGCGTGGCCGCAGCGGTGCTGCCATCCCAGCAGATCCAGGTCTTACCCGCTTGCAGCGAGGCGGAGATTCGGCTATTCCGGCCGAGCCGGCTTGGCCACGGCCTGGCCCATTGATCGGTGTTCCTGCTCGCAAGCCATTCGGCTGCCTCGTCGATCAGGCGGATAATTTCTGCTATATCCGCCGGTTCAGCACGCCGCAGGGCTAAAGGCCAGATCGGCATGAGCAAGAACCTATTACACGGAACTGGAACGAACATCGCGTACAGGCAGCCGGCGTGCGGGCCGCAGATGGGCACCGCGCCGGCTCCCCGAGATGCCCACCGCTGGGGGTACCGCGGTGGCTAGCAGGGGTCGTAATGCTCGTAGCGATACTGTGCCGACGGGCGACCGTAGCGCTTCGCCATGAGACCTCCCCTCCTATGCTGGCCAGCTCTGCGCCTGGCGTCGCCGCCTCACTGCTGGAGCTCTGCACAGGCCCGGCAGAAACACGATGATTCATTGCGCACATGATCGCAATGGCGTTATTGCGCATATAGCAATAACTAAGCGCGTTCAAAGACGGTCTGACCTGCTCAGATGGAAGCGCAGCGAGTCGGCAAAAAAGTTGAGAGAGCAAGTTGCCGATGCCTCTGAACGGCACTACCGAAGAGGCAGCAGAGATCAGGCGATGCGCTTGCTACGCGGCTGATTCCTGTGGTTCTTGTCTCCTAGTGCCATTCCGGTGCGCCATGAAATTCTTTAGTTGGATCTTTCTTCGCTTGCTCAGACATATCTCCGGCGCGGCGACGAGCACAGCAGGAAGAGCCAGGATGACGGCCGCCGTCTGGATGCCCAGATGGCTGGCGATGAGGCCGTCAGCCAGCGACGCGATCGGCTTAGTGCCCGCCCAGGCCACGCCCCACAGAGCCATGACCTGCACGGCGTGCTGTGGGGTGGCCATCTTCAGTAGGAGAGCCTGTGAGGCGGCCCCGGTCAGCAGCCCGGCAATGCCTGCGACGACTGCCGCCGCCAGGCTGACCCAGCGGTCTACCCCTAGGGCGAATACCACGACCGCGATAGCCAGGATGGCAAGCGGCACGGCGGCCCGCCTGGTCTTGGCCGGCCTAGTAGGGAACATCGCCCCGACGACTGTGCCGATGCCCAGGGCCGCGAGGAAGTAAGCGGGCCAGAAACTCGGCACGCCGAGCTTCTGGGCGAGGGACGGCCCGAGGACCAGGACCGGGTCGTCGGCGAATGTCACGGCGGCCACCATGAGCAGCAGAAGGGCGATCCGCGGACGTTGCAGCGCGAAGCCGAACACGTCCCTGTGGCGGACTCGTGCCTGCTGTCCGATGGTCGCGCGCGGGTAAAGGCCGATCACTATGAGGGCGAATGCGAGGAACGAGATCGAGTTCAGCGCAAAGGCCCAGGCCGTGCCAATGCTGGCGAGCACAGCGAGGTAGAGCAGCGGAGCCAGGGTGCGGCCCGCGTTGTAGGAGACCGAGTTCAGGGCTAGCGCGGCCTTGCGGTCCTTCTCCTGCACGAGCCCGGACACCATAGCGGTCTGGATGGGCAGCGCGAACGTCAGAGCGAGCCCGGTGCCGAGCGCGCCGAAGAACAGCTCCAGCTCGGTCAGCCTGCCGGTGAACTCGACGCAGGCCAGGATGCCGGTGATCACGAAGGACAGCAGCTGGGCACCTATCAGCACGTTCCTGCGGCCGAGCCGGGCGCCGAGGCTGCCCGCCCAGGGTCCGATGGTGAGGAATCCGGAGAACTGTGCGCTCGTGATGAGGGCGACGGCAAGAACGCTGTGCGTGAGCCGGTAAGCCAGGATGAGCTGGGCCGTGTTCTGCAGCCAGGTGCCCAGGTTCGAGATCGTGCAGCCGATGAAGTAGGCCCGGAAGGCGGGCTGCTGGAGCACGCGCCAGGCGCCGGTCCGATCGGCGGCGTACTTCCGGCCGATCGATCTCAGGCGGCTGGCGCCAGCGGTCGAGGTGGATGCGGCCCGAGCGGCCGGTCCCATCGTCACCCCTGGGTCGTCGGTAGGTGCCGCCGCTGGTGCTTTCACTGCGACGGGCCGGATCTGGGCACGTGCTCTCCGGAAAGTGGAGGATGGACCCGGGCTGGGGAGCGAACTGCTGGACCTCGCCCGGAACGGGGTTAGTACCCGTAACTGCCGGACGACAGTCACGGTTGGTGCTCCTTCGACTCGACCGTTCCCGTCGGCTGCCCGCCGGGCGTCTCGGCCGGGATCTTGCCTGACACCATCACGAACTGGTTCCGGTCGGCGGGGTAGGTAGTTACTGTCACGCGCAGCGGCTGGCCCAACTCGTCGTAGCCAGTCCGGATGATCTCGTAGACGGGAGTACTGCCGTCGTCGGGAATGCCAAAGAAGGCTGTCTCCTCGGCATCTGGTGCGCGGACGCTGATCCTGTCCTTCCGGCCGGCTTCGGCGATTCCGAGCGCGTCACGGAGGTAACCCACGGCGCCGGTGGAGATGTCCTCGGCTAGCATCAGTCTGCTAGCACCCTGCTGCACCAGGCGCATCGGATAGAAAGTGGTCTGGCGAGAGTAGGGCAGACCGTCAATAAGGCGTTGCTGGTAGCGGCTGAGGACCATGGCTTCCTCAGGGAGCCTGAGCTCGTCTGCAGGCAGGCCTTCCGCTCTCCGAATCTCCACTCGGGGCGTGGAGACGCTAGGTTCACGCCTCCGATTCAGCACCGCCGCTGTGTATTCGAGGCTCTCGTCTTGCACGGCCTCCTGAGATAGGACCGTGACGAAAGGCTCGATCTTCGGCGTCACGAAGGTGCCCTGCCCGGACCTGCTGTAGACCAGGCCCCGCGTCGCCAGCCATTTGATCGCGTCGCGGATCGTGTTGCGCGAAGCGCTGTACCGCTCCCGGAGCTCAAGTTCGGTCGGCAGCGGCTTGCCGTCAGCGCCCAACTCCCCAGACTCGATCTTCTGGCGGAGATCCTCGGCGATCTGCCGCCACAGGGGATCGGCCATGTGCGCTCCCTAACATCCCAACAAGCCCAATTGAATGAGCAATCCAAATAGTTGGACCCGGCCTCTTGCCGTCGATCTTCGGCACTGTCACTATGAAGATACCAAAGGTTGGGATGAATCCAACAGGCGGGTCAGTAGGTCTGATCCTAGCAGTCCCAGCCCAGATCAGAAGAGCATTTCGGAAGGAGTAGCCAAGCCAGCCACACCGGGTGAAAGGAGGATGAGCATGGCAGCCATCGAGTGGATCGTCGTCGCCAGCGCCGTCGGATTCGCGCTGATCGTGATGATCGTGATCATCGGAGTCCACCAGGAAGAGCGCTACCTGACCCTGACGGACAGGACTGCCCCCAGTCTTATTGCCCAGTTGGCCCGGCTTGTGCTCGGCCGCTACGTCCGCAAGGAAGGCGATCGCAGGCGGTACCGCAGCTACCCGGATGACCTCATGAGCTCGCGAGACCGCAGGGTGGGCCCCAGAAGCTAGCCGCGATTACCGCTGCCGCACCGCACCCGCACGGGGGCTGTGGTGCGGCAGCGGCCTGGGCATGTGCAGAGTCCGCCAGTGCTGTCATCAGCCGCCACTAGGCTCTGAGCGTGAGCGAGCAGAGCCAGGGATTCCCGTGGCAGCCCGGAGCCGCGACTGGCATCGGCTCGATGCCCGGTACTGAACCGTTGGAAGCGTGCCGGGTGACCTTCGGAGAGCTGCCGGACCTGCCCTACCTGCCTGAGCTGCCCGACCGAGGCGTCGGAGCGGACATGATCGGCCGGGCAGCGGCGCTGCTGGTGGACATGCCAGCACAGGCGACCGCGAGCGGCTGGAAGCTCGCCGACCGGCCCGGCCGGGACGCCAGACGGGCCGCTAGCTTCCTGTCCCAGGACCTGGACACGCTCGAGGAGGTCGCCAGCGGCTACACCGGACCGCTCAAGATCGGCATCTGCGGACCCTGGACGCTGGCGGCGTCGCTGGAGCTGAGCCGGTCGGTCAACCCGGCGCTGGCCGATCCGGGTGCGGTTGCTGATCTCACCGCCTCACTAGCCGAAGGGCTGGCAAATCACGCGGCCGACGTCCGCAAGCGAGTGCCGGGCGCGACGCTGATCGTGCAGCTGGACGAGCCGTCCCTGCCCGCCGCGCTGCTGGGCCGCGTGCCCACGGCCAGCCGGCTGACCGTGGTCGCGGCGATCGACAGCGCGGTCGCGGCGCAGCGGCTGCAGACGGTGCTCTCCGCCACGACGGCATTCACCATCGTGCACTGCTGCGCGGGACGTGCCCCGTTCCCGGAACTTAAGGCAGCCGGAGCCTCGGGCGTCGGCTTCGATCTCAGCCACCTCCGGACCAAAGATATTGATCTTGTTGCCGAGCTGGCTGAGGACGGTGTCGCGCTGTTCGTCGGCGCGCTGCCGACCAGCAGCGCGCAGCGCCTGGTCAGCGGGCCGCCGCTGTCGCCCCGAGAGACGGCAGGGTCCGTCGTCACGCTGTGGCACCGGACTGGCCTGGCGCCTGGCGACATGGCACGGCAGGTCGTGATCACGCCAGCCTGCGGGCTGGCCGGGGCGTCACCGGCAGTGGCGCGGGCCGCGCTGCGGCACTGCCGGGAAGCAGCGCGGATCGCACCTGAGCTGATCGAGCCGAGCTGACGCCGGAGGGCCCCGATGACGCAGCAAGATCCGAGGCAGCGGCACGCCGAGCTGGCCGTCGAGCTCCTCGAGCACCAGTACCGCTACCACGTATTGGACTCGCCCCTGGTCTCTGACTTCGAGTACGACACGATGATGCGCGAGCTGCAGAGCATCGAGGACCAGATTCCTGAGCTGCGCACGCCAGACTCGCCTAGCCAGCGAGTCGGTGGCTCGTTCTCGACCGACTTCACCCCGGTCCAGCATCTGCAGCCGCTGCAGAGCCTGGACAACGTGTTCTCGGCCGAGGACCTGGATGCCTGGATCGCCCGGGCGGAGCGACTCGGCGCTACCGGCTCTTACCTGTGCGAGCTGAAGATCGACGGGCTGGCGGTCGCGCTCGTCTACCGCAACGGCCGGCTGCAGCGGGCCGCGACCCGGGGAGACGGTGTCACCGGCGAGGACGTGACGCCGAACGTGAAAACCATCGCGGCCGTGCCGAGCAAGCTGTCCGGATCGGGCTGGCCCGGTGTCCTGGAGGTGCGCGGCGAGGTATTCCTGCCGGTCATGGCGTTCGAGGAGCTGAACAGGAAGCTGACCGAGGCGGGCAAGCCGCCGTTTGCCAACCCGCGCAACTCGGCCGCTGGCTCGCTGCGGCAGAAGGATCCGCGGATTACCGCGTCGCGCGCACTCAACATGATCCTGCACGGCATCGGCCGCGTGGAGGGGCTGGCGGACCCGCCGCAGGCCCTGTCCGGCTGGTACGAGCAGCTGCGCGAGTGGGGTCTGCCGGTCAGCGACCTGTACCAGGTGGTTCCCGATGTCGACGGGGTGCGGAAGTACATCGCGCACTATGCCGAGCACCGGCATGACCCGCCGTATGAGATCGACGGCGTCGTGGTCAAGATCGACGTGCTCGAGGTGCAGCAGCAGCTCGGCTCGACCAGCCGGGCGCCGCGCTGGGCGATCGCCTACAAATACCCGCCCGAGGAGGTGAACACCCGGCTGCTTGACATCCGGGTGAATGTGGGGCGCACCGGGCGGGTAACGCCGTTCGCCGTGATGGAGCCGGTGAAGGTCAGCGGATCCACGGTGGAGAACGCGACCTTGCATAATGCCGACGAGATCGCGCGCAAGGGTGTCCTGATCGGGGACATGGTGGTGCTCCGCAAGGCCGGCGACGTGATCCCGGAGGTCGTCGGGCCAGTGGCCGATCTGCGGACCGGGGCCGAGCGTGCTTTTGAGTTCCCGACCCGGTGCCCCGCCTGCGACACGCCGCTGACCCGCGAGGACGGCGGCGTGGACTGGCGCTGCCCGAACTCGAGATCCTGCCCGGCGCAGCTGCGTGAGCGCCTGTTCCACCTGGCCGGACGGGGCGCTCTGGATATCGAGGTGCTGGGTTACGAGGCGGCCGTTGCGCTGCTGGACTCCGGGCTGGTG
>Ga0335073_10016735_pt1 | contig 10248 bp, 10 predicted proteins | sample Lox_Sample_22_FD_207093 | JGI IMG/M metagenome (GOLD analysis project Ga0335073, IMG submission 207093) | Soil microbial communities from Loxahatchee National Wildlife Refuge, Florida, United States - Lox_Sample_2.2 | ecosystem: Environmental > Terrestrial > Soil > Wetlands | place: USA... | reverse complement strand
CGACCAGGCCAGCTCCGTGGATCGTCGCCCGCATCTCTACGGAGTTTGGCCGGCGTCATGTCAAGGGCGTCGCGATCATACGTTCTCTCGTTGCCATCTGGCTGGTGACCCTGGGGTCCATCTTCTGCGCTTCCGGGCACTGGTGGGGAGCACTCCTGTTCGTGGCGGCCGCACTGGTCGGTTCGCTCGCGTACCTGATGCCGCGGTGGAAGGTGGCTCTCGATACTGAGAACGCCCAGCCCTCCAGGTAGGTGTACGAGTAAAAGCTGACTCGTCCGGCATGGCTAGAGAGTAGGCGGGAAGCCAGCTCCCCTAACGAAGTCCCGCATCACCATCGAGCTGGCGTATATCAGCCCGTCCACCGCGAGCGGGATCATGTGAGCCGTCCGCCCTGACTAACCGTGAGCTTGCACGTAGGCATGCTCATAGGAAGCCACCGCGGCCACCGCCGCGACCCCGAGCACGGCAAGCGCCGTCGGCCACCCGATGACCCGATCCGCGCCGTTCATCGCGCACCGCCAGTAGCCAGCGAAAACTCTGCGGTCAGGGCGATGTCGATCATGTACGTAAGGTGCGTGTCGGTGTCGGACACGTTGGCCCATGCTGATGTCAGCGGGGTCGGCGAGCTGCAGGTCGGCGCGCTGCCGGTCCCGGACCTGGCGGCCGGTGTAGCGCGGGTTGGACAGGATCGACGCGACCGTCGGTACTGTTCATGCCGTGCCGGCGCGGTGCGGGTTGCGCCCGGGGTCGGCCGCCGACGGGCAGGGGACGCCCGCGTCGTTCAGCGCCCGCGCGATCCAGGCCATGCTGTGCCCGGCCAGGCGCTGGGTGAACATCCACGCACAACCTGTTCGGTCTCCGGGTCGGGCTCGAGCCGACGCGCGCGGCGGCCCCAGGCGGCGTGGACCTTGTTCGGGTGCGGCCCGGCATCCGCGAGCTGGTACCCGTACGGCGGCCGGCCGCCGAGGCACCGGCCCTGATTCCGCGTCTGGACCGCCATTGCGGTCCGCACCCGGATGCTGGTACGAACGATCTCCCGCTTGGACGATAGCCCGAGCACCGTCATGGTTCGCTCGTCCTGCTCGGAGCTGTAGTCGACCCGCCCGCCTGCCTCCGGCGGCCACAGCTGGACCTCGTAGTGCTCGAACAACGGGACCATCAGCGCGTACTGACCGCCGTAGAACGCCCGCTCGTACTCCCTGATCACGATGGCCTTCCAGCCCCGGGCCGGGATCGGCCAGCTGGGCGACCAGGACAGCGGCCTGCGGCCGCCGAGCCCAGGCCACGCTCCGGCTCTGCCCAACGTCGAAGAACTCCGCCACGATCGATCCGTGCCCGCGCACCAGCGCCCCAGCCTGCTCCCGCTGCCGGACCAGGGACGAGGCGAGATCCTGCCAGTCCTCGGTCGACACCCTCCCGTAGAACGCAAACCGCAGGTACCCGCGCGACCAACTGCCAGGACGGCGGCGGCCGGAACCCGCGGCCCACTCCTCAAGGCCGCCGCCTGCACCCATTCCGCTGGCCTCCTCTCCGTCTGACCATCCCCGGTGAGGCTGCAGGAAGACTCCAGGTTCTAGGAAGGACGCCTCAGCGACAGCCAAGCCAGGGCTGGCCCGCGAAGGAAGCGAACCAAACACGCTCGCTACCGCGTGCTGTCGGCCTCTGGCCGATAAGCTGAATAGCGCACGGCAGCCGATAGGAGGTGAGGCGTCGTAATGACCGTCCAGCGGCACGACCGCCCCCACCCGCGCATCGAGCGGACCTTCACCACCGTGCGAGCGGCGCTGCCCGCCGCCAACATCGCGGCATTCGACGCCGAGCTCCGGACGATCACGCAGGCCCCGGTCGTCGACCTAGGCGCCCTAGATGACTTCCTGTCCGGCTGGTGGCGCATCGCCACCCGGGCGGCCGCCGACCCGGCCGGCTGGCAGCGCATGCACGAAGAAGCCGACCAGATTCAGTCCGGCGCGCGCCCGGCAGGCCCGACCCTGGCTGAGGTGCTGAGCCGGCGCGGGACCCACTTGTAGGTGTACACCGTCCGCATGGGCAGCGACATCGCCGAGGCCCAGATCGACGACCTGTCCGATGCCGAGGTTGACGTCCTCCTGGAGATCTACGAGGTGTTGCGGCTCACGCCCGACAACGGCCGGATGCGCTCCGCCAGGCCGGGAACATGTATGTCTGGGACTACGACGGCATCTCGGTGACCTACGTCCTGCTCGACCCGCAGCGAGAGGTCGCGGTACTCCGGGTAGATCGTTTCCCCACCTGAAACACCCGCTGCAGCCCACGAACCCGGATCGCGTGACTGGGTGGCCGGGATGGATATTTGGATGACGCGTTACCTTCGGACCGCCCTGAGCTGCATTTCAGAGTGCAACTTGCGTATCAGTGCCTGCGCGTGCTCTCGATCCGTTTCGCCGGACCCTATCTCGCCTTCGGCAAGCATCCGCTCGATGACTCCGGAAAGCCAGCCTGGTGATTAGGGCCAAAGGTCCTGTCTGGCGCGGGTGCTAAGCCCCTGTCCAGACGGCAGCGGCTGCTTGAAGCTGCCTGAATGAGGATAAGGTTCCCGGGCCGCAGGGCTAACAGGCCCGAAGGTCCCTCGGGTCTGGCTGCCGGGACGCCCGCGGACGACCGGGCTGACCTGGCCGGGCGGCCATCTCTGGGTGACCGGGCCTGCTGCTGCTCAGCCCGGCCGGTGGTGCGGGTCCTCATCCCGCCCACCTGGGCTCGCCCGCATTCAGCTGATCTGCTGCTGTGCGGCCACCACTTCCGGACGTCCTGCGCCGCCCTAGCCGGCTCGGACGCGGTGATCATTGACGACCGGCGCAGTGGCGGAGCCATCGTCGCCGGGTACGAAACAAGCCATCTCACCCCGTCCGGTACCACGCTACGGCGATAAGCCGGCCGGCCTGCTGGCAGAATCATGCTTCCTGACGGCGGCACGGTGATGGCCGTTCTTCGTCGGCATGCTGTTCTCCGGGCTGGGCGCAGACCGGGATCGGGGCGTCAATCCCGGAGATACCGGCGATCCAGATACCCCGGCCGGACCGGGAAGCCCGGCCCAGGCCGGCGAGGGACGGAGCAAGGTCCCAGCACTGCTCACCGGCCCCGTATCGGGCTTCCCGGTTCCCCGGAGGACGGAGCCTGTCCCGGTCACGGCCGGGCCGGGCACCGCGGAGCTAGACGGCTTCGAGGTTTTCGCGGCTGCCGTAAGCGCACAGCCCCCACAGCGCGACCAGGTCTGCGGCGATGATGACCAGCGCCCAGAACGGGTAGGCCGGGATGAAGAACATCATGTCGATGGCGTTGAGGCCGACGACGGCCACCGCGAACCAGCGGGCCAGCTGGTTGCCCAGCAAGATGCCGCCCGCCGCGAGCAGCTGCAGGAAGGACAGGATCAGGGTGACCCAGCCCCAGGCGCGCAGGTCGCCGACCACGTAGTGCGCGTTGGCGACGAACACGTGCGAGTTGGCGATCGCGGCGATGCCGTAGAGCATGTTGAAGAACCCGATCACCGCCAGCAGGACGGACGCGAAGATGACCATCCCGTAGCCGCGGCCTTCCGCATGGCGCCCGCCCGCCCCGCTCTGCGGCCTTGTTGTCATCGAAGTCATAGTGACCTCCCAGGTGAGAATCGCCGGGCCCGCTGCCGCCTGTGCCCTCTTTCCGCTCCGCCTGGGCGGGCAGGGTGTGAACACCGAACGTGGGCCCATGGCCTCACCTTCACCATCACCCGGCACGACGTGCCTACTCAGAGCAATAGGTCCCGGCGTTGCGGGCCGACCGGCAGTGCGCGCCAGCCCGCCGGAACCCGCAGATCACCTCGCGGGCAGCCTTCGGTCTTCACTCAGTAAGAGTGACCTAGCTGACGGTTGTCACAAGCGGTCGTCCGCCAAGCTGCCAGTCGAGCGACATCCTGAGCGTGAGACGGCCGCATGACACACGACCTGACCCGCGCTATGCGGCATTATGCGGACGTCACCGTGAAGCGGGCGGTGCATAAGCATACGGCGGGCCTGCTGTCTGGTCTTCTGCAGGCCCTCGGATCTGCCCGCGCAGGCGATGGGCGGCTCAGCCGGTGAGCTGGGCTGCCAGGAGGCACACGTCGTCGGCGCGCGCGGCGGTGCCGAGGAGGGCAGTATGCGCGGTAGCGCATATCTGTGCGGCCGAAAGGGGCGCGGAGCGTCGTAGTGTGTCAGCCAGGCGGGTGAGGCTCTCGGTGATATCGCGGCGCCGGTCCTCGATGAGCCCGTCGGTGTAGAAAAGCAGCCCGGCGCCCGGGGGCAGCCGTCGGCGGCCGGCGGTAAATGTGGTGCTGGTGCAGGCGCCCAGCATGATGCCGGTCGTGTCGTCGAGGTATTCGGCCTGGCCGGTTCCGGTGGTGACGATCGGGGGTGGGTGCCCGGCGTTGGCGTAGGTGAGGTCGCCGGTGGCCGGGTCTAGAACGGCGTAGACGACACTGGCGATTGTGTCGGGCAGCAGCCTGGCCAGCGCGGTGTTTGTCCGCCGCAGCACGCGGCCTGGCTGGGGGTGGTCGATCGCGTATGCGCGCAGCATGCTCCGGACCTGGCCCATGATCGACGCTGAGCCGATGCTGTGGCCTGCCACGTCGCCGGTCACCAGCGCGATCCGGCCGCCCTGAACGGGGAACGCGTCGTACCAGTCGCCGCCGACGTTGGCCCCTTCGGTGGCGGGCAGGTAGCGCACTGCCAGATCCAGTCCCGGGATCTGGGGCAAGGTGTCGGGCAAGATGGAGCGCTGTAGCGTTTCGGCGATGACGTGCTCGCGGGCGAAGGTATCGGCATTGGCCAAGCCGGTGGCCAGGCGGCGGGCGATTTCCTCCATCACCTCGGCGTCCGCGCTGGCGAAGCGCGGCCGGCCGCGGCCGCGGCCCATGACCATGACGCCCAGGCACCGCTGGCCGGCCAGCAACGGTGTCGCCAGCGCGCTGCGCGGGTGCACGCTGGCCACGATCTCGGTCATGCCCGGGTCCACGATGGCCCAGGAGGGCAGCTCGGCGGCCACGTCGCGGACGAGCTGGGTGGTGCCTGTGGTGTAGGCGGTCTGCGACATCAGGGGGCCGTCTGTGGGCACCGGATGGTCCCGCAGCGCCGCGAGCTTCCTGGCCTGGGCGGCGTCGGCGTGGCTGAGCGCGCTAGCACACAGCTTTCCGTCCGCCGAAGGCAAGAACACCACGCAGTAGTCGGCCAGGCTGGGCACCACCAGCTGGGTCACCTGATCGAGCAGTTCGTCCCGGTCATGGGTGGCCGCGACCAGAGCTCCGGCGCGCATCAAGAACGTCAGGCGCTCCCCGGCGCTGCGGGCCTCGGCCAGCGCGGCACGCTCGCGGGCCAGCAGTTCCGCGCGTTCCTGCTCGGCGCGCTGCCGGATGGTCAGGTCGACGGCGAAGGTCACCCAGCGCAGCGGATTCCAGCCGATCACCGCACCGCCGACCAGGACCGGCACCCGGTGCCCGTCCTGGTGCACGTACTCCTTGTCATAGGGCTGGAAGGCGCCCGTGCTGCGCAGCTGCTCCAGCGCGCGGCGGTCGCGAGCGGCCCACTGCGGCGCGGTGATCGACTGGTAGGAGATGCGCCCGGCCGCGAGGTCATCGCGGCTGTAGCCGATCATGTTCAGGAACGCGTCGTTGGCCTCATGGGCGCCGCCCTGTTCGGTCGAGGTCACCACGCCGAGCACGTTCGCCTCCCGCAGCCGGCCCAGCAGGCTCGTGCTCTCCCGCAGCGCCGCCTCCCCCAGCCGCTGCTCAGTCAGGTCGGTGAACATCACATAGGCTCGCTGCGGCCGGCCCTGGTCGTCCCGCGCGTCGGGGACCGCAGTGGCCAGCAGCCAGCGAAGCTCGCCGGTCTGGCCGTGCCGCACCCCCATCATCACGTCGCGGACCATCTCACCGGTGCTCAGGGCCTGCCGTACCGGAAGCTCCTCCGGCCGGAACCGGGTCCCGTCCTCGTGCACCGCCCGCCGGACGGTTGCCAGGGGCCAGGTGGTCATCTCGGCCTCCGACAGGCCGAGGATCCGCCTCGCCGCCGGGTTCGCGCTCAGCACGGACCCGTCAGCAGCGTAATAGACGACACCCGCCGGCATGGTCTCGAACAGCGCCCGGCTCCGCTCCTCTGCCGCAGCCAGCTGTCCGGCCATCTCCGTCAGCTCGCGCTGGTCGCGGATGTGGGCGCTGACATCGGCGGCAAACAGCAAGATCCCCGTGACGCCGCCTCCGGCGTCACGAACCGGCTGATAGATGCAATCGACGAACCGCTGTTCGGCCTGCCCGCGGCGGTGGATCCACACCTCCGTCTTGCCGCCGCGAACCAGTTCCCCGGTTTCCATGCTCCGGGCCAGTCTCTCCACCTGGCCCTGCGCGGCCAGTTCCGGCAGGGCCTCGCTCAGTGGCCTGCCTGCCAGATCCCGGCTGCCGACCAGCCGGAGGCAGGCGTCGTTGGCGAAATCGATAACCAGGTCCGGCACGGACAGGTAGGCCACGGCCGCTGGCAGGCTCCCGATAAGTTGCCGCATACCGGCAAGCCCGGACGGTGGAGCGCCCCGGCCCCGGACCGGAACCTCTGCACCCCCGGCGGCGCTATCCATGTACCCCCCGTAACCCCTTCACTCTGCGAAATGGCCGGCGCGCAGGCTCGGCAATTCGGTCGATCTCCTGCCAGCCTGGCCCGGGCGCATCCTCGCAGCATGCCGCAGGGCCTCCGGAAAGGTTGCCATCGCGCCCCCCACAGCCTCTCCCCTGCCACCGTACGATACGGGATCGTATCAGCATCAAGGCTGGTTAAGCTGCTGGCATGACGACCTCCGCCCACGCCGACCGCGAGCACCCCAGCACCGGGCGGAGCCTGCTGGGCCCCTCGCTCACCCCGCGGGAGGCCGAACTGCTGACAGTCACTCTTCAGGTGCTGCGCGAGACCGGGTACGACAAGCTCACCGTCGATCAGGTCGTCGCGCAGGCGCACGCCAGCAAGACCACGGTGTACCGGCGCTGGCCCTCCAAGGCCGAACTGGTCTGCGCCGCGTTCGCTCACCGCATCGGGGGCGAGCACGGCCTGCCCCGCGACACCGGCACCCTGCGCGGGGACCTGCTCGCCCTGGCCGAGATGATCACCCGCGACGCCGAGGAGTACGGCCGGACCGTGGCCGGGATCCTGGCCGCGGGCGAGCGCAGCCCCCGGCTGCGGGAGGTACTCGTCAACGACCTGCACCGGGACCGGAAGAAGCAGGTCCACGGCGTGCTGCGCCGCGCCGTGACCCGGGGGGAAATCCTCGAAGAGGTCATCAGCGACGACATCTGGGACGTGCTCCCCGCCTACATCATGTTCCGCGCCCTGCAGCACAAACGGCCAGTGCCCGCCGAGACACTGCGCGCGCTCATCGACGAGGTCCTGCTGCCCAGCCTGACCCGCCAGCCCCCGCCCTAGCCGTGAACCGCGAACCGCGCAGGGCAGCCGCTCAGCCCCCGCGGCGGTGCGTGATGGCGTGCGCTGGCGCCCTGGATGGCCAGGACGGCGCTAAGCACGGCGAGCACCACTGCCGGAAAGAGACAGCGCGTATTCGGCAGGCACCCACGCGGTCATCGCGGCAAGGCTGAACTGAAGACCGGCACAGTCGCTGACAATATTCAAGCCGGCGCATAAGTATGCGAGTACGCGCGCCCTCTATTCGGCTAGATCCGCGCGTTGCCGGCCGTCGAGTCATACGCGCAGCCGGACATCACCGGGTTCGGCGTGACGGCAGGCAGCGATCCTCGCGATCTGGTTGCCGTGCATATCGGCAGGGAGGACCTGGCGCGTGTCCGCTCAGGTGACGCCACGGAGAGTGAGCCCGGCGTGTTGCCGTGAGCACCGCGCCGGCGCCCAGATAATCCCGCCGCGGCGCGTCCGCCAAGCATACGTTGGGTCACATGAACTCCCCGATCCGGGGACGCGCCTCGTGCCCCGATTTCCGGGGAGGCGGCTACGGCCAGTCCAGAGGAGCTATCGCGACGGCCACGACCGAAACGGTCTCGCTGTCAGGGAACGGCAGCGTGGTCTCGCACCGCTCCGCAGCGGAACTGCACGGGCTGGGGCACCTCACAGCTGATCAGCACGAGTTCACTGTCCCGTCGCGGCGCCAGACACGCCGCCCGGGGACGTGCGGATCCACGTGCGTCCCCTGCACGGCGATGAATGGGGCAGCCAGGGCGGCCTCCTGCTGACCGGGCCCAGCGGATCGCGGCCGATCTGCTCCGCTCCCGGGAAGGCCCCGGGGCCGTGGCACGGGTCGCGGCGGACGCGCTGCGCGTGGCTACGCCTCTCCGGGCGAACTTGCTGCCGCCCTGGCGCCCGGTGCGGCGGCCCACGGCTTCCGCCGTGGCGATGGCGCCGGTCTCCTGGAGTGGCTTCTCGACCTGACCGGAGACCCGGACACCAGCACCTGGACCGGCCGGGCCTCGCTGTCTATGGTGCCTCGGGCCCGCGCGAGCGTCACGGACGGCGACTCGCCGAACTGCTCGGTGTAGTAGCCGGCAAAGCGTCCCGCGTGCGGCATCCCCCAGCGCGCCGCTACCTCCGCAACCTGTGCCTGGCCGTCGCACTGTTGCAGCTCGCGCCGCGCGTAGCACAGCCGGATCTCGCGCAGCAGTGCGGACGGGGTGCGCTGCCAGCGGGCGAGGACCCGCTTTTCCAGGGCACGCTCCCCGATCCCTGCGGCCTCGGCAAGCTCGGGAACCGTAACAGTCTCATGGGCGTGGGCGTGCATACCCGCGACCGCCCGCCGGGCGGCTGCCTCGCCACGGCCGGCGGTGGCTTCGGTAACCGCGTACGTGTAGTCATGGGGAGCCTCGCGGAGCAGGCTGCGGATCACGCCCTCGACGAGCATCGGCGTGATGAACGCATCGCTCCCGCCGCGGGTCCACCAGGCGAGGCGGCGGGTCAGGGCCAGCCACTCCTGTCCCCCGGTGGTAGTGACGTCGAGCACGCCGCCGAATCGAACGGGCCGGTCCACCGTCCGGCCGATGATCTGCGCCAGCTCGCGCTCGAGACCCATCCGGAAGATCTTCAATCCGATCAAGCGGGTCGGCACATGCCATCCGTCGATCGAGTTCGGGGCGGACGGGCCGTGGATGACGGCCCGCTGGGGCGTGGCGAGCTGCTCGTCCCCGCCATAGCTCATCAGGACCTCACCGAAGACGGGCACGTTCACCTGATATGAATCGACGAACTCAGCACAATCGATCCGCACAGGGCCGCCGTACTGCAGGGTGCCGACGACGATCGGCCCGGCCGGGTGCGCCGTCAGGCGCATGCCGAACCGGCCCTCGCCTTGGTCCCTGAGCCTGTGCTGATGGTAGATGTAGCTGCCCAGGCCGACCGCTTGGTCGATCGTGCGTGCCGTCACGTCCATGGTGACTCCGTCGTCACGTCTGCGTTCTTCCTCGCCAGGGCGTCAGTGTCCCTCCTCCCGGCACTGCTGACAAGGCAACTATCCATATTCCGAACCGGCGCTTGTCACGGCCGTAACCGCGAACTCACCATCGGGTCAATTGAGGTCTGCGACCTCCCGGGAAGGAGACAGACGGTGACGTCAACTGAACAGCACACAGCGCGGGTCTTGCCGCCCGATGTCAGCGCCGCCGACTTCGACGCGGCCCTGGCGGAGTTCCGCCGCATTGCCGGGGACGAATGGGTCGCCGACACGCCTGACACGATCATCCCGTATGAGGACTCCTTCCCGGTGACCGATGACGATCAGTTCACTCCGGGCGCCGTGGTCTTTCCCGACACGACGGAGCAAGTACGCGAGATCGTCAAGGTCGCCAACCGCTACCTCATCCCGTTGCACGCGGTCTCCACTGGCAAGAACCTCGGCTACGGCGGCAGCGCGCCACGCACCCGCGGCACCGTCGTGCTGCACCTGGGGACGCGGATGAACCGCATCCTCGAGGTGAACGACCATTACGGCTACGCGCTGGTCGAGCCGGGAGTGACATACTTCGCGCTCTACGAGCACATCAAGGAGCACGGCTACAACCTGATGATCGACGCCCCCGACCTTGCCTGGGGCAGCATCATCGGGAACACGATGGACCGCGGCGTCGGGTACACGCCGTACGGCAACCACTCCATGTGGAAGTGCGGGCTGGAGATCGTGCTGCCCGACGGTGACCTGATGCGCACCGGCCTAGGCGGCCTGCCGGGATCGAACACCTGGCAGCTGTTCGCCCCGAGCTTCGGCCCGTCTCCT
>Ga0335073_10016734_pt1 | contig 10248 bp, 4 predicted proteins | sample Lox_Sample_22_FD_207093 | JGI IMG/M metagenome (GOLD analysis project Ga0335073, IMG submission 207093) | Soil microbial communities from Loxahatchee National Wildlife Refuge, Florida, United States - Lox_Sample_2.2 | ecosystem: Environmental > Terrestrial > Soil > Wetlands | place: USA: Florida... | reverse complement strand
ACCGGCGTGGCCAACGCCGTCGCCGCCGCCGGGACGTCGCTGGGCGCGGTGCGCATCGACTCCGGCGAGCTGGGGGTGCTGGCCCGCCAGGCGCGCGCGCAGCTCGACCAGCTGGGCGCGACCAAGACCCGCATCGTGGTGTCCGGCGATTTGGACGAGTTCTCCATCGCCGCGTTGCGCTCCGAGCCGGTGGATAGTTACGGCGTGGGCACGTCGCTGGTCACCGGCTCGGGGGTGCCGACCGCGAGGATGGTCTACAAACTCGTCGAAGTGGACGGCCTGCCGGTGGAAAAGCGCAGCGCCCATAAGGAATCTCACGGCGGGCGCAAAGAGGCGCTGCGCACCTCACGCCCGACTGGCACCATCACCGAGGAGGTTGTGTATCCGGCGGGCCGCCCGCCCGTGGTTTCCGAACCGTCGCGGGTGTTGACCACCCCGCTGGTCCGCGACGGGAAGGTGGTCGCAGACATCAGTAACGGCGCTTTGGCGGTAGCGCGGAAGCTGGTGGCGTCCGGGCTGCACAGCCTGCCGTGGGAGGGACTGAAATTGGCGCACGGCGACCCGGCGATCCCGACGGTGCAGATCCGGGCCTGAGCTATACGGTCGACGTGCCACAAAATCCCGAGAACCGAGGGAGTGACGACGTCCGACGTGTCCGTGTCCGTGCCCGAGTTGCTGGGCATCGCCGTCGCCGCGCTCGGCGGCAGTGAACGCGGTGGCCAGCTGGAGATGGCCGCCGCGGTGGCGCGGGCCTTCGAAACCGGTGAGCACCTCGTCGTGCAGGCCGGTACCGGCACCGGCAAGTCGCTCGCCTACTTGATCCCCGCAATAGTCCGCGCCGTCAGCGACGACTCACCCGTCGTCGTGTCGACGGCGACCATCGCTCTGCAACGTCAGCTCGTGGACCGCGATCTGCCCCGGCTGGCCGATTCGCTCGCCGACGCGCTACCCCGCCGGCCGCAGTTCGCGCTGCTGAAAGGCCGACGGAACTACTTGTGCCTGAACAAAATCCACAACGGCAGCGCGGGTGATCCAGACGCCGAGGATGAGCGGCCCCAGGAAGAACTGTTCAACCCGACGGCCGTGACGGCGTTGGGCCGCGACGTGCAGCGCCTCACCGCCTGGGCGTCGACGACCGACTCCGGCGACCGCGACGACCTCAAGCCCGGTGTGGCCGACCGGTCCTGGTCCCAGGTCAGCGTGTCCGCGCGGGAATGCCTCGGCGTGGCCCGCTGCCCGTTTGGCTCCGGGTGCTTTTCCGAACGGGCGCGCAGCGCCGCCGGCCGCGCCGACATCGTCGTCACCAATCACGCGCTGCTGGCCATCGATGCCGTGTCCGAATCGGCGGTGCTGCCCGAGCACGCGCTGCTGGTGGTCGACGAGGCCCACGAGCTGGTTGACCGGGTGACGTCGGTGGCCACCGCGGAGCTGACCTCGGCCACCCTCGGTGTCGCCGCGCGGCGCATCACCCGGTTGGTGGACCCCGAACTGACCCAGCGGTTGGAGGCGGCGACGGCCAACTTCGCCGCGGCAATCCATGACGCCAGGCCGGGTCGCATCGATCGCCTCGACGACGAGATGGCGACATACCTGACCGCGCTGCGCGACGCGGCCACCGCGGCGCGGTCGGCGATCGACACCACCAGCGACGCGAAGGCGGCCTCGGCGCGCGCCGAGGCGGTCGCGGGACTCAGCGAGATCGCCGATACCGCGTCGCGGATCCTGTCGTCGTTCACGCCGGACATCCCCGATCGCACCGACGTGGTGTGGCTGGATCATGAGGACAACCGGGGCTCGCCGCGCTCCGTGCTGCGGGTCGCGCCGCTGACGGTGGCCGGCTTGCTGCACAACCACGTCTTCGCGCGTTCGACCACCGTGTTGACTTCGGCGACGCTGACGGTCGGCGGTTCCTTCGACGCGATGGCCACGGCATGGGGTCTGACCGGTGACGATTCGGGGGACGCCGGCTCCGTACCCTGGCGGGGGCTCGACGTCGGATCGCCGTTTCAGCACGCCAAGGCGGGAATCCTTTACGTCGCCGCACATCTGCCGCCGCCGGGCCGGGACGGCATCGGCTCGGCCGAGCAGCTGACCGAAATCGCGGAGCTCATCACCGCGGCCGGGGGCCGCACGCTGGGCTTGTTCTCGTCGATGCGGGCCGCCAAGGCCGCCGCCGAGGCCATGCGCGAACGGCTGTCGACGCCGGTGCTGTGCCAGGGCGACGACGGCACCTCGGCGCTGGTCGAGCGGTTCAGCGCCGAGGTGGAGACGTCGCTGTTCGGCACCCTGTCGCTGTGGCAGGGCGTCGATGTGCCGGGCCCGTCACTGTCGCTGGTGCTGATCGATCGGATCCCGTTCCCCCGGCCGGACGACCCACTGCTGGGCGCGCGGCAGCGCGCCGTGGCGGCACGCGGCGGCAATGGGTTCATGGCCGTAGCCGCCAGCCATGCCGCGCTGCTATTGGCCCAGGGGTCGGGTCGGCTGTTGCGCCGCGTCACGGACCGCGGCGTGGTCGCGGTGCTCGACTCCCGGATGGCCACCGCCGGCTACGGCGGCTACTTGCGGGCCTCCCTGCCGCCGTTCTGGCAGACGACCAATGCCGCAGCGGTGCGCGGGGCGCTGGAGCGGCTGCGCACCGCGCCGGACGGCCTGTCAGCCTGACGCGGCACGGCCGGCCCGGCTATCCGGCGAGGGTGACCAGACCCAGCTCGTTGCTCGCGGCCAGCATCGGATGCTGGGGCAGCACGCGCACCGTGTATCCGACCGCGCCCGCCACCGGCAGCGGCGTGGTGGTCGAGAAGACCTGATTGCCCGCTTCGGCGGTGCCGGTGTACGACATTTCGACGGTGACCGGATCCAGCAACACATCGGAGGCGTCGACGCGCCCCACCACCGCCTGCACGGTGACCTCGTCGGGCGCCAGCCCGGCCAGCCGCACGGTCGCGGTCAGGGTCAGCTTCGACCCGAGCAGCGGGGTATCCGGCAGGCCGGTGCTGTCGACGTCGGTGATGTTGATTTTCGGCCAGGCCTCTTCGACGCGCCGACGGTAGGCGGACAGCTCCCGGGCAGCGTCGAACTCGACGCCTTCGCCGCCCTCGGCGGGCGCGATGGTCTTGCGCAGCGACTGCGCGGCCGGCATGTAGTACTGCTCGACGTAGTCCCGCACCATCCGGGAAGCCAGCACTTTCGGCCCGAGCGTCTGCAAGGTGTGACGCACCATTTCGATCCAGCGGGGCGGCACCCCATGCTCATCACGCTCGTAAAACTTTGGCGCCACCGCTTGCTCCAGCAGGCTGTACAGCGCGCTGGACTCCAGGTCGTCACGTCGGGCCTCGTCGGTCAATCCGTCGGCGGACGGTATCTCCCAACCATTTTCGCCGTCGTACCATTCGTCCCACCACCCGTCGCGGATGGACAGGTTCAACCCGCCGTTCAGCGCGCTTTTCATGCCCGAGGTGCCGCACGCCTCCAACGGCCGCAGCGGGTTGTTCAGCCAGACGTCGCACCCCCAATACAGCAACCGGGCCATCGACATGTCGTAGTCGGGCAGGAACGCGATGCGGTGGCGCACCTGCGGCCGGTCGGCGAAGCGCACCACCTGCTGGATCAGCGCCTTGCCCCCGTCGTCGGCGGGGTGCGACTTACCGGCGACGATCAGCTGGATCGGTCTTTCCTCGTTGAGCAGCAGCCGTTCCAGCCGATCCGGATCGCGCAGCATCAGGGTCAGCCGCTTGTACGTCGGCACCCGCCGGGCGAACCCGACCGTCAGCACGTCGGGATCGAATGCCTTTGCGATCCAGCCGAGTTCGGCGTCGGACGCGCCACGCTCGAGCCACGATCGGCGCAACCGCTCCCGGACATCCTCGACCAGCAGCGATCGCAATTGCGAGCGGATCCACCACAGATGACCGGGATCGACCTCCTGCAAACGTTGCCAAACCGCGGGTTCGCTGAACGAATCCGAGCCGGCGAGTTCGCGACCCAGCTGCAGCCACTGCGGCGCGGCCCAGGTGGGGGCGTGCACCCCGTTGGTGATCGAGCCGATCGGTACCTCGCTGGGGTCGAACCCCGGCCACAGCTCATTGAACATGGCCCGGCTCACCCGGCCGTGCAGCAACGAGACGCCGTTGGCGCGTTGCGCCAGCCGCAAACCCATGTGGGCCATGTTGAACTTGGTCGGATCGTCCTCGGCGCCGAGCGCGATGATCCGGGCCGTCGGCAGGCCCGGCAGCAAGGTGGGCTCGTCGTTGCGCCCGGGATTCTCATCCATCGGTGTCGTCGTCTCGGGGTCGTCGTCGAGATGGTCGTCGAAGTAGTGCTGCATCATCTCGATCGGAAACCGGTCGATGCCGGCGGCCACCGGCGTGTGGGTGGTGAACACGGTGCTGGACCGGACGACCGTCAACGCCGTGTCGAAGTCCAATCCCGACTCGGTAACCAGCTCACGGATGCGCTCCGCGCCGAGGAACCCCGCGTGGCCCTCGTTCATGTGGAATACCTCCGGCGCGGGCAGCCCGCTGATGGCGGTGAACGCGCGGATCGCCCGCACCCCGCCGATGCCGGCCAGGATCTCCTGCTTGATGCGATGTTCCTGATCGCCGCCGTACAGGCGGTCGGTGACACTGCGCAGGTCGTGTTCGTTTTCGGGGACGTCGGAATCCAGCAGGAGCAGCGGAACACGACCCACCTGCGCGACCCAGACCCGGGCCCGCAGCTGCGCCGAATCGGGCAGGCAGAGCTCGACCAGCACGGGATGGCCGGTGCCGTTATCGGTGAGCAGCCGCAACGGCAGCCCTTGCGGATCCAGCGACGGGTAGGTCTCGTTTTGCCAGCCATCCGCGGTCAGCGACTGCCGGAAATACCCGGAGCGGTAGTAGAGGCCCACCGCGACGAGCGGGACTCCCAGATCGGACGCGGACTTCAGGTGATCACCGGCGAGGATGCCCAGGCCGCCGGAGTAATTGGGCAGCACCTCGGCGACGCCGAATTCCATCGAGAAGTACGCGATGCCGGTCGGCATCGCTACGCCGGCGTCGCGCTGCTGCTGATACCACAGCGGACGGCTCAAGTAGTCGTTCAAGTCGGCGCTCAGCTCGTCGAGCCGGCGCAGGAATCCCTCGTCGAGCGCCAACTCGTCGAGCCGTACCGGGTTCACCGCACCCAGAAGCGCAACCGGATCCCGGCCGCATTGCTCCCACAGCGTCGGGTCGATGGTGGCGAACAGGTCCTGTGTCGGCTTGTCCCACGACCACCGCAAGTTCGTGGACAGCTGTTCCAGCGCGGCGAGGCGCTCGGGGAGATGTGCACGGACGGTAAAGCGGCGGAGGGCTTTCACGTGTCACTAGCTTACTGAGGATTCCAGCGAGCGCAGCTCAGCTAACCGACCGTTTACGTCCGGGGGTGTGATCGGACACTAGGGTGGGTATCGGGTAGCTATTGGGGCTGCAAAGACGCGTCCCCGCAGGGGGAGGTTCCCCACGAGAACGAGTTTCGGAGACGAGGGGCATTCCGCGACCTGGCAGCCGCGGTGTGGCCACACAATCGGAACGGAGCCGTGGTGCCCGGTCGTGTCGAGATCGATGACGTCCAGCCCGTCGTTTCGTGCGGCGCATACCCCGCCAAGGCCGTCGTCGGTGAGGTCGTCCCGGTCAGCGCCGCGGTGTGGCGCGAAGGCCACGACGCCGTCGCCGCGACCCTGGTCGTGCGCTACCTCGGCCTGCGCTACCCGCAGGTCACGGAGGTACGCGCGGCCAAGGCGGTCGAGGCCCCGGAACGGCTATCCGCTCGTGACACCGGCGCCGCCGAGCAGCAACGCGTCAAGCCGCTGCAACATCCCATGACGGTGGGCGAGGAACCCTACGTATTCCACGGCCACTTCATCCCCGACCGGGTCGGGCTATGGATGTTTCGGGTCGACGGGTGGGGCGACCCCATCCACACCTGGCGGCATGGCCTGGTCGCCAAGCTGGACGCCGGCCAGGGCGAAACGGAGCTGTCGAACGATCTCCTGGTCGGCGCCGCGCTGTTCGAGCGCGCCGCGACCGGTGTGCCGCGCGCGCGGCGCGACCCGCTGCTGGCGGCGGCCTCGGCCTTGCGGACCCCAGGGGATCCGGTGACCCGCACCGCGCTGGCGCTGGCGCCCGACATCGAAGAACTGCTGGCGACCTATCCGCTGCGCGATCTGCTGACCCGCGGCGACGCGTTCGGGGTCTGGGTTGATCGCCCGCTGGCCCGCTTCGGCTCCTGGTATGAGATGTTTCCGCGGTCCACCGGCGGGTGGGACGCCGACGGCAAGCCGGTGCACGGCACCTTCGCCACAGCGATCGCGCAGCTTCCGCGTATCGCGCAGATGGGATTCGACGTCGTGTACCTGCCACCGATTCATCCGATCGGCAAGGTCCACCGCAAGGGGCGCAACAACTCCCCCACCGCCACTCCCGGAGACGTCGGGTCCCCGTGGGCGATCGGCAGCAATGAGGGCGGCCACGACGCGATTCACCCGAGCCTCGGCACCATCGACGATTTCGACGACTTCGTCACCGCGACACACGATTTGGGCATGGAGGTGGCGCTGGACCTGGCGCTGCAATGCGCACCGGATCACCCGTGGGCCCGCGACCACCGGCAGTGGTTCACCGAATTGCCGGACGGAACCATCGCCTACGCGGAGAACCCCCCGAAGAAATACCAGGACATCTATCCGATCAACTTCGATAACGACCCCGCCGGCCTCTACGACGAGGTGCTGCGCGTGGTCCGGCACTGGATCGACCACGGCGTCAAGGTCTTTCGGGTCGACAATCCACACACCAAGCCGCCGAACTTCTGGGCCTGGCTGATCGGCCAGGTCAAGGACTTCGACCCCGACGTGCTCTTCCTCTCCGAGGCCTTCACGCCGCCGGCCCGCCAATACGGGCTGGCCAAGCTCGGATTTACGCAGTCCTACAGCTACTTCACCTGGCGGACGGCCAAGTGGGAACTCACCGAATTCGGCAACGACATCGCCAGGCTCGCCGACTACCGACGGCCCAACCTGTTCGTCAACACCCCCGACATCCTGCACGCCGTCCTGCAGCACAACGGCCCCGGCATGTTTGCCATCCGCGCGGTGCTGGCGTCGACCATGGGTCCCGCCTGGGGCGTGTACTCCGGGTACGAGCTGTTCGAGCACCGTCCGGTGCGGGAGGGCAGCGAGGAATACCTGGATTCGGAGAAGTACGAGCTGCGTCCCCGCGACTACGCGGGCGCACTCGCCGAGGGCAGATCACTCGAGCCGTTCATCGCAGCGCTCAACGCAATTCGCCGGCTGCATCCCGCGCTGCAGCAGTTGCGCACAATTCATTTCCACGGCGTGGACAACGACGCGCTGTTGGCCTACAGCAAGTTCGACCCGGTCACCGGCGACTGCGTGGTGGTGGTGGTGACGCTCAACGCGTTCGGGCCCGAGGAGGGAACGCTGTGGCTGGACATGGCGGCATTGGGCATGGAGCCCTACGAACGGTTCTGGGTGCGCGATGAGATAACCGGCCAGGAATTCCAATGGGGCCAGGCGAATTACGTTCGTCTCGACCCCGCACAGGCGGTTGCCCACATCATCAACATGCCACTCATACCGTACGAATCCCGAATCACGTTGTTGCGCAGGAGGTGACAGGGCCCGAAAGGGGGAAGAATATGAGCCGAGCCGAACAACTCGCCAGCACGCATCTGGCGCCCGAGCCTTCCGACTTGGCGCGCCTCGTCGCCGGTGCACACCACAACCCGCATGGCGTCCTGGGCGCCCACGAGTACGGCGACCACACCGTCATCCGAGCCTTTCGCCCGCACGCGGTCCAAGTCGTCGCGCTCGTCGGTGACGACCGATTCCCGATGCAACACCTCGAATCCGGCCTGTTCGCCGTGGCGCTGCCGTTCGTCAACCTGATCGACTACCGACTGCAGGTCAGCTACGAGGGTGCCGACCCGTACACCGTCGCCGACGCCTACCGCTTCCTACCCACGCTCGGCGAAGTCGACCTTCATCTATTCGGCGAAGGCCGCCACGAGCGACTGTGGAACGTCCTTGGCGCCCATCCCCGCTCGTTCACCACGGCCGACGGTGTCGTCAACGGGGTGTCGTTCGCCGTGTGGGCGCCCAACGCCAAAGGCGTCAGCTTGATCGGCGAGTTCAACGGCTGGACCGGCAACGACGCCCCCATGCGGGTGCTGGGCTCCTCGGGAGTATGGGAGTTGTTCTGGCCCGACTTTCCCGAGGACGGCCTGTACAAGTTCCGCGTGCACGGCGCAGACGGCGTCATGACCGAGCGGGCCGACCCGTTCGCCTTCGCCACCGAAGTACCGCCGCAGACCGCGTCGCGAGTAACGAGCAGCAAATACACCTGGAAGGACGAGGACTGGATCGCGCGGCGCGCCCAGCGCAACCCGGTGTTCGAGCCGATGAGCACATACGAGGTCCATCTCGGTTCGTGGCGCCCCGGACTCAACTACCGCCAACTCGCCCAGGAGTTGACGGATTACGTTGTGGAACATGGGTTTACCCACGTCGAGCTGCTACCGGTCGCCGAGCACCCGTTCGCCGGATCCTGGGGATACCAGGTCACGTCGTACTATGCGCCGACATCCCGATTCGGCACACCCGACGAATGTCGGGCGCTGATCGACGCCCTGCACCAGGCCGGTATCGGCGTCATCGTGGATTGGGTGCCGGCGCACTTCCCGAAGGACGCGTGGGCGCTGGGACGGTTCGACGGCACCGCTCTCTACGAGCATTCCGATCCCAAGCGCGGCGAGCAACTCGACTGGGGCACTTACGTATTCAACTTTGGCCGGGCAGAAGTGCGCAACTTCCTGGTGGCCAATGCGTTGTATTGGCTCGAAGAGTTCCACATTGACGGCCTACGCGTCGACGCGGTCGCGTCGATGCTGTACCTGGACTACTCGCGGCCGGCGGGCGGGTGGACGCCGAACATCTACGGCGGTCGGGAGAACCTGGAGGCCGTGCAGTTCCTGCAGGAGATGAACGCCACCGCGCACAAGGCCGCGCCGGGCATCGTCACCATCGCCGAGGAGTCGACGTCGTGGCCCGGGGTGACGCGGCCGACCAACATTGGCGGCCTTGGCTTTTCGATGAAGTGGAACATGGGCTGGATGCACGACACGCTCGACTACATCAGTCGCGATCCGATCTACCGGAGCTACCACCACCACGAGATGACGTTCTCCATGCTGTACGCGTTCAGCGAGAACTATGTGCTGCCGCTCAGTCACGACGAGGTGGTGCACGGCAAGGGCACGCTGTGGGGGCGGATGCCGGGCAATAACCACGTCAAGGCCGCCGGCTTGCGCAGCCTGCTCGCCTACCAGTGGGCGCACCCGGGCAAGCAACTATTGTTCATGGGGCAGGAATTCGCCCAGCGCGCCGAGTGGTCCGAGCAGCACGGGTTGGACTGGTGGCAGCTCGACGAGCAAGGGTTCTCCAACGGCGTCTTGCGTCTCGTGCGCGACATCAACGGCATTTACCGCGGCCACCCGGCGCTGTGGAGTCAAGACACCGTTCCCGAGGGCTACTCCTGGATCGACGCGAACGATTCGGCCAACAACGTCTTGAGCTTTCTGCGTTACGGCAGCGACGGCTCGGTGATGGCCTGCGTGTTCAACTTCGCCGGTTCGGAACACGGCGGCTACCGGCTGGGCCTGCCGTCGGCCGGACGCTGGCGCGAAGTGCTCAACACCGATGCCACGGTCTACAACGGCTCCGGAATCGGCAACTTCGGCGGGGTCGACGCCACCGAGGACCCGTGGCACGGCCGGCCCGCTTCGGCGGTGCTGGTGCTGCCGCCCACGTCGGCGATCTGGCTGGAGCCGTCCTAGCCGGCGCTCCGCCGCGTTCAGTACAGCGCGTTGGCGAGATTGCGCCGGCCCACGACGACGTCGGGATCGGCGGGATCGAAGAGTTCGAACAGCTCGAGCAGCCGGGTGCGCACCGCGGTGCGCTCATCCCCAGATGTGCTGCGCACCAACGCGATCAGGCGGTCGAATGCGGCGCTGACATCCTGGTTGAGGATCTGCAGGTCGGCGGCCGCGAACGCGGCCTCGATGTCGCCCGGCGCGGCGTCGGCGACCGCGACGGCGTCGGGGCGTTGTGTGGTTGCGCGCGTGAGGAAGTCGATCTGCCGAATGGCGCCCTTGGCTTCGACGCTCCCGGGGTCGGCATCCAGGATCGCCTGATACGAACCTCTGGCGGCCTCG
>Ga0335073_10016733_pt1 | contig 10248 bp, 9 predicted proteins | sample Lox_Sample_22_FD_207093 | JGI IMG/M metagenome (GOLD analysis project Ga0335073, IMG submission 207093) | Soil microbial communities from Loxahatchee National Wildlife Refuge, Florida, United States - Lox_Sample_2.2 | ecosystem: Environmental > Terrestrial > Soil > Wetlands | place: USA: Florida... | reverse complement strand
AACCGGGCAATCCCCGGTACTCGTCCGAGGAACTGCACACGCAGATGAAGGATCGCCTGGAAGGCTTCGGGGGTCTCATGGGGCGACTGCGTGAACAGATCACGGACCCGGCCTCAGTGATCTACCGCCCCATCGAGGCACTGCTGCTGCAACCAACCTGGCACCGCGGGCGTGTCGTGCTGATCGGCGATGCGGCTCACACCAGTTCGCCGCAACTCGCCTCCGGAGCCTCGATGGCGATCGAGGACGCCGTCGTGCTGGCCGACATGCTGGACACGGCGCGGACGGTCGATCTCGAGTCGACACTCCGCGCGTTCGAAGCTCGTCGCTTGCCGCGCGCGCGCCTAGTCTACGAGACCGGGGTGACCTTGTGCCGATGGGAAGTCGACGGGCTGTCCGGCAAGCCACATCCTGAGGCGGAGCACGCTGCGCTCATGTCGCGGGCCTGGGAAATCCTGATGCAGGCGGCCTGACGCACGCATCGTCCCTAATCGACCACTGGGGCTTTCAAGGTCGTACTGACCCAAAGACGGAGAGACAGCGATCATGAATACACCCACCGAACTGCCGAGAAGCTCAACAGACTTGTTCTCCGACGAAGCGCTGCGCGATCCATTGCCCCTGTTTCGTGAGATCCAGTCCCTAGGCTCGTTTGTCTGGCTGGAGATGCAACAGGTCCTCGCCACCGCGCGATATGCCGAGTGCCGCCAGATTCTACGCAGCCCGGATCTGTTCGTCTCGGGCCAGGGCGTGGGACTCAACGATGCCTCGAACAGCTTGACCATCGGCAGCGTGCTGGCAAGTGATGGTGCGCTTCATAGTCATCTCAAGAACATTCTGTCGAAGCGCTTCTCGCACGCTGCTATGAGGGACCTGAAACCTGCTGTCCAGCGGCGGGCGGACGACCTGGTCGAGAGCCTCGTTGAGCGCGGGCCATTCGATGCTGTGCGTGATCTGACGCAGGCCTTTCCTCTGTCGGTGGTATGCGACTTCATAGGGTTTCCACACGAGGACCGCCATAAGCTGTTGCCATGGGCCACCGCGGTGTTCGACTTCTTCGGTCCACCCAATGGACGCTGCCTGATGGCTGAGGGACCTACGCGCGAGGCCTTCGCCTACGCATTCGATCCGAGCCTCCCCGCAAGAGTCCTCCCGGACAGCGCCGGAGCGGACATTTTCGCGGCCGTTGCGCGCGGCGAGCTTACTCCCCCGCAGGGGTGCATCTTGATGATGGCTTACGTGAGCGCGGCGCTAGACACCACGATCGCCTCGCTTCAGCACCTGCTGTATTTGTTTGCAACCAACCCGCAGCAGTGGGCGAGGTTGCGCGTCTCACAGGATCTCATTCCATCGGCTTATAACGAGATCCTGAGGCTTGGCGCACCCATCCGAGGTTTCGCCCGGGTGACGGCACAGGATTGCGAGGTCAGTGGCGTACCTCTCGAGAAGGGAACACGTATCCTGCTGGTCTACGCCGCTGCAAATCGTGATCCGAGGGCATGGCAGGAACCGGACCGCTTTGACATTGCGCGCGATGCCTCCATGCACCTGTCTTTCGGCCATGGCGTACACCTGTGCGCCGGCGCGCCCTTGGCCCGGCTCGAGGCCCATTGCATGCTCGAGGCGCTAAGCCGCAGGGTGGAACGCATCGAGGTGCATGAGGTCACACCGCTTGCCAACAATCTCGTTCAATCGCTGCGAGAGCTCCGTATCTCCCTCGTAGCATCGACCTCTCCATAGGTTGTCGCGATGACGTGCATAACTAGGAACGATTTGCTAGAGCACGGGCAACCGAGTGTGATGGCAGCCAACAGGAATCGCTTGGTGGTTGGCTGAACTGCCACGGAAGACTCGCACGACGCGGGCGACTGATTCGTCCACGCGTATACAAACGATGAGCTTCTACCGGTGGATCGTCAAGGTTAGGGGGATGGACATGCGATGCGTCTTGCCATGCAGCCTGCTGCTGCTCCTCGTCGGCTTTCAACCGTGCGGTGCGCAGACCGTTAAGCCGGCCGATGCCTCTGCGGGCGCATCGGTCACCCTCGCGGAAATCGTCGTCACCGCGCAAAAGCGCGGTGAGAATCTGCAGGACGTGCCGATCACCGTCATTGCGACATCGAACGCACAATTGGCCGCCGCGGGCGTCAATACGACGGAGTCGCTCGGCATGGTTATCCTAGGCCTTTCGCTGCAAGAGACCTCCGGTGCACTGCAGCCGCATATCCGAGGCGTAGGTACGAGCGCAAATGGAGCGGGCATTGAAAGTCCCGTCGCGACGTACGTAGATGGTGTGTACTACGCGAACGCCTCAAGCGCGATTCTGACGTTGACTGACATCGACCACCTCGAGGTTCTCAAAGGGCCGCAGGGAACTCTTTTCGGACGAAACACGACGGGAGGGCTCATTCAAATCTTCACGAAGGACCCGTCCCAAGTTTTTTCCGGCAAAACGCAGCTTACGTATGGAAACTACCAGGACTGGATCGGCGATCTCTACATAACGGGTGGCCTGACTGATACCCTTGCTGCGAGTATGTCGGTGCGCTACGAGCACCAGGGACAAGGATACGGGGTCAATATCCATGACGGCGATCCCATCGATCGGATGGATCACGATTATGTACTCCGCAACAAGTACCTTTTTGAGCCGGGCGATGCGACGCAGGTGCGGCTCAGCTTCGATTACGAGCAGCGCTTGTCCAGTCTTCTGGCTCAGCACCCCCTGAACGAAGGGATGTCGGGCGCGGCGAACCCGCTCATTTTCGATGTTCCGGCCTTCGGCGGCCCGTTTGCGGTCCCTCCGCCCCGGGACGAGAACGTGGGCTACACGGACTTTGGGCTCGTCAAAGTGGGCGGCAGCGCCTTGAACCTCAAGCACGATTTCGGTGCTGCCACGCTCACAAGCATCTCGGCGTACCGAGACTCCGCCTACTATTACGGTCTCGATATCGACTACACCGAGTTGGGTGCCACGGTGCTGCACTTGTCGCAGCGAGACGCGCAGGCGAGTCAGGAGTTCCAGTTGAGCTCAGAGCCGTCCAGTCCGCTGAAATGGGTTGCGGGGTTCTTCTATTTCTGGGCCAAGGATGCCTGGGACCCAGTCGGCATTGACCTTACCGGCCCATCCGCGGCACCGCTGCCCGCAATCGACGTCGATATTCGTGACGAGCAGCAGACCAATGCGTATGCAGCGTATGCGCAGGCCACGGACCAGATCTTCACGGACACGAACCTGACGCTCGGCGCGCGCTACAGCTATGAGTCCAAAACCTTTGGCGGTACGGAGACGACGGCGTTTCCCGGAGTTCCCATCCCGACGATGATCAGTTCCTTGGACACGCCGGCCTACCCGAACCATGTTTCCGCCGACAAACCGAGTTACCGCGTATCGCTGGACCACAGATTCAACTCTGATGTCATGGCCTACGCGTCGTGGACTACAGGCTTCAAGAGCGGCGGGTATAACCTCGCCGCGCCGAGCGAACAGCCGTATCTTCCGGAACTGGTTACCGCCGAGGAGGTTGGCCTCAAAACCGAATGGTTGAATCGAAGGCTCCGGGCCAATGCGGCCGCGTTTCACTACGACTACTCCAACATCCAGATCGGTTATTTCGTCGTTGGTTCCGAGGCCTTCCGCAATGGGGCGAAGGCAGAGATCTACGGACTCGATCTCGACCTTGAGGCCGCGCTGACGTCGCAATTGACCCTGACTGGCGGCGTCTCCTACCTGCATGATCGATTCCTGTCATTTCCAGACGCGCCATTTGCTACCCCGGGCGTTCTCTGTGCCAACACTTCGGATGCGCCTCTGTGCATCGGCGATGCATCTGGCAACCGCTTGCCATACTCACCGACGGCGACCTTCAACTTGGGAGCCAACTATTCCGCCAACGTCGGTTACGGAACGCTCGATCTCAATGCCAACTATCTGCATAACAGCGGCTGGTTTGCGTCGCCCGACAACACCCTTGAGCAGCCGAGCTATCAGCTGCTGAACGCATCCGTAACCTGGACCCACCCGGAAGGCCGCATACAAGTGAGGCTATGGGGCAGCAATCTGACGAACGAGCTGTATTCCCTCTCCATGCTCGAGGCGCCACAGGGCGATGCGCGTACGTTGGGTCCACCGCGGACTTACGGGATCACCTTCAGCTACGCCTTTGGGCGCCTCGAGAGAAAGTGACGGTATGCTCAATTCGGGGCTGGAGTACTTTTCATCTCAAGAGTGATGTCCTGTTTGGGGTCAGAGCTTCAACACGCGAACGTGCCCGGCATCCCCGTACTCTGCGATCGCCTCATCCCGCGTGGCGAGTACGAGCCCCCTCGTTCGCGCGGCTGCGATCAGGAATCGATCTGCCGGATCCCCGTGAGGTTCCCCGGGCAGCAGCGTGCTTTCCACGGCTGTGTCCCCGTCCAGGGGAAGTAGACTGATGCCCGCGGGGGCCAGCGCGCGTCGGACCCAATCCCTAAGGGGGGTCGAAAGCTGAATCCTGCCTTTGGCATGGTGGACTCCGATCTCCCACACTGAAATCGACGAGACCTGCAGTCCGTCCTTCTGACGAGCCTGCTCCAATTTCTTGACGCTTGATGGAGGAAGGCGTTCCGAATTGCCATCTGCGTACCAGAGCCAGATGTGCGTATCGAGGAGGAGAGCGGTCATTTTTTGCGGGCGCGCTTGCTTGATCTCTTCGCATAGAGGTCGTCCTCGTCTCCAGACAGGACGCTCCACTGCTCATCAACGCCCGCCATCACGTCCCCCTCGATCTTGATCGAGTCCTTCATGTAGCCGAATAACGATTCGGAATCCAAGGAAATCGGCGCTAGTTGCGCAACGGGGCGCCCATGTTTCGTGATGACGACCGGTACTCGGGTCTTTTGCACCAAATCCATCAGCTTGAGGCACTCCGCTTTGAACTGTGCAGCGGGTATGTCCATAATTTACGCCTATGTACATATAATATGGTCATAAGGGTAGCGGCTCTCGCGTCTTTCGTCAATCCCCGTGTCTCGCGCGGTGCGCACTCCCTCTCGCTACGATCCCGAGCTGATACCTACGGGCCCCAGAGAAGAGCCGCGATAACCAACGCGGCAGCGATACCTGCTGCTGCTAGAATCCATGCGGGAGAGTTGTAGAATTCATCGCTCATCGGGCTCTCTCCTTGACACCCATTTGTCACGCCAAGTAAGCCTCCAGGAAACACGCCATGCTCGCTTTCGAACTGATCGGCCGACATGAAGGGCTGAGGATCCTGTCGCATACCGACATCCTGCGAGAATTTCACGATATTTTGCACGATGTGAACGAGCGCAGCCCGTTGATTGCCGACAAGGAGGGCGTGTTTCTGGCGCTCGCCTACGATGTGCGCAAAGCCTACGAGGGCCAGCGAATCGTTCGAAAGTCCGCGAAGTCCGACCCTTACGGAGTCACCCGCGTCGGCGTCGATATCCTCTGGCCGACCATCCTGGTGCAATGTCGAATGCTTCGCAGCGCGCTGGGTTTCATCGACACGACCAAACGGCGTCAAGCCTTCGCCTATGCGCTCGAGGCCATCGTGGAGGAGGGCCTCCAGGGAGATTTCCCGAGTGACTTTCGACGCATCCATGAGCTCTACCAGGCACTGCCCCGGATCATCCCTCCCTCGAGGCCAACTGCTCTAGTCGCATTGAGTACTGGGCCCGCTGGTCGCCAGCGCAACGCAAAGCGGGTCTCGCCCCGCTCCTCGCAAGCTTAGATCCCATGTTCACCTTTGACTATGAAATGGCGGTGAAGCATGGCGAGAAGGTGTTCATGTCGCCGCGCGAGTGGGACGATATCGACAGTGCCCCCGCCGCCGACTCCCGCGCGTGAAGCCCGTATCCGCATAGGCCTACCATGACAGATCGACTCCTGCTCGTGGATCTCGAGAATATCCAGACGATAGACCTGCCGAAAGTTCCATCGGATGCGCGCGTGATGGTGTTTTACGGCACTACCCAGAAGCGCCTGCCTGAGGACTTGGTCGTTCAAGCGCAGCCACTGGGAACCAGATTGCAGTGGCTGAAAATCGCCGGCCAAGGCAAGAACGCCCTTGACTTCCACATCGCCTTTTATCTGGGGCAGGAGCTCGCCGCAAATCCTTCCCTGCTCTGCCTGGTTCTATCGGCAGACACCGGCTTCGATCCGTTGATACGCCACTTGCAATCGCGCGGACACTCATGTCGGCGCGTGAGTTCATTGAAAGGCGCCTGGGCCGCCGAGGCGCCCGACGACCAAGATGCCGAATTCGCCCGGCTGCTCTCACTGCTGCACAAGGAGAAAGCCCGTCCCGCCAGGCGAAAAGGGCTCGAGGGCAAGGTCAAATCCTGGTTCGCCACGCATTCCGAAGAGGCACGCCGGGCGCTCATCTCGCGCCTATTCGACGAATCCCGCGTGCGCGAATCCGCAGGCCGGCTTACCTACGAACTGTGAGCCCGTGCGGGTGAGCCAGACCCACCCCTCAAGGGGTGCCCACCAATTGCTGCAGGTCAGAACCCGCGTGCCCCAGAACCACTCGATACGGGCATCTCGCAAACGCCGTCAACAACCGGGCGCAATCTCGCCCGGCCTGCAGGACCTCAAGGTCGAGTTTTTGATCCGCTCGAGCTGCTCGTCCACGGCCTGCTGGTCGACATCGTACTCATCGTGGCAGCTCGCAGGCTGAGCCGCCGTGGCAGTCCGGCAAACCTGCCGAGATCGGGTGGGCGGGTTCAAGAAGAGGAGCATGCGTTGACGCTGTCGTTGCGTCTCCGCATCATCGGCGCCGATCGCCAGCGTAACGGCCTGTCCGCCTGGGCGAGTCATCAGCCAGGAGTTGAGGATCGCGGCCCGCTGGAGGTTCACCGGCGTGCCCCATCCGTATTGGTAGCAGTCCTCCATGAAGTAGACTGCCCAAGGATCGAGCGGCTCGCGCATTCCGGTATCGAAATGCTTCACTGCGGCAGCTGCGTCTTTCGGCATACCGAGTCCCGTGAGGGCGACCGCGCCGAGAACCACGTGCGCGCGCACGCTCCCTGCGTCCGCGCTGCGTTTGAGCCAGCACTCCCCGCGCGCGTACTCGGCCGCGCGGTAAGCAAACCGACCGATCTCAAGAGCCTCCTCGGCACTCACTACCTGAGGACTGTCGCATGGCAACTTGTCTTTTGTGGGCAGGAGTGGCGACTCCGCCTGCAATAACGCGCGGATATCCGCCCGCAGAGACGCAAAGCTCGGCGAGGCGCCGGGCGGTAATCTGACCTCCGGCGGCGGAGCATTGGCCGCCGCGTCATGCATGCCTTGCACCAGAGCGTCGGCCAGGCGCGAGCCATACTTCGGCTCAGGTTGCGCCCCACCGGAGGCAGCCTTGCGCTGATCGCGCTCCGCGTTGTTGCCCGGTGTCTCAGCGAGGGCCGCCCCCCAGGTCAACCGGGTGGTAGGCATGGGAAAGCCATCCTCCGTGATATCGACGAGCCGGTTGCCATCGGCGGAGAGCCGCCCGCGATAGACCGGGCGCCATTCCGGTTGGCCGGGATTATTCGACCTCTCGTAGCGCGCGATAACCATCAACTCGGGAGTGAAGTGGTCAACCGTCCAGAGGCTTTCGGTACCGGGGCCATCTCCATAGAGCGGCGTCGTCCGAATATAGTGGTCGTCGCGCCGCTCGAGAGTCATGCAATTTGCAGCACAAAAATGCATCACCGGTGGAAGGCGCGCGGCGAGCTCAGCCGTCGTGGGCACGGCCGCCAGCGGCCCGGGAAGCTTGGCCAGGCTCGCCTGCTGCTCGCGCTTCAACGCATCCTCGCTGCTCGCACCGATGATTCGGGCGTGCCAACTGCCGGTGGTCGGGGCGCCGGTCAAGCGTTTCCAGGTGAACGTCCCATCGATTTGATCACCATGGATCACACCGACGTAGACACCTGTCATGCCATCTGCCTGCGATCCCGCGAAGTCCGTGCGATGAATCCTCACCCCATCGGTCGCGAAGCGCTCCACACCCAGCCACGCGGCTTCGCCGGTCGACCAGGTCGCGAGACCTCGCGAGCCTCTGAAAGTCCATATCCCATCAAGGCGGCCGGATCCCGCACAGTGGTCAAGATCGCACTCCTTAAGGACGCGCGGAGGATCGAGAGGCGCCGCCGCCGCCCACTCCCAACCCGAATGCAAAACCAGGAGCGTCAACCATTTCGTCAAGTGTTTCATGAATCAAGTTGCCTCGCACATCGAGCGAGACCCAGCGAATTCGTACTAGGAATATCGAGGCCTGGGGTATCTCGACTCCATCGTCGCTCACCTCGAGAACTCGCTGGCGGACGCCCGAGGATCGGAGCTCGATCCTCACATGTCCCGCTGGTTTCTCTGCAAACGCGTGCTTCAACGGGTGGGCTGGCAGGTCGAACTCGTGGGTTTCGTCCTCGGCGTGGCCGCATCCACACGTGACGCGCATGTGAACGGTTACCGGGACAAACTTCCTTCTGCCGTCCATGATTATCGCGTCCCCGTCGTGCTGTAGGTCGGCCATGGAAACCTCCAATGCTGCGGCTATCGCTCGTAGCGTCAATACGGTGAGTATGCGTGCCACACTCGGTTTGCCCGATCATAGGTGCATTCCGAAATCATAGCATCAGGCCTTTGGGGGTGGTTCGCGCAGCTTGTGGACCAGGCGCTGCGCGCGCAGGCTCCGCATCGGACACCCCGGATAGGGAAAGTCCGGCCTTCAAATGGCGGGCGGTTAGCCAGTAGTGGCCCGCCGCCCAGAAACCGGTCATTCCCAGCGGGATCATTGCAAGTCGTAGAGAGTCGGTTCCATAGCCCGAGGACAGGGTGTCACTCAGCCAGCCGACAAACTGCGGTGCAATGATGAGGTTCGGGACATTGGCCAGAAACAGAAGCAGCGCCGCGGCCTGTGATCTCATCGCCGAGGGGACAAGGTTTTGGACCAGCGCAAAGGTGGGGCCGAAGGTGGCATAGGACAGCGGAATGAATACCCAGAGCATGGTGAGGCAGAGCGACAGCGAGTGGGTCAAAACGGCAATCAGCGAGGGGATAGTTGCCAGGAAGTTCACGGCGGCCACGAACCAGGCCACCACCCGCGCATCACGCTGGCGTGGTGCGAAGCAATAGTGTCACCGCGGCAACTCCGGTGGTCTCTGGATAAATCACTCATATGACCTCCGCATGTAGCGCGACGGTGTCACTATGTCTTCCGATACGACAACGGCAAAGATGTCACTTGCTCACATGAGGTAATGATAATGTCAATTACTGCTGCTGGGACACGGTGTCCGATGCCTACGCTCACTCTTTGGATTTCAAACAGCGAGCGTGGGAACATCGACCCAAAAGTGCCAAAGCCGAAATCCATCGCAGCATGATGATCTTTTTTGCAGAGAGATTGGTACGGTGATGCGTGAGTAGAAAGATCCGCGCGTGCGATCGTCTGGTCGACAATACACCGGAGAGGTATGCCAAAAGCGAAACACTCCGCAAAGCAGATCCGCCGAATTGCCATTGATGGATATTTCCTGGATGAGGTTCGGACGCGCTTGCACGCGGTAGAAGGAAACTGGACGAGTTACTCTGCGTTCCCCGTGGAGGCGTACGCGGCTACCGAAGACGCGGATGGCGTGACGCTGAAACTGCCGGCAATCACCGCACTTCAGCTTTTTATGGACGGTGTGCTCGCTCCGGGGGCGATGAAGCCAGTAAGGCTCACGCTCGCGGGTCGCGCCCTCGAAAAGCAGTACCTTCAATGGATGCATGCACTTCCGGAAGACCAATTCGGGAATCCGATCCTGCTGCGATTTGGTCCAAGGCCACCCAAGAGTGAAGCGAAAACTGATCCGCGAGCTTGGCTCAAATCGCTTGTTCCACTTAAACTCTATCCGCAGGGCGAATGGGATCCTGCAGAAGAGTACTGGGGAGAACCCGACGAGCCCATTGAGACCTGGGCCAAGCCGATCATCAAGCGCGGCGTGCGTCCAAGCTATGAGATGCGGCAAGTCTTGCCCGGCCTCGATCCGGATGACATCGACAGCGATCCGATCCTCGAGGCCAATGAGCTCAAGGACAGCGGTAAGATTGGCCGCGCTAAAAAACTCTTGGAGGGACTCCTGATCAAAGACATGAGGTGTCTTGATGCCCACGCACACCTCGGAAACATCGCTTTTGACGATGATGCTCGATCGGCACTTGAACACTATCAGCGGGGCGTTCTCATTGGCGAGCTCTCGCTCGGCGATAAATTCGAGGGC
>Ga0335073_10016732_pt1 | contig 10248 bp, 3 predicted proteins | sample Lox_Sample_22_FD_207093 | JGI IMG/M metagenome (GOLD analysis project Ga0335073, IMG submission 207093) | Soil microbial communities from Loxahatchee National Wildlife Refuge, Florida, United States - Lox_Sample_2.2 | ecosystem: Environmental > Terrestrial > Soil > Wetlands | place: USA: Florida... | reverse complement strand
CCAGCAGGAGCGGCAAAAAGCAGCCCACGAAAATGAGAAAGACCGCAGCCAGATCGCCCACGCCGAACCAAAGGATCGCGAGGGGAATCCAGGCGAGCGGCGAGATCGGACGCAGGATCTGCAGCAGGGGGTTGAGCGCCAATTCCGCTCGCCGATACCATCCCACCGCAAGGCCGAGCGGAACAGCAACAACGACGGCCAGGAAGAATCCCCAGGTCACACGGAATACCGAGGCCACCGTGTATTTCACAATCAGACCGTGCGGCAGGAGGTCGGCCATGCCCTGGGCCGTCTTCCACGGTCCCGGCAGCAGCTGGTGCGGGTGCAGCACAATGGCAAGCTGCCAGGCTCCCAGCAGTGCGAGAATGAAGACGGCAGGTTTCAGCCAGGCGTACGATTTCAAGATATTTATCCGTTGCAGGGATCCACCGGGACTGGCATCGCTGGCACACCGTAAACGGCCGTGATCCAGATCACCGCAAGTTTAGACAAGCTGTGCTAAACGCACCTCCTCCGAAAGTTGGAAATCTACTTCCACCCCGGCCGGACTACTGAAAACCGGGCGACGCGCAGCCGCCCAACAGATGAAAATGAATGCCGGCAACCAGGGCTCGGGTTCGGACTATGCTGTTCCGCTCAGGACTCGCTCGCAGCGGCTGAAGTAGGCTGGGTCTTCTCTGCGCACGCGTTCTTCCAGACGTTTTGCGACTACGGGGTGAGATTTTGAGGCCCCCAACAAGTGAGTGTGGCCAAGCTTTGCCGCCCGTCTCTCATCCAGGGCCTCGTCGATCGACGAAAACAGGTGGTTCACCTGTATCCCTCGGTAGGGTGAGGCCGGATCGGAGCGGTGATAATCTATGCACGCCGAGAGCATAAACTGTTCCACGATGGTGTTCAGGCATATCTTGTTGGGAAGCCTCGACCACGCCGCGGCATTGTCAGGATTCAGAACGAAGGTCAACGCCGTAGTGGCATAGTGGCGAAGAAATGCCACGTGCTGACCACCGAGGACGCCGCAGGCCTCCTCTCTGAAATACGTGCTCCCGCGCTCACGCACCCATTGCCATTCAAGGGGAAGCTCAGCGCCCTGCTCGGCAAAGGCACTCTCGATTTCAATAGGCAGGGGATTGCAGCTATAGGCGTAAAACACCGGACACAGGGCAAAGACCTGCGACTCGGTGAGCCGCTGGGGCAGCGCTTTCCACAGAAAAGCGTCGGAATCAATGTGGATAAACGGGTGGTCCTGGATACTGTAGGCAACCAGCTTGCCCAAAGCCCACCACCCGGGGTCGACATCGGTCAGCCGCTCCAACTCCGTGGAGACATGTACAAAGGGAAGCCTCAGTTGGTCCACAAGCAATTCCTTGCCGGGACGATCGGTGATCAGCGCTGTCTCGGGGTAATGCCGGCGGGCCGTCCTGAGTGAAAGACCCCATGACAGCAGATGGTGCAGGTCGCTGTACCAGCCGATGTTCCTGCGAACCTGAAATGGTTTGCTCCAGAACGACCAGACCGCGCGCATGAACGCTCCTGAGGATGCTCTTAGCCTTTCGCTGGCGGCTTGACGAGACGCTGAACTGTAGCTTGCAAAGTTGCAAATTGCTGGTCACGCGTGGCCTGCGCCGCCTGCAGGGCGGTGAGACTGGCCTGCAGACTGGCGATCTCCTGTTCGTGGGATGTGATGCTTGCCTGCTGGCTGGCGATCAATTGCTGGGCTTGCGCGAGAGAGGAAACGGTTGTTTGCTGCGCCTGGTTGAGACTGGTGAGCGTGGACTGCTGCGCCTGAACCTGCGTGGTCAGGGTTTGTTCGGCTACCGTGAGTTTGGGACTGAGGGTGTAGTACTTCACGACTCCGTTTTGCTCGTAGAGCACGACGTGCGAGCCGGCGGGGACGCTCGTGGGAGCGCCCAGGAACGCGGTGATATTTGAGGCCGCGGCGGTTGGATCGTAGGGTTCGACGGCATCCACGGTGACGTTGGCGGCGGCGAACCGCTGGGTGACGGCGGTGAACTGCTGGTTGACGATTTCAGTTTGATCGATCTGCGCAGCGACGGCGGGCCGGCTTGTGAAGACCGCATTGTTAAGCGAACTGCCGGCGAGCTTGCTGGTGGTGGCGAGCTTGGTGGACTGTGCGCTGACAAAGGTACGGAGATTGACTTGCTGAGCAAAGTTTCTTGCGCTCACGATGTTTTCTGAGCTCACCGAGTAAGTGCGGTCGGGGTTCTGGATGCCTGACTGATATTTGCTGAAGCGGTCCGGCAGGGCCATGCAGCAGAGCTTCTCGATCAGCCATTTGGCAATGGGCAGAACGGGGATGATGGAGAGCCAGTAGCCGTAGGTGGGGAAGGACTTTACATATTGGCGGCCGGAGAGATTGCAGATGCGGTATACCTCGTTGTCGCGGATCTGAATGCAGCCGAGGTAGAGCTTGTCGCCCGCACTGCACTCGGGGCAGTCAACGAGAAAGAGATCGCAGAAGCAGTCCTTGAGCGACTGGATCCAGAGGCCGAGGAGGTCGACGAAGGCATCGATCGCGTCGTCGCGGTAAGTTTGCAGCTCGGAGAGGGAGACGGTAGAAGTGGGCGCGGTATCGAGCAGGGCGGCGGGGATAGCCTGAACGGTGCTGTTAGCCTCGTTCAGAACATAGATCGTCTGGCTGCTCTGATCCGTACCGGGGCTGATGACGACGCTCGTGGGAGCGATCTCGGACGGGACCTCGACCGTGGTCAGCACGTTCGTCGTGGTATTGACCACGCCGATCTGACAGGGAGTTTCGAAGCCGACGACCAGGGCTGCGTTGGCAGGGTTATAAGCGAGCGAGAACGGCGAGTCCTGCTCGAGATCGATCATAGCGTTTGCGGTCATTTGCCCTCCGGCCGCGATGATCGCCGGATTCGGAGTGAAGGCGAGCAGTTGTTTGGTGGTGAGGCTTGCCGGAGGGTCAATGCCAACGTAGAGCGTGGAGAAAGCGCTGGCGGGGTTGACAGCGATGGCGATGTCATCGCCTTGTGAGCCCGTATAGTTTGCACCCTGATAATTCAGCGAGAACGAGCTCCATTCCTGGTTATTCAACTGCTGAGCCACGATGGCATCGTAGGCAGTGGAACCGGGAGCGCTTGCCGTCAGGTACGCGACCTGGGCAACGGTATCGATGACCAGATGGCCGAAGGGAACGTACTGAGCATTGGCGTAGGAAACCGTGGGAGTGGCGGGGAATGCGTCTCCGAATTTCAGGGCGTAGAACCCGCCGCCCGTCCCTGTGGCAACGGCGTAGAGCATGCCCTGATTGGTGGCCAGGGTTACGAGCTGCACGTTGGTGAGCACCTGTACCTGGCCGAGATTCTCGTTGGCGTTGTTGACCCAGGTGAGAGTGCCGCTGGAAGTGTTGGCCCACGCGACCGCAGTGTTGGAGCCGATCTGCGCGATGGCGCAGAGCTGAGTACCATCCTGCGAGAGAGCAACGTCCTGAACGACAGCTGTGCTCTGGCTGGGGAAGGTCACGATAGCCGTCACTACGCCCTGCTGCAGATCGAAGACGTGGATCGCGTTATCGACGCCGACGGTGTATGCGTACGTGCCTGCGGAGTTGATGCGGATGCGCGTGTGGAGAGCCTTGCTGAAAAGGCTGTGGATGTTAAGAGCGGTGAACGGATAGTCAGGAAACGGGCGGGCGGTGTCGAAGAGGCCGCAGAAGGTGCTGCTGCTGAGCGCCTGCTTGAGGCCGTTGTAGAAGCTACTGAGGACTTCGTCCTCCTCGATCGAGATCATCAGATATGAAGTGGACTTCGCGTTGAGCAACGGATAGAGGAGGTTGAGGAAAGTGTCGAGGCGTTCCTGGCCGGAGCTGATCGGCTGGCTGGCGGAGGTGGGGGCGGTTGAGAACTGCGTTTTGAAAAAGGTAATCAGCGGTTCAATGCATTCGTTCCAGAAATCCAGCCAGATCGTGTTCTTGAAAAAGGACGACAGCCCTTCTTTGGATTTGTCTTCTGCTTCGATCACGAAGCTGCCGTCGTTCTTCAGCAGCAGGGAGACGTCGCCCGTGCCGGTGGTGTCAAGCAGGGACTGGGACTGGGCCATGGAGATGAGATTGAGCGGCACATCGCAGTTGACGCGGATGTCCCGGCCGTTGCAGTCGATAGCGTAGCCCTTCTTTACGGTTACGGCGCTGCGGTTGCCTCCGCAATTGACCTGCAGGCCGCAGACGATGCCCCAACCATGGAGGTGTCGATTATGGAAGGCGAGATCGGCTTCCCCAAGCGGACTGAAAGCAACGCGGCAGTCGTTGACCGAGAAGGACTTTGTGGTGGAGTTCCACTCGATGTAGGCGAGCGGCGCACTGTAGATGTGCGTGTAGTGCGGAGGGAGAAAGACGCTGCCGTCGTTTTCGGGTGGGGGCCATTCGATGTTTCCCGTGGCGGTTCGTGCAGGGATGAGCCAATAGTCGCCGGAGTTGTAGTTGCCGGGCGTGAACTGGATTTCAATTCCGTTTTCGAGGGCTAGCGGGGCGCTGGAGAGAGCGACGCCATCCTGGGTTGCGGAGGCGCCCGACTGATCCCAGCGGCGCATGCGCGCGTTGAGGGAGGCGTCGACGGAGACGGAGCGGTCCAGGGTCAGGCACCAGTTGCCGCTGCCCGGGGTGATCGCCTTGATCCGGTAGAGGCCCCCCGGCTGATTCGGCGGCAGGCCGAACTCGTAGCTGTCGTCGGTGAATTCGACCCAGTCGTTGACTGAGAAGCCGAGATTGGCGTCCATGCCGAGCGAGTCGACCCAGACGAGGTTGCCGGAGGGAGCAGTGGTGACGGGCACCACCACGGAGCCGTTCTCGCGCGACCATTTGAAGGTGGCGCTGGACTCGTCTCCACTTTCGTGAATCTCGACCCGGTAGAGCTGGTTTTCAAGGCCGCGATAGCCCGCGGGCGGAGTGGGCTCGCAACTGCAATCCGCGGAGCTGCCGCCCGTTTGCGCGCTCAGTTTGCCGGGATTGGTGGAAGTGGATGGGGGTTGCGTGCATTCGCAGCAGTTACTGTTTCCGCTGACCAGCGATGCCGTGGTGGTTGCGCTTGCGCCTGCATAGCTCGTGGCGAGCGTGAAGGAGGTGGCGCTGGCGATGGAGGCGATCTGGTAGGGCGTCTGCGTGGAATCGGAGGCAAAAATGAGCTGCTGTCCGGTTTGTATGTCGGAGGTGAAGCCCTCGGCCGTGGTCACCGTTGTCAAGCCGTTTGTAACGGTGACCGTGCCGGCGAGGGCCTCGGCGTCAAAAGAGCTGGGGCCGGTCGCCACCACTTGCCAGACCGTCTGCAGCCGGGTAGTTGTGTCCGCCTGGCCGAGGGCCGGCTCGAGCAGACTGGGGTCGTCGAGAGCGGTGACCATGCGCTGCCATACCTGGAGAGCCACCTGAATGCTGCTGATGGAGCCGTTCTGCAGGCTGCTGAGCAATGCGGCATCGCTTGGGATGGATGGTGGGGTCTGTTCGACAACGAAAGGCTGGCTGGAGTAGGGGCGGTCGTGTTCGTTGGCGCAGAGGATTCCTTCGACGTAATAGCGGCCGCGGCCGATGTGGATTGCGTTGTTCGCGACGCTGATCCTGAATCCTTCATCGTGGGCGGGGCCGCCGGCGCGGCCCAGCATGTCCGTTGTCGTCACGGAGCGAAGGTAGTCGTCGATCAGGCTCTGTTCGTTGGCATCGGCGTCCAGCGCAACCCGTCCCTGTTGCTGTAGCACGGACGTGTAGTTTTTCCTTGACGGGAATCGCAGCCTGCTAAAGTCGCCTTTCATGATGAGCTTCTCCTGTTTCTTCCAGTTGGCCCGGACGGTCTTCCTTCTATTCGCGGATCACAGCAGACCGGCGCCGATGCTCACAAATCGCAGATCGTCTTCTTTGCCTTCCTCGCATGGGTCGCAGGGGTTGAGGTCCGGCCCATAACCGTACCCGTAAGGCCGATGCTGACGCCTTGCCAGCACGGGCTGCGAGGGTTCGAGGAATATACCTGCTTCAAGGCCAAAGGGAACGTACTCGGGAGCGCGTACCTGCGCGTTGGTTACGCCTTCGGTCTGTTGCAGGAAGTAATGAACCCCCATTTGGGATCCGTTGTCCGCGCCGGTCCACACGGCCGCGGGCGTGTCGCCGCTCAGGAGTCCGTACGACGGCTCGCCATAACGCAGGCTGACGAAACCGGGCAGAAACAGCTCTTCCTGCGAGGGATCGGGCGGCAGGCATTCGAACCGCTGCGGAACAATGGCATGGGCGGGGAGAAAGCTGAAGCGGACGCATCCAGCCTGGCGGCGACTGCACCACACGGCCGCGCTCCACCAGTCGTTTCTGGCCAGGGATGCGAAGAAGATGGTGTTAGAGGCGAGCTGCATCGTCCGCACGCGGACCTTGCCGATCACTGTGCTGCCTTCGATATGAAGATCAGCGCCTTCAGAGGCCATATCGCAGCCGGCATAGGCGACACCGCATCGCCAGGCGCCATCGACGATGCAGGAGCAGATTTGCGTGCTCCCCCCTGCGGCGGCTCCAATCGGCCCGGTGATGCAGCGGACAAGGTTCAGGCTGACTTCTGTGGCCGAAACCAGAAGGCTCGGCTTGCCGGGCTGCGTTGGCCTGCCGTCGCGGCGCAGGGAGATCCCCGGGACCAGCGTGCAATCCATGAACTGGACGATGCCAGCGGCACCGGTAATTTCGACCGAGCCCGAGATCCAGACGCCGCTCATGTTGAAGTTGAGCAGGCCGCTTTCGCTCGCCGGCGGTTGCTGCGCCTGGATCTCGATATTGCCGCGGAGAAGGGTGCGACAGCCGACATAGGCAGCCCCCTGGCCGGAAGAAGATGGCTGGCCGGAGAGAATCCAGAGCTGGCTCTGGGGCGGCAGAACGATGGCCGCTTCGCCCGTGAGATCGATGTCCAGCGTTTCGTAGCCGGGCAGGATGATGAGCCCGCTCGAGCCTGGCGGCAGAGAATTCCAGGTGACGATGGCCGCTTCCAGCGTGGGAGCCGCGCTGGAGCCAACGACAGCCGTGTAGTTGAACTCGATGTCGTCAAGCCCGGAAGAAAGGCTCGGAGTGCGGTCATACGGTCCGCCGCCGATGGATTGCGGGAAGCCCTTTTGTCCGGGGACACCATAACAGTAGCTGACCTGTACCTGCTGGGGCGGCGGAAAGTCGGTTGCAAATTGAATTCGTCCCAGGACCGGGTCGATCGCAACCATACCGGAGGCTGTACAGCCCCAGGAGTGATCCGGACCATCCGTGAGATCGCGGCAGCAGACCTGCGATGCGGGAACGGCCAGGCCGTTTGCGAAGATTGTGATGCTTTGGTCTGTTCCGTAAAAAAGTCCCAGCTCTTTGCGCAAGTCGTGGAAGAACTCGCGCCGCTGGATGGGCTGCGGGACGTCGATCCGCGTTGTGACGCCGCTGAAGGATGCACGCCCCGGCACGGCATTGAACAGCGGCATGTCCTGTCCAAGCGGGCTGAACATGTAACGCGTGGCGTCGATCCTGAAGGCGGGAGCACGCTCCACCTGCATTGACTGCCGGCGCCACAGGTAGACGCCGATATCGGGAATGTTGAAGCGCCCTCCGCCATGCAGATTGATATCCAGCGGAGTCGGATCCGGTGTGGTGACCGTGCGGACGCGCGGCGCGATTCGTCGAACATCAATTGTTCGATTCGTTGTGTCGAAGGCCGAGCCGATGCTCTCCAGCTGGAGGCCGTGGCGCAGGTCCAGCCATGCCTCGTGATGAGGACGGATGTTGCGCATGCTCTCCGTGGTGATGAGCCGCTTGAAGAATTCGACCGCGGCGGCAGGAAGCCCGGAGACATCCATGCAGACTTGCTCGAGGGCCAGAAGCGTGCCCTTGCGCCGCCGGTAGCCGATGGTGTTGGCGACTTCAGCGCGCGTGCCGGCCGTGGCTCCAATCTCATACAGCGCATCGCAGCCGACGAGGTCGCCGATGTAAGGGACGACCCACTGCTCGCAGGTTTCAATAAAGGCGTCGTCGTAGAGTTGCTGAATATTCTCCTCGACGATGGCTGCCTGTTCCGCGATCAAAGTGCACAACGCGAGCAGGGGCTGGCCGTTTTCCTGATCGCGGATGCGATAGATGGCCGGAAGGAGAGCGTAAATCTGCAGGGCGTTGAGGCTCATGATGTCACCGCCAGATTGCCCTGTGATGCGGGATCGAGAGTGAGCATCTGCGCGCCGGCAGGCTCACCCTGCGTGCCCGCTACAGGAGAGGCAGCGAGCAGGACGGGCGGTAAGGGAGAAACCGGCTGGTCGCCCTGCACGTTGAAGATGTTCAGTTCGACGGCGATGACGCCGGGAACCGCCTGAATGACGGCGATGACCTCGCTTTGCGCCACGCCCTGACCCATCTGGCGCTGATTGAAACTGAAGGCGGTGGAGAGCGATTGCCAGACCTGCGCCTGCACCAGTGTGGGATCGTAGGTGGTGGTATCGACCTGGATGTTTGCGCCGACTTCAAAGAGCATCGGGTTATAGGAGGGCGACGGAATATAGATCGGGACGTAGGGATTGCCCACGCTCTGCAGCGAGGTGAGCAGATTGCCGATGGTTTGATCGGAGCTCTGGTAGACGAGGCCGTCGTCTCCGGCCACGGTGAGAAAAACGCTTCGGCGGCGGCCGACCCACGTCCATGTGGCCAGCGCTTTGGCGATGCCGGCAAACGCGAGGGCGTAGTTCTGATAATCCTCCAGCGAGACGACCCGGCCCAGCGTGAGTACGTTCAGGGGCGCACTGACGCGCGCGTCGCTCGCGGTATCCGGATCGGCGCCGCCGGTCGCTGGATCGGGATTGGTGACGCTCTTGAGGCCCTGGGGTCGGTCCAGCGCCTGGCTTATCTGGCCGCTCTCCACGTTGCCGGACGAGCCGATGCCCTTGCGATAGACGGCGCGGATGTTCATCTGCCCGGTGGGCGTGCGTTCCCCCTGCTGGCCGTCGCCAAACTGGACAGTAACCGTTTCGGTGGAGTCGGTTTGCGTGATGTAGACGCGATCGGTGGCGCCGGAATTGAGGAAGTTGTCGACTTCCTGCCACTTGAGGTTGTTGACCCAAACCTGAAGGGTGGATACCGCACCGTTATTCAGAGGCGAGCTGATGTAGGTTAAGGGAGACTGCTGGAGCTGGAATTGCAGCGCCGAGTTAGTTGCATCGCCGCTGCCGAGAATCTGATACATGGTTTCGCCATTGGTTGCGGCAACCGTGTTGGCATTTACCGTGACCGTGCTGCGGTCGTAAATGCGCGTGAGAGCCTGCTGAAATGAGAGGGTCACGATGGGGCCCTGGACGGCCGGCGGACCGCTGAGCAGCGCGGTTTCACCAGCCAGCGGATCGCTGGTTTCCGAAGGAACCAGCAGGACATTTTCATTGGCGATTGTCAGGAGTCCCGCGACGCCGTCGGTGGTGATGACGGACCAGAGCATGTCCGTACTGCCGGCGATCGGGGCGGGGGGAAAGGCGTCAATCAGAAAGACCTGACCCGGCGCGAGCGGCAGGGCTCCGGTGGAGTTGCCGGGCGCGAAGCCGGCGGCGATGTCATTGGATGTGGGGAATGATGCTGCAACCTGCAGACGCAGGCGATTGCCGGAGACGGCGACAGGCTGGCCCGCGGCGAGCTGCTCGGTGGTGATGAGTTCCAGCGTGGTGTCCGCCACTGGCATGAGCAGGCCGGGCTGGCATGAGTAGCCGTCGTAGGTGGTTCCAGCGGTGTAGGGCGGATCGGCCGGCGCAAGAAGATTGCTCTGGATGTACGCCGTCGCGCTCCGCGTCTGGCTGATGATGTAAGTCAAAAGCTGATCGTTGACAGATCCGGACAAAGGCTGCTGCAGACTGGCGGCCGCCGTCACGACAGAGGCGAGCGTTGCTTCGATATTTGCGTCGATTCCCAGGGCCTCCAGCGGCCCCTGGACGGCCCCGAGAATCTGCTCGACGGCTCCGATCCCCGGTGCGTCAAATTCTTCGAGCACGGCCAACTCGATATCGGCTCCCGCCCAGGCGTCAACAAGCTGGGACAGGCTTAACACCTCTCCGTTGGCCAAAGTCAATTGCGTCGCTCGTGACGTAAGCGTGTATTGGGTCGGATTAATATCGGCTGCTGCGGTGATCGAATAAGCCACTTCCAGGCTCGGCGCGCCGGGCAGAGCAACTGCAAGCACAACCCACAGCGGTCCGCCGCCCTGAGGTGGCGTCAGGCCGGGATAGGACGCATCCAGATTGATCTGCGAGTTTCCG
>Ga0335073_10016731_pt1 | contig 10248 bp, 8 predicted proteins | sample Lox_Sample_22_FD_207093 | JGI IMG/M metagenome (GOLD analysis project Ga0335073, IMG submission 207093) | Soil microbial communities from Loxahatchee National Wildlife Refuge, Florida, United States - Lox_Sample_2.2 | ecosystem: Environmental > Terrestrial > Soil > Wetlands | place: USA: Florida... | reverse complement strand
GGTGAAGACTGACGAAGAGGGTTTCCTTTACTATTTAGGGCGTCGCGACGCCATGATCAAGTCCTCCGGATTCCGCATCAGTCCGACGGAAGTGGAAGAGATTGTTTTTCACAGCGGACAGGTAAGACATGCTGCGGCGATCGGCATTGCAGATGAGATTCTCGGTCAGGCGGTAAAGGTGTTCGTTATTCCAAGTAACGGCAATGCCATCGACGAAAAAACATTGATACGGTTTTGCGAAGATCGCATGCCGCGATACATGGTGCCAAGAGCGATTGAGGTGCTCGATGAGCTGCCAAAAACGAGCAGCGGAAAAGTCGACTACCCGGCGTTGCGACGGCGGGAGGGGCTGTGAGCGATCAACTTCCCGCGTTTGTGAGTTCTTACTGGGAGTGTGATGCAGGGGGGGAGATATTGGTAGGAGGTCTTCCTATCTCCACCATCGTCGGCCGGCACGGCACCCCGGTTTTCGTTTATGACCGCTCGTCCTTAAAGCGAAAATATGCGGCTTTACGTCGTGTTTTGCCAGAGCGGTTTTCGATTTGTTATTCAGTCAAGGCCAATCCTAACTTGGCGATTCTGGAGTTCTTTTTGGAAAAAGGGTGCGGGCTGGAGATTGCTTCTGCCGGCGAATTTCAATTGGCCCGCAAAGCTGGATGCGCGCCAGCAAATATCATTTTCGCTGGGCCTGGGAAGACCGAATTCGAATTGGAAGTGGTGATGGGCAATGGAATTGGCGAGATCCATGCTGAATCGAGACTGGAAATTGAACGGGTTAGCACACTTGGCCGGAAGTTAGGGGTGCGAACGCGAGTCGCGGTCAGGGTCAATCCGACGGAGGACGCCTTAGGTGGGGCCATGCAAATGGGTGGCAAGTCTTCTCCGTTTGGAGTGGATGAAGAAAGCCTGGAACCGCTGCTTCATCGTATTGCAGAGGACTCTCAACTCGCATTTCAGGGAATTCACCTGTTCGTCGGCACGCAAATTCTAGACTGCCGGGTGCTCCTTGATCAATACCGGCGGGCGGTGGAAATTGCAAGACGAGCGGCGGCCATTCTAAGTCTCCCCATCCACGCACTCGATTTTGGTGGAGGTTTGGGCATTCCCTATTTTCCAGGCGAGTCGGAGCTTGATCTCGATGAACTCCAGCACGGCCTGAGTAAGTTGATGACAGACATCGCGCGGGAAAGGTGCTTCGTCGACACGAAATTTAGCGTCGAGCCTGGGCGTTTTCTGGTCGGAGAAGCAGGCATCTACGTCACCAGAGTTAATGACATCAAGACCTCGCGCCACAAGACTTATCTGATCCTCGATGGCGGTATGAATCATCATCTGGCGGCGTCGGGCAATCTAGGTCAAGTCATCAGACGAAACTTTCCAATCGCGGTGCTGAACCGTTTCGACGCCCCCGCGATGGAAGTCTTCGACATCGTCGGACCACTCTGTACTCCACTCGATACCTTGGGGAGAGGCGTGAGATTACCTCAAGTAGAGGTCGGCGATTTGATCGGAATTTTTCAATCTGGAGCCTATGCACGGACGGCAAGTCCGCTGGGTTTCCTGAGCCACCCTGCACCGGCGGAAGTATGGGTCGCGGACGGGCAGGATTTTCTGATCCGCCGATCAAGTAACCTCGAGGACTCCTTCTCTGACATCGTGCTATTGAAGCCGGCGGCAGCACAAGCTTCGTAATTTATTCAGCAATCCCCGACCGCAAGAAGAGTTCCAATTAGCTCTCTCTGTCTCCAGCGCTCAGGTACCAATTTGAGTCATCAGCTTGCATGACAGGGGATGGAAAATGGGTCACAACCGGCAATTTTTCTCTGGCAAAGAATCCCAGTTCTCTAAGAATTCCCTTCCAAGGATGGGAGTCGAGAATGCCGGCTACAACTGCTTCGAGCTTTCGGTCGTTTGCAATCGAGATAGCCGCTCGCACTAGATCAGGTACAGAATCAGGACATCCAAACAGATCAACAATATTTAAATACGACCCTTCTTCCCGAATGACGGCATAGCCTGTTAGCTCTGTCAGCTTCTTCTGAGTAATGATTTCATAGCGACGATAAGGATGCTCCTGGAAACGCCAGTTCAAATACTTGGCCGAACGCTGGACACAGATTCCCAAGCCGGAGCCAATTTCGTCGGCTAGATTCGTGAACTCGCCCCCGCATGATGTATCGCGCAAAGCTGTAAGCTGTCCGTCGACAGCACCTGTTTTTCTGGTTAACGCTGAGAGCCCATGATTCACAACGGTAGTCACAGCCGTGGCCAGCCGCCGTTGCCTTATAAGCTTGCGAACCCTTGTGTCGGCGCGTAAAGGTTTGACAAATCTGACGATTTGCTGCGTGACCGGCACACCCAGTCTCCGATAGACCGCAGTCATTGCGAGACTTGGGAAATCGTAGTAGATTCCGCTCGATGTCTTCTGCAACTGCATCATGCAGGTCTTTTGCAATAGTGCCGCTGGCCCAAGGCTGCGGCACTTTGGATCGACGCAGAAATCGCCCAAAACCCAGCCGCATACTTCGTGACCATTCGCGTACAGCCGACGCGGGAAAGCGGCCGCCACTCCGGTCGCAACCCCGTCTTTTTTGTCATCGAACAATATCCACGCCCTGGCTTCACCGGCCGGTCCACGACAGTATAGCCATTCAAAACGCTGCGGAGTCGATTCCGGGGTGTGGTTCGTCCTGAGAAATTCGACAATCAGCGGTCCATCTGCATCAAGATCGGCTTCGCGTACCACGGCAGTCATAGAGTTCGGTTCACAAAGTCTGATTCCGGCTTTAGCCGAATCACTTCAAGGCAGTCAGAATACAACAGTGAAGCGCGAGAATTTTTCTCTGGATGGGACGAACCGAAATTGATCGCACAATTAACTCTTTTGTAATACGATTACAGCGATAACTATTAGTCTCCACTAGGCACGTGTCCTGTTCCGCAAGCGCGATCAGAAACGCAAGAGTTTGAGCGAAGCACATGATGATGCATGTGAGTGTAATTGTGGCAACGTACAATCGAGCCCCGAGCTTGCGGAAGACACTCGAAACGTTCGCTAAGCTGGTCTGCCCCGCTGATTTGAATTGGGAATTAATCATAGTCGACAACAACTCCAACGACGACACGAAACAAGTTGCGAATCAGTGCGCGAACTCCGGACGCGTCCGTGTGCGATATGTTTTCGAGAAGCGACAATGCAAATCAGCCGCACTCAATGCCGGAATTGGGGCCGCACAGGGGGAGCTTATCGCGTTTACGGATGATGACGTGCTCCTCCACCAAGACTGGTTGACAAGTCTGGCCCGAACCTTTGCGCGTTTCGGTGGAGCGGCCGTTGCTGGAAGGATTGTTCCGACCTGGGTTCAGAAAAAACCTGAATGGCTGGAGATCGATGGGCAACAGGCAGTGGTCAACTTCGAACTGGGAGAGGAGTTCAAGGAGATTGAGCTGCCGCCAATCGGAGCTAACTGTGCCTTTCGAAAAGATGTTTTCGCGAGGTACGGCCTGTTTCGTCTCGACCTGGGAGTACGAGGAAGCCAGCATACGATCACCTGCGAGGACACGGAATTCGGCATGCGCCTGCTCCGTGCGGGCGAGAAAATTATTTATTGCCCAGATGCGATCGTTTATCATCCTGTTGATCCAAAGCGAATTACAAAGAAATATTTCCTCGATTGGTACTATTACAACGGCGTCTCGTTGACGCGCACTGCTGGCCCGCCTGCCTTTGGAGTCTTCTATTTTGGCGTCCCGCGCTGGTTTTATCGTGAACTAGGCGACCATCTGGCCCGCTGGATGGTTACCCTCGACAAGAACCGTCGTTTCCACTGGAAACTCCGTACTTACCGAACCGTGGGCGCGATTATCGAGTCTTACCGATTGTCGAAAGCTAGGGAAATGTCTGAAATACCCCACCTACAGCAACAATCAGAATAGTGACTGGAGCTGTTAGATCAACCAACAGACTCCGGCGCAAGAGTTGTTCTCAATGGCAAGAGTTTCTTAATCGCCCGAAAAATTGCCATCACGCGATCCCTGTGCAGCAGCCAGACGATTCCCAGATACGCGAGAGCGCCAACGGCAACTTCTATTGCCAATCGAAGCAGCAGTGGCTGTGAGGCGTTAAGACTGCGTTTTGCGACCTCCACAAAGCCGGTCATCACCAGCGTTCCGGTGACGGCCGGACGCAGCGCACGAAAATATTCGGGAAGCGTCATTCCGATTGCACGAAATGTCTTGCGGTAGAGCGGCAAAACAATGAATGGATACACCACGACCCAAGCCCACGCAATCCCAATGGTTCCTCTGCGGCTGCCGATGTAAAAGGCGATCGGGAGAAGGATCAGGGCCGCCAAATCGTTCCACATCACGAAACGAACTTTTTGGATCGCAACCAAAACTTTAGAGAGCAAGGCGACAATTGCTCGGAAAGCCGCGTATAAAGAAAGCACCTGTAGCGGCGCGATCATTCCATCCCATTTATGGCCAAAAATTAGTGGAACTGCGTCGGGCGCTACGAGGCTCAGTCCAACCGTCGCCGGAAATGCTGCCATGGAGATAGTTTCGGTCAAGCCGCGAAGATAGCGCCGAAGAGCAGCAGGCTGGTCCTGAACCGCGGAAAGGAAACTGGGGATTACGGTGGTTACCAGAGACGCGACCTTCTCGATGGGAACGTTGGCTAACTCCCAGGCATTTGCATAAAAACCCAAGGCAGCCGGACCAAGCACCCTACCTGCGACGAAATTGTCCAGCCTCTGATAGGAATTCATGGCAATTAGCGAAACCGAGACTTGCCAACCGAATCGCAAGGGCTCGCGAATCGCGTTACGGCGCGGCCACGCAAGTCTGGTTGGTCGTACCCACTGAATGACGATGGTCTTAATCACACCCGAAACCATGTTCCCAAGAACCAGCGCCCAATAACCGAATCCCAACAGAGCCATGATCAGGGTTGCCGCAGCGGCGGTAAGCGTGCATACGATGGTGAGAACGGAAAGCAATCGAAAGCGCATTTCCTTCGCAAGCCTGGCATTAGGAACGGCACAAAGCGCGCTCATTATCAGGCCGCCGCAGGCTACGATAAATACCGGAGCGAGTGCGGGGGTGTGGAAGAATGCTGCAAAGGGCTTCGCGATGGCCACGCCGAATAACAACAAAATCGTCGCAGAGATTAAACTGAGCGTATTCATTTGTGCGAGCTGATCTTCGGTGAGGTCGCGAATGGTGATGACGGCCCGTGGCAGGCCAAGTCCCGTCAGTTGCCCCATGTAGGGCATCAAGATACCGGCCATACCAGCGATACCAAAATCTGCCGGCGTGAGCAGCCGCATAACCTGCAGGAATGCCAACCAAGTGAAGATCTGGGTTGCCCAGTCGCTAGCAGCACTCCAAGCGATGCTTCGCACCAGCAAACGATCGGTAGGAACGGGAGTTCCGTCCAATCGCTTTGGCGCGGGCTGCGTCGGTGCGCGCTCAGACGCCAGGACTGCACCGCCAGACGATGACAGATTCTCATTCATGGCGCGGGAAGTTAGGTTTCGTGGCTAGCATTTCGCTATCTATGCGCCCGAAGCAACCGGTTCCTTGTAATCGGGCCTGAGCTCATACTTGACTCGGATGCGTTGGTGTACGCGCCACATTACTCCCTGCAGCAGTTTCGTCTTCGTGGTGGCTCGCGTGTCCCAACAATATCCGCCGATCACCAAGTAAGTGCTTTGAAGGAGAAACGCAAACACACCGCTTAAGCCGAAGACCTTGTAGTAGAGCCCGCGGTGCTTCCAGCAGAGTTTGACGTGAGATCGATACATCGTGAGGTGTCGTCCGGCCAGGTGGTCATGCCCAGTCCGCCGAAATCGAACCAGCGGCTCGTCAATGCCTTCAAGGCGAAAGCCGGCTGCACAACATCGAACCACGAAGTCGCGATCTTCATTTTCCCGAAACCAGGGATCAAAACCACCCACGGCTTGGACAGCTTCGGTGCGAATCATCACAGTGGAGGGGATGACCCACTGCGAATGTGTGAGCGCCTGCGACAAAGGAAGCGGGCCGGGTTCGAACTTCTTGTAACGTTCTTCTGGCTGATTCGCGAGCAACATCCATACTCCAGTATGCACGGCCGTACATTCGGGGTGCTCGAGCATATAGCGGCATTGGATTTCGAGTTTTTGAGGCATCCACGCATCGTCGTCGTCGAGCAGGGCGATGAATTTCCCGCGAGCAACGCGGATTGCCGCGTTGCGGGCGCCCGCCAATCCCACATTCTTCGGCAGATCCAGGATCTTGCAAACCCCTTCGTACCGATCCAAATGTCGCCGTGATGATTCGCGAGAGCAGTCATTCACGATAATAATTTCCAGCGGCGGGAGAGTTTGTGCCAGCACTGACTGAACCGCTTCGTCGATGTACGTTTCCCGATTGTAGAAGGGGATGATTACCGTGACGTCAGCGGAAGAATTCATGTCGCCTGTCCTCCGAATAATGTCTTCTCATGTATCGATCCTGGCGGCGGTGATGCTGGTTTGAGAACCGGCTCCTTGTAGTTTGACTTGATCGGGCATTTTGACTGCACGAACCACAACAAACGCCGCACCCCGCCGTACACGCGCGGTATACCATGCGTAGGCTCCTGCAGCTTATCCAGTATGAACCACGCTAATCCGAGCCAGCCATAGGCTTGAATATAGAGTTCGCGATGCTTCCAGCACATCTTTAGATCGGTCCGAAAGATGCGCCAGCGCCGACTGGACAGGCTGCCGTGCCCCTCCCGGCGCAGTCTCGCTAAAGGCTCGTCGATGGCTGCAATTTTGTATCCAGCCGCACAGAATCGAATAATGAAATCGCGATCTTCGCATTGACGAAACTGAGGATCGAATCCACCTAGAGCCCGCACCACGTCCGTCCGGAACATCATTGTGGAGGGGATGACCCAGTAATCATTCATCAGGGCTTCCGCCAGGGTCATGGGGCCTGTCCGAATCTCGGCCGCCGGCTCCCACCACGTTCCAAAACGGCGATAGAACGTGTCTGGTAGCTGTGGAACCATCCACCAAACGGCAGAGTGGACGCCAGAGCACTCCGGATGCTCCTCTAGGAACCTGCGCTGGAACTCGAGTTTGTGCGGCAACCAGATATCATCATCGTCCAGGAGAGCAATGAATCGGCCACGGGCGGCTTCGATTCCTGCGTTCCGTGATGCCGCCAATCCGACATTTACCGGCAGGTCGACGATCTTGCATACGCCGGAGTACCGATCCAAGCATCTGCGGGATGTTTCGAGAGAGCAATCGTTAACGATAATTATTTCGAGCGGTTTCAGGGTTTGTGACAAAACCGATTGCACGGTTTCATCGATATAACGCTCGCGATTGTAGAAAGGGATGATTACTGACACATCGCTCGCCAGCGCCGTCACAAAACCTCCTGCGACTCGGCAGTATGTTAAGCGATGCTTCAGGCCAGGAGCCATGTCCGCGGTTAGAATTCACCGAAAATTCATATCTGGTTCAGCGGACCTCTGTGGATGAAGTGGTACCATCTGCCGTTTAATTCTCTTTCTGCGCAGCAGCAAACAGTCATCAAGGAGAGGGTGTGTCCAAAGTTTATGTTGTAGGCGGGCGCCAACGTAAAGTGGGATTAACCCCTCCCTCCTTCCAGGACGAGTGGTATCTGTATGAGGCTGCCCTGATTTTAGAAGTAGATACCGAAACCGGCACTGTCCACACCCGTGTCGAATATGAAACCCCCCGTGGCAAACGGCCTGGCAATCAACGTGCCGGAAACTTCCACAGCGGAGCATTGGTCGATGATACCCTTTACACCTGCACCATGACCGAGGTCTTGATGTATCGGGTGCCTACGTTTGAACAAATTGGCTACATATCGCTACCATGCTTCAACGACCTTCACCATGTCACGCCGACTCCGGACGGCGATCTTCTCGTGGTAAGCACGGGGCTCGACATGGTTTTCAAAATCAGTCGCGGAGGCGAAAAACTGCAGGAGTGGTGCGTTATCGATGAAACCCCCTGGTCCCGATTTTCGCCCAATACTGACTACCGCGCTGTCGTCACCACCCGTCCACATCTTTCACACCCGAATTTCGTTTTCGAACTGGATGGCGAGCCTTGGGTGACGCGCTTTGAACAAGGGGATGCCATTTCGCTAAACGGCTCGAAAAAACGTATTGCAACCGGCGTCTATCGCCCGCATGACGGACTTTTGGATTCAGAGAGAATTCTGTTCACAGGAGTTGAGGGAAGAATTGTGATCGTGAACCGACACACGTTGGAGGTCGAGGAAACGATCGATCTGAGGAAAATTCAGGATCGCGATAAAGAGATATTGCCGGCTTGGTGCCGCGGACTGCTTCCGCTGGGCCAAAACAGAATCTGGGTGGGCTTCACCAGAATTCGCCAAACTTTGCTTCGCGAGAATGTCCGTTGGGTCAAGACTGTGCTGCGTGAAGGCACGGTCGCCAAGCCGACGCAAATCGCGTTGTTCGATATCGCCACGAAGGAATGTCTGAAATCTATTGATTTGGAACCGCACGGCATGCATACCATCTTCGGCATTTTCCCCGCGCCAGTCTAGCTAGACGGCGTTGACGTTTTATTTCTCAACTACCCCACCGCGTCGCGCACCGGCTGCTTTCGCCCAAATCCGTATTTCAGAGCTTACTGTGCCCCGCGCCGCAGGAGCAGAATCTTGATAGTCTGAAACATGATAAGTATGTCCAGACCAATGGACGCGTTCTTGATGTAGAACAGATCATACTGCAGCTTTTCTTTGGCATCTTCGACCGTATTCCCATACTTGTAACGAATCTGTGCCCATCCGGTAATTCCCGGGCGCACCAAGTGCCGAAGACTGTAATAGGGAATCTCGTCGGTAAGCCATTCGACGAACTCAGGACGTTCTGGACGAGGTCCAACGAATGCCATGTCACCCTTCAAAACGCACCACAATTGCGGAATTTCGTCCAAGCGCGTCATCCGCAGGAATTTGCCGACACGCGTAATCCGCGGGTCGTCATCATCGGCCCACGTCGCTCCTATATCGGCCTCGGCGTCGGCTCGCATCGTCCGAAACTTGTAGCAGGTGAATATCTTTCCCCCTTGACCGACCCGTTTTTGACGATAGACAAGGGGACCTGCGGAATCGAGCTTGACGGCCAGAATGATGAACGGAATCAGCGGCAACGCCAGCAGCAAGGTGATCGATCCGACGGACAAGTGGAGCACGCGTTTGACCAACCGAAGTGTATCGGTAAGGTGAAATCCATCGCCATAAATGATCCAGCTCGGATAAAGAGTTTCGATCTCGATCTTGCCAGAAATCTTTTCCAGCCATGAGGTCGCTTCCTCGATACGAACCGAATTCCGCAGTCTCAACTGCAGCAGTTCTTGCATCGGCATCGCGTCCCGGCGATCCTGCATAGCAACAATTACGTAATCAACGGCACGTTCCTGAGTGGTTTTCTGCAGGTGTAAAGCTAGGCGCTCGCGGGTAACGGCGCCTTCGAGTTCGCCGGTCCATCCGACAACGTCGACTCCCAAATCCGGCCGCCGATGCAGACCGCTCACCAATCGAAGTGCGCGTTCGCCCTCGCCTAATACGTAGACGCGTTCGCGCAAGTAGGGCTGGCGCGCCAGCCAAGAATAGGCGTTTCGCCAAGCCAATAGCGCGATGGTTACCAGAATCAGACCCAGCAAAGATACCGAACTGCCTCTTCCCAGTCGAGGAAAGATAGTGCCTATGCCCCCCAGAGTCAGGGCCGAAAGACCGGGGACGAGAAGCAATCGGAAGTACAGCTCCCCTTTCGCGTTGAAATTGGCGGGATTGTAGAGGTCGAACCAATGCGACAGCAGCAACACCCCCAGCGTGACCGCCAGGATCTTGTAATAACCGTACTCGAAGTTCAGGATGAGGTAGCTGTCCTCGCGGTACTTCAGCATAATTCCCAGCAGCAGCGATGCCCAGACGATCGACGCCTCCCCGAAGATCAGGATCAACGTGCGGGCGGAGTAATGGACATTGAAAAGTCTGATCACTTTTTATCTTGGCCTGTTTTGCTCGATATCGTTAACGACGGTTGTGAGGCTCCGCCGCCACGGGGTCCCAACCAGAAGAGCTCGGATCGACTAATGGGTTCGGAGCCGGAGGCGGAATCTCATTCGTGTCGCCATCTTCGCGACTTCCACGGCCCAATCCAATCGGGAGAGAACGCCAGGAAAGCGTAAATATCACGCT
>Ga0335073_10016730_pt1 | contig 10248 bp, 10 predicted proteins | sample Lox_Sample_22_FD_207093 | JGI IMG/M metagenome (GOLD analysis project Ga0335073, IMG submission 207093) | Soil microbial communities from Loxahatchee National Wildlife Refuge, Florida, United States - Lox_Sample_2.2 | ecosystem: Environmental > Terrestrial > Soil > Wetlands | place: USA... | reverse complement strand
CATCACCACTCCCAACTCCGACGCGCCAAAAGAAACTCATTGACTTCCTCGCTCTTGGCTCGCCTAGCCCAGAATGCGGCGGTCCACCATAACGACAAAAGGCGCCTCATGGCTGAGAATCTCTACGCTCATGATTACATGAGAGAAATCTGGAGTGGCCGAGGGGATTCGAAGCTCGACCCCAACCTTGGCGTGGTCATGCCGCTATGCGACGCGATCCCGCGAGACTTCCGACCCAAGCAAACTGTCACCCCCCTCCCCTTCGTCCGGCGCCGCGTCCCCCTCCCCGGTCGCAGCGCCGACCGGCAACAGCGCCGCATTCTCCAGCGCTTCGAGGTCGGGCCGGTCGCGCAGCGACTCGAACCCGAACTCGATGAGGAACTTCTCCGTCGTCACGTAGGCGTTGGGCGCGCCGAGTCTCGGGCTGCGGGGTCCGGCGGCGATCAGCCCCTCCTCGCGCGGCGCGGCAATCAGGTCGCGCGAGATCTCCCACCCGAACATCTCCGAAATCTCCGCCCGGGTGACCGGCTGGAACATCGCGACCGCCATCAAGACCCCCACCTCGAGTTTGGTCAGCTGTTTCGCGTCGGCCGGGATGTCGAAAGCGACCCGCACCGCCGGCCGGAAGGCGGGGCGGGTGTGGAGAGCAACGCTCTCCCTGCCCTGACGAGCTCGATCGGCCGCCCGCGAGGATCCTCGCGCAGGTCGTCGAGCAGGAGCTCGAGCGCGCACTCGCGCCCGACCACGCGCGCGAGGATGTCTCGTGTCATCGGCTTCGGCGCCGCGAACAGCACCGCCTCGACGCGCGCCTGTCGATTTCGGTTTCAACATGGGACCGGCTGAATTCGAGAAATCAAAGCGTTACGGGAAACGAGTCCCGCTTCGTTTTCGGTTTCAATTGAGACTAGATCGACGTTTTTTCGGTTTCAATTGGGATTGATCGACCGTGCATCGACCGTACGATGAACGCATGCCGCGTTTTCTCGACGACCCAAGCGACCCGCGTGGGCTTGAAGCCGAACATCACCGAATTTTCGGTTTCAATTGGGACTGAGGCTAAGTTCCAGTCCCAATTGAAACCGAAAAATCCCCGGGAGAACTCCAGTCCCACATTGAAACCGAAATCGACATAAACCCCGACGACCAGATCGCGATGTTTCCGATCCTCTCCGCGCGCGCCGCCGCGGAAGGCGTGCTGATGTTCAACGCGGGGGTTTCGTGCGGCGAAGCGATCGGTGCCTATCGGGGCGATCCACTATACCACGCGAGCATCGACGACGCTGAATTCGAGCGCCTGCTCGACGCCAACGGCTTCGATCTCCTGGAGCACGCGGTCGGCGACGTGTCGAAGGGAGGCCGTATCTTCTGGATCGCGAGACGACGGGCCTGACGATCGCGGGCGGCCTCGCGCCGAGACGTCGCGGTCATGCGCCACGCAACCCCTTGAACGAGGGAGCGGTTTCCGGGAGCCAGTCCGACCGGAATGCCGCACAAGGTCGTCCTGCGAGTCTTGGAGTCGCGCGAAGCCTCTGCGATAATGCTTCGGGGAAGAGGGGGAAGCCGTGCCGGCCCAGAACGACTTTTTCACTTGGCAAACCCTTGCAACCTTCAGCGGGACGACGCTCGCGACGACGGCGGTGACGAACGCCGTTTGCATGGTTTTTCCCTTCGTCAGGCGTCCCGCTCCGATAGGCCTGGCCGTGTCATTGCTCCTCTGCCTAGTGACCGCCGTCTTGGACCCCGTCTCCGGAAACCTGGAATTCGCCCGGCCGTTCGCGATTTACTTCATCGCAGTCATCAACGGCTTCTTCGTCTTTGCCTCGGCTGCCGGAGTGTCCTCGGGAGCGCGGTCCCTAACCCGCGGCGCATCCGCGCGGCGCGCGACCCGCCGCGGTCCGGCAACCGGCGTGGGACCGACGGAGGAAGTCGCACTGGAGCGCGAGCGGGCATTTTGGCGCGACTGGTTCTAAGAGGAACCCGCGGATGGGCGGCGAGACTGGAAACGCGCGCCGCTTTTCCCGCTTCACCCGCGCGATCGTAGTCGGGATCGGCAAATATGGGGTGGCCGGACTATCAGACCTGCCGGAGTGCCCCAAGGAAGCTGCCGCCATAGCGCGTGCGCTTGCCTCGCCGAACTGCTGCGGCATCCCGGAAGAGCGGATCCGGTTGATCCCGGAAAGCGAAGCGTCCGCGGAGGTCATCCTGACCGCCGTCGACGAGGCGGCCCAGGACGCGACCCCTGAAGAGATACTGATCGTCTATTTCGCCGGCCACGGGCAGAACGAGGGCGACGGCTTCATATTGCGGACCAGGACGCGGGAGCGCGATCCGAAGCGAGGAATCTCCCGCGAGGAGTTGGCGGCAAAACTCGCGCGCACCAAAGCGCGCGGCGTGCTGGTGATCCTGGATTGCTGCGGGGGGGCCGGCTTCGCCGAGCGCGCCCCGGAATTCTTCTACGGGCTCGCCGACCACGACTTCCGCCTTCTCGTTAGCGCCTCGCGCGCGGGGCAGTCGTCGTGGGAGCTGAAGGACCGTGGCTCGCTATTCACGAAACGCCTGCTTCGAGCCCTGAACGGGGTCGATGCCGTCGGGGACGGCGGCAGCATCTTTTTCAGCGATCTCTTCGATTACCTCTATGCCGGCGTGGTGGGTGACGCGCGCGCGGCATTCGGCGGTGAATATGAGCAAACGCCGGTGTTCGCGGGCAGCCACGCCGCGGACCCGCTGCTGTTCTTGAATCGGGATCTCACGCTCTCGCAGGTGCGTGTGCGTACCGCTCGCATCACGTCCGACGTTCTACGTCGCCGCGTCGCCGGAGCCCTGGGCGGCCCGATCGCGGCGGTGCTCCTTTTCGTCGCCGGTTACTGGGCGTTCATCGACTCGCACCAGTACCTGGAGGTCCGCGGCGACAACATCGTCCTGGTGCACGGATATCCCGGCCTGACCGGCTTCGGCCTTCCCAAGGACGAGTGGACCTACGCCGAAGGGCCCGGAAGCCTGCGATCGTCGGATGCGCTGGGCGACGGGCGGAGATACGTATTCGACCGCCAAAACTCGCCCGAGACGGAGTTGCGCGACCTGCTCGTTCCCGCCGCGCGCGCGCGGTTGGATATATGGTCGGGCCACCGGCGGGCGGCCAGCGAAGAGCTTCTTGACGCGGCCAGCCGGCGGGAAATGCACGACGAAAAGGACCTCGAATTCCTTCCCGACCTAGTGGCCGCCGCGGATAAGCCGGCGTTGCAAAATATCGTTTCCGGGCTCCAGCCGGCGGACTCCGTCCTCCCGGTATTGGCGCTTAAGAAACTGGATCCCGACGCGGCGATCGCCGCATTCGCGCGCTCGCCCGCCGCGGCGAACCTCGGCACGCAGTTCGGCGTGCTTTCGGCATGGGACGGAACGTGCACGCCTGCGACCCAAGCCTGGCTCGGGAGCCTGTTGTCGGGCCCGAACGTTGAACAGTATTACGCGATGGTCGCTCGAACCGTCGCGAAGACCGCGGGATGCGTCTTCGACCTGACGACCGCCCTGGAAGCGCCCCAGCCCGTGATACGGGACGCCGTCCTCGCCCTTCGGATGACGAACGCGGAGGGGGCCGCCAAACTGCGGGAAGTCCTGGCGCAGATGCTGGAGGCGAAGGACGGGGCCGTGAGGAATTCGCCCCAGCATTTCGCCCGTTTGGCCGCATTTTGGCGTTATCTCGACGTCGGCGCATGCGCCGACTGGCTTTTCAAGGCGGGCGACGCCCTCGACGAGGACGCGCGCTTGGACGCTATGGTGGCCGCGGCCCGGGACTGTCGGGGCTACGAACTCGTCGCCGAACCGGCCGAGGGTTCGATCAAGCTCGACTTGCGCTCCGCCAACGGCAGCGTCGCTTCCGTTTCGGGCGCGGCCAACGGCGCCAGCGTGGTCCCGATCGCGCTTGCGACGCTCGACGCGCCCGTTTCGAACAAGGCGCAAGCCTTGCTGGGCGAACTACCGCTGATCGGCGATTCCCAGGCGCGGGCGACGATCGTTCAGAAGCTTCGCCGCCTCGGCGCCAAATCGGACAAGCCGTTTCAATACGGCCTACCGGACGCGCCCGAACTGGATCGGGAGATCGTCTGGTGGACCGCGAGGAGCGACCCCAAAAGCGCGAGCAAGTTGGCCACCGACCGGATCGTCGGGGGCGAAAGGAACAGCGCCTTCCTCGGCGTACTCGCGCTGCTTTCCCTCGACGGAGCCGACAGGGACAGGCTCTTGAAGGCGGCCGCGACGATGGATGCGACACCGGCGACGCTCGTGACCGCTATGGTCGCCTCACCGGATGCCGCCGCCGGCCTTCTCGTCTCTCCGGACCCGCGGGTTCGGGCGCTGGCGTCCGACTACGTCCTGGCGCGAGCCGACGCGACCGCGGTGATCGCCGAGGCCCGCAAGAGATCGACGCACGCCGACGTCGTCATCGATAGGGCGGAAACGCGACTGGCGAGAATGGCCAAGCTGGGCGCCCAACTTAGCGCCACCCCCGACTTCGCTCTCGCTTGGCGCGTCGGATGGCTACAGCAGACGGAAATCGACAGCGACGGCCAGTCCCTGGCGCTGGAGCGACTGCTGAACGGCGAACGACAATCGGCGCTGGCACTTCCATGATCGGGAACTTCGTTGAGCTTCCCAAGTGGTTGAGGATAGCCGCTTCGGCGCTCGCCGTCGACGATACTCGCGCGGAGGCCGGAACGCTGCGGAGCGACCCGCCGCACGCCCATTGGGACATCGCGGAGGTCGGCTTGCGCGCGCGATCGGCGCGAGCCGAAGGCGAGCCCCAAACGGTCGTCGACGCGTTGCTGCCCGAATGCCGCGCTAAATTCGAGGACGCGCTCGGCGGTGCCGGCGTCCAGCTCAAGGAGAGGACTCCTTTGTCGTTGGCGGCCGCACTGGCCATGTGTGACGTTCTGATCGCCACGGCCGTGCTCTTGGGCCGCGAATTCGACGAAGGCCAGGCGCTTTCACGCAACCTGCGCGCGGCCTCGCTCTACTACGAGCGTCGCATCGACGAGGCCATGGCGGAAATCGAACGGGCGATGGCGCTCGTTCCCGAGATCAGCGGAGAAGGCGACGTCTGGACGAACGATCCCCATCAATGCCGCCGCCCTCGCCTGCGAATTGGGCAGATATCGAGAGGCGAGCAGTTTCGGGGAAGTGGGTTTGCGTGGTGTCGCACTCCATTTAACCCCGCGACAGCCGCTTGCGGGTGAGAGTGGAACGGAGTTGGGGGTGGCCGCCGCCATCGGTTACGACACGCCATTCGAAAGGGAAGGCTGACTGATGACGCGAGCGAAGTGGACGGTCTTCGTCGAGACAATAGGGGCAGACGGCGCGACGGAGCGCTTCGAGATCGCCATCCTTGAGCGGGACCTCGCTTCGCCTACTGCGGACGGCCTCGGCCTCCGACTTGCCGAGGCGAACGATCTGCTCCTGAAACTGCAATCCGTCCTCGCACAATCAAGTCCGGCAAGTGAGCGCGGCGGAGCGGACGTGCCGCTGCGGATCAAGACGCGGGCTGCACGACTATCGCAGCCGCCAGGTCGAGACGCTGTTTGGCCGGGTCATGCTGCGTCAGCCGCGATGGCGACCCTGCGGATGCGAGCGCTTCGAGGGGGAGCCGAACACCGGCCGGACCTGTCGCCTAAGCCGGACATCGGAGCTGATCGGAAGCCGAGCCACACCTGAGCTTGTGCGCGTCCAAGCCGAACTCGGCGCCCGATTGTCGTTCCGAGAGGCCGCCCAGGTGATGAGCGTGTTGCCGCCAACGGGCAAGACCGCTAAACATACGGGCATCCGGCGTGGTCTCGCCCGGACCGCGGATCGTTTGCAGGCCTTCGATTATGCCGCCCCTCATCGGATAGACCGCTTTCAAGGTGGCCCAGTGGTGGTTGCACTCGACGGCGCCCACATTCGGGCCGTTCCTGGATTTCAGGTGCGCCACCTCGAAGTTACGGTTGGGCGCGTGGAAGCGGAGCGGCAGCAAACCCGACACTTCGCCGTTGCTCCGAACGTGAAGACACCGAGGTCACGCGCCATAGGCAACGCCCTGCGATCAAGAGGATGGTTGCCTGGCCGTGAAGTCACCGCCCTAAGCGATGGTGATCCCACGCTTGTCGAGAGCGTGCGCTCGGCCGCGGGCGAGCGGGTGACACATATCTTGGACTGGTTTCACATCTCGATGCGAGTGCGGCATGTCGAGCAAGCCCTGGCTGGCCTCCTCGGCTCGGACCTGGAGCAGAAGGGGTCGCTTCGATACGTCGAGTTCGACGTCTCGCGACTGCGCCACTTGACCTGGAACGGCTACGGCGACGAGGCTCGGCGAGCATTGCGGAACATCACGCATATAGCCGCCAACGCAATCTGGCTAAATGCTTACGCGGCCGCGGGCGGCGCCCGATAAACTTCTCCGCGCGTCATGACCGCCCAGGCGATGCGCGCCGTCTTGTTGGTAAGCGCGACGATGACCGGCATAGCCGGCTTCCTCACCAGCATTGCGGACAGCCACGCATTCGGCGTCGCGCCTTTGCGCTTGGCCCATCGTACTGGAAGACGACGACCTTCGTCGCTGGCTTGCGTCTCGAAGGTCTCGTCACGCCATGCGTGTTCGACGATCCGATCAACGCGGTCTGTCCAGCCACAAGCGACCGCAGATCGCGGCCCTGATCGAAGCAACAGGGGCGAGTCTCCTCTATCTTCCTCCCTACAGCCCGGACTTCAATCCGATCGAAAAGCTGTTCCCTCAATTCAAGGCTCTCCTACGCAAAGCCGCCGAGCGAACCGCCGAAGGCCTCTGGAACGCCATCGGCAGAACTCTCGAGTGCTTCACACCGCGCGAATGCGCAAATTACTTCGAGGCCGGAGGCTATGAACCAACCTGAACGGAAACCGCTCTCTAGCCGGGCGGCGTCACCCAATCGATGCGCGCCGACGTCAAGTACACGACAGCGCCGCGTTGCGCGCGCAGGACGCTGAGATATTGGCCAAGCTGTTTCCGGTAGGCCGAGCGGTCCCGCTCGCTCGGCGCGACGTCGCTTTTCCAATCGAACACGACCAGGTCGCCGTTGTCCGCGCGGGCGACCGCGTCGGCCCGCCCGGCGACCAGTTGGTCGGCGCCAGCGGATGCGGCGCCGTACAATGGCACTTCCGAAACAAGTCGCTGACGGAACGGCTGAAGTTCGGGGAGAGCGAATGTCCGCAGGGCCGTATCTGCCATCTCGGCGGAATCGGGCTTGCTGCCCGTGGTCGTGGCCGTCGCGAGTTGTTGGCAAAGCAGGTGCGCCCGTTCTCTCGCTTCGCCGGCGTTTGCGGCGAGCTCTCCGGTCGCCAGTTCCTCCATGAGCTTGTGCAGAATGACGCCGCGCATGCGGCTGCCTTCGATTGCCCCAGGGGTGTCGAGCGCCGCGTCTTCCGCGGAGTTAGGAGTCTGCGTCATCAGGACATCCGGATCACTCTCACTGGGTTTGGTCCATACGATCGGCGGAAAGTCTCTCTCGGTCCGCGACTGCTCTTCGGCGAAGACCTCCGCGGCCTGTCCGTTCTCGCTCGACTTCGGCGGAGCGACGACGTCGCGCCGGAGCTTCGAGACGTTCAGTTCGGGGATGTCGTCGAGCCTGAGGTCGAGCTGTTTCGCCCAGGACGTCTCGTCGCACCAGGAGAAGTCGGGGATGACGAGCAATTCCATGGCGCGAGTGCAAGCCACGTAGAGCAGCCGCAGGTTCTCGTCGCGCCTTTCCCGATTCTCTCCCCGCAGCGCTCCTTCCAGCGTTGGCGGCGTTACCTGTCCGAGCGCCCAGTGCAGGCTCTCGTCGCTCCGACGGTACACGAACGGTTCGGGCGGGCGGGGCATCGAAGCCCGATTGATCGGAATGACGACCGGCCACTCCAGGCCTTTCGAGCTGTGGACGGTCACGATCTCGATAGATCGGCCGTCCGCTTCCACGATGCCCTCGGCGAAGCCGGTGCCGGCTGACCAATCGTCCTCCAGGTCTCGTGCGAATTGCGCGAAACCGCGAACTCCATAGTTGCGAGCGCGCTCGAGCAGACCATCGACGTTCGCGAGCGAGCGGGCGGCTTGATCCGCACTGCGGCCTGCGACGATGGCGCGTACGCGAAGCCGTTCGATCGCCTCGGCGAGCAGTAGCGCGGGCGTGGTGACGCGCAGCCTTAGTCGAATGTCGCGTAGTATGGCGAGGACCTCCCGCGCGAGATCGTTTTGCACGATCTTGAGGTCGGTGTGCAGCGAGAGACGGGCCGACTCGCTGCCCGGCGGAACGGGGAGGCTCGCCGTGATCGTGAGCAGATCTTGCTCGGAAAGGCCCACCAGGGGCCCTCGCAGAAGGGCGCCCAGGGCTAGGGTGTCGCGCGCGTCGGCGATGCACCGAACCAGCGCGACGAGATCCTGAGCCTCCTGCCGCTTGAAGAGATTCTTGCCGGCTTGCGACGCGAAGGGGAGCCCGGCCTCCTCGAGGGCCCGCTCGTAGCGCCATAGCTCGGTCGAGACCGGGGCTAACAGGGCGATGTCCCCCGGCGTCAGACGCCTGCGGTCTCCATTATTGAGCTTCAGTTCGACGTTGCCGATCAGGCGGCTGCAAATCTCGGCGACCACGCGCGCCTCTTCGTTCCGGCTGCTGTCGATCCGCGTATTCGGCAACAGATCGACGGATACTTTCGCGACGCATGGAAAGCCGTGGTCCGCGTCGTCTCTAGTCCCCAGCAATGCGACGTAGCCCGCCTGTTGCGCCGCGAGCGGTGCCGCGAAGCAGTCGTTGATGTGTTCGAGGATGCGGGGTCTCGAGCGAAAATTCGCCCTGACTCGGAGTATGTTCTCGGGAAACTGCGCCTTGATCGCGCTCCGCACCTTGAGGTAGGTCGCGAGATCGGCTCCCCGGAAGCGGTAGATGGCTTGCTTGGGATCGCCGACCAGGAAGAGTTGACCGGGCCTCAGGCGACGCTCCTGCCAGCCATCGGCGGCCCCGTCTGTTCCGGCCAACAGAAACAGGATCTCCGCCTGAACGGGGTCGGTATCCTGGAATTCGTCCACGAGTATGCGCGAGAAGCGCTCGCCGCCAGCCGCTCGGACCTCGGGATATCGGCGGAGAACTTCTCGGCAGCTGAACAGGAGGTCGTCGAAATCCATGACCGCCGCTCGCCGCTTGAACGTGTCGTATTCGGCAAGCAGGCCGTCGAGCTCGGACGAGAACACGCTGACGATCGCGGTCGCGATCCGACCCATCAAGGTGCCGTACGACTGGCGGCATCGCGCGTAATACTCTTCCGCCTGGTCCGCGAGACGCCCGCCCTCGTCGTCTCCCTTCGCGCGTTTCCACATCGAACGTCGCCGGTATTCGCGCAGATCGAACGATTTGGATCGCATGAGAGGTAGCGTCGCGGGGTGCGCGGCGTCCCACAACCGCGCGAAGTCGAGACCCGCTTCGAAGCTGCGCTCGAAGTGTCTGGCCAACGTTTCGAAATCGACGATGTCACTCTCGGCGTCGCGCGGGCCGCCGACGCAGTCGTACCAACTGCGGAACTCGCGAACGCCTTCGGCGAATTCGAGGTGCGCGTCGGCATCGAGATCGGGAGGCAGAGGGCGGGCATTGCGGTGGCGTCGCCTCGACTTCGCGAAATCGCGCAAGAGTTTTTCGGCTCCGGTCGGATCCTTTCGCGCCACCGCTGCGATTGGATCATGTGCGGGACTAGATTCGTCGAGCCGATCGCGCCACCACTGATCGAAGATGGCGCCGAAGACGAAATCGGCTTGGTCGCGATCGAGGATTTCTGCGCCCGGATCGATCGTCGCTTCGACGGAATAGGTCCGCAGCAGGTCGTGGCAGAACCCGTGAATCGTCGAGCAGGTCAGTTCATCTAGGAGCTCGCTCGCCTTCTCCAGCGATCTCCGCTGCGCGGCCTTCAGTTTCGACGGAATGCATAGCCGCAGTTCGTCCGGAACGGTCTCGGAGAGCAGGGTGTCGAGGTAGTGGGCGATGCGTTGGCGGAGCTCGCCGGCCGCGAGCTCGGTGAAGGTGATCGCCGCGGCGCCGCGCCGCCGGCGAGCAGCATCACCACCCGTCCGGCGAGCAGCGACGTCTTTCCCGTGCCCGCGGCGGCTTCGACGAGCAGCGTCGAATCGAGCTGGGTCAATGCACGGAGGCGGTCGCCGTCGTCTTCTCGCGAGGTCATGCCGCGCTCCAGAATTTGTTGAGGCCTCCTGCGACGCGGTCGAATGCTATG
>Ga0335073_10016728_pt1 | contig 10251 bp, 7 predicted proteins | sample Lox_Sample_22_FD_207093 | JGI IMG/M metagenome (GOLD analysis project Ga0335073, IMG submission 207093) | Soil microbial communities from Loxahatchee National Wildlife Refuge, Florida, United States - Lox_Sample_2.2 | ecosystem: Environmental > Terrestrial > Soil > Wetlands | place: USA: Florida... | reverse complement strand
CGAATGTCGAACAAGAAGTCGCCCACCGGCGCACCGGTCGTATCAAGGGTCGCGAACGTATCATATCGGCCCTGCAGGTCGAGTTGCAGGTGGAGGCGGCCATCCCCGATCTTCACGCCGAGATCGTCGTCGGCGCGAGCGCGCCGCGTCGACGTGAGGACCGCGCATACCAGAACGGCGGCGGTTCCCCATTTGGTCATCGTGGACGTCAAAGATGCCGTCGCCAAGTGCGCCCCTCCAGAGCGGCTCAGCCAGTGAGCCTCACCCTATTGGAGCGGGCTCAGCACGGGCGGGTTAACCACGACAGGCTCTGCCGCTGGTGGATTGGTCGTGGCATCGGGAAGGCCTTCGGGCGTCTCCACCGTCACGACCGTCTTCTCGTCGACCACATAGGCGAGTTGCCCGATACACTGCTCGGCTTCGGCCCGCAGCTCCGCGACCCGCTGCCTCGCGATCTCGATCTTGGCGAACTCGTGTTCCGCATTGTCGTTCGCCGCCCGCGCGACGGCCTCCTGAAGCCCGACGTAAGACTGCTCGGCAATTCGCAGGAGGGCCTTCACCTGCGTGAGCTTCTCGTTGATGCAGTTGAGCTTGACGAGGTCTCGCTCCTTGCGCGCCTCCTCGAGGCGATCGAGCACTTCCCGAAGGATCTTCTGCATCTGCGTGACCGCGTCATCCGAGCGGGAGAGCTTTTCCTTGTCCGAGAGCCGTTCGGATTCCTGCGCTTCAACTCTCAACCCACTTGCCTGCGCGGCCTGGGCTTTCGCCACGCCGCCCATGAGGAGGCTCCCGAGCGTCAAAGCCCGGATCATTGTCTGGGAGACGTCTCCACGCATCCTAACCACCTAAATTTCAAGCACCTTAGCCCTCGGTCGCTCGGCTGTCAATTCGACCGATCGCCGGTCGTCAGGCCTGTTGACGGAGTCTGCCGTTAGTCTCCCGCAGCCGGTTGCTGAGCACGCGGGCGATGTTGATGACAAGGAACGCAAACCCGTCTTTGTAGTTCTTCCGGAAGGTTGCGAGGTTCTCGGCCGTGAGATGAAGCATCGTGGCATCCTTGCGGGCCCGGACCGTTGCCGATCGAAACTCCTTGTCGATGAGCGACATTTCACCGAAGAACTCCGGGGGTTGCAGCGTCGCCAACACCTTCGCTTCACCCTTGCCGTCTTTGTGGAGCACGTCGACCTCACCGTTCATGAGGACGAAGAGAGAATCCCCGAGATCGCCCTCCTCGAAGATGACTTCTCCAGCGGCGTACCTGCGGGGCCTCGAGAGCTCCGCGAGCAGTTCGAGCTCGGACTGCGACAGCATCTCGAAAAGAGTCGATTTCTGAAGAACCTCTAGTTTCTCCATGGCGAACCCCTGCGGCGTGCCTAGCTGCCAGACGCCTCCGTCGGAGGCTGTCGAATCGTCCCCTTGCGTCCTCTCAGAAAAAAATCCTCGAATCGCTGGTCGCCCTCGTCGGCCCTGCGCTTCTCCTGGGACGGCTCGAGGAACTCGACGCCACGCTGCTTCTCCGCGCGGTAGATGCCCAGCGCCTTCAGCTCGATGTTGTAGTCCTCGGAATCGTCGATCAAGGAGACGCAGTAAGCCCCAGATTGATCTTCCCTTTGCCTCCAGTAGAGGAACTCCTCTCCCACCGCGCAGCCGAAACGCTCGCGCGCCTGTTGCAGCAACTGCGCCAGTCGTTCCGAATGCCGCGCCCTCTCCGCGCTTTGCTGATCTGCGTCTGCGCGAAGCGCCTTGCTTCGCGTCTTCCGCTCCTCCGCTTCCTTGAACAAACGCTCGGCGCGCTTTCGGATCTTGCGTCCCTCGGCCCGCTTTTCGCTGACGAGCAGATTCATCTCAGCCGAGGACGCCCACAGCCGCTCGACCTCGTCCCACAGACGCAACTTGCGCTGCGTCTCCCGCTCGTAGTCGTCGTGGATCTGCCGGTGTTCTTTCTCGGCCTTGCGCAAATCAACCTCTGCTTCCGCCAGGATCGACTCCGCCTCCCGGAGCTTCGCGCGATCTGCGCCCGCCTGCTCGAGGGCCCCCCTGTCGACAGCGACCCGTTCCCGCAGCTCTTCTAGGGCTTTCTCGGCTGCTCCCAGGCGGTACCAGATCTCGGAGACATGGAAACGTTGCTCCTCGTACCCAGCCACGACCTCGAAGGATCGATTCTCCACGTCGGTGGCTTCGGCCACCAGCTTCGCCGCAGCATCCTCACAGCTACCTGCGCGGTAGAGGGTGTCGATCGCGTTCTTCTGGGCCAGTTCGGCGCGGAAGTCCAGCAGCGTGGATTGAGTGAGGAGCTCGTCGAAACGATCCGCGGCCACGACCTCGGCAACGCGGGTCCGCGAGAGCTCCTCCCACCACCCCTGGAAGTCGGCGGAAGCGACCAACTCCCTGACTTCGGCAAGCGCCTTGACCTTCATCGCCTGGATCCACCCCTACTGGGACGAGACGAAGTTCCACGAGAACTGCACGGCAGTATCGGAATCGGGCGTGAAGGGAAAGTGCCAGAACCGGATGACGCTCTTGATGCAGGAGATGACCTCGTCGCTGTGAAGCGTATCCTCGTCAATCTCGGTGTCCGAGACCCTGCCGTTCGTCGCGATGGTGATGCGCACCGCCACCTTGCCCTTGAGGTTCGGGTTGAGCTTGAGCTCCTTTTCATAGCAGGACTGGATGGCCCGCTGCCGGCCGCGCACGAACCGGGTGACGGCATCGCGATCGAGCGTCGAGGACTCCACTTCGGGAGCACTGGTCGACACCGAGGCCCGGATGCTCGTCTCCCCCTTGCCGCCGAGCCCCACGCTGCCGCCGCCCTTGGTCGCCAGATCGCCGATCCCCGCGGCCTTCCCGGAGCCACCGCCCTTGTGCCCCCCGGCTCCGATGCTGTCGGCACCAGCGACCGCGACGCCTCCGGCGCCCTTGAGGGCATCCGCGATGTCGCTGTTCCCGCCTCCTGAACCCAGAACGTCGGCGATCGCGCCCGCGCCCGATCCCTCCGCACCGAGGAGCCTCAGGATGCCCTTCTGGGCGACCATCTTTCCAATCTTCTCTCGGCGCGCCGCGGCGGCGGCCGCTGCCTCTTCTGGCGTGAGCTCCCGCTTGGCCACCTTCTTGGGCTGATCCCTCTTGTCCACTTTCTTCGCGGCATCCGCCCCCGCCGTCTGCGCTTTGGGCTTGGGAGGTGTCACGGGCTTGTCGGGAATGATGAGCCGCGCGAAGCGATCCGGAATTTCGTCCAGACTGACGTCCTCGTTGACCTCGCGACCCGAGACGGCCGCGATCAGGCCGAAATGGAAGGCGAGGGAGCAGACGAGAATCCCGAAGAACATGCGGTCAATGGTCCGCCACCAGCCGCCACGTGCGGCCTCGGGGAGAACGGGACGCGCCGGCTCCGGGGGTGGAGTGACGAACTGAAACAGCAAGGTCGTTTCGCCGTACACAACCTTGCCCTTGGAGGCGTCGCTCAGCGTCAGATCGTAGCCAGCCTCGGAGTGCTTCTTCACCACGCCTTGCGACACGAGAACGCGGAAATCCACCAACGGTCCCTCGCCGACACCATGCTTACCATCCATCTGCTCCGTGAATCGCAGATGGTAGGCTCCACCGCGGAGCTCGAACAGCGGGAAACTGGCCGGCAACGCCTTGTTGTCGAGAACGAAAGTATTCCGGGGTCCGGACCCGACCGTGACGGTCTCGCGCCGCTTGATCTGCCGTTCCTCGACCACTTTGCCGCCCTGAACGACGGCAATGCGCAAGATCTTGGAGGCTTTCGTCTCGCCGCTAGAAGGGCTCATGGTTCACCGACTGGACGATCTTCGGCAAGAAGGTCTCCGTCTTCTCCAACTCTCCGAAGTTCAGGTTCGACCGCTGGAGGATGTAGAAGGCCTGCGGCTTCTGGATGCGCCCCTCCACCGTGATGACATCCAACTTGAGGACCTTCCGGGGCTTTGCCTCCTGAGCGCTCGATCCGGCTGTCACTGTTAACACGGCAGCCACACCCGCGCAAATGCACCACTTTCTCATCGAAGGCCTCCTGGCGCAGTCATTTCCCTTGCCCCCCGAGCTTGTCGTCAGCAGGCCCCGGGGCAGACGCGGGAACCGCGTCGCCCAGCTTGGAGGCGGACGGCGGAGCCGAGTCGCCGAGCTTGGAGCCGCCTCCAGCAGCCGGTGGCGGCGGTGGCTCCGCCTGCTTCTTCGCCTCGTCCGCCGCTTTGCGGAGCGCATTTCGTTTCTCTATCTCCTCGTGACGCTGCTCCTGCCCGATCGCCTTTCGGGCGTCGGCCAGGTACTGATCTAGCTTCGGATCGTCGCCTCCCGCCGTTCGAAACTTCTGCAGATAACCGATGGCCTGGTTCAGCCGATCGAGGGGCGCCACGCCGGGCATCGAGCCATCCAGAAAGAGCACGCCGAGATCGAAGTAGGCGTCCTTGAGGTTCGGGTCCAGCTGCAACGCTCGCTGGTATTCCTGCATCGCGAGATCGGCCTGCTTGTTTCCGCGATAGGCATTTCCGAGGTTGACGTGGGCGGAGGCCAGATCGGGCTCGTATCGAACGGCCAGCTGTAGGTGCTCGATCGCATCCTGGTAGTCTTGCGATGAGACGAGCAGAGCGCCCAGGTTGCTCTGCGCCTCGGGCAGGTCGTCGCGCAGGTCGGTGGCCTTCTTGAAATCCTCGATGGCGAGGGCTTGGTTCTTGTCGGCCAGGTCGAGGAAGGCCAGCGTGTTGTAGATGAGCGGATCCGCCCCGTCGATCTGCTTCGCATTTTGCGTCACCATTCGCGCCAGCTCGTAGCGCTTCTGATGGTAGTAGACCGACGCTAGCTCGAGCATCGCCGCGACGTTCTTCTCGTCGCCCTTGAGCACGACCTTGGCTTCATCCGCAGCCGCATCGTAGCGCTCCTCGGCCTCCAGCACCTCGGCCAGGGCCGTGTGGAGACACAGCGCCGTCGGATGGGCCGCTAGGATGCCCCGCAGAGCGGACTCGGCGGAGGAAGCCCGCCCCTGTCGCAAGTACAGATGGGCCAGGTTCTCGGCTGCTGGAAAAAGCTCGGGATTGAGATCGAGCGCGCGGCGATACACGTCGGCCGCTCGATCGGTCTGCCCGGTCCGCTCGTAGCAGAGAGCAAGGTCGTAATCCGCCCATGCCAGGCGCGTGTCTTGCGCCAGCACCGACTCGAACAGCGGAATTGCTCCGGCGCAATCTCCCGCGTGCGCGTGCCGGATGGCGTCGTCGAACGCGCCCTGGGTGCGCGTGTCGAGAACCGGTCCAGGGGGCGAGGTGGGCTGTGCGGCCGGCGCAGGCTGCGCCAGGGAGGGAGTCGTCCCTCCTGCCGACGCCGCCGGCGGCCGAGTGGACCCGGCGGGGTTTTCTTCGGGCTTCGGCGGAGTGCTGGCGCAGGCCGAGGCGAGCGACCCGACCAGCCCCAGGGCGAGCGCGCTCCTCACTTGCCGTCCTCTCCGCCCAGCTTGCCTTCCTCGGCCCCGCCCGCGGGAATCCCGCTCAAGCTGAGGGCGAGCGGCGCGGGCGAGCGAACGTCGAACTCCAGCTCCTGGCGCGGGTCCTTGAGCAGCGGGTATTCCTTCGGCCGATAGTGGTTCAAGCTCTCGAGGGTCTGCTTGGTCCATTTGTTCACGATGTGCAGCGTCCGCGCCTCCTCCAGCGTCTTGATGTAGTCATCGACGGCCTGCGACTCGAGCGCGGTCGCTTTCTGGGCGAGCGCGTCCTGGTAGATGCCGATGGCCTCGTCGCCGTACCTCTTGATCTCGGGGGGCACCGGCGCGTCGTAGATCGAGTTTGCGAAGTGTTCGAGCACGTTCGCCTTCCGGTAGAACGCGGCCAGGATCCACTCGGGACGCTTGAACCGAACCAACCCCATGTAGGCCTCTCGCAGCCTCTTGGCCGTGTCCGTCTTGTCCTTGAAGGATCGCGCGAGCACCTTCTTCGAGCCGTGGATCTTGAGCCGATCGTACGCCTGAAACTGCTGCTCGAGGAGATCGAACTGGGCCTCGGCGGCGGCGTCGGCAGCGAGCACCTTGTCGGAGCCGAGGCTCAACCGGTCGAACGTCTTGACCGTGTCCTTCAGCGCCTCGTTCCGCGCGCGCTCCTGGTGAAGCGCCTCGTAGCACTCCGCCATCTTCAGGCGCGCTTGGACGACCAGCTCCGCCTGCGCGTGGTCGCGGTCGAACTTGCGATCGAACTCCTGGAAGGCCTTGATCGCTCCGCCGTAGTCCTTCATCTTCTCGAATACGAGCGCGGCCCGAAAGAGGTTCTGCGGCGCGTCGGGCTCGTCGGGAAAGAGCTCGGCGTACCGACGGTAGGCGCGCGCGGCGTCCGCGTAGCGCTGCAAGCCTTCGAGCAGCCGCGCCGAATCGTAGAGCGCACTCGCCCGGTTCTTCGAGTTCGGGTACTTGTCGACCAGCAACTGGTACCGATCGACGGCCTTGTCGAAATCGTAGGACTGCTCCGCATCCGACGCCACCCGGAAGAGCGCCTGGTCGGCCAGGGCGCTCTTGGGGTACTCGGTCACGATGCGCTCGTAGATCTTGAGCGCGGAGTCGAAACGACGGCTCTTCTCGTAGCAGACGGCGGCGTTGTTGAGCGCCTTGTCGGCGAACTCGTGCTGGGGGTTCCGCTGCACAAGCTCGAGAAAGAGCTTCGCCGCCTTCTCGAAGTGGCCCGCGTCCATCTCCTGCTGCGCCAGCTTGAAGATCCCGGCCAGCTGAAACTTCACGAGGGTCTGCTCGAGCTCCGACCCACGCTGCACCACGCCGCCCGACGCGCTGAGAAGCTCGGAGGTCGCATGCGTCACGTTCGCCCAGTCCTGGTTCGCGAGGTAGGTTTCGATGGTCAAGTTCGCGGCGTACTGCGAGACCTCGTTCTTGGGCCAGCGCGAGATGATGTCGCGGAAGCGGCAGCGCGCTTCGTCGAACTCGTTGAAGACGTAGAACGTCTCCGCAGCCTTGTAGGCCACGGCGGGCGCGAGCGCGTCGGCTGGGAACAGATTCACGAAGGCGTCGGAGGCGTGGACGAGGCTCGCATAGACCTCGGGCATCGCTTCCGGCGTGGGAACGATGCCCTTCCGCTCGGTGCTCTTCAAGACGGGCTTCGGCGGCAGCTGCTTGGCCTGCAACAGGCGATCGATCTCATTCTGCCAGGAGAGCACGGCGTCGTGAGCGGCCTCCCGCTCGTACTGGTGGTCGATCGTCATGTCACGCACCGCCTGGTACTCTCGGGCCGACAGCGCGAACTGCAGCGAATTGTAGAGCGCGTCCGCGTAATAATACGTCAGCTCGTAGACATCCTTGGCGTGCGGATAGCGAGCCAGGTACTCGCCGAATGCCGACGCCGCGGTTCGATACTCCGTGAACGCCTGATCGATCTTCCCGTCCTTCTTGTAGGCGATGGCCTGCTCGATGTGATAGATCGCAGCGTCTCTCAACGCGCGCTCGGCGATGTCCTTGGCCGCCACCACCGCGTCCGCGTCGGCGTGATTGGCCGCGTACCACGGCGTTCCCTCGGCGTACGTCGACACCAGCCGCTCGCGCTCCGCCGTCTGCTTGTCGAAGGCCCGATCGCGGGCATAGGCCTGGACGATCTTCGCCTGGATGAGCGGGGCGTCGGGGGCGAGCGGCGCACGCGCCAGCGCCAGCTTGAAGGCGGCGACGGCCAGATCCGTGTGCGTCTCGTCGTAGTAGATGTCCCCGAGGCGCTTGTACACGTCCCGCTCGTAAGGCCTTCCACCGAGGGAGCGGAAATAGGATTCCGCCTTGTCGACTCCGCCCCACTTGTCGTCCGAGAAGCAGATGGCCGTGTACTGCAGGGCTTCGTTTTGCATGTCGCCGAGCTTTTCGGCGGCGCCGCGGCTCTTCTGCAGGTAGTAGTCGAGGAGCTTCACGAACGCCTGGACGGCGTCGCCGTAGTCGTCGAGGCGGTAGTAGGTCCAGCCGAGCTTGTAGATGGCCTTGTCGTACAGTGGCTGGTCCGGGTAGTCGAGCACGTGCTGGTAGGCGAGCGCGGCCTTCTTGAGGGCTTCGGTGGGATTGCCGGAGACGGCGTCGAAGTAGTACTCGCCCTGCCGCAGCCAGGCTTCCGGAACGAACTTGCTCCTCGGAAACCGGTTGATCAGCTCGGCGAACGCCTGATCGGCCCCCGGCTGATCTCCCTGCTGCTCATCGCAGTAGCCCAGCAGATAATAGACGGCATCGATGAAGCGATAGGTTGGCCACGTCGCGAGCATGCGCCGGTAGAGCTGGATCGAGGGCGAGAAGTCGAACGTCGGCTGCTGCGGCTCGCCCTTGAACGTCCCGGCCTGGAAGCCTCTCAGCTTCTGCTGGAAAGCGTCCATCGCCACGTTGTAGTCGTCCTGGCTCTTCTCGTAGTGCAGCTCCGCGAGGCGGAACGAGGCGTCGGCGCTGTACTGCGGGTCGTTGGGGTAACGCGAGAGAAACTCTTCGAACTGCGCGATCGCATCCTGGCGTTCCGTCCGTTCCACGTTCTCCCGATCGCGGATGGCGCGTTCGTACGAATCCGAGAGCTGGCTGCGCCGTTCGGCAAACCTCTTCTCCACGAGCAGGTGAATCTCGTTGCGATACTCGAGCGACTCCTGTCGGTACTGGTCCCCGACCGAGAAGAAATCTTTCGCCTGCTCGCTCTCGGATGACTGGGGTTTGGTTTCACCCAGCTTCTTGGCGGCGGCGGCAGTTGCCGCTTCCGCCGCCCTCATCCGGGCGGCGTCCTTGGCGGCCTGCGTCTCGGGGCCGCACGTCGTCGGGAGCGGCTCGACCGCAGCCACGGGCGGAAGCACCGGGGTGGCCGGCGACGTCGCGGCGGGCGCCGCCTTGTCGGCCGCCGCCCCAGCGGTCGCCCAGGCGAGAAACGCGAGGCACGACATCCCTGCGGCGACGCGTGGTACGACCCGCGTCACTTCACGTCACCCAGGACTTCCTTGAAGTCGTCATCCAGGACGCGCAACTCGCGATCCTCGTCCGTTGCGAGCTTCTGGATCCGCTCCGTCTCGTCGCGCTTTCGGGTCCATGCGACGTCGATGATCCCGACGTCCGCCTTGAGGACCAGGTCGTAGAACGACTGGCGGACCTTCCGGAAGGACGCGAAGGCGATGCGTCCGACGAGCCCACTGGCGCTCCCTTGGGTCGCCGAAACCTCGCGACCGTACTCGTCGAGGTTCCGCGCCTCGATCTCGATCTTCTTGCGGATCACCTGGGCCTGCGACAGAGCTGCCTGGCGGAAGGCCGATAGCGCCGCTGCCGTCCGCCCCCGCAAGCCGCTGATCTTCCTACGCAACTCCTGAACCCGCTGCTCCACGCCCGCGGCGTCCCCTGAAACTCCGCTGGCCCGCGCGAGCAGATCGGCCTCGCGCTGGACAGCGGCCGCGTAGGCGGCGCGAACCTGCGCGTCCTGCGCCGTCCCGGCGCCCCCGGCCAGGTCCTCATCGTCCTTGAGGTCGCGGTGGAGCCGTCCGATGGCGACGTCGAGATCGTCGAGCCCGGCCAGCTCCGACTGCACCTCTGCCGAGAACTTCGCTTCGTCTGCAGGGTTCACCTGGCGCTTGGGCGCGGTCTGCACCTGCATCTGCCGCACCGCGACGAGCTGGGCGCGCTCGGATTGCACCACGAGCGAGAGCTTGAACAGATCCTTGTCGATGGTGCGCAGGCGGCCGATCATCTCCGAGCGGCGGGCGTCGACCTCTTCGGCGGTCTTCGGCATCGCATCGAACTGCGCCTGGAGGGCTGCGCGCTCGGACTGGGCGGCCGCGAGCGCCTGGCGATCCGCGGCGGGCAGGTACGCACCCAACAGTCCCAGCTCGATCGACACGAGCTGGCGGTCGTCCGAAAGCAAAGCCGTATCGACCGCGGATGCCCGCGCATAGCCCGCCTGCAGCGCGGGGAATGCGTCCATGGTGCCGGCCGCGGCGATGCGCTGCTCGATGCGACCTACGATCTGCCGACCCTCGGCGATTCCGGACGAGCTCTGACCCAGATCGGTGACCACATCCTGCGCCTCCGACACGTCCCGCTGCGAGGTGGCCCACTGCTGGGCGACCGGCGGCAACAAGGTCGCCACGTCGAAGGCCTTGCCCTTGCTCGCGAGGAGGTGCTCGAAGTACGCGGCAGGATCGGAGTGAACCTTCAGGAGTGCATCGATCTCGTCTCGGACCGGTGCGTACTTGTTGATCACCGAATTGTAGGTCTCTTCGGCATCGGCATACTTCTTCTGCTGCAGGAGGAGGTGCCCCTTG
>Ga0335073_10016727_pt1 | contig 10252 bp, 8 predicted proteins | sample Lox_Sample_22_FD_207093 | JGI IMG/M metagenome (GOLD analysis project Ga0335073, IMG submission 207093) | Soil microbial communities from Loxahatchee National Wildlife Refuge, Florida, United States - Lox_Sample_2.2 | ecosystem: Environmental > Terrestrial > Soil > Wetlands | place: USA: Florida... | reverse complement strand
GTGAACGTCATCCAGCCGCTGCTGCAGTCGGCGGGGATCGGCATGCTTCGGTACGGCGGCGGTTCGTATGCCGATTACTACGACTGGCAGACCAACACCAACATCCAGAACTGCCTGCCCGACGACGCGACGGCGTCCTTCACCTCCAGCTGCGCGTCCTCGGACTCGCTGGACTTCAGCCAGTTCTCCCAGCAGGCCAGGGCAATCGGCGCGCAGAGCTTCGTTACTGTGAACTACGGCTCGGGCACGCCCGCTGAGGCGGCCGCGTGGGTCGCTCAGGCTAAGAGCACTCCCGGCCAGGGCGTCGCGCTGTGGGAGGTCGGCAACGAGACCTACGGGTGCTGGGAGGTGGACAACGAGCTCGCTGGTCCTCCCGAGAACTTCGCAGGCTACACGCCCAACACCTACACCACGGTGAATGGCGTGTACGAGAACCCGACCTGCCCGCAGGTGACCGAAGGCAACGCCGCTGGCACCCAGACGCTGGCAACCTCGTACGCGGTCAACGCAAAGCAGTTCCTCGTCGCCATGAAAGCAGCGGACCCGACGGCTCAGATCGGGGTGCCGTGGGCATTCGGCAGCGCGGTGCCAGGCGCGTCCGTCCCGGACAACTCCGAGTGGAACAACACCGTGCTGGGCACCGACGGCCGTTACGTCAGCTTCGTGGACGCGCACTACTATCCGTTCTCCTTCTCCGGCAGCACTGGCGGTGCCAACCCAACCGACCAGCAGGTCCTGCAATCGCTGCAGCAGATCCCGTCGCTGTACGGCGAAATTCGGGCCGGACTGAACTCCCACGACCCGAAGGCGTCGGTCGTCGTCGGCGAAACCGGCGTGTCCAACAACGAGACCACGACGGTGTGCACCCCAGTGGGCGCGCTGTTCGCCGCCGGCGACGTGTTGTCATGGCTCGCAGCCGGCGCGCAGAGCGCCGACTGGTGGAACATGAACAACTACGGGAACACCACCGGCAGCTGCACCAACCCCGACTACGGGATGTTCACCTCGTCCTCACCGCCGGTTGCCGAGACCCCGTACTACGGCTACGTGCTCGCGTCGGTGCTGGCCCGGCCGCGTGCCCTGCTCGGCACCCTGGCCACCTCGGACCCGTCGGACGTGCTCGCCTTCCAGGCTCTTCTGCCTGACGGAAAGCATGCTGTTGCCTTCATCAACACCGACACGAACTCTGCGGAGACGGTGACCTTCCGCGCGCCGCTGTCCGGCACACTGCAGACATGGAGCTACAGTGCCGGGAACCAGAACGCGGCAAACTCCAACATAGTGACCGGGACAACGTCCGCGGGGTCGGTCGCGCACGGCATCACGCTGCCAGCCGAGTCAATGACGATCCTCCAGACCGGGTAGCCGGCCGCCGGAACCCGCGCTAAGCGGGGAAGTTCGCCCGCAGGTGGCGAAGCTGGTGTTCGGCGTGGACGTGCGGGACGCTGTGCCCGCTGAACGGGTACACGGCGATGTCCTTGTCCGACGTGATCTCGTTGTACGCGGCGAACACCGTGGACGGCGGGCAGATGTCGTCCATCAGGCCCACGCTCATCAGCGCGGTGGCCGTGATCCGGCGGGCGAGCAGGGCGCAGTCGATGTAGCGCAAGGTGGTCAGCGCGGTGTCGATGAGCGCGACGTTTTCCGCGAGGAACTCAGGGATCTCGGTGTACGGGGCCCGCGGGGCCAGGGTGATCGCCCGCTGGATGTCGCACAGGAACGGGGTGTCGGAGTGGCACACCGCCACGTTGTCCCGGTGCAGCCCGGCGGTCGCGAGTGCCAGGCCACCGCCCTGGCTGTGGCCGCTGACCGCGACTTTGGCGTTCGGTCCGGCCAGCTCGAGCGCGGTGTCCACCGCGCGGGCCGCGTCGGTGAACATCCGGGTGAAGTAGTAGTCCTCGGGGGTGGTGATCCCGCGGCTCATGACCTGCGCGTTCTCCGGCCCGGTCGAATGGTCCGGGGTGGCGCCGAACGTCCAGCGCCCGCCTTGCCCCCGGCTGTCCATGACGAACACCCCGTAGCCGAGCGAGGGCAGCAAGACGTGCTCCGCCGGCGCGCCCCGGCCGCCGCCGTACCCGACGAACTTGACCACGATCGGCGGTGGCGTTTGAGTGCCGTCCGCGTCGCGGTTGCCGGGTCTGATGTACCAGGCCCGGACCGGATCCCCGCCGGCCCCGGAGAACTCCACGTCGAATACCTGGAACGGCCGGTAGACGTCCGGCTCGTGCGGCGTGAACGTGGCCGGCTGGGCCTGCGCCCGTGCGAGGTCCAGGCGATTCGCCCACCACGCGTCGAGCCCGTCGGGCTCTTGGGTGTCCGTGCGGTACTCGCGCAGCCGCTCGAGCGGCATGTCATACCAGGGCATACGGCGTTTGTACCACGGTCGCACTGCCTGCCGCCGTGATGGCGCGGACGTCGCATGGTGCTCGCGTTGGCTAGCGGGTTCGGGATTCGGTAGACTGCATCGGCGCCGGTACGGAAGACCGCGCGTACCCATGGGGTATGGGGTAATTGGCAGCCCGACAGGTTCTGGCCCTGTTAGTCTAGGTTCGAGTCCTGGTACCCCAGCTTTCTTCGTGGCACGGATGCCCTAATGTGGCCTCCGTGCCACGTTTGCTTTCTGCGCTCTTGCGCGTGCTGCCAGCGGTCCGCGGAGACGCGGCGTGCTGATCCAGGCCTGCCTCAACGGTCCCACCACTCGTGCCGAGCACCCGGCCGTGCCGTTGACCCCCGCTGAGCTGGCCGCCGAGGCCCGCGCCGCGGCCGCGGCCGGAGCGGAGTCGGTCCACGTGCACCCGCGTGACGCGTCCGGGGCGCAGACCCTGGTACCCGATCATGTGCTCCCGGCGGTGGCCGCCATCCGCGCGGCGACCGCCCTGCCCGTCGGGGCGACCACCGGCATCTGGACGGTCGACGGAGACGTCGCGCGCCGGATCTCCCTGGTTGAGCGCTGGACCGGACCGGACCGGCCGGACTTCGCGTCCATCAACGTGAACGAGCCAGGCACCGATGCGCTCGCCGACCTGCTCACCAGTCTGGGGATCGAGATCGAGGCGGGCGTCTGGACGGTGGAAGACGCCCGGCTGCTCGGCGACAGCACGTTCGGCGACCGGGTGATCCGGGTGCTGCTCGAGCCCGTCGACCGGTCTCCGGCGGCGGCCGTCGCGACGGCCGCCGAGGCGTCGGCGGAACTGACCCGGCTCGGGATCGAGGCGCCGCAGCTGCACCATGGCTACGGCCTGGCCACCTGGGACGTGCTGCGGGCCGCGGTCGCGACGGGCCACGACATCCGGGTCGGCCTCGAGGACACCACCGTCCTGCCGGACGGCAGCGTAGCCGCCGGGAACGGCGACCTGGTGGCCGCGGCCGCCCGGCTGGTGCGGGAGGCGTGAGCCGGGACTCGTGTTGGCTGCACTCACCCGGAGGCGGTAAGGTGTAGCTCGCTGCTCGGCCCCGTCGTCTAGAGGCCTAGGACGCCGCCCTCTCAAGGCGGTAACGCCGGTTCGAATCCGGTCGGGGCTACAAATAGATACCTGTCACCCTCATCTAGTTGGCTACCAGCGCGCCTAGTTCGGTGGTTCGCTGGGGGGTCCAGCCTGGGGGCGGGATGATGCTGGCCCAGGCGGCGGCTGCCTGCGCCGTGCCGTAGGTGTGGCCGTGTCCTGGCGGGACCGCCGTTGCCAGCGCTAGGTCGGCTGCGACCTGCCAGAACGTTACGAGCGGGTACCAGTGCATCGCCGATGAGACGTCCGGCGGGTGGGTTCCCCGCAGCCAGTCCGGCTGGTGGAATGCCAGCCCCCAGGACCACCAGACGATCGGGTCCGAGGTGTTCTGCAGGTACACGACCCGAGGCTGTTGCCACCCTGAGCTCGCCGGGTTGAGCTGGCTGGGCACCCAGGCCCAGTGGACCGTGCGCCCACCCTGATAGACCGGCTGCCACTCCGGGCTGCCCGGGTCGCGGTCGGAGGTGAACCGGCTCCACAGCGTGTTGCTGTTGGTCGGCCCCACCCAGAGCACCCCCGAGGTCCGGTCGGCGATGTCCTCGGTGCCACTGAACGCCGCTTCGGTGCCGAACGAGCCCAGGCTCTCCCCGAAGACCACGAGCTTCGGCCGCTGGCCGGCCGGCAGCTGGTGCCACGTGTCGTAAACCGCGTCGAACAGGTCCCGGCCTGCCTCCTGAGCCGGGCCCTGGTCCACGATGAACGAAATCCAGCTGGGCAGGTAGGAGTACTGGATGGCGACGACGGCCGTGTCCCCGTTGTACATGTATTCCAGCGGGTCGATCATCGCTGGGTTCAGCCATCCGGTCCCGGTGGTGCCGGCGACGACGATGACCTTCCGGTGGAAGGCGCCGGTCCGCTCGAGTTCCCTGACCGCGAGCGCGGACTCGGCCGCGATCGAGGACGCCGACTTCAGGCCCACGTAGACCCTGATCGGCTCCATGGCGGCCGTTCCCGAGAACTTGCTGATCTCCGCTTCCGTCGGGCCGCTGTCGACGAACGTCCGGCCCTGCCGCCCGAGCGTGTTCCACGGCACCAGCGATGCGGGGCTCCCCGAGCGCAGCGGCGTAGCGGGCTGGGCGATCCCGGGGGCCGTGCCGTTGTCGGCGCTTCCGAAAACCGAGTTCGCGGCTGAGGTAAAGGCGCGCGGCAGCACGCCGCCGGCAAGGAGGCCCAGGATCACGACAACGATCAGCACCGCCAGCGCGGTGGCGGCCTGCCGCGGAATGAACCGGCCCAGCAGCCTGGCGACGAGCCGCACGAGCGCCCAGATGGCCCGCGCCACCGCGATAATGGCGGCCGCGATCAGGATCGACACTAGGACGACGAGTATGTAGTTGGCTTCGCTCGGCTGGCTGGCCTCGACCAGCTCCCTGATGTCGTGCTGCCACTCCGCCCCCAGGACACCGAACAGCGGGATCAGGACGATCGCGGCGGCTGCCAGCGACCAGCGCGCAGCGAGCCGCACTGTATGGTTCGGGCGCCACGGGATCAGCGATCTCAGCAGCCACCCGACGAACGTTCCGATGGCGTAGCCGATGGCGACGGTGATGCCGGACATGACCGCTTGCAGGAACCAGGCACGCGGCAGCAGCGACGGTGTCAGTGACAGGCAGTAGAACAGCAGCGCGCCGGTCAGTCCGGCCAGGCTGAACCGGGTGAGGTAGCGCCGCGTTCGCGGAAAGGTCCACCAGCGAGGTTTCGCCGGCCGTTCGCCCTGCTCCGGCTCGGGTGGCTCGCGGGGCTCGAACGGCTCGAACGGCTCGCGCGTCTCGGCGGGAGGGACCGGCGCGGCCGTCTGCTGCTCTGCGTCGCCGGTCACCGGGTGACCCGCGTCCATCGCCTCGCTCATCGCGGCGTGCCCCAGGCCCATACCGCCGCCGAGGCGAGCACGCTGAGCCCGTTCGTCGCCCAGTGCAGCGCGGCCGGCGCCAGGATCGAGCCACTGCGGCGCCTCAGTTCGCAGAACACCACGCCGGACAGGGCGGTGAACAGCACCGTCGCCACCACCGTGGTGGCCTGCCCTGACCTGCCCGCGCCGACGGTACCGCTGATCGCCTCGTTGCTCGTGGACAGCCCGAGGGAGGGCAGCACATGCCACAGCCCGAACAAGGCCGACGAGACCACGGTCGCCGTGACGGTGCCCCTGACCCGTCGCAGCAAGCCCCACAGCACCCCGCGGAAGGCGACCTCCTCCACCAGCACGGTCCCGATGGGGATGAGCACGAACGCGGTCAGCAGCGCGCTTCCCCAGTCCAGCCGGTAGCGGGTGTCGCGGAACGCCTCCCTGGTCAGCGGCAGGGCGGCGCCTACTGCGAGCACCACCGCGACGATGCCGATGATGACCGCGGCCCACCGCAGCCCTGGTCGCCAGGTGCCCGGTCCGAGGCCGAGCTCCTGCCAGCTGAGCCCGGCGAGGCGGGCGACACCCACCAGCCCGGCGACCACGACGGGCCCCACCACGAGAGACGCGTGCGGCACCCGGATATCCACGACGTTGAGCCCGGCCAGGACGACAACTACCAGGAACACCGCTATTCGCGGGGAAATCTGGAGCGTCCGCGCCATGCCTGCTCCTTCCTGCGGGCGGAAGACCCAGTGTTGCGCGTATGAATGGCCAGCAGCTCATCCGGAAAGGGTGAAACGGCCGCCTAACCTCGCCGCGGCGCGCCTGCTGTCCCGCTTGGCCTGCTGGCGCGCGCCCGCGGCTTGCGTTCCCGCACGGTCCCGTTCGCTGGCCGGGTTGCGCAGGGCACGGTCCCCGGTACGGCTCGCCGGGACCCCCGGGGCGTCACGGCGCTGCCGGGGCACCATGTCGTCGGCGCCGCCGCGCTCCGGCCCGCCGCGTTGCTTCGCCGACCGGGCCAGCGCCAGCCGCTCGGCGCGCAGCGCCGCCGCGGACTCCCTGGCCAGGATCGCGACCCGCCGGCTGACCTGGGAAAGGGCCCGTTCGAACGCCTCGGCTTTCCGCAAGGCGTGCGTGTTCTCCGGCCGCGCGGCGCCACGGCCGCCGCGCTCGGCTACCCGCGTGCTCGCGGTCCGCCGGTACTGGCTGACGTACTTGTCGCGGGCTCGCCGTATCCGGGTTTCGAGCTCGATGGCCGCTTCTTCGTCGAGCGCCGCGAGCGCCTCCCGGCTGGTTTCCGCGATCAGCAGCTTCTCGGTGTCGTTCAGTATCGCGCGCGTGGCTGCATCCATCGTGTTCCCCCTGTACCGTCGGTGACAGCTTAAACCCGCTTAGCTGCGATGACGGCCTCTGCCGGTGCTCGAAGTTGACGCGCTCCTCAGTGGGCGGAGTGGCCGGGTAGCACGCCGAGTACCGCCAGGCCGTCAAGGAACAGCTGAACGCCGACCGCGGTGAGCAGCACGCCGAGCAGCCGGGACAGCACCTCGAGCACGATCTCGTGCGCGCGGCCGAGCAGTGGCGCGATCACCCAGGCGGACAGCATGTCGAGGAGTACGACGAGGACGAACGCCGCCGCCACGGTCCACCGCCCGGCCCACGTGTGCGTGGTCAGCGATTCGGTCAGCGCGGCGGCGATCGCGAGCGGGCTGACGACGAACGGCAGGAGCAGCTCGCGCAGCCCGCTGGTCAGCGGATGGGTGGGGTCGGCGCCGGCCGCCACGCGGCCGCTTCCGCCAGTGCCCGGGATATCCGTGGAGAGGTCGAAGTGCAGGCCAAGCACTATTCCCATCGCGTACCCGAAGAACACCAGCCCGGAGGCCAGCTCGATGGAAGCGGCGCTGATGTGGAAGAACGTCGCTAGCCACGGGGCCGTCAGGGTGCACACGATACCGATGAAAGCCGCCGCGAAAGCGGCCACGGCCGCGACCACCCGCATCGAGCGCGCGTTTAGCGTGCGGGTCAGCTCGGCGAAGGCGAGGAGCTCCTTCTGCGGACCGAGCACCGCGAGAAACGTGATGAAGGTGTCGGCGAGGTTGAGGGGCTCCATGCCCCGATCATGTCGTTTCACGGCACATGAACCGCGGTAACGACACGTGTGGCGGCCGTGTAAAATCAACCGCGTGTCAGGGCGGTCGTATTGGCGCTTTACGCCGGCTCCGGGGGCCGGGCGTATTCGCGTGCGCTAATCACCGCCCGGAGCCAGCCGAAGACGGGGCCGCTAAGTCCCGTCGAGAACGACAGGGCGTAGCTGGCTCCCGGCAGACACGGGCGCGGCGCGCCCGGGAGGAGAAACCCCGATGTCACGCGTCAGCGACACCCGCATCGCCGGTTACGAGCCATTGCTGTCGCCCGCCGCGCTGCTCGAGGAGCTTCGGCTCGGTACGGCCGAGGCGGAGACGGTGGAGCGCACGAGGGCCGAGGTCCGCGCCGTGCTCGACGGCGCCGACGGCCGGCTGCTGGTGGTCACCGGCCCTTGCTCGGTACACGACCCGAAGGCGGCGCTCGACTACGCCGACCGACTGGTGCGGCTCCGTGACCGCTACGCGGACGACCTGCTGATCGTGATGCGGGTCTACTTCGAGAAGCCGCGCACGGTCACCGGCTGGAAGGGCCTGATCAACGACCCGGGCATGGACGAGAGCTTCGACGTGCACCGCGGCCTGCGGACCGCCCGCCGCCTGCTGCTTGACGTCCTTGGCACCGGGATCCCGGTCGGCTGCGAGTGGCTCGACCCGATCACCCCGCAGTACATCGCCGACACGGTGACCTGGGGCGCGATCGGGGCACGGACGACGGAGAGCCAGGTCCACCGTCAGCTGGCGTCGGGCCTGTCCATGCCGGTGGGCTTCAAGAACGGCACGGACGGCGACGTCCAGGTCGCGGTCGACGCGTGCCGCGCCTCGGCTGCCGGGCACACGTTCTTCGGCGTTACCAAGGCAGGCGCGGCGGCCGTGGTGACGACCAGCGGCAACCCGGACACGCACGTGATCTTGCGCGGCGGGCGCAGCGGCCCGAACTACTCGGCCTCCCACGTGGCGAAGGCGCTGGACCTGGTGGCGGCGGCCGGCCTGCCGCGCCGCCTGATGGTGGACGCGAGCCACGGCAACAGCGGCAAGGACTACCGCCGGCAGCCCGCCGTCGCCGCGTCGCTGGCCGAGCAGGCCGCCGCGGGGGAACGCGGCGTGTGCGGCGTCATGCTAGAGAGCTTCCTGGTGGCGGGCCGCCAGGATCCAGGCGACCCGTCGACGCTCACCTACGGGCAGAGCGTGACCGACGCCTGCATGGACATCGACCTGACCGCCGCCACCCTGGAAACGCTCGCCGCATCGGTGGCACGCCGCCGCCGCTTCTCGTCCGTATTATCCCGAACGCACGCGGCTTACTCCCGGCCCGCATTATTGATTCATTCGCGCTGATCAGCCGCTCGAATGCACCATTGGTGCCCCATTCGTGCTCTGGTCGCGTTAGCTCGCGGCTTATACCGTTTACCCCCTCGGGTGGCAATTAGAGCGCCCCAAAGGGGGAATACATGAAAATCAGCCTGTTCAGCAAGCGGGCGCTTTTTATCGCCGCGGCGTCCGCCGTCGTGGTCGCGGCCGCTGCCGTCCCGGCGGCCGCGGCCCCCGGGACGGCAGCGGCTCCGGCGATCGTGCGGGCCCCGGCGTCCATGGGCCTGGAGTCGGCGGTCGGCAATCTCGCCGCGAAGTCGTACGTCGCCGAGTACGGCGGCATGGCGGTGACCGGCAACCAGCGTCAGCTCGCGGTCTACCTCACGGACCCGACGCCGGCCATCGAACGGGCCTTTAGCCGCGTCGCGCCGGCCGGCACGCTCGTGTTCCGCAAGACACCGCGCTCCATGCGGCAGCTCAACGCGATCCAGTCCAGCCTGCAGGGCAGGTGGGAGTCCCTCGTCAAGTCCGGCATCGAGGTCGACGAGTTCGGGTCCAACCCGCTCACGGGGAAGGAAGACATCGGGGTCGTCAGCCTCACGGCTAGCAAGGCCGCCCGGCTGGATCGCATGTACGGGGCAAAGGCGCTCAACATCTTCGACGTGACGCCCGCGCAGGCGGACGCGGCCCATGTGGCGGACAGCCGGATCGCGGACACGGCACCGTTCAACGGCGGGGACGCCATCGTGAGCGCCACGCAGCACTTCGACGGGTGCTCGTCGGGGTTCGGAATCGTGATCGGCGGGGTCTTTCGCCTGCTGACCGCCGGGCACTGCTACACCGTCGGCACCACCGTTCTCAACGCCAGGTCGCTCGGCGGCACCGCGATCAGTGGCAGCGGGGCCACGATGGGAAAGGTCACCGAGTCGGCCTATTCGTCTGACCTCGACTCCGAGGTGATATCGGCACCCGGTTCCGACCTGATCTGGACCGGCCCGATCGGGGTTCCCCAGCGGGCCACCGTCTCGGGGGTCGGCACGTGGGCCGTCGGCGACCAGGTCTGCACCAGCGGCGCCTACGGCGGCGAGATCTGCGGCCTGACCGTCCAGCACGTGAACTACTGCATGTTCTTCTCCCTGACCACCTTCGAGGGCCACCTCGAATGCCACATAACCCAGGTCCAAGGGTCCCGGGAGATTGTTGAGGGCGACAGCGGCGGTCCCGTCTTCCGCTTCTCGGGCAGCGCACTGGAGGCCGTCGGCACGGTAACCGGCTTCAACGCCAGCGACAACGGAGTCTCCTGGTTCACCGGAATCTACGCCATCCTCGGGGAGTGGGACGCGAGCTTGCACACCGGATGAGCTTTTCCGCTATCCCGCTCTCCGAGACGATGTACCAGATTTCCTCGACTGTCGCGTGAGAAACCGCCGGCGCTCACTGGGTGCCTCCATAATCGA
>Ga0335073_10016726_pt1 | contig 10252 bp, 9 predicted proteins | sample Lox_Sample_22_FD_207093 | JGI IMG/M metagenome (GOLD analysis project Ga0335073, IMG submission 207093) | Soil microbial communities from Loxahatchee National Wildlife Refuge, Florida, United States - Lox_Sample_2.2 | ecosystem: Environmental > Terrestrial > Soil > Wetlands | place: USA: Florida... | reverse complement strand
GCCGGTCATGAGGCCGCCGCAGAGAATAATTGAAATCAAAGGGAACCACGGCACGAAGGGCACTCGAAACACACGTTTCCGGCCGGGTTGCGTGCGGCGGAGAATGATGACTCCCAGCGAGACCAGTGCAAAAGCGAAGAGGGTGCCAATGTTAGAAAGGTCGGCGGCATCGGCGGTGGCCATCAGCCCACCGGGAATGCCCACGGCAAAGCCCGCAATCCAGGTGGACCAGTGCGGCGTTTTGAACTTTGGATGGACTTTGGAGAACAGCTTGGGAAAAAGGCCATCGCGCGACATGGCGTACCAGATGCGCGCCTGGCCATACTGAAAAACCAGCAGCGAGGAGATCATGCCGGTTAGCGCTCCCACGACGATGACGGAGCGCGACCAGCGACTGGCTCCCAGCGCCTGCAGGGCGTAGGCGACCGGAGCCTCGTTGGCAGCGCCGGAAATGAAGGTCGTGTACTTCATCATTCCCAGCAGCACGAGCGAAACGCCCACGTAGAGGACAGTGCAGACGATCAGCGAAGCAATAATTCCGAAGGGCAAATCTCGCTGGGGATCGCGGGCCTCCTCGGCCGCGGTGGAAACCGAGTCGAAACCGATGTATGTAAAAAACACGATGGCGCCTCCGGTGACGATACCGCCGAAGCCGGAGGGCGCAAAGGGCTTCCAGTTGTGGGGATTCACCAGCGCTCCACCCACTACCAGAAAGACCAGAATGGCTCCAATCTTGATGGCCACCATGATGTTGTTCGCTTCGGCGGATTCACGGATGCCACGTACCAGCAGAACGGTCAGGATGAAGATGATCAGGAAGGCCGGAATATTGAAGTAAGACCCGGTCCAGTGACCCGATTCCCATACGGGCGTGGACCATTTGTCCGGCAGATTTATGCCGAACGAAGCCAGTTGCGCCTTGCTGTAAGCACTGAAGCCGATGGCCACCACGACATTGCTGACCACATATTCCAGGATGAGGTCCCAGCCGATGATCCAGGCAAAAATCTCGCCCAGCGTGGCATAAGAGTACGTGTACGCACTGCCGGCGATGGGAATCATCGAGGCCAGTTCGGCGTAGCACAGGCCGGCAAAACTACAGGCGATTGCAACGAGAAGAAAAGAAACAGCAATGGAGGGCCCCGCCGCCGGGCGTCCGTGCATTAGGACGCTGGCGGTGCCGCCGCCGCGCAGCAGGTTGACGATAATATCGAGGACCTGGGCGTGAAGAATCGAGGGCGCCTGAAAATACTCTCCGGCAGCGGCTGTGCCGGTAAGCACGAAGATCCCAGAACCAATGACGGCGCCGATACCCAGCGCGGTCAGCGACCAGGGACCAAGGCTCTTCTGCAACCTTTGCCCCGGAACCTCGGATTCGGCGATCAGCTTGTCGATCGATTTGCAGCAGAAAATCTGCTTGTCGGAGGTACGGATTGTATTGCTGGCCGGAGGCTCGGTCGTGGGTGGTTGTGACAAAGGGTTCGTGGTCTCCTGACAGCGCCGTGACTACGCAATACGCACGCGCCAATCGCCTTCGGTGAGCCTGGGCGCGTCATGCTGAAGCCGTAAGACGCGCCCAACAACCCGTGCTGAATGCTGTTTGCTGCTTCCTACCGCTTCGCCTGGCCGCGGGCCATTTTCTTCACTTTGCGCTTCTGCGATCCGCGAGCGTACTCGCGAGGCTTGAGCGGTTTCTCCGCTTTGCGTTTCTTGCGCGCAGCGCGGCGCGCCTTTTTCCGTTCTTCCTTGCTCAAAGTCTTCGTATTGGCCATGAGTCCTTTTGGATTGTGCAATTTGGTGATTGAGTAATTGGAAATTTGAAGAGCAGGACTGGGTCCAAATTACCAAATTCTGCAATCACCCGATGGCTTCACGCCCGCTCCAGCTGGGCATACTTCTCCACTAGCTTCTTCAGACCGAAGCGAGGGAATTGTATCGTAAGTTTGGCTTCTTCGCCTTCTCCTTCTCGCTGGTAGACCGTGCCTTCGCCATATTTGGGATGGCGAACCTTCTGCCCGGGCCGGAATCCCCGCTTGCCGGTAGGCTCTTTCACGGGCGTTTTAGGAATCGCAAACTTCTTGCCCCGGCTGGCGAAAAATTCGGCAATGTTCTCGATCGAGTTGTAGGGACGGCTGGGGGCAGAACGGGCCTTCGCAGCGCCGGAGAGACGGGCGCGGATGTCCTCGGGGGTTGGCTGCCATGCCACACTCTGATCCTCGTCTTCGTAGGAGTAGTGTGTGGAACCGGAATCATATGCCGCGGGGCTTCGCCCTGCTGGACGGCTGGGAGATGCGGTTCCTGCGCGGGCAGTACCGGTGCGGCGGGAGATCCCCAGCTCCTCGATCAAGGAGCCAGGAACTTCCTCCAAAAAGCGTGAGGGAACGCTTGCCTCGGGCAAGTCAGTGCCGTAACGCCGGCGATAGACCGCGCGGGTGAGGATGAGCTGGTCCATGGCCCGGGTCATGCCGACATAGCAGAGCCTTCGCTCTTCTTCGATGTCGTCAGGCTCGAGCAGCGTGCGGGAATGCGGAAAAAGCCCCTCCTCCAGACCGCTGAGGAATACTAATGGAAACTCCAGGCCCTTGGCCGCGTGCAAGCTCATGAGCGTGATCTGCGCGCGCTCATCGTAGTCATCGGCGTCAGCGATCAGGGCAGCGTGATCGAGAAACTGATCAAGAGTCTCGCCGCGGTCGCGCGAGTCCATCGCGGCATTGACCAACTCACGCAGATTCTCGATGCGCGACCAGGCCTCGGGCGTATCTTCCTCTTCGAGCAGCTTGATGTAGCCGGTGCGGTCGATGAGAAATTTCAACAGATCAGCCGTGGAAGGCGCCCTCGCGCCGGTATCCTGCTGGTCCGCGAGCGAGCGGGACGCCCGCTCGACAGCCAGCGGGACGCCGGCACTACCGTCTTCCGCAGCATCAAAGTCAAAGGAAGCATTTCCGAATTCGGAAGGGTCGAACGCGGTTGCGTCTGCCTCATCGGGGGGCTGCGGCGCTTCGCTTCGGCCTGCAGCGGAAGGCGGCTGTCCCTGCGCACCTTCATCTGAAAGCGGCCTTTCGGATACATCAGGATTCTCGTTCTCTTGCGCGGAGCTTTCCAACTGCTCGACAAATGTTCCGGCCTGCATCGACCGGGCATCTTCGATCAGCTGCTGAAAGTTCTTCAACGAAGACACGGCGCGCTGCGGCAGCAGCTGCCTTCGAGTCCCCTCGCCAATCGCCGCCCACAGCGACAAGCCGGTTTCCAGCGCCAGCCGCTCGATGGTCTCGACCGTTCCCTTGCCGATACCGCGAGCGGGCGTGTTGATCACGCGCAGGAGCGAAATCGAATCGTCAGGGTTCTGGATAACCTTCAAGTACGAGATCATGTCCTTGATCTCGGCGCGTTCGTAGAAGGAAAATCCGCCAACCACGTGATATTTCAGGCCGTAGCGGCGCATGGCTTCTTCAAACAGACGGGACTGTGAATTCGTCCGGTAGAGCACGGCCGCCCGGGGATCTTCTCCGCGCTCCACCGCCTCGCGCACGTAGCGCGCGACCCAATCGGCTGCAAAGAGCGCCTCATTCTCGCCGTCGGGAGCCTCGTAGTAGCCGATTTTGCTGCCACCCTGACGCGAGGTCCAAAGATTCTTTCCCTTGCGCCGTATATTGTTCGCCACCACCGCCGACGCTGCCTGCAGAATATTTTGCGTGGAACGGTAGTTCTGTTCCAGGCGAATGATCTTGGCTTCAGGAAAATCCTGCTCAAACTCGAGGATGTTGCGAATGTCGGCGCCCCGCCAGGAATAAATCGACTGATCCTCATCGCCCACCGCGCAAACATTGTGGCGCGCGCCCACCAGCAGCCTCATGAGTTCGTATTGCGGGCGGTTGGTGTCCTGATATTCGTCAATCAGCAGATACTGGAAGCGGCGGTTGTAATATTCGCGCACCGTTGCCGAAGATTTCAGCAAACGGACCGATTCAAGCAGCAGGTCGTCGAAATCGAGAGCATTGGCCTTGCGCAACTCTTTGCGATACTCCTCGAAGAAATGCGCGATCATCTCCGTCTTGGGATCGGCCGATTGCAGGTAAAGCTCCTGCGGGTCGAGCATGTGATTCTTGGCCCACGAGATACGCGCCAGGACGGTGCGGGGCGTGAGTTGCTTATCGTCGACGCCCAGCCTCTTCATGATCGATTTGACCACCGACTGCTGATCGGCCTCGTCGTAGATGACAAATTTCTTCGTGTGCCCGATCGGCGGCTGGCCGGGCGTGGCAGAAGGAGTCTGCAGAGCCTCGATGTCGCGCCGCAGCATCCGCACGCAGAAAGAGTGAAAGGTTGAGATAACAGGTTTGGCGATGCTGAGCCCACCTACCAGCTTTTCGACTCGCTCTGCCATCTCGGCGGCAGCCTTGTTGGTGAAGGTCATGGCCAGGATCGATTCCGGCATGACTCCCAAGTGCTCGATCAGGTAGGCGATGCGGTAGGTGATGACGCGCGTCTTGCCGCTGCCCGCGCCGGCGAGAATCAGGACCGGTCCTTCGGTGGTTTCGACGGCTTCAAGCTGCTGCGGATTGAGTTGATTGAGAAAAGACAATGCGGATGCGGCTCCGGAGCCGGTGTTTGAATTTTACAGGAATCGCGATCGGCGGTTGCGGGCCTAGACCCACGCTGCCATCAATTGCCCCAGCCCTCCGCCGACTCGCAGGCCGTCGCTTCGATTGTTGAAATAACGGATATTGATCGCGTCTCCATCGAGGGTTTCGGTTCGGGAGAAACCGAGTTGACGCAATTCGTCCGCGAGTTGCCTGGGATCGAAGAACAGCTGGAAGGGTTCGCCCGCAGCCGCCACCCGCGTGGAGATCGCGAACAGGACCAGCTTCTGTTTGATGCTCAACAGGTCGCGATGAACGGCAAAATCGAACGCGACCCCAGTGCCCGGCAGCCGCTTCGCGATGAAACCCAACGTTGCCATGCACGCTTCCCTGGTGAGGTAAGGCGTAACCCCGAGCCAGGAGAAAAAAGCCGGCGATTCCACGCTAAAGCCGGACTGCTTCAACCCATCTGCCAGCGTTTGCCGCTCGAAGTCGATCGGGATGAAGGTGAGCCATGGCGGAATGACAATCGAGGCTACCTGAAGACGGTCCCGTTTCCACATCTGAGTTGCTGGATGGTCAACTTCAAAAACGCGCAGATCCGAATGCGGATGCCGGTACGCCGAAGTGTCGAGTCCAGCGCCAAGAACAACGTACTGCCGGACGGCCCGGCTCACTGCCAGCGCAAGTTGATCCTCAGCGTAGCGGCTGCGGGCTGCCATAAACGCCCGCACCGCGCGCGATATGCGGCTTTGCGCTTCTCCCGAATCGCTGCGCAACGTTTCGGCCGCCTTTTCTCCGACGATGGGCAAGGCTAAAGGATCATCCAGAACTTTCGGATCGTCGAAAAGCTGGTGGGCGGCGCGCCGCAGGGCAACGCCGTAGGCGGTTCTGCTGAATCGGCCCTCTTGCATAGACTTGAGGCGCTACTTTCCGTTATCCCTTGTTGCCGCTCGGCATTCCCGGCAGGGGCAAACGTCACGCAGGAATCTCCACGAATAGATTCCGAGATCGTGTCCATCGTTCCAAGCAAACCTGATGGCGTATTTGCCAATTCCCTCCGCGGAAACCGGCCTGGCCGCGGGCTTGAACATGGGCAGTGCCCCAGGGGCGAGTCTGGGAGGCTCTCCCGGCAACCGCCCGGATTTTTCCCGATTTTCGTTGCACATGGCGCAGGGGCAGGCGTCGCGGAGAAAAACAAAGCCGTAGTGGGAGACGTGTCCGTCTTTCCACTCAATGTCCATCCCTGTGCCAGTCGTGAGATTCACTTTCACCGACTTGGGATCTGTGGCGTGGGTGGGAGCCTGTAGCGGAGACTGCATCGCTTTCAGTATCGCATATGGCCGATTACGCTATGCGGCTGCCGATTCAGGCCAGTTTGCGCGACAAAGGAGGTCGCGCGCCGTCGTAAACCAGAGAGAGGTTCGGCTAGTGACTGCTGCTGGAGGAAGACGATGACGTTCGGGAGGTAACCACTCCGATGGCCAGGCCGCCAACGGCGCCCGCGAGGATACCCATCAGCGCCAGCACCAGAGTACTCTCGATGAGCGTTGCTTTTCCTTTTCCGCGTTTCGCCATGGCCGTCCCCCCAGTACTAGAGCTATTTTACTGCGTTGTGGGGGCCCGCGCCAATTGTGCGTTTCCAGAAAAATCCGGTAAAATAACGGTTTGCACAAAGGTCTCTGAAAGGGTTTGCAGCACTCATGGCACAAGTTTGCGACATCTGCGGCAAGAAACCGCAATCGGGAAACCGGATCAGCCACGCCCACAACGTCACGAAGCGGCGGTGGAACGTTAATCTGCGCCCTGTTCATGCCCGCGTCGGCGCCACCACCAAGCGCATCCGCGTCTGTACCTCATGCCTGCGCAGTGGTAAAGTCGTCAAGGCGTAGGGGTTAGCGGTTGTTTGGCAAGAAAGCAGACGAAACGCACCCTACTCGACACCGAGCAGTTGGATGTCGAAGATCAACGTCGCGTTGGGCGGGATCACCGGCGGATAACCCTGCGCCCCGTAGCCTAGTTCGGGCGGAATCCTCAGCTGGCGCTTGCCGCCGACCCTCATGCCACTGACGCCCTCGTCCCATCCTTTGATGACCTCGCCGTTCCCGATAGTGAAATCGAAGGGCTTCCCGGCGTCAACCGAGCTATCGAACTTCTTGCCGGTGGTAAGCCAGCCGGTATAGTGCACGCGCACGTGGCTGCCTTCTTTGGCTACTTGTCCGGTTCCGACCTTGATGTCCCAATACTGCAGGCCATCGGCGGTTTTCACTCCGTTGCCTGTGACCTTGGTGGGCACGTTGGTGTTGGGGTGGGATTTCCTGCTTGCCGATTGAGCCGCAACCAAGCCGCTCGCGAGTGTGAGGAAGATGGCAACCCTTGTCAGATACGTCGTCATTCCAGGCTCCTCCAAAAACATATCTTAAAACAGAGGCGGGCGAGAGCGTCGCCAGTTTGCGCAGTCAGCCACTCGTTCCTTCGTCGTCCCGAACGAAGTACGGGATCTGGGCTTCCCAGGTATCGGCAAGAACCCGGACTCGTCGCTGCGCTCGGAATGACAAAAATAACTCAGTAGCCCTTGCTCTATGAGATTTCTTTATCCCAGAGCGATGACGTCGATCTCCACCAGCACATCTTTAGGCAGGCGCGCCGCTTCTACCGTGGAGCGCGCCGGAGGCGAGGAGCTGAAGTATTTACCATAGACCTCGTTCATCGCGCCGAAGTCGCCCATGTTCTTGAGGAAGACAGTCGACCGCACCACTTTACCCAGGCCGCTGCCCGCGGCTTCGAGAATTTCCGAGAGATTGCGCAACACGCGATCGGTTTGTGCGGCAACGTCTCCCGTGATTACCTGCTGCGTGCCGGGATCGATGGCGACCTGCCCGGAAACAAATACGAATCCGTTGGCTTTGACGGCCTGGGAGTACGGACCGATGGCTTGCGGAGCATCTTTCGTAGAAATGATTTCGCGCATATACCCTACTTTAATCCCGTGACGACGTACGCTTCCGAGAGCACCAGAAAGTAGCCGTATGCATAAGCCTTGCCGTCTTTCGAAAAAAGAGGAGCGCCCGTGCCGACGATTCCGGCCGTCGACTCGCCAAAGCTCCGCCAAAACGACATCTTGCCGGTTTTTATGTCGACTTTGTACACCTTTGCGATTCTGTCTTCGATTTTCCCGGATGCAACGTAGATGGATTGCGCATCCGACGACCAGCCCGAGACGTAATAGCTGGAATCAAGCCCGGGAATCGTGCGCGCTCCACTGCCATCGAGCGGCCAGAGAGCCCACTTCTTGTCCGCATCCAACACGACGGTGCTCTTGCCATCGGGCGACAGATTCACGCCAGCTACACCGTCCGGCGTCACAGGTTTGGAATCGCCGTTGCTTAAATCGATCAAATAATCGCGGGCTCCATGCCCGGGTTCAATGCCCCAGGCAAGCAGGTGCGTACCGTCCGGCAGCCATGAAACCGCCCCGTAACTTACGGAATCGTGCGTAAGCGCGCGCGCCTGGCCGGGCCCCGTCGGGACCAGATTTAACGGCCCTCCCTTTGGCATGCGCGTGATTGCCCATTGGGCGTCAGGAGATAAGCCCAGGGCGTCACCCTCGCTGATTCGCTCCGGCGGGGATCCATCCGTATCGCGGAGAAAAACCGTGTAGTTTGGTCCTCCGCCTTCCGCCCCTTCTTCGAAGAGAATCTTGTGTCCGTCCGGGCTCATGTCGCGAAGAATGGACCAGCCAAACCATCCCAATTCATGCTCCTCTTTTTCGCCTGGAGCCACGCCTCGAATGCCGACGCGCTCACGATGAGTGATCGTCAGCAGGGCGCCATTGCGAATGTCCTCCAGCCACATGCCCCCGGGCACGTCGGTAATGGCGCGCACTCTGCCGGAGAAAGTTACCCCGTGCAGGTTGTCGGCACTGCCGAGGTTCGTGGATGCAAACCAGACTTCGTCGCTCGTAGGCGACCACACTATACCTTCGATCGATTCCCAACCCGACGATAGTTTCTTCTCTTTCCCGTTCCCATCGGTGCTTATCACGGCCACCGAACCTTCGTCGTCGCCACCGGTATTTTCGTGATCGGCAAAGGCGATCCATTTCCCGTCGGGAGAGATTTTCGGGCTGCCGAGCCAGTTGATGCCATCGAGCAGGGTCTTGCCCATGGGATATTCGAGCCGCCAGTGACGGTCTTCCGGAATATAGCGGATCACTGCCATCTTCTCTCCGTCCGCGGCCCAATCAGCGTCCTGGACATTCTCCAGCACTTCGCGGGGTGTGCCGCCACTCAGGGGCACTCGGGCGAGAGTCCCCCTTCTCGCGTATCCGCCCATCGCAACAGTATTGAGCCGGATAGCCAGTTCCCCGTTTTTCGATATCGACAGCAGTTCGGCGTCTTTGATGCCCAGCTCGCGAGCGCCCGGAGTGTCGGTACGAGCGAGATACAGTTGGTCATCGGCGCCGTCCCAGGATGCGCTATAAACCACGCTGCCATCAGGAGTGAAGCGCGCATTGCCGATGGAACCGGTACGAAAGGTGATCTGTTTGTATTCTGGCGGCGGCTGCGTGGCGCCGCTGCGTCCCAGCCACCAACCTGCGCCGAGCGCCACGGCAGAGAGAACAACCGCGCCCACGACCGCAACCGCCAGCTTATACCGCCCTGCTCCGGTTTCGGCCGACGCAATCGTTCGCGCCGTGGTGCTTGATGTTCCGGTCAGATGCTCGAGATCAAATGCGATGTCACTGGCGGAGTGGAATCGCTGCTCCGGATTCTTCTCCAAGCAATGGTGCACGATCCGTTCCAGCGCCGGCGACACATTGCGATTCGTCTCGCTCAGATCCGGCGGGTCTTCTCTCAGAACGGCGCTCATGGTGTCGGCGGGTGTGTCACGGTGGAAGGCCCGCTTGCCGGAGATCATTTCGTAAAGAATCGCGCCCAAAGTGAAGATGTCGGAGCGGGCGTCGACTGGCGCGCCACGCACCTGCTCAGGAGACATATATCCCGCCGTGCCGAGGACCACGCCCGCTTCCGTGACCTCCGTCATGGTGACCGAGGCATGATCGCCGGAATCGATCTGCGTCAGCTTGGCGAGCCCGAAGTCGAGAATCTTGACCCGGCCGTCTTTGGTAAGGAAAAGATTCTCCGGCTTCAGGTCGCGATGAATAATGCCTTTTTCATGCGCCGCAGCCAGACCATGAGCGATCTGCAGGGCATAGTCCAGGGTTTTGCGCAGGGGAAGTGATCCGCTTCGCAGGCGCTCGCGCAGGGTTTCGCCTTCCAGCAGTTCGGAAACGACATACGGCGCACCCTCATGGGTGCCGATATCGAAGACCGCCAGGATATTGGGATGGTTCAGAGCCGCCGTGGCAAGAGCTTCCTGCTCAAACCTGCGCAACCGGTCCGAGTCGATGGAAACAGCAGCCGGTAACACTTTGACCGCAACTTCCCGTTTCAGACGGGTGTCGCGGGCCCGGTAAACCTCGCCCATTCCGCCCGCGCCGAGCGGACTCAGAATCTCATAGGGGCCGAGATGGCTACCGACACTCAACACAGATTCCTCGTTTTGCCCGAAATTTCTCCTGCAAGACTTCCGCTCTGTTCCGGTGCAAAATTATAACGGAAGTCGGCAGTCTCTTAGCGACGCCGGTTAATTGAAAACCGGTTTAGATT
>Ga0335073_10016725_pt1 | contig 10252 bp, 7 predicted proteins | sample Lox_Sample_22_FD_207093 | JGI IMG/M metagenome (GOLD analysis project Ga0335073, IMG submission 207093) | Soil microbial communities from Loxahatchee National Wildlife Refuge, Florida, United States - Lox_Sample_2.2 | ecosystem: Environmental > Terrestrial > Soil > Wetlands | place: USA: Florida... | reverse complement strand
GCTATCCTTCACTGTGCCGTCCGTAGTGGCGGCGCGAGGCAGGTTGCCCGAGTGGCCAAAGGGAGCGGTCTGTAAAACCGTCGGCTCAGCCTACGTTGGTTCGAACCCAACACCTGCCACTACCAGCACAAACGGCCCGTGACCGGGGGATTCTCCCGTCTCGCGGGCCGCTGTGCGTTGTGTCATCTTGGGTCATCATCGGTCAGCAGACGTTGCTGTGCGGCAGTGGTTACGGACATATGGCGGACGGATTCGGGCCGGAGCAAGCGGTTCGCCGAACCGCTTGCTCCACCGTTGTGACGGTTCATCCGGCCTTGCGAGGCGGTCTCCATTCCGGGAATCATCGGGGTGATAGCCGGGCTGGCCCACACATGGCCCACGGGTCCTGACCAGGTGTGGCGCTTTCTGGCACCGGGGCGCCGATACGTCGGCGGTTCCTTCGCCGGACGGCGCTGCCGAGCCCATGGTGGTTCTGCAGCACAGGTAGTTGGGAAAGCATCACTGCTTAGGCAGCTGACCGTGCAAGGTCTGGAGACACTGCCCTCGCGGTGTGACCTATGACCGGTCTGCTATCGGCCGGGGCCGGTGTGTCCTCGGTGGTGACCTTTGAATGACCTTGGGTGTACCTGCGGCGGACCTGGCGTGTACCTCGTTGGCCGAACGCGGTGAGGGTGGGAGGTCAAATGTGACCTTCGCCTCGCTACCTTGGTCAGCTGATCGTGTGCCGCCGCTCGGTTCAACGTGCCGCTGAACCCGCACTGCGATGCTGCGAGATGCGCGGACGGTCTTACCTGGATGGCACAGTGGTTGCCGTGACCGAGTTTGGCGAACTGATCTACGAGGACGCCTACGCGCGCGGGCGGGCCAACGCGCAGGTGATGGAACTGGCGCGGCGGCATTGCCTGAATATGGCGTTCACTGAGGCGTCCGGCCGTGGCCTGGCGGAGCTGCGGAGCGGGCTGCCGATCAACGCCCGGCGGATCAGCTGCCCGGTTGCGGTGGACAACACATGGGGGTCGAACCTTGGGTGGCTCGCCGAGGAGTTTTATGGCAAGCACTGTGCCGGCTGTCAGTCGCGGCGGCCCACGGGCGAAGTGCCCAACCTCGCATCGGTGGTAGAGGAGCGCAAGACGGCGGCGGCCGGAGTCCGGCAGGCCGGTCTCGATGCAATCGACGAGCGGCACCGGGGCTGGCAGCAGCGAGCCGACAACCGCCGGGCCGCCGCTGCCGTGGCCGACTCGGTCATGGCAGCCACGATCAACGACATCGGCATCCTCGATCTTGAGCCCGGTATGCAGGGCAGACCCCGCCGGGGCGCAGGAAGCCATCGGCCCGGCTGACCGCGCTCGCGGACCGAGCCCCGGAGACCTTCACGCCCGCCGTGATCGATCTGGCCGTCCAGCTCGTCGAGCAGGCCGGCATCGTGCTGCTCGGCCCGCTGCGGCACCTCGCACGGCACCGCGGGGACGTGGCCAAGCGCGTCCTCGGGGCCGCGCTTGCCTCCCTGGACGGCGGCCCGGTCGTAGAGGCCGGCCGCTGCATCGCGGACCAGATCGGCATGGGCGACGTGAGCGGCATCAGCGCAGCGGCGGTCCGGTCACTGATCATGCTGGCGGGCGCCCCCGAGGATCAGCCTCCGATCAGCCGGTATCGTGACGCGACAGTCCGGGACGCAAGCGGGCTGCGCGCCGTGGCAGACGCTGTGCCTGAGGTCGTGACACAGGCGCTGCGCGAGATGCTGCCACCGCCAGCACGGCGCTCCGTGCTGGCGGTGCCTCCCGGAACCGGCATGCCGCCGGGGCACCCGGAGGTCAGCGACCTGGACCGGATCAGCGCGGCGAACGCAGCGCAGGGCCTGGCCCGCACGCACCCCGACATTGCCTGCGCCGTGGCCGGTGCGCTCGTCTTGAATCTCGGGGTCGACAGCAGCGACCCCTACGACCGGCAGCCTGTCGCGAGCGTCCAGCACGCCCTGGCCGCCATGCTCGCGATGCAGGTCGGCGATATCGGCGAGCGAATCGAGCGGGCTGGGCGCAACGCGGGCGGCGAGTTGCGAGATCGCCTTTTCGGAGTGCTGCAGGCGGCGGCCAGGCTGCTGGACCCGGATGATCGCTGGCGCAAGCCCGGCGATCCGCTGCCCGACGATTACCCGCGCCGGGCCATCTTCGACCAGCTGACTGCGGCCAGCCTGGCTCGCGCCACTGGTGACTGGGGAGACCGGACACGGTTCGTCGCCTGCGAGTTGGTCAGCGACCTGACCCGCATCGATCCGCACTGGGCCCTCGGCCACGTCAGCGGCTTCCTCGGTGCCTTCCTGACCGTCATCGAAGCGCTGGACATAACGCCTGCCACACCGTTGATCGTGGCCGGAGGCCCGCCACCGCACGAGCGCGCCGCCGAGTCGTCCATCCGGCAGACCAGCATTGACTCCGCCGCGCGGCATCTGCTTAATGCTGTCGCCTCGGGTGCCACCGCCCGGCCGCTGACGGTCCTGCGCGCCGTCAACGACCTGATCACAGATGAGCGCGACACCGACCGCGGCCCGCAGGCGGTACGACGGCTGCTGCCGGTGCTCGGCCGCATAGGCCGTAGACATGGCGCCGCGCCGGGAGTCCTGGCCGAGATCCTCCCGGTCCTGCATACCTACATGGTCGATCGCGAGCCCGGCCTGCGCTCTGCCGCGCTTCGCGCCTGGGCAGCGATCGGACTCGATCACGACCTGCCGTCCAGCGTCGCTGACCTGCTGCCCGCGCTGCTCGCGGACCGCAAGGTGATCGTGGCCAGGGCCGTCCTTGCTGCGGTCGGCAGCCTGGACTGGAGCGACGCAGACCGGGACCGGCTGTTCGCGTTCGCCTATAGCATCTGCCTGACGGCTGATGCGGACCGTCATGGCCCGCTGCTCAAGGACTCGATGGCCGCGCTCGATGTCCTCGCTGAGGGCAGCGAACGGCTGCAGGCCATCGGCGAAGCACTCATCCTGCGCCGCGCCGCCGATCTCGACCGCTACGACCTGCGGGATGTGCTCGAACGCGACTGGTCATCCACGGCGGCCCACTCGGCCGAGATGGCCGTGCTCCGGCTCCGGCAGGCTCGCGATCCCGAAATCAACGACCGGATCAACTACCGAGGCGACAAGCATCTGTGCGCCCTGCTCGACTGCGGGCCCGGCCTGGCCGTCCTCCCGGCCGACGACCTGATCAGCGCCGCTGCCGAGCTGGCGCCCGGCAGCCTGATCGGCTGCGCCGAGTGCGCAGAGGTCGCCTGGCGGGCCGGGCGGCCCGGTGATGCCGCGGCGGTCATGCGCGCAATCGCTCAGGTTATCCCGGCCCAGCCAGCCTACGACTCGCACCGCGCCATCACGCAACTGCTGGCCGACGCCGCCGACTTCGACGCGGTCGCCCAGGACGTCACCGCCATGCAGGAAACGGCCGGGAAGCTGGCCGCGTCCGCCGCTGCCGCCGTCGGCGGCGGAGACGATTACACCGCCAGCCTGATGCGGCAAGTCCGCGCGCGGGCAACAGCCCGGTTCCTGCTTGCCGGCCAAGAACCCCCAGACGGCCTTGCGCTTCCCGCCGAAGCGGCAGACAGCCTGGCACCGGGCACGGCTGCCGCGTCCCGGTTGCGCGCGGACCGGCTCACCAGCGCCGCCGCGGAGCTTGAAACCCTCTCCCAGCGTGCCACCATCACGGCCGCCTACATCCGCCTGTTCGCCGGCCTGTGCACCGTGGCCGCGCACCTGCTCCGGTACGACGCAGCCGAGCTAGACGCAGACACCGCGCATGCCGCCGCGCACATGACGGCCGCGCGCCGCCAAGCCGGGTTGCTGGAAGCCGACCTGGCCGCGCGAATGGCTTCCGGCGATCCGCTCGCCACGGGCCTGCGGGGTGCGCTGACTCGAGTCCCGGACATCGACGGGGACGGAATCGCTCCGCTGCTCGCATCCTGGGCCGCCCTGCCGCTCCCGGTCCTGATCGTGAACGGCCCGCGCCCGCCCCGGCCCGCCGCGAGCACGGTGCCGGCCGAGGATGGCGGCACCGCCGGTGACCGGCCCGTCGCGGTCGTCCTGGCCTCCCTCGACGGCCAGCTCATCACCGGCCCGCAGGTCCTGCGACCTGCCACCGTCTACGAACTCGGCCTGGAGATCCGGCCCGGAGTCTGGCCAGACTGGGCCAGCCGGCTCGACGCCGAACTCATCAGTCACCTCACCGCCCAGGAAGCCGAGACGCCAGCATTCTCCTGGCAGCGTCCCGCCACGGTTAAGCCCGGTGACGTCCTGACCGGAACCGGAACTCTGATCCTGCGGTTCGGCCTGCCTGCCGGGCGGCCCGCCCCGCCATTCCGGATCGCGCTGCGGTGGCACGGCACCCGCGACGGCGCGCCGGCCGCCGAGCCCGTCGGCGTGGCAGGCCACCGCGAGCTGCGGTTCCGGCCCTACGACGCCTCCCGGGATTACCTGACCAGCCAGCCAGCCTTCGACGAGCGCCTGCTCGGCCTGTACGAGCAGCTCCACAGCGCCGGATACAACCAGGACCAGCTCCAGGCGTTCTGCCGCCTGTTCACCGCGATCTGCAGAGCAGGGCTGCGGATCATGTGGGACCCGCGGTACAAGCGCGGCGCCAGGATCAAGGAGAAGGAGTTCCACGACGACTTGTACAGCCGTCTGCAAGCCGAACCTGAGCTCGGCGGCAGGCTGGAACGAGGATCCAGGCTCGCGCTCGGCTTCCTGGACGTCCGGCACGACGGCATCATGGCAGAACTCAAGGTCGAGCGCATCACCCCGGTCTCCGGGTCGACCGCACCCAAGTACATGGGCCAGCCGACCCAGTACGCTGCCGCCGACGGCGCACGCCTGTCGATCCTGGCCGTGCTGGACATGAGCCCCAAGACATCGCCGGTCGGAGTGCCAGAGAACTACATGTTCACGCTGCAGCCCGCCCTCCACGGGCTGGACAATCCCGAAGCCCCGTCCCTGGTAGCCGTGATAGTGATCAACGGCAACAGCCCCCCGCCCAGCACATGGTCACGCCGCAAGACCGCTACACAGACTTGAGCACCAGCAGGCGGCCAGCCTGGCTACTCAAGCTCGTGGGGGTGTGAAACGCACGGGGCCTGGCCGCGAGTTCTTTATGCATGTACTGCCGGGCCGCACCGCGATCATGAACCCGGCTGGCAGGCAGCCTGCGCCGGTCGGCACGCTGGCGACTCATGCGGGCGCCGTGATGGCCTACAGGCCCTGTGGGGTTCCAGAACTCGGCTACTGGCCCTGACCTGGGCTTCTATGCGGCCCGCTCGTACTCGTTGATGAGGCCGCCGAGGACAGGTCGGCGCTGGATCCGCTTGCGAGACAGATCAGCGACAGGGGTGATCGGGCCGCAGCGGGCGGAGGTGACGGCTGCGATGAGGGCGCCGTCCGTTGTAATGGGCCTCGTACTGGGCCAGGACAGTTCGCAGATGCCGTTCGCCGAAGATCAGCATCCGGTCGGTGACCTCCTTGCGGGCGGTGAGCACGAACCGCTCCGCATAACAGTTCGCTCGCGGGCTCCGGGGCGGGATCTTCACGACCTGGATACCGGCATCGGCCAGCACCGTGTCAAATGATGCGGTGAACTGCCCGGCCCGGTCCCGGACAAGGAACCGGAAGCTGACGGCGCGATCACCCAGATCCATCAGCAGGTTGCGGATCTGCTGGACAGTCCAGGCCCCGTCCGGGTTCGCGGTGATCCCGAGGATGTGCACGTAGCGGAAGCCGATCTCCATGACGAACAGGCAGTACAGGCGCTGCAGGGTGACCGCGCAGTCCACGTGGAAGAAATCGGTGGCGAGCATCGTGGCTGCCTGGGTGTGCAGGAACTTCCGCCAGGTCGTGTCGGTGTGCCGTTGCGGTGCCGGGGGAATCTTCAGTGCTCTGAGGATCCGGCGGATGGTGGATGCGCTGACCCGGTGGCCGAGCTTGAGCAGCTCGCCTTGGATCCTCTTGTATCCCCAGCCGTGGTTCTCGGTGGCGAGCCGCTCGATGAGCGCGGCGATCTCGGCGCTGACCGGAGGCCGTCCTGTGCGGTGCGGGTAGGTCCACTTGCGGACGACCAGGCGGCGGTGCCAGCGCAGGACGGTGCCGGGGGGTGACCAGCCGGTGCGCTCGCAGCCTCCCGGGCAGGAGCCGGATCAGCGCGGCGAGGACCGCGCGGTCGGCCCAGTCGAGCCGGGGCCGCGGATGAGTGCGGCGCAGCACGGCGACCTCGTGCCGTAGCACGAGCAGCTCGGCGTCTTTGGAGGCTGATGACCGGGCGAGCAGGACCAGCCAGCCGCAGAGCCGGACGAAGATGAGATAGAGCGGGCGCAAGGACACGGATGATCATGATGCCCTATTGCTGACGCGGGTTATCGCTGCAGGTCAGGGAACGGCACAGTTCTGGCACCCTACAGGCCGCCAGCAGGAACACCCCAACCCGCATCCCAATACTGTCGCAGCAAGCGGCGCGGCCCGCAGGCCGGCTGGCCGCCCGCACCTCAGATGCTTGCCGACACGAAGGCGGGCGCCTGGCTTACGGGAAACGCACATGGCCGGAAAGGCGCCTGGCCCGCAGCGAGATGACCGGGGTCGGCGGCACCCCTTGCAGCGCCGCGGCGATCTCTTGCGGCGGCAGATGTGGCGGGCCGTGGGACACGCGGGACGCCTCCCGGGGCCGGATGCCGGAAGGGCCTCAGTCTACCGAAGACGGTAATCGTTTCCACTAGTCCTTGCCCTGCCTGGAATAGGCTCGCTACCAGCCGAGCGTCGGGATGATCATGTAGGCGCCGAATACCATCACGATCCCGCACAGGGTTGTCGCGGCGAACCTCTTGGCGCCGTGCATGCGCAGGTGGTCCGGCAGCGCCTTGGCCTCGAGCGCGAGCAGCATCCCGAGGACCAGCGGGAGCAGCAGCGCGTTGAGGACCTCGACGTCGATGGCCAGCCGGATCAGGTTCACGCTCGCCAGCACCAGCGCCGCCCCGGCGATGTGGGTGAGCGCGTAGCTGATGAAGAACTTCATGTTGGCCCGGCTCGGTGCCTCGTTCAGGCTGTGCCGCCAGCCGCCGACCTCGGCCAGCGCCCACGCGCCGGCGACCGACGCGACGATAGCCGCCACGAGGGCGCCGCCGAGCAGGCCGGCGCCCACGATGACGTTGGCCTGCCACGACCCCAGGTAGCCGTGCAAGGCGGTCGCGATCTGTCCCACGGTGCTCAGCGCCGCGCCCGGGTCGGTCCGGCCTACGGTGGCCGCCATCGCGACCATGACCGCGATCATGATGACCTGGGTGGCGACCGCTCCGAGGAAGGTGTCGACCCGCTCCCGCTTGACCGATTCGACGGTCATCTTCCGGTCGATGACGGCGCCCTGCTGGTAGAAGATCATGTAGGGCATGATCACCGCGCCCACGGTGGCGGCGAGCAGCGTGAGGTAGGACGTGTGGGTCAGCGGCTGGCTGGACAGCTGGCGCACGACGTCGGGCACGTCCGGGCGGGTGAGCACCATCGCGGGAATGAACGCGAACTCGGCGAGCCCGACGAGGATGCCGATCCGCTCGATGCGCCGGTAGCCGCGGCAGAACGGCAGCGCGACGAGCAGCACCGTCGCTACTGGGACGGTCAGCCACTCGGACAGGCCGAACAGCTCGCCTACGCCGGCGACGGCGACGAACTCGACGACGAGCGTGCCGACCGCTGAGACCATCATCGGAACAGCCGAGGCCAGCGCCCACGGTCGGCCGAACTGCTTGCGGATCAGCGCCGCGTGGCCCTCGCCCGTCGCGACGCCGAGCCGGACGGTCATCTCCTGCACCAGGTACAGGATCGGGATGAGGACAAGCTGCGGGAGGATCAGCCGGTAGCCCCACTGCGCTCCCGACTGGGCGGCGGTGATCAGGCAGCCGGCGTCGCCGTCGGCGAGCATCACGATCAGGCCCGGGCCGAAGATGCCCAGCGCAAGCAGCAGCCGGCGGCGACGCGCCCTCGCGGCCGGTGCTGCAGTCGGGGAGACGGCGGTGTCGGTCACGGCGAATCGTCCTCGCTTAATGAAAATGAGATCCAGTTGCATTACGAACCATAGTGTGACTGAGTCGCGGAAAGCAAGGCTCTCGGGCGAGGAAGGGGCTGCCCGGGTCCCCGTGGAATCTCAGGCGTTGCGGCCCGGCGCCTGAAGCCTGCCCTCTGGCAGGTGTTCAGCGGTCACTAACGGGAGCCACCGGCGGAAGACGGGGTGGCTGGCAGGATCGTGCGGCGGGCTGCCGCAGGGCTACGGCGTGCGGCAGTCGCGGCAGAGGCCGACAACGTCCAGGCGGTGCCCGCTGGCTCCGAATCGGTCTCGCTTGGCGATCGCCGCGACCGCATTCTCGAGCTGGGACTCAAGGTCGGGGGGGAGGGCGAAGTCGGTGAGCGCGCCGCATGTCGTGCAGGCGAGGTGGTGATGGTGGCCGATCAGGGCCTCGTCCAGTTCGTAGCGGGTGAACTCGGCGTACCCGGCGATCGCCTGCACGACTCCGCTGCCGGCGAGCACGCCGAGGTTGCGGTAGACGCTGCCGCGGTGGCGCCCGCAGCGCGCCACGATCTCCTCCGCCGTCAACGGGCAGCCCGCGGACCCCAGGAGCTCCACGAGCGCCTGACGGGACCGCGTATACCGGCTTCCCCCGGCTGCCAGGCGTGCCGCGGCGATGGCATGGACTGACCCGGACACAGATCCCAGCCTACCGGCACTGCGACTCGTTCACATCTTCGTTCGCGGCAGCCCGTCCTGAGAGAGGGCCAAGCTGTTGGAGCAGGAGGGACCCCAGGATGTTGGCCGTACGCCGGCAGTCAGCGGGCGCAGGACGAGCAGATGCCGAAGATCTCGACGGTGTGGTTTACGTCGGTGTAGCCGAACTCCTCCGCGACCGCGCTCGTCCACCGCTCGACCGCCGGACCTTCGACCTCCTCGGCCCGCCCGCAAGACCGGCACACCAGGTGATGGTGGTGAGTGCCCGGCGCCCTGCAGTACCGGTAGGCCGCCGTCCCGTCCGGGGAGACGATCACGTCCGCCACGCCGCGGGCGGCAAGGCTCTGCAAGTGCCGGTACACGGTGGTCAGCCCGACCCCCTGGGCATCGCCGCGCAATGCGTCGTAGACCTCTTGCGCACTGCGGAACCCGCCGGCCCGTTCCAGCGCGTCGCGAACCGCGCCGGCCTGGGCGGTGTTTCGGGTCCTCGCCGGAGCACTCACGCTCTCCACGTTACCTGTCTAGACGGCTAACTTCACGACCGCGGGCAGCCAGGCCCCGACGCCGGAACCCTGGCTCAGGCGGGTGCACCCCCCGCCGGGGGCGCGCTCGCTGTTCAGCCGCCGGTTGCGGGCGCGGTCCCGCTCGGACCGAAGGCGGCGTACCGCCCGCCGAGGCCGATGCGCTCGTCGTGGGCGCCGTGCCCGGCGATGCAGCCTTCCTCGACCACCAGGATCTGATCTGGTCGGCGGCCATGACCGTCTGGAAGCGACGGGCGATCACGAGCAGCATGCGACTGGCAGTCAGCGCGGGCAGGGCTGGCCGGACCGTCTGCTCGTTCTCCGGGTCGAGCGCGACGGTGGCCTCGCTCAGCAGGACGACCGGGGGCGTCGGTGAGGATGGCGGGGGCGATGGGACTGCGGGCGTTCCTTTCCCGACAGGGCCGCGGCGCCCTCGCCGACCTGCGCGTGCCAGCCGCGTCGAGCACCCGGGCCGTGCCCGCTGCGCAGCCGGCCGCGACCGAGGGGCCGTCGGCCGCCAGGTCAGCCGACGCGTCATCATCAGGACCCGCCACGACACCGGGACCCGCGCCGGCGGCGCCGCGACCCGGCCGGCCGGGTCGATGGCAGCAGGTGATAAGCGACCGGCTTCGAACCTGATCTGCGCCTGCCTGGCCGCAGCGGTCCTGGGCGGGCTGCTGGCGAACGCCGCCCTGGGATTATGGCCGGCCCGGCCGTGGCGCTCGGCATCGCCGTCACGGCCGTCCGTGAAGGCCGCGAAACCTGCGAAGACAAGAGACGGGGCACGGGGCACGCGCCGTGCCCCGCCACGGTCAGTCCTCCGCCGCGTGCCTGATGGCGTCAAGCACGATGTGGGCGACGTGCTCGTCGGTCAGCGAGTACTCGATCTCGCGGGCGTGCCGCCGGGCGGTCACGATGCGGGAGCCGCGCAGCACCCGCAGGTGCTGCGACACCAGCGGCTGGCTGACGCCGAGCGCCGCGACGAGCTCGTGCACGGCCCGG
>Ga0335073_10016723_pt1 | contig 10252 bp, 8 predicted proteins | sample Lox_Sample_22_FD_207093 | JGI IMG/M metagenome (GOLD analysis project Ga0335073, IMG submission 207093) | Soil microbial communities from Loxahatchee National Wildlife Refuge, Florida, United States - Lox_Sample_2.2 | ecosystem: Environmental > Terrestrial > Soil > Wetlands | place: USA: Florida... | reverse complement strand
CCTCGGCCATGAGGAATCCCGTCAACCCCGATCTATATTGGCCGGCGCGCAAGGCGTCGAGGGCTCGCGCCGCGGCTCCAAAGCGAGAACCGGCGCGGCCGAAGGAAAAGGACACGAAACGCCCGATGCAAAACGATCCGCTTTCGCATGGCCTTTGGGAAATGACCGCTCCCCCGGCGCCGCCGACCTCGCCGCTCAAGGGCGAGGCTCGCGCCGACGTGGCAATTGTCGGCTGCGGCTATACCGGGCTCTCGACGGCGCTGCGCCTCGCCGCAACGGGGGCGACAGTCGTCGCGCTCGAGGCGGTCGAAATCGGCTTCGGCGGCGCGGGGCGCAATGTCGGCCTGGTCAACGCCGGCATGTGGCTCGCGCCCGACGACATCGTGGCGAGGCTCGGCTCGGACTATGCCGAGCGGCTGCTCACCCTGCTCGGCGGCGGCCCGGCGGAAGTCTACGCCATGGTCGACAAGCATGGAATCGACTGCGAGCTTGTGCGCAACGGCACCCTGCACTGCGCGATCGGGCGTTCGGGCCTGGCCAAGATCGAGGAGCGCGCGCGGCAATGGAGCGCGCGCGGCGCGCCGGTGCGCCTCCTCGACCGCGCCGAGACGGCGAAGCGCATCGGCGTCGACATTTATGCAGGTTCGCTGCTGGACCTGCGCGCCGGAACGATCCAGCCGCTCGCCTACGCGCGCGGGCTGGCCCAAGCCGCAATCGCCGCCGGTGCCGCGATCCACACCTCAAGCCCGGTGCGATCGGCTGAGCGCGCCGGCAAGGTCTGGCGGCTCAAGACGGGCGAAGGAACGGTGGCCGCTGACTGGGTCGTTGTCGCGACCGACGCCTACGCCGAGGGTGCGCAATGGCCGCAAGGCAAGCGCGAGCAGATCCGTGTGCCCTATTTCAACTTCGCGACGCGACCGCTCGCGCCTGAACTCGCCGCATCGATTCTCCCCGGCCGCGAGGGCTGCTGGGACACAAGAATGATCATGAACTCGTTCCGCTTCGATCGCGCCGGGCGGCTTCTGTTCGGCAGCATCGGGGCGCTGCGCCTCGCGGGCCTCAACGTCCACCGCGCCTGGGCCGCACGCGCGGTCAAAAAGACCTTTCCGCAGATTGGTCCGGTCGAATTCGAGGCGCAATGGTACGGGATGATGGGTATGACCGCGAACGCGTTGCCGCGCTTTCACCGTCTCGGCCCGAACGTCGTTACCTTCTGCGGCTACAATGGCAGGGGCATCGGCACCGGCACGGTGTTCGGGCGCGTTCTCGCCGATCACGTTCTCGGAAACTTAAGCGAAAAAGACCTGCCGCTGCCGGTCACCGAGCCGGACGCGCCCGCGCTGCCGGCCGCGAAGGAGGCATATTACGAAGCCGGAGCCCAAATCGCCCATGCGGTCGGCGCATGGCTCTAGGCGCCCTTCGTCCTCATGCGGTAGATGTTGGCCGGCGCGCCCGCGATATTAGGGACCGCGCTCCGACGGGGAGACGGGGGCTGTCTGTCTTGATTTAAACACCTTGTCTGGCTATTGGCCTCAGATCGATGTTCGACTGACGACTCGATTTCGCGTGCTTTGTCGCGCGACGAGGAAGCCTTCCGCACCGATAGCGGACTGGCGCCACCCGGCCGCTCCACTCAACTTCATCTATAGGACTGCATCTATGGCTACGGGAACCGTCAAATGGTTCAACGCAACGAAGGGCTTTGGATTCATCCAGCCTGACGACGGCGGAAAGGACGTGTTTGTCCACATCAGCGCCGTCGAACGCGCGGGGCTGCGCGACCTCAACGAAGGGCAGAAGGTCGCCTTTGAGATTGTCGCCGACAAGCGCACCGGACGCTCGTCGGCGGGCAACCTGAAGGTCGCCTAATTTCCAATCTGACGCGCTAAGCGCTCTTTCTGAGCCCCGGCGACAAGGCCGGGGCTTTTTGTTTATGGTGGCCGCCAGAGCGCGCAGCGAAAAAGTGGGGGCCGGTTTTTCGCGAAAAAGCGCGCGGGATCAAAGAAGATAGGGAGGCGGCAATGGCTGAGCGGGCAAGCGAGACGTTTCTGGGGTTGGACATCGGCACATCGTCGGTGAAAGCGCTGCTCGTCGACGGCGCGCAGCGCGTGGTCGCCGAAGCTTCGACCCCGCTCAGCGTCTCGCGCCCTCATGCCTTGTGGAGCGAACAGGACCCGTCGGACTGGGTGGAGGGGGTCGAGGCCGCGGTCGCCGCGATCCGCCGGCACGCCCCATCCGAATTCGTGGCGCTGTCCGGAGTCGGCCTCTCGGGCCAGATGCATGGCGCGACCCTGCTCGACGCGCAGGACAAGCCCTTGCGACCCGCGATCCTGTGGAACGACGGCCGCTCGTTTGCAGAATGCGCCGAACTTGAGCGGCGCGTTCCCGATCTCGAAGAGCGCACCGGCAATCTGGCCATGCCCGGCTTCACCGCGCCGAAAATGCTGTGGGTCGCCGCACACGAGCCCGAGGTCGCCAAGGCGACCAGGCGGGTGCTGCTGCCCAAGGACTACGTGCGCCTGCGCCTTTCGGGCGAAGCCGTCTCCGAGATGTCCGACGCCTCGGGGACGCTCTGGCTCGATGTCGGGCGGCGGCGCTGGGATGAAGCCCTGCTTGCAGCGACTGGCCTCACTGAGAAAGCCATGCCGAGTCTGGTCGAGGGTTCGGAGACGTCGACCCATCTTTCGCCGGCGACCGTGGGCGCCTGGGGTCTCGGCGGGCGCAAGATTCCGATCGCCGGAGGCGGGGGTGACAACGCCGCATCGGCGATCGGCGTCGGCGCGACGGCGCCGGGGGCGGGATTCGTTTCGCTCGGCACCTCGGGCGTCATCTTTTCTGTCACCGACCGGTTCGTGCGCTTGCCCGAGCGGACGCTGCATGCGTTCTGCCACGCGCTGCCGCACCGCTGGCACGGGATGGCGGTGATGCTGTCGGCCGCCTCCTCGCTCGCTTGGATCGCCTCCGTCCTGGGACGCGAGGGCGATATCGGCGAATTGATCGCCGGCGTGGCCGCTTTCGCCCAGTCGAAGAGCGCGGTCGCCTCCGCGCCGATCTTCCTCCCCTATCTCAGCGGCGAGCGCACGCCGCACAATGACGCCGAGGCGACCGGCCTGTTTGCGGGGTTGAGGGCCGAGCACGGCGCCGACGCGCTCGTGTTCGCGGTGATGGAGGGCGTCGCCTTCTCGTTCGCCGACGGGGTCGACGTTCTGGACGCGGCGGGCGCGCGGCCCGTTAGGCCGTTGCTGGTCGGCGGGGGCTCGAGGTCCGAATTCTGGGGGCAGATGATCGCCGACGTCACCGGCTTGACGATCGATCTCGCCTCTGGCGCGGAAGCGGGCGCGGCGCTGGGCGCGGCAAGGCTCGGCATGCTTGCCGCAGGCGCAGGAAGCGTGGAGGCCGTGTGCGCGTGTCCCGCCGTCCAGCGCGAATTCAAACCCGATCCTGAGCGCGCCGCCGCCTACGCTACGCGCCTTCGGCGCTATCGAGCGCTCTACCCGGCCGAGAAGGCGGCTCGAAGCTAAGCAACGCGCCACTGGGCGACGAGGTCTCCCACCGCCGTCACCAGGATTTGCACGCCGATGCACATGAGCAGAAACGCGGTGAGTCTTACGATTACCGCTTGCGCGGTTGGTCCGATGAGGTTGGTCAGCCGGTCGGCGGACCGGTACAAGATCCAGACGAGGACGGCGTTGGCGACCGCAGCGACGCTCGCGCCGAGGAAGAAGGCGACGAGACCGACGCCGCTCGACGGCCGCTCGGCGCCGATCGTGATCGCAACCGCGATCGTGCCCGGTCCCGTGGTGAATGGCAGCGTGAGCGGGAAGAAGGCGAGCTGCATCGGATCTCCTTCGCTCCCCTGCGCCTCCGCCCGCTCGTGACCCTTCCGGTCGGGGTGAGTCTCGGCCGATGTCAACAAGCGCCAACCGCTGAGCACGACGACGGTTCCGCCGGCGATGCGCAGCGCATCGATCGAAACGCCGAAGAAGCGCAGCACGTAGGCCCCGGCCCAGAGCGCGCCGAACATGATCAGGAGCGAATAGACACCCACCAGCGCGGCGACCTTCTCCTTGTCCGCCGGCGAAAAATCCTTGGTGACGCCATAAAAGATGAGCGCGCCGCCGATCGGATTGATGATGGAGAACAGGGCCGGAAAAGCGAGCAGGAAGGCGACATTCGCGGTCGATGCGAAGCCGCGCCAATCCGCTCCAACGATCTGCTCCATTCCCAACCGCCAAACTGAGGACCGCCGTCTGTTGTAAGGGGAAAAGCCACGAGAAGTAACGGGCTCGGGTGAACCGATGCTGCATTGCAACAAAGATGGTGATATGCTCGTCATCCTGAGCAGGGAGCGTTTGCCATGTCGACTGGAGATGATCTGCCGATTCCGAGCGATCCACTTGAGGTGTTCGAACTGCCGCAGCCGCTTGTCAAAAGCGCGGTCCGCGCCTGCCGCGGGTTCAACAATCTGCTCGACGCCGTCTTCTATGACGTTCCGACTCTGACCAGCGAACTCCTCGACCGGGACAAGGCCGTCCGCGCCGCCGGCGGAAAGCCGCCCTCCCGCATCATCGATTTCGACGCTCTGAGCGACCCGGAAGGCTCGCTTCTGCTCATCGACGCCAACATGGCGCCGTATGTGCACAAATACGAAAGCGTGGAGGTCTATTTGAGTTCTCCGCACGACGAGACGCGCGATGTCTCCATTGCGACGATCACCGGCGTCGGCAGTTCAGCGTTGGGAAGCGCGGCGCTTGCCTGGGACGTCTCGGTCGCGCTTCGTCAATCGGTGCTCGCCATCGTGCCGGGCTACGGCGTCGCGGATGTTATCCTGCAGGGGCTCGGCGGCTGGTTTGGCTTCGGCCTCTACAACTTCCTCAACGCCAAGAGCATGGTCCAGGACGGCCTGACGATCGCCGCGCCGCGCGCTGCGAGCATCGGGCGCAACCTTTCCGCCTCGACGCCGGGCGCGAGAACCGTCAACGGCGCCCCGACCTTTCGTTTCGGCTCTGGCTCCTCGGACGTGCTGCACGCGTTGCTCCAGCACCGCGAGTCGCGCTTCAGGCTCTTGCTCGGGCACAGCAAGGGAGCCTTGCAGATCGGCAACGCCATCCAGTCCCTTTCGCCCGAGCGAACCCAGGGTCTTCGTGTGGTGACGCTCGGCTGTCCGATCGCGGAAAATGTCGACGGCGTCCAATATCATCAGTATCTGGGGCTGTTCGACGCCTTGGGTCAGCTCAACGCATGGGGAAACTTGCCGGAACACTGGCCTCCGGCTTGGCATACGACCAATCCTGCGCTGCCGCCCGCCATGGCTGCAGGGCGATTCGCCGAGGAGTCCGACGCACCCTGACATTGCCCCGTCTTCATCGCTGCGCGGCCCGTTCCCCTTTCCAGCTATCAGCGATTTCAAGCGTTCGTTTTAACGCTTCCGGAAGCGGCGGGCGCTAGGCTTCCGGAGTGCCGAGCCCTGTCGACATATTTGCCGCGTTGCAAAGCACGGCCCTCGAGCCATTCAAACCCGCCTCGGCCTATGGCGCGCCAGCGCTCGGCGGCGCCCTCATCGTCTGCGCGCTCTACTACGCCAGCCGCCGCCGGGCTCGCGGCCGGCGCATCAGTGTTAGAGGGTTCGTCCGCGCGATTTTTCCGCGGCGCATTCTCCTCCATCCTTCGTCGCTAGTCGACATGCGTCTGTGGGCGCTGAACGGCGTCGCATTCGCCTCCGCTTACGGCATGCTGGGTTTCGGCCTGTTCTTTTGGCGAGACGCCGTCGCCGCCGGGTTAACCCACGGGTTCGGGGCGCGCGTCCCCACGCCCTGGCCCGTCTGGACCGTGCTCACGCTCGCAACCGTGCTGCAAGTCCTCGCCTACGAGCTCGCCTATTGGTTCGCCCACTACTGCTTCCATAAAGTTCCGGCCCTGTGGGAGTTCCACAAGGTCCACCATTCCGCAGAGGTGATGACGGCCTTCACCGAATTGCGACAGCATCCGGTCGAGATCATCGCGTTCATGAACCTGATCGGACTTTCGACCGGAATCGTATTTGGCGCCATGACCTACGCCTTCGGCCCTGGCGTGCGCCCGTTCACGCTTCTCAACGGCAACATCCTGACGATGGCGTTCCTCGTCACCTACGGTCATCTGCGGCACAGCCACATGTGGATCGCCTTCACCGGCGTCGCTGGCCGGATTCTGCAGAGCCCGGCCCACCACCAGCTGCACCATTCCGCCAATCCCGCCCATTTCGACAAGAACCTCGGCTTTGCGCTCGCCCTTTGGGACTGGGCTTTCGGCACGCTCGCGCTTCCCGGCAAGACGCGCGAACCCATCGTATTCGGCGTCGGCGGCGAGGCGGCGCCGTTCCGCTCGGCGCTCAACGCCCTGATCGCGCCTTGCGGCCGATCCGCCCGCCATGTCGCCAGCTCGCTCCCAATGTTGATGACGTTCCGTCCCGCGCGCCAACGCTCGAATTGAGGGCGCCATCGCTTTTTTGCGCGGGCCCCCGCGGTTCCCCTGGGTCACGATTCTCCCTATTCTCTTCATCGACCCCGATCGATGAGGAGACGTTTCCGTGCCGGGCGAAAAGTCCGCGCGCCGGCGCGGCGTGCTTCTGGTCCTCTTCGCCACGGTCTTATGGAGCCTGGCCGGCCTGTTCGCCCGCCTCCTCGCCCATCTTGACCTGTGGACGGTGATGGGCTGGCGCGCGCTGCTCGGCGCGATCTCGATCGCCGTCGTCGGCGTGATCGAATATTCGAGCGGGCGCCTCGAGAACCCGTTCGGCTTCGGCCCGCTGTCGCCGATCGTGTCGCTGCTCGCGATGATCGCAATCTCCGCTTACGCCGCCTCGGTGATGACGACGACAATCGCCGACGTCATGGTGATCTATGCGACGCTGCCGTTCGTCGCCGCGGCGATCGGCTTCCTCGTCAATGGCGAGCGCGTCTCGCCGCGCACGCTCGTGGCTTCCGGCGCGGCGCTCGTCGGCATCATGATCATGGTGGCGAGCGGGCTCGGTTCCGGGCGTCTCCTCGGCCAGTCGCTGTCGATGTTGATGACCCTGGCCTTCGCGGGCATGATCGTGCTCCAGCGGCGTCAGCCGGGCGCGTCGATGATCGCCGTCAATTGCCTCGGCGCGTTCGGCTCCGGCGTCTTCGGCCTCGCCAATTCGCCGCTCCAGCCGATCGGCCTTTATGATTTCGCCGTCCTGTTTCTCTTCGGCCTGACCACCATCGGCCTCGCCTTCGTCATCTTCATGGAGGGGGCCAAGTTCATTCCATCCGCCGAAGCCGGCCTCATCGCCTTGCTTGATGTTGTGTTCGGGCCCCTATGGGTGTTTCTTGCATTCGGCGAGAACCCGGGCTTGGCGACCCTTCTCGGCGGCGCGATCGTGCTTGCGGCCGCCGTCTGGCGGATGGCCCCGGAACTCAGGCGGGAGAGGCTTCATAGCCTCTAAGGGAGGAAAAATGGACGGCGAGCGTTTCGCCCTGGTGACGGGCGCGGGATCGGGGATCGGAAAAGCGTCGGCGCTGGCGCTGGCGGGCGCCGGCTGGCATGTGGCGCTCGCCGGGCGGCGGCCTGAGCCGCTCGAGGAGGTCGCGGACGAGATCGAGGCGCTCGGCCGCCGCGCGCTTCCCGCGCCCACCAATGTCGCCGACCCGGAGGCGGTGAAGGCCTTGTTCGCGCTGATCGAGCGCGAGTTCGGCCGCCTCGATCTCTTGTTCAACAACGCGGGGCGCGGCGCGCCTGCGGTTCCGATCGACGAACTCAGCTTCGACCAATGGAAGGCCGTGGTCGACACCAACCTCAATGGCGCTTTCTTGTGCGCTCAAGGCGCGTTCGGCCTGATGAAGCGCCAGCGGCCACAAGGCGGGCGGATCATCAACAACGGCTCGATCTCGGCCCACACGCCGAGGCCCATGGCGATCGCCTATAACGCGACCAAGCACGCGATCAGCGGGCTTACCAAGTCGATCGCCCTCGACGGCCGCGCCCACGACATCGCCTGCGGCCAGATCGACGTCGGCAACGCGCTGACCGAGATGGCGAAGCGGATGACGCAGGGCGTGATGCAGGCCGACGGCCGCATCGCGGTCGAGCCGATGATGGACGTGAACGAGGTCGGCGCCGCGATCGCGCACATGGCGTCCCTGCCCCTTTCAACCAACATCCTGACCATGACCATCATGGCGACCAAGATGCCGTTCGTCGGGCGCGGATAGGGGTCGACCGCGCGCCGGCCTGGCGGCGATGATCGGCTGCCACAGGGCGAACGCCAGGCCGATTTTGCGGACTTTCCTCTTGCGCATCGACCGATTGTCAGGTCGGGCGCCACAAACTGGCGCCAAATGACGCCGTTCCTGGCCCGGCCTCGTCACGTCCGCGTCATGCGACTCAATTAGCGGGGCTCGCGACCAACGTACGAGCAGGAAAAGATCAGGTGCGGCAATCGACCAACGCGGCGCGCCGCTTGACCAGCGCCGAGCTCAAGGCTGCGGTGCATCGCTCGAAGCCGCTCACGCGAGCTGGCGTGCTCGAGCGCCTGTTCACGCTCGCGTTCAAGCGCCTTGTCTATCCTCAGATCTGGGAGGACCCGGTTGTCGACATGAAGGCGCTCGACATCGGCCCAGGGCATGAGGTGATCGCGATCGCCTCCGGCGGTTGCAACGTGCTCTCGTACCTGACCGCCGATCCGGCCGGCGTCACCGCCGTCGACCTCAACGGGGCGCATATCGCGCTCGGCCGGCTCAAGATCTGCGCGGCGCAGAACCTGCCAGACTACGAAAGCTTCTTCCGCTTCTTCGGCCGCGCCGACGCGCGCGCCAACGTCGCCGCCTACGACCGCCGGCTGCGCCCGAAGCTCGACCCGGCCGCGCGCGCTTATTGGGAGAAGCGGACGGCGTTCGGCCATCGCCGCATCCGCCTTTTCGCCCGCAATTTCTATCGCCATGGCGTGCTCGGGCGCTTCCTCGGCGCGGGCCATGCGCTCGCGCGCCTGCACGGCCTCGATCCCTCGATCGTGCTGAAAGCGCGGACGCTCGACGAGCAGCGCGCGCTTTATGAAGAGCGCCTCGCCCCGATCTTCGACAAGCCGCTCGTCCGCTGGATGATGAAGCAGCCGGCGTCGCTCTATGGCCTTGGCATCCCGCCAGCCCAGTACCGGGCGCTCGCCGCCGATTCGCCGCAAGGCATCGGCGCAGTCTTGAGCGAACGGCTCGAGCGGCTCGCGTGCGGCTTCGACATCGCCGACAATTATTTCGCCTGGCAGGCCTTCGGGCGCCGTTATGCGCCGGGGCCGAACCCCGCGCTGCCGCCCTATCTGCAGAGGAAAAACTTCGAGGCGGTTCGCAGCCGCTCAAGCCGCATCCGCTATGTCCAGCGCTCGTTCACCGAGATATTGCGCGATTCGCCGGCGGCGAGCTTCGATCGCTATGCGCTGCTCGATGCGCAGGACTGGATGAACGATAGGGAACTCACCGTGCTGTGGACCGAGATCGCGCGGACCGCGCGACCCGGCGCTCGTTTGATCTTCCGCACCGCCGCCGCGGAGCGGCTGCTACCCGGCCGCGTACCCGAGAGTGTGCTTGGCCAGTGGCGCTACGAAGACGAGCTCAGCCGCGAACTTGAGCAGCAGGATCGGTCGTCGATCTACGGCGCTTTTCACCTTTACACGCTTAAGAGCGCGCCTCACTCATGAGCGACGCCGCGGCGCTGATGGACCGCATGTATCGGCGTCAGCGCCACATCTATGACCTGAGCCGAAAATTCTATCTCCTCGGCCGCGACGAGGCGATCGCGCGTCTCCGTCCTGCTCCGGGCGACAGGGTGCTGGAGGTCGGCTGCGGCACCGGACGCAATCTCGTACACTTGGCGCGAGCCTACCCTGAGGCGCGGCTGTTCGGCCTCGACGTGTCGCGGGAAATGCTGGCGACCGCCGCCGCTTCGACCGCTCGCGCTCGGCTTTCCTCGCACATCGCGCTCGCGCAAGGAGACGCCGCGGCGTTCGATCCGCAGGCGCTGTTCGGCTGCGCCAATTTCGAGCGCGTGATGATCTCCTACGCGCTATCGATGATCCCGCCCTGGCGCGAGGCGCTTGCCCAAGCGCTCGACGTTCTTGCGCCCGGCGGCTCGGTTGAGATGGTCGATTTTGGCGATTGTGCGGGCCTGCCTGGCCCGTTCAGGGCGGGATTGCGCCGCTGGCTCGCCGCCTTCGACGTGACCCCGCGCGACGATCTCGCCGAAGCGCTCGCGTCGCTGT
>Ga0335073_10016722_pt1 | contig 10253 bp, 9 predicted proteins | sample Lox_Sample_22_FD_207093 | JGI IMG/M metagenome (GOLD analysis project Ga0335073, IMG submission 207093) | Soil microbial communities from Loxahatchee National Wildlife Refuge, Florida, United States - Lox_Sample_2.2 | ecosystem: Environmental > Terrestrial > Soil > Wetlands | place: USA: Florida... | reverse complement strand
TGGTGGTCTGAAGATCGGCGTACACCGCGGACATGCCCACGGGCATGTCGAGCGCGATCCGACCTTCAATTACCAAATTGTTGCGGTCGGCTTGAATGTTCAGTCCCTCTTTGGATACGCCGGGCATCTCGGCTTGTACCGTGATCTGGTGCGCATCTTCGAAGATGTCAACTACCGGCAGCATCGGCATGTCCCTTTCCTTCGCCGGTGACTGCTGATCGGTCGAAATGGAAGACGCCTCGGACTCCTGCTCGACGGCGCTCGAGCGTCGAGTCGTAACGTCTTGAGCTGTGACCATGGCATTGTCCTCCTCGTTCAATTTACAGTGATCTGCCGCGGCCGTGCCGACTCGCGACGCTGGATGGTGATCTGCAGGACCCCGTCGCGGTACTTCGCATCGACCCGCTCTGGATCCAGGTCATCCGGCAGGCTGATAACGCGCCGGAAGTCGCCATTGAAGCGTTCCTGACGGTAGTAGTCGGCATTTTCGTTCACCTCCACCTTGCGACTCCCGGAGACGCTGAGCAGGTTCTGCTGGATCGACAGATCCAGGCTCTTCGGATCCAGGCCCGCGGCAAAAATGTACACATCCACGCGCTCGGGGATGGCTCCGATGTTGAGCGGCGGGAAAGTCCCCCGTTGCATGGATCGGATCTCCGCAGGCCAGGACGACAGACGGAAGAGTTGGTCCAACTGGTTCTCCACACGCCGGACTTCGTCAAGAATCCCGTCCGGACCGAAACTCGTGAATAGACTCTCGAACATGGTCCATACCTCCCGGTTGTTGCCGTTACCAACTCCGCAAACTGGGTTCCGCTCCGGTAGTTTCAAGGGCGACTTCCGCCTGGTCGAACGCGCTCGCACACCCCTCAAGGGTGTGCGGGGTGTGTAATCAGCATCCGCGGACGAGCCTCATTTCCCGAGCAGTACGCGCGGCAGCTTCTTGTCGATGGCGGCCTGGGCCTGATGGCAATCCTCCTGCTCGTGACCCCGGGGCGAATATTCACGACACCTCCTATATTACTGATTTATAATACATTTCATGCCTGAATTAGCACTCTCACCATCAGAGTGCTAGAAGATAATATTCATGACGCACCAAAGGTCAAGAGGGCAGCTGCTTAGGATTGCGACGAGGTTGACCGCGAGAGGAAGGCCTGCGCCGGCTCCTCCAACGAAGATGGAACGCGCTCAGCGCGCTTTGGCTGTCTCCTTTGTGTCTCCTCGAAAATTCGCCCGATTTTCCGGACCGACCGGCACTGGCCGCGTCGATTGCGAGCGCTGACGGCTGCGCGTAGCCTGTCCCCGTAACTGGCCCATCCGCACAGTGGGAGTGGCATCATGACCGAAACGGATCTGCTTACACGAGTCACCGTCAACCCGAAGATTTTCGGGGGCAAACCGATCATTCGCGGTCGACGTTTGGCGGTCGAGCAAGTGCTCGGTCTGCTCGCCGCCGGCGAGACGCCGGAGTCGATCCTCGAAGCGTATCCGTTCCTCGAGCGCGAAGATATTCTGGCCTGTCTGGTGTTTGCGCGCAGAGTCGTCGGTCATGAGCGTGTCGAGCCCGCGATCGACGCTGCATGAATCTGCTGCTGGATACCTGCGTTTCACCGAAGGTTGCAACGGAGCTGGTAGTACACGGGCACGACGTCATCTGGGTCGGTGACTGGCCGAGCGACCCCGGCGATGAGGAGATTCTGGCCTTTGCCCTCAAGGAAGGCCGCGTCGTCGTGACGCTGGACAAGGACTTCGCCGAGCTCGCAGTGGCGTTCGGTCAGGCCCACTCCGGCATCATTCGCATCGTCAACCTACCTCTCTCAAAACACGGGGCAGTATGTCTGGGTGCGATCGAGCAGCATGGCGTCGAGCTGGCCGGTGGCGCGATTGTGACCGCCGAACCCGGACGGCTACGCCTGCGGCCTGCGCCCGTATCTGAACAATCCGGAGTGCAGGGCGATCTGTCTGAGCCAGACCAGTCCGATTGATGTCGAACTCCTGTGCTCCGAAGCCGCGGCCTCGCTCGCGCCGGGCGGCCGCTTCGTAACGACGTTCCCCGGAGCGCGTGTCTCCTCTACGTCTCCTCCGTACACCAGTGTTCCCAGGTCGCGGAGCGAGCGTACCGCTCCCGGACGACGTGCTATCTCGGCAGATCAAGCGCAGCGTCCTCATGTCCTGCCGGCTCGAGTCTTCCGACAGTAGTTCGCCATCATCGGTGTATGGCGTGGCTTCGGTCGTGGCGCGGCTGAGGGCTACGTTGAACCGGCTGGGTGTCAAGGCGCGTACATGTCACGCAGGGCGATGAGACGAAGACGTGAATCCTGGCGCGCGAGAGCTGCGAAGGAGTCGGTAAAGCCGGCTGAGGAGTAGTAGATGTATCGCGCGCCGTTCGGCCGCAATGCGTGGTGCGCCCATTTCTGCCCACTATTGGCCAAATCCTCGACATTACGCAGCAGCCGGGTGTGCAGTTCGGGTCCGACCGGCCGAGAAGACCATTTGATCTCTCCGAGGAGGGTGCAGCCGTCGTCGAGCGATGCCACGATACCAAGCTCGATGCTCCGCCGATTGCGATCCTGGCCCTCCCACCGGGACCAGGCCGAGCCCGCCGGAAGACCCCAGTCCTCGTGATAGCGGGTGTACGCCTGACGCGCCATCGCTTCGAATGCCCTGTCCATATAGGTATCGAGAGCCGGAGCGACCGATGTCTTCCATACTTCATTCATCATGCCGCGTTCCAGGCGACTGCGATTGGGCAGGACGAATCGATGCCAGAAACGCACGGCATTGTCGCTGATACGTGTCCGCCAGGGCGTTCGTTCGGAAGCGCCGAAGTTCCGCTCACGCTCGACGAGCCCCAGCTCCTCCAGAATCTGCACAGCACGTTGCGCGACATGGAGCCGCCCGCGGAGTCCAGCGGCGTCAGCGATTTCAGCCGTCAGGGTCCGGCCGGCCGCGACCGCGGTAAGGACGGCCCGGTATTCGGCCGTGTCGCGGATGCCCTTCTCCTGCTCGATGAGGTTGGCGAGCTGGACATGGACGTCGCCCGTGGGGGAAAGCATGCTGCCGATGGTGCGAGAGGCGAGTGTATCGATTGGAACTCGTCGAGGACGACCACGAGGGGGCTCTGCTCCGCCAGCTCGACGAAGAGCCTGAAGACGTTGCGCCTGAGTAAAAAGCGGGGTCCTACTACAGTGAGATCATACTATGCTCTCGTCCATGTGTGCTGCCAGCCTCGAGCCCGGGCGTAATCATCTGACCATGGAAAGAAAAGTCTCCGTCGCCCCCATGATGGAGTGGACCGACCGGCACTGCCGTTACTTCCTGCGCGGCTTCTCCCCGTCGGTGCTGCTGTACACCGAGATGATCACGGCCGCGGCCATCCTGCGCGGCGATCGCGCCCGTCTGCTCGCCTTCGACCCTGAGGAGCATCCGCTGGCGCTGCAGCTGGGAGGAAGCGAGCCGCGCGAACTGGCCGCTGCCGCCCGCGCGGGCGAGGACGCGGGCTATGACGAGATCAACCTCAACTGCGGCTGTCCCAGCGACCGGGTGGCGAGCGGCGCCTTCGGCGCCTGCCTGATGCTGGAGCCGGCGCGCGTCGCCGAGTGCGTGGCAGCGATGCGCGCGGCGGTGCGCGTGCCGGTCACCGTCAAGATGCGCATTGGCGTGGTGCCCGAGGGGGGTGCCGCGGCGCTCGCGGCCGGGGCGCGCTTCGATGATGCGGATCTCGCGCGGCTGCTGGCTTTCGTGGACGGCGTGCGGCAGGCCGGGTCGGCCGCCGTGATCGTGCACGCGCGCAAGGCCATCCTTGGCGGCCTGTCGCCCAAGGAAAACCGCGAGGTGCCGCCGCTGCGCTACGAGGCGGTGCGGGCCGTCAAGCAGGCGTTCCCGGGGCAGCCGGTGATACTGAACGGCGGACTGCGGCAGGCCGCGGCGGTGCGGGATGCGCTCACCTGGTGCGATGGGGTGATGCTGGGCCGGGAGGCCTATCACCGGCCCTGGCTGCTGGCCGAATTGCGCGCTGCGCTGGAGCCCGGCACGGAATTGCCGGAACGCACCCGGCTGCTGGCGCGGATGGAGCAGTACTGCGCCCGCCAGCTGGCCCGTGGCGAGCGCCTGTCCGCCATTACGCGGCACATGCTTGGCCTGTACAGTGGCGAGCCGGGAGCGCGGGAGTTCCGGCGGCAGTTGAGTGAAGGTGCCCGGGGAGCCGGTGCCGGTCCGGAGCTGCTGCGCCATCTGGCGCAGCGCATGCCGGTGCTGCAGTCGGGCTGATCCCGGCCCACCGCACCGGAAGGGAGGCTCGAGGACGGACTTCGACCCGATCTGGTGGCCGGCTGCCCGCCGCGTATAATCTTTCGGTTAACTTAACAGTTTCGGCCTTTGCCTGTTCGGGCCCGTTGAGCCCGTGCGCTTCATGGGAAAAGATATAGAGCTCGCCATCCTGTTCGCCGATGTCGTCGGGTCCACGCGACTCTACGAGCAGATGGGCGACCTGCGCGCCCGGGACATGATCGGCATCTGCATCGAGGTCATGCGCAGTGCCACCGAGCAGAATCACGGCACCGTGATCAAGACCATGGGCGATGAGATCATGGCGACCTTCCCGGACGCCGACCAGGCCCTGAACGCCGCCGCCCAGATGCAGCAGCAGATCAGCCGCCATTCCCAGCTCAGGGTGGACGGGGCGCACGTGGCCATCCGCATCGGCTGTCACTACGGCCCGGTCGTGCTGGAGCAGCGCGACGTGTTCGGCGCCACCGTGCATACCGCGAACCGCATGACCAGCCAGGCCAAGGCCCTGCAGATCATGACCACGGCGCAGGTGGTGGAGCGCCTGGCGCCGCAGTGGCGCGGCGCGGTGCGCCAGGTCGATGTCGCCACCCTGAAGGGCCAGGGGAGCGAGGTGGTGCTCTACGAGGTGCTCTGGCAGACCGACGACGTGACCAGCATGATCCCGGCCATCTCCCTGGCGAAGAGCGGCAAGTCCCTGCGGCTGCGCCTGACCCTCAAGGACCAGGAGATCCTGCTCGACGAGCATCGCGCCGCGGTGGTCATCGGCCGGGCCGAGGAGAACGACATCATCGTCAAGGGCAATCTCATCTCGCGCATGCACGCGCGCATCGAGATCAACCGCCAGAAATTCGTACTCATCGACCAGAGCACGAACGGCACCTTCATCCAGTCCCAGGACGGCGACGAGGCGTTCGTGCGCCGCGACAGCGTGCAGATCAAGGGCAAGGGGCTGATCGGCCTCGGCAAGGTACCCGACCAGGACTCGCCGGAGACCATCCGGTACTCGTGCGAGGAAGGCTGACGCGCATCGTCCTGAGGCGCCAGTTCAGCCAAGCCTGCGCTCGACGCCGTCCAGCTGCTCGGTAAGCTTCGCCGGCAGCCGCGAGCCGTACTGCGCCAGGTACTTGCGGAACTCCCCGACCTCGCTGCGCCAGGCGGCCTGGTCCACGCGCAGCAGCTCCTGCACGTCCGCAGCGGCAACGTTCAGGCCCGCGAGATTGAGATCCTCAGGGCGCGGCAGCGAGCCGATGGCCGTCTGCGTGGCCCCGGCGCGGCCGGCGGCACGTTCCAGCATCCAGGCCAGCACGCGCAGGTTCTCGCCGTAGCCCGGCCACAGGAACCGGCCCTGCTCGTCGCGGCGGAACCAGTTGACGTGGAAGAGCTTCGGCGGGTTGGACAGCTTCGCGCCGATGTCCAGCCAGTGCTGCCAGTAATCCGCGAAGTTGTAGCCGCAGAAGGGCTGCATGGCCATGGGGTCGCGGCGCACCACGCCCACCTGGCCGGTGGCGGCGGCGGTGGTCTCCGAGGCGACTGAGGCACCGACCAGCACGCCGTGAGCCCAGTCGCGGGACTGGTAGACCAGCGGCGCCACGGTGCGCCGGCGGCCGCCGAAGACGATGGCGGAGATGGGCACGCCCTGCGGGTCCTCGGCGTGCGGGGAGTAGCCGGGGTTGTTCTTCGCGGACACGGTGAAGCGCGAGTTCGGATGGGCGGCCGGGCCGTTGGCCGGATCATAGGGGCGGCCCTGCCAGTCCGTGGCCGGCTTGCCCTCCTTCAGGCCCTCCCACCAGGGCTGGTTGTCCGCGGTCACAGCGACATTGGTGAACAGCGTGTCGTGGCGGATCATGTCGTAGGCGTTGCGGTTGGTCTCCGGATTCGTGCCCGGGACCACGCCGAAGTAGCCGGACTCGGGATTGATGGCCCAGAGCCGGCCGTCGGGTCCGGGGTGGAGCCAGGCGATGTCATCGCCCACCGTGAACACCTTCCAGCCGGGCATGGAGTCCGGCGGGATCAGCATGGCGAGGTTGGTCTTGCCGCAGGCGGAGGGGAAGGCCGCGGCGACGTAGTGCGTCTCGCCCCTGGGATTGCGCAGGCCCACGATCAGCATGTGCTCGGCGAGCCAGCCCTCGGTGCGTGCCTGGAAGCTGGCGATGCGAAGCGCATGGCACTTCTTGCCCAGCAGCGCATTGCCACCGTAGCCCGAACCGTAGCTCTCGATCAGCAGCTCCTCGGGGAAGTGCATGATGAAACGGCGGTTGGGGTCGAGCTCGCCGGTGGAGTGCAGGCCCTTCACGAACCGCCCGGTGCGCGCGATCAGCTCCAGCGCCGGCCGGCCCATGCGGGTCATGGTGTACATGTTCAGCACCACGTAGGCACTGTCGGTGATCTCCACGCCGTAGCGCGAGAGCGGCGAATTCAGCGGGCCCATGCAGTAGGGCACGACATAGAGCGTGCGACCCTTCATGCAGCCCTGGAAGAGGTTGCGCATCTTTGCGCGCGCCTCGGCCGGAGCCATCCAGTTGTTGTTCGGGCCTGCATCCTCCTTGTTGCGGGTGCACACGAAGGTCAGATGCTCCACCCGCGCCACATCCTGAGGGTTCGAGCGGGCAAGGTGGCAGTTGGGGAAGGTCTTCTCGTCGAGGCGCAGCAGCTCGCCGCTCTGCTCCAACTGGGCCGTCAGCTGCCGGATCTCGCTCTCGGACCCCTCGCACCAGTGCACAGCTGCCGGCTGGGTAAGGTGCCGGACAGACTCAACCCAGTCGGCAACGGCTGGGCTCAACCGGGACAGTGGGAGGATTGCGTGCGGGGCAGTTGCCATGATGGATCCTTAGAATTGGGTCAGGTGTTGACGTGTCAAGCTGACTCGCAGTGTTCCGATCGTCGCCGGATTGGCCCGCGAGTGACGCGAAACAGTGACAATTATACAACTGGGCGCTCCGGCAGGCGGTCGTGGCTGCTGGCCGGACGGATTTAACATATCGTCGAAGGCCGTGCCTGATTGCGGTCCCAGTTTCATCGCCCCCCTCGTCACTGCGGGTGCAATGATGCGACTTTCCCGACAGCGACGCAGCAGGGTCTTGGGGTGGGGTGGGGCCCGCGGCAGGTGGGCGCGGCCCGTGGCGGGTAGGGCGTAGCCCGCGGCAGGTAGGACATAACTTGAGCTTAGACTTAACGCATATCTTCGAACAGGGGGGCGAGCTCGGCCGCACCCTGCCGGGGTTCGTGTCCAGGCCGGAGCAGCTGGCCATGGCCGAGCGGGTCGCGGCCACGCTGGCCGGCAGGGGGTGCCTGGTGCTCGAGGCCGGCACCGGCACGGGCAAGACCTTCGGCTATCTGGTGCCGGCACTGCTCTCGGGGCTGCGCACCCTGGTGTCGACGGGCACGCGCACGCTGCAGGACCAGCTGTTCGGCAAGGACCTGCCGCTGCTGGCCAAGGCCCTGGGGCGGCCGGTGCGGGTGGCGCTGCTCAAGGGTCGCGCCAATTACCTGTGCCGCCACCGCCTGGACCAGGCCCGTCACCACGCCGCCTTCCGCGTCGGTGTGCCCGATCCACTGCTGGAACGCGTGGCTTCATGGGCCGAGGTCACGCGGTCGGGCGATCTGGCCGAGATGCCGGGCTTCGCGGACTCGCATCCGCTGTGGCGGGAGATCACCTCCACCCGCGACAACTGCCTGGGACAGCGCTGTCCTGAGCATGGACGCTGCCATCTGGTGCGCGCGCGGCGCCAGGCGCAGGAGTCCGAGCTGGTGATCGTCAACCACCACCTGCTGCTGGCGGACCTGACCCTGAAGGAGGACGGGTTCGGGGATCTGCTGGGCACTGCCGATGCGGTGATCCTGGATGAGGCGCATCAGCTGCCCGACCTCGCCATGCAGAGCTTCGGCGACAGTGCCGGCAGCCGCCGCATCGATGCTGTGCTGCAGGCCGTGCGTGCGGAGCTCCCGGGGGAGGCGGTCCTGGCCGCGGCGGCCGCCGTGGAGGGGGCGGTGCGCGAGGTGGCGGCGGTGCTGCCCCGCCGGGGACGCACTTCCTGGGAGCTGTGCGTGCCGGCCCTGTGGGAGGCGGCCTCGACCCTCGGGCACGCCCTGGGGGCCCTCGCCGGGCAGCTCGAGGCCCAGGAGGCCGGTTCCGCAGGTCCGCTGGCCACGCGAGCCGCCGAACTGTCCGCCGCCCTGGACCGGATCACCGGCGGCGAGGGCGCGCGTACGGTGGAAGTCGGCGCCCGCAGCTTCGCTCTGCAGCTGCTGCCCTTCGAGGTGGCCGCGCGCTTCCGGGCATTGATGCGTGCCCGGCCCTGCGCCTGGGTGTTCACTTCGGCGACACTGTCCGTCGGCGAGGACTTCGGGCACTTCACGGCAAGGCTGGGACTGGAGGATGCGCAGACCGTGAAGATCCCCAGCCCCTTCGACTATGCCCGCCAGAGCCTGCTGTATCTGCCGGAAGGGCTGCCCGAGCCGGCGGCGCCGGGTCATACCCGGGCGGTGCTGTCGGCCTGCCTGCCGCTGATCGAGGCGGCCGGCGGGGGTGCCTTCATCCTCTTCACCAGTCACCGGGCCCTGGGCGAGGCTGCGGCCCTGTTGCGGCAGTGGTGGGGTGCAGCGCCGCCCTACCGGCTCTACGTGCAGGCGGAGGCGCCGCGCGAGCAGCTGCTGCGAGCCTTCCGCGAGGATGGCGATGGTGTGCTGCTGGGCACGGCCAGCTTCTGGGAGGGCGTGGACGTGCAGGGCGCGGCGCTGCGGGTGGTGGTGATCGAGAAGCTTCCCTTCGCCTCGCCCGAGGACCCGATCGTGAAGGCGCGGATCGAGCACATCGAATCGCAGGGCGGCAATGCCTTCCGCGACTACCAGCTGCCCGAGGCGGCGCTCGCGCTGCGCCAGGGGGTGGGCCGGCTGATCCGCAGCGAGCAGGATCATGGCGCGGTGATGATCTGCGACCGGCGGCTCACCGAGCGCGCCTACGGCCGGCTGTTCCTGGCAAGCCTTCCGCCCATGCGGCGCACCCGCGATCGCGGCGAGGCCGTGGCGTTCCTGGCCGCACATCCGGGTGTCCGGCCGGGCGCAGCGGCGGGGCCGCAGGGCGGCTCGCCATGAAACTGCTGGCGCTGGATACCGCCACCGAGGCCTGTTCGGTGGCGCTGCTGGATGGAGACGCCTGGCTGGTGCGCGAGCTGCCGCCGGGCCGCGGCCACGCCGAGCGCATCCTGCCGCTGGTGCAGGAGGTGCTGGCCGAGGCGGGCATGGGGCTGTCGAACCTTGCCGCCGTGGCCTTCGGCCGCGGACCCGGAGCCTTCACGGGCGTGCGCCTGGCGGCCAGCGTCGCCCAGGGCCTGGCCTTCGGTGCCGGACTGAGCGTCGTGCCGGTGTCCGACCTGCGGGCAGTGGCCCAGCAGGCCCTGCAGCTGCACCCGGCCGCCGCGTCGGTGGTGGTGTGCAATGACGCCCGCATGCAGGAGGTGTACTGGAGCTGCTGCATCCGCAGCGCGGATGGGCTGGCGGGCGAGGGATTGGAAAGAGTGGGGCGACCTGCGGGTGTCCGGCTGCCGCCGGACCTGCCGTATCCGGTCATCGGTGCTGGCCTGGGATTTTCGGTCTACCCGCAGCTGCAGCCGCTGGCCGCGCAACTGACCGCGGTCGAGGCCCTGCTGCCCAGGGCCCGCGAGATCGCCCTGCTGGCCCGCCGGGACCTGGCCGCCGGGCTGGCGCTGCCGCCCGAACGTGCCGTACCCGTCTACCTGCGCGATGAAGTGGCCCAGGTTCCTGCACCGTCTGCGTCACGTAAATGACACATGGTTTGCAACGTCATGAATTTGCAATGATCCGGCCCTGTAATACCGCCGCCATGCACTGCGGTCCACAATGCCAGCCAAGCAAGTACTGATCGTCGAAGACGAACGCCCGATCCGCGAAATGATCGCCTTTGCCCTGAAGCGGGGTGGATTCGACGTACGCGAGGCTGAGGA
>Ga0335073_10016721_pt1 | contig 10253 bp, 10 predicted proteins | sample Lox_Sample_22_FD_207093 | JGI IMG/M metagenome (GOLD analysis project Ga0335073, IMG submission 207093) | Soil microbial communities from Loxahatchee National Wildlife Refuge, Florida, United States - Lox_Sample_2.2 | ecosystem: Environmental > Terrestrial > Soil > Wetlands | place: USA... | reverse complement strand
AGCTGGCGCGCGCCTGGCGCGACGGCGACCGCGAAGCCCTGAAGCAGCTCGTCGGCAGCCATTTGCGCCTGGTCGTGAAGATCGCGCGCGGCTTCACCGGCTATGGCCTGCCGCTCGCCGATCTCGTCGCCGAGGGCAATGTCGGCTTGATGCAGGCGGCCGAGAAATTCGATCCCGATCGCGGCTTCCGCTTCGCGACTTACGCGATGTGGTGGATCCGCGCCTCGATCCAGGAATACATCCTGCACTCCTGGTCGCTGGTAAAGATGGGCACGACGGCGGCGCAGAAAAAGCTCTTCTTCAACCTGCGCAAGCTCAAAGGCCAGATGGCCGAGCTCGAGCAGGGCGATTTGCCGCCCGAGGCGGTGACCAAGATCGCGACCGAGCTCGACGTGCCGGAAGCGGAAGTGATCGAGATGAATCGCCGGCTCGCCGGCGGCGACAACTCGCTCAATGCGCTGATGGGCGGCAACGGCGCCGACAGCGACAGCGAATGGCTCGACATGTTGCCCGACGATGCGCCGAGCCAGGAGACCATCATCGGCGATCGCAAGGAGCTGCAGCAGCGTCGCCAGATGCTCGATGTCGCGCTGAAGAAGCTCAATCCGCGCGAACGCGACATCATCTTCGAACGCCGGTTCAAGGATAAGCCCTCGACCTTGGATGAGCTCTCGCACCGCTACGCCGTGTCGCGCGAGCGTATCCGCCAGATCGAGGTGCGCGCCTTCGAGAAGCTGCAGCGCGCCATGCGCGAGCAGACGCGGCTCACCCGGCAGGACAACCGCGCGCTGGCCGTGGCATAAAGCAAGACGTCAATTATCAGTGATCAGTCGTCAGTGGGACTGAAACCTGACGACTCGTCTGGAGGTCGTTACGGACAAGAACCGTTCATTGAGCTTACGGTCATAATAGAAGATCGCCCGGCCGAGTTCCCCCTCCGTCCACTCGATGACTGGACTATCCGGATAGTACTGGTATCCACCGGGGAACACTTCGTTGCGGTTTCCTGACGAGTCGAAGAAATAGATGGTGTAGCCCCGTGTGATTCCATGGCGCGTCGGCCCGATGTCGAGCGAGACATTGTGTCGGGCGATGATGTCGGCCGCTTCGCCGACATTGTGCCAGCTCTCGAGATAGAAGCTCGCATGGTGGAAGCGGCCCTTCTCAGGATGGCGGATAAAGGCAACGTCATGCGGCTTGTTGCTGCAGGTGAAGAAGCTCCCGATCATCGTCTTGCCGTCGCCTGCGACGATGCGCTCCGAGAGGGAGAAGCCAAGTATCTTCGTGAACAGCTCCAGGTTGCGGTCGATGTCGCCGCCATACAGCAGGCAGTGGTCGAACCGGGTCGGCCTCATGCCCTTGAGCCCCTCCGGTTTGACCTCGGGATTGATCGTGCCGAGCCCGTTTCCGACCTGCGCCTTGTCGGCGAAGAGCTCGATCCGATGTCCTGTGGGGCAGACGAAACTCGCCCGTCGAGTCCGCCTGGCGTAGGATGACGCTGTGGTGGTCGTGCTCGTCCCACGCCTTTAGATAGACACGGCGCAGATCGTCTCGACCCGCCTCCAGAAGCCCGAGCACGTCGGTGTAATGTTTGACGGCGCTGTCCAGATCCATGACCCGGATCTGCACGAGACCCGGCCTCAGTATCCCGCTGAAGGACATGGCGTTTCACTCCCTTTCTCGCGTTATGAACCAACTGTATCGAACCATACGAGCCTCGGCACCGCGCCTGCGAGCTGCAGCTCCGGGTCGGTGATCGGGCAGAGGCGGTATAGAGAGAGCGCACGACTCATGCCCTTGGTGGACGACTCTACATCCATGAATTGACGTATAGCAAAGATATATGATAATGGATATTTGTGCAGGCCGTGCTCCGGACCGCTCGACGCGCGCTCGGAAAGCTTCGACCTCCAGGAGGATCCGCGAATGCGCGTCAACGCAACGAGGCGGGAGGTGGTAAAGTGGGCCACATTAGGCGGGCTGGGCGTGGCGGCCTTTGGATCGAGCATGATCGGCCTGCATCCGCTGCAGCGGGCAGCGGCGGCGGAAGGCATAGGGTTCGGCTATCTGCCGGTTAATGTCGACCTGCCGGTCTTCACCGACGCGGTCAATCCTTGGCGAAACGAAGGCTTGGACGTCCGCTTCATCCGCGCCGACGGAGGGCCGGCCATTCTCCAGGCCCTGGCCACCGGGGATGTTCCCGTCGGCGACATTGGAACGGCGCCCGCGATCGTCACGGCCACGCGTGGCTTCCAATTCTACTTCTTGACTCTGATGAGCGTTGCGACGCCAGAGCGGCCGCTGGATCGGATCATGGTCTTGAAGGACTCGCCGATAAAAAAATTTCAGGACCTCAAAGGCAAGACCCTCGCGATCAATCAGTTCGGAACAATGCCTGATGCGGCCCTCGGCGCCGCCGCGCGGGTTTTCGGACTGCCTCGAAGCGAGATTAACATCGTCCCCGTTCCCTATCCAAACATGCCACAGGTCTTGGCGGAGAAGCAGGTCGACGCGATCTACCCGTTCCCTCCCGCGGACACCGTCGCAGAGGTGCGATATGGTGCGCGGACGATCGTCGAAACGACCGACTTCATACCTTACCTAGGCTTCACGACGCTTGCCGTCCGGCGCGACTTCGCCGCTCAAAGCCCTCAGCTGGTCAAGGCGCTCGTCAAAGGCGCGATCAAAACCCAGCGATGGATCAATGATCACCAGGGCGACGCGCGGAACGCGAGCAACAAGTTTCTCAATATCCCCAAAGACATCGGGCCGAAAGTGCGCTTGGCATATTTCACCGTCGACGGCCTGACCGTGATGGCGAATGCCTGGCACCTCTATTACCTGCTGCTCAGCGGCGGCGTCATCAAAGCGGTTGATGATCCTGCGAAGATGTTCGACGAATATTTCATCGAACCAACCAAGCGATTCACGTTGCCCGCGGTGGAAGAGTTGGGTCTCGAACCGGACCCTGTCGTGTCCAAGATGCTGCGCGCTTCCTACCCGCTGCTGCCTAAGCCGGCGGAGGAGTATCGCGCGCCCTGGGACGGCAAATTTCTCTAAGGATCCGTCCAAAAGTGCAATCGCCAATGCAGATGGGAACAATGGCAGTAAGCAGGTCGGAAACGGCGACGCGGCTTCGGACTCAAACCAGCGAGAGGCTCGATTTGGACAGTTATGTCCCATTTCTCATCAATCAGGTGACGGCGTACACGAATCGAACGTTGCGGGAAGCGTTCAAGTCGAAGAAGATCACCATTTCGTGTTGGCGGGTGCTCGCGGTTTCGGCTTCGCTTGGGCCCCAAAACATCGGCGAGCTCTGCGAACTCACGTGCATGGAGCAACCGACGGTCAGTCGGGTCGTCGACCAAATGGAACGCGATGGATTAGTCGTACGGCGCCCACTCCCCAGCGACAACAGAATCGTGCGTGTGCACGTGACGTCCGCGGGCAATACGCTGTTTAAGAAGTTACTGCCCACCGCGCTGCAAATCGCCGATCGGTTGACGCACGATTTTACGCCTGACGAACGATCGGCCGCGCTGCGCCTATTGGGGCGGCTAATCAACAACATCAAAGATCCGGGACGATTCTGATGTTGACGAAGGCGCCCGCGATCTCCGGCGACGCGGCGAATTTCGAGGACGTCCGCGCGGCTCGCGCACCGGTTCCGACGATCGACGTGCGCGACGTCAGCTTGGAATACGGTGCCGTCGGTCAACGCGCCGCCCACCGCATTCTCGACCGGATTTCGCTTCAGGCGGAGGCCGGTTCGTTCCACTGCATCATTGGTCCGAGTGGCTGCGGCAAGAGCACGTTGCTCTCCATACTTGCGGGCTACGTAAGGCCGACGACCGGCGAAGCTAAGATGGGCGGCGAGCCGATAACCGCGCCGGCTCCCAACCGGGTGATGGTTTTTCAGAATCCGACGTTGTTTCCTTGGTTCACCGTGCGTCAAAACATAGCGTTCGGCCTGACGCTGAAGGCTCACAAGGGTAAGGTCGATGATGTTCAACAGACTGTCGATCGCCTGCAAGACCTGGTGGGTCTGGCCGGCTTCGAGAATCACTATCCGCATGAGCTTTCCGGCGGCATGCGCCAGCGGGCGGAGATCGCGCGCGCCCTGGCCGTCGACCCCGAGGTCTTGCTGATGGACGAGCCATTCGGCGCCCTCGATGCTCTGACGAGGATAACCATGCAACAGGAGATGCTTCGGATTTGGGAGGAGACGCGCAAAACCATCCTATTCGTCACGCACGACATCGCCGAAGCCGTTTTTCTCGCGGATCGGGTGGTCGTGATGTCCCAACGGCCGGCCACCATCAAGAAGGTTGTAACCATCGACGTTAAGAGACCGCGACGGCGCGACGCGCCGCGGATCGCTCACCTCTCGAGCACCGTAGCCGATCTTTTGGATTTGACGATTTAGGCCCGAGGCGACGCATGAGACGACTCCGCCAATTGATGTCCCCGATCGCCATATTGCTGATCTGGGAGGCCTGCAGTCGATGGGGGTTGGTGGACCGGCTGCTTCTGCCTCCCCCCAGCCAAATATTCATCGACATCGGACAATTGCTTGTATCGGGGGAATTGCTCCAGGCTTTGTGGGCGAGTTCCCGGCGGATTCTCATCGGGTTTTCCATCGCGGTGGTCTTCTCGGTGCCGATCGGCGCGCTCATGGCGCGGTCGAGCTTGATCGAGGATCTCCTCCATCCTCTCGTTGAGCTCATCAGGCCCATCTCCCCGCTCGCCATCTACCCCCTGGCGCTCCTCTGGTTCGGCCTCGGCGACGGCTCGAAAATATTTCTGATCGCCCTGTCGTGCTCATTCCCAATCGTCCTCAACACCTACGCCGGGGTAAAAAGCATCGACGTGGCCCTTGTGCGCGCCTCGATGTCGCTCGGGGCGACTCCGGTCGAGATTTTTCGCCGAATCATTTTGCCCGGAAGCTTGCCGCACATCTTCACCGGTGTCCGCATCGCCTGGGGAATCGCGCTAATCGTGATAATCGCCACCGAGATGGTGGGCGCCATCGCCGGCATCGGCCACATGATTCTCGACGCCCAGCAGACCTTCGAGGTGGCGCGCGTCTATTCCGGGATCTTCGTGATCGGCGCTCTTGGTTTCCTCACTGACTTCGGTTTTCGCGCTCTCCGGCGTCGCATCATGCCCTGGTACAAGGAGTTAAGCTCGTAGGTCACGCGGTATTTGCCACTCGGCGGTCGGAAGAACCGTCCGCCTTCACGGAGGAGAGACCATGTCGCGCACGGCGGTCGAATACTTCGAGAGACCTGAAGCTCCGGATACGCACTTCGTCGACAATCGAATCTACACCGGCGAGGACATTTTCCGCGAAGAGCAGGAGAAGATATTCTCGCGTGTCTGGAAGTTCGTCTGCCATGAAAGCGAAATCTCGAACGTGAACGATTATCGCACGACCATAGTGGCGGAGACGCCGCTTATCGTCTGTCGTGGGCCGGATGGAACGATACGGACTTTCGTCAACGCCTGTTCGCATCGCGGCGCCCTCGTGATTCGTAATCCGCGCGGCAACGCGAGAACCTTGCAGTGTATCTTTCACCGCTGGACCTACGACAACGCGAGCGGCGAGTGCACGGGCCGTCCGAGCGAGCCAGGCTTCACCGAGATGGGACCGAAGATCGAGGCTTGCGGTCTGAGGCAGGTGAAGACCGAGGTCTACCTCGGTCTGGTGTTCGTTAATCTCAACGACGGCGCGGAAGGCCTCAAGGATTTTCTCTCGAATGCGCTGGAGCTCGAAGAAGAGATCCTGGGCACGGTGGAGCTTGAGGTCTTCGACTATTACGAGCAGGTGCTGAATACCAACTGGAAGAATTGGCAAGAAACGAATATGGACCTTTATCACGAGTACATGCACGCGATTAACCGCCGCACGAGCTTAGGCGAGCGCGCGTACTACGACCGCAACTGGCGCATTTACCCGCGCGGGCACGCCGCGATCGAGCGATACAAGGTCCGCTACGATAAGCAGAAAGGCTGGACGGAACGATCGTCGCATTTGCGGCTGCCCGGCCTGGACCCCTCGGAATTCCAACTGATCGACATTTTCCCGGATTTGGCCGTAAACGCCCGCGGCACGGTCGTGCGCATCGACTCCCAGACTCCGCTGAGTCCGACGAAAACGCTCGTTCAATACCGCGGACTCGCCATCAAGAACGTTTCTGCGAGCGATCGCACGCAACAGATGAAGGACTACGCAGCGCTCTGGTCGCCGTTCGGACGAAACCTGCCGGAGGATTGCCTGGCGACCGAGCTTCAAGGGCGCGCCATGGGCGGCGGCACGGTCCCCTACACCTATTGGACGCGTCAAAGTGCCGGCAAGACGCACGACGACCTGGCGATACGCGCCTACTACGCGGAATGGGGTCGGCTGATGGGGCGCAACCCGGCGCGTCCGTACAATGCGGCCTTCCCCGGTAGCGGTTGACCCGCGAATTCGATGGAGAAATATCTTGGCTTCCAAGAAAGAACGGATCGAGGACTTGATCGCGACAGCGTCGAGCCTTCTAGACGATGAGAAGTTCACGGACTGGATCTCCCTCTGCGCCAAAGGCTTTGAATACACCGTTACTGCCTATAGCGAGGAAATCGGCCACAGGATGCATTGGATGATCCAGGATAGGACGTCGCTCCAAAACCTCATCGAGACGCTCGGCGCCCACGAGCGCGACGGCGGAAAGATACGGCGCCATGTCGGCATGGTGCGCGTCGTCGACGGAGGCGACAAACCGCGTACGGAAAGCTCGGTAGTCCTATGGCACATCGACATCCATGGGGCCACCCAGCTCTTCGCCGTGGGGAAGTACATCGACGACTTCGTGTTTGTCGACGACCATCTGCTCTTTGAGCGGCGCGAGGTCGCGCTCGATACGCGTCGGTTGCCGTGTCCGAGCCATGTTCCTCTCTGACCTTATGGCGGCTAGTTGGCGGAGAAAGGTGCGCGGTCTATCATGACGACGACGGCGCCTGACGGTGAAATGCGTCGGGTGCGATCCGGCGACGTTGAGCTCTTCTTTCGGCTCTTCGGTAAGCCCCAACGCGCTCCGGTCATAATTCTGCACGGGTTATCGTACTTCTCGTACGATTGGATCCACGTCGGCCGGGAGTTGGCGCATGATCGGCAGGTCGTGGCGATGGACATGCGCGGCTTCGGCGATTCCTCGTTTAGTTCAAAGCAGGACTATTCTCTGCCTGCCTTCGCCAACGACGTGCTCGCGGTGGCTGACGCATCTGGGTGGTCGAGGTTCGTCGTCCTCGGCCATTCCATGGGCGGTCGGAACGCCGCGTATTGCTCGGTGGAGCACGCCGCCCGCGTTCGAGCGCTCGTCTTGGTCGACTATTCGCCAGCGAACGCACCCGAGGGCGCGCGCCGCGTGGCCGAGACGGTAGGCGGCGCGCCAGAAGTCTTCGCGTCCGTTGAGGCCGCCATGCGATATTTCCGGAGCGATCCACATTCGCCGCATGACGCTGCGATGCGATTGCGTATGGACGCATATCTTCGCCCGGTCAGCGGTGGCTACGCTATCAAGCGCGATCCGTATTTTCGCGAGCATTTCCGGCGGATACTGGAGACTGGCCAACGACCAAAGCTGGGCGTCGATATGTGGGAAATCGTTACCCGCATCTCATGCCCTGCACTGCTTGTCCGGGGCACGCGGTCAGACATGTTGACAAGTGAATCCGCGCAAAAAATGGCAGGAGCCAATTCGCTCCTGCAGGTCAGCGAGGTCGAGACCGGGCACAATGTTGCCGGAGAGAAGCCTGAAGAGCTCATTGCTCGGGTACGGCAGTTCTTCTTTCGAAACGACCTCTAATCGGGTGGTGGGGACGCAGCGTGTCGGACTTGCAGCAACAGGCCCAAAGCAAAAGCACGATCTCCAGTATGCAGCTCATCTGCACGTCACACAGCCCCTTGTTGCTGAGCGTGACGCCTCGGGACAGGAAGTCGGCGGAGGACTTCTTCACGGCGATCGAAGAGGCGCATCGCGATGTAATCGCATACGATCCCGAACTCATCGTCATATTCGCGCCCGACCATTTCAATGGCTTCTTCTATGACGTCATGCCGCCCTTTTGTGTCGGCTTCCAGGCTGTCGGTTGTACCGATTGGGCCATAGAGAGCAGTTCTTTCAACGTCCCGGAGGATGTCGCTTTGCAGTTAGCGGCGTCGGTTCGCGACGAAGGGATCGATCTTGCGATCTCGATGCGGATGCTGGTAGACCACGGATTTACGGTTCCACTGAACCTATTGACCAAACGGTTGAACGCATTCCCCACAATACCTATTTTCGTCAATTGCAATGCCCCACCGCTGCCGAGCTGCCGGCGCACGCGCCTACTCGGGGAGTCGGTAGGACGCTTTCTGCGGAAGACCGATAAGCGCGTGCTCATCATCGGGTCGGGCGGGCTCTCGCATGATCCGCCGCATCAGCCCTATGAGCGGGCATCGCCAGAACTGAAACGGCACCTACTGGGCGCGGAAGCCTGGACACCCGATTACGAACTTGCCCGCCAGGCGCGTGTTAAGAAGGCGGCGCAAGAGCTTGTCAACGGAGCCGGTCCGTGTCTTCCGCCAAACAAAGAATGGGACCGCCAATTTCTTAATTTTCTTGTTCGACAAGATCTTTCCGGGCTAGACGAGTTCACTGACGATTGGATTCGCCGCAACGGCGGCAGCGGAGGCCAAGAAATCCGAACGTGGATCGCGGCCTTTGCTGCGCTCGGCGCCGCCGGAAAATACCGAGCACGTGAGCTCTATTACAACATTGTTCCGGATTGGATCACGGGGATGGCCGTTTATCGCGCCAGGGTATGACTTGGTGGACCCGATCGGCCGCGCGGCACCCGTAGCTTGCAGGAGAGTCACCTTGAACGACTCGACACTCAACGTGAACAACGCTTCGTTGGACTGGCGAGGTCATGTTCTCGCCAATTTCCCCGCTTTTCCGTTTGTGCTCGACGGAACTGCCCTGGCCTCAGTCGAGGGATTTGTCCAGGGCATAAAATTTCCAGAACATCACAGATCACGAGATGCAGCTTTTTTGTCTTGGGGAGAGGTAGCGAAGCGCTTAGGATCAGATGCTGAACGGATCAGCGTTTGGTGGAATGGGGTCCGAATTGCATACGGTTCCGACGAGCATCATCGGCTCATCGCACGCGCTATTCGCGCCAAGTTCGCTTTTAATGAGGGTGCGCGGCTAGCGCTGAAAGCTACGGCGGGCCTCGTGCTGCAACACGACATCGGCCCTGAACTTCCGACGACCTCGCTTCCCGCTGCCGTGTTCTGTCGGATACTCGCCGAACTGCGGGATGAATTGTTGCAAGCGGGGACTATCGATCGCCCGACGGTGGGAAGAGAGGTGTGAGTTAATCGCGAAAGGCCAAGACGCGTACGCAGGACCATCGCGTAGGAGACGTGCTCGCGGGCGGTTTGGGCAAGGCGGCGCGAGTACGGGTGCGCCGCGGGACGTCTTCGTTGGTCTCAGGTTGGCGCGTCCAACAGCTGCCGCTCCGGCGCGTTAGGGCCGACATCAATTGGTGGGTCAGCTTTTGGCACGATGCTGCCCAAGAAGGTCGGAAGGGCTTAGTCCGCTATGCCCGCGTAGTTCCGACATCGACCTGCTCAGTGATGAGCCAAATCATCGTTGGCTGCGGTGCAACTCGCATCTGACCATACGTCCGCTTCTTAGTGCCGGACATTCGCAAGGGCGATCACGGCTCCTTGTCGCGCGCTCCCTGAGGCTGACGTCGACGACGTTGCATCCGCGGAGTTTTGGGGGCGAGGTTGTGCATCCGGCCATTGGCCGTCAGCTTGAGGGGACTCAGCAGAGATTCTAAGCAGCAATGAGGCCTGGCGACAAATCGACATCAGCTTTAGGACCAGACCGGCCCTATTTTCGAAAGGCAGGCGATCCGCACTTCGGATTCGTGCCAGACCCGGACATAGCGCCTTTTATCCGGTCCCTAGTCTTCGATCTTGATAGGGAACGTATTCGCGTCGACCCGCTCGGGATCGGGGCCGCTGCGCACGCCTCTATCCATCGCGTCGATCGCCGCGATGTCTTCCACACTCAGCGCGAAATCGAAGATGTCAAAATTCTCGTTGATGTGTGCCGGCGTGAAGGATTTCGAGATGGCCGGGACCCCATGCTGAATGTGCCACCGGTGCACCACCTGGGCCGGGGTTTTGCCGTACTTTGAGCCAGCCCGACGACGGT
>Ga0335073_10016719_pt1 | contig 10253 bp, 9 predicted proteins | sample Lox_Sample_22_FD_207093 | JGI IMG/M metagenome (GOLD analysis project Ga0335073, IMG submission 207093) | Soil microbial communities from Loxahatchee National Wildlife Refuge, Florida, United States - Lox_Sample_2.2 | ecosystem: Environmental > Terrestrial > Soil > Wetlands | place: USA: Florida... | reverse complement strand
ACACTACCGTCACGGTGATTCTCGCTCCAACCATAGCTCCCATCATCGGTGGTGTCCTAAGTGAATATGCTGGTTGGCGTTGGATATTCTGGTTTCTCCTTATCTCCTCTAGCGTCTTTTTCATACCTTTCCTGATCTTCTTCCCGGAGACCTGCCGAAAAGTAGTCGGAAATGGTTCGATCCCTCCGCCAACACTATATCACAGTGTGCCTACGTACCTTCGCGAACGCCGTCTGAAAAGAGAAGGAGAAATCCATCTCTTTGAGGAGCGGGACAGATTGTCCAAGAAGCGAAAGCCGAGCTTCCCCAACCCTTTGGTGGTGCTGCTCATCGTTTTCAACAAACAAGCGTCGATCTTGCTGCTGTCGAGCGGTCTGCTCTTCAGTTGCTGGTATGTGATGATATCGTCGCTTCCGTCGCAGATGGAGGCTCGGTATGGCTTCAACGACGCGCAAATCGGCCTGCTGTTCATCCCCATGGGCATCGGCTCCGCCATCAGCTCCGTGACCAGCGGCAAGCTGATCGATTGGAACTACCGGCGGCACGCGCGGCGCCTCGGCATAACTGTGCAGCGGGACCGCCAGGACGACATCTCCAAGTTCCCGATCGAGCGCGCAAGGCTGGAGATCGGGCTGCCGATGCTGTACTTTGGGGCTGCGATGGTCATCGCTTACGGTTGGGTGCTTCAGTATAACACCGGCATTGCCCCCATCTGTGTGGTCATGTTCGTGTTTGGCTGGGCCATGATCGCGGTGTTCAACACGCTGACCATCCTCATGGTCGATTTGTACCCCGGGAAGGCGGCGAGCGCGACCGCCGCCACGAACCTTGTTCGATGTTGGCTAGGTGCGGGCGCAAGCGCTGTAGTGATTCCACTCATCAATGCGATCGGTGTTGGCTGGGCGTGTACTCTGGCGGCATTTCTATGGCTGGTGTTCAGTCCACTCGTTTTCTTACTTATCAAGTTTGGTCCTCGATGGAGAGCTGAGGCAGCGGAGAAGAAGAGGGCGAGTGAGAAGAACAAAGGCCAGAGCGAAGCTGAAGTTGCGCAGGAAACTGGGAACTTAGTGGTTGCAGTGGAAAGCAAGGACATAAAGCAAGAAAATACCGAGAAGGAGCTGGATGGGCTGCAGAGTAACGCAGAGCATGCGGATAAGATTGCTGAAATTGGTCAGATGGAGTAATAACCTGGCCTTCAAAAGTGAAATGCTAAATTTGTTCTGGGGGGAACTCTGGAGCGTGATAGCACGGAGTAAAGCGTCCGCACTTACTTCAATGGGCATATAGAGACGTATTGAGCACAATTTATAGAGTATTTCTGCTTCTGGTAACGTATGCTGTGGTCGTACTTCAGGTATAAACAATCGTGTCAAGCAGAATGTAAGATGAACCAGCGATCCATCGCATATCACTTAGAATAAGCAGTATCCTTCAGTCAATATCCGTAAATGTCTTGATTTTTTGATGAGGTCCTTTTTAACACCACGCTACAAACCCCATATAGCGACAGATGAAGGTCCGTAGACCTGAACAAGAATCTTCCTGACGCCAGGCCATGCCTACCAAACTGTTAAATACCAACGCTAGTACGCTATCATTCTTTATTGATGCAGACTCCTTTCATTGCGATCAGAACCGATGCCAACGTGGAAGTCCAATTCTAATAACGGTTGCTTGACGCCATCCTATGTCCGAGCCGTAACTCTCCTGAAGGGCGGCAGAGGACCATTGCTCATGTCAAGGTCATCATCATTGCTGTCCTCATCCGGCAGAAGTGGTGCTGCACCGTAGGTCGTCAATGCCGGAACAGACATCTGCTGGGCCGCCGCAACAGCAGCGCTGCGTTTCCGCTCCTCTTCTATCCTCCGCTCTCCCTGCTTCACCAGCTGTCTCGTGAACTCGCTCTGGGCGGCGGTCGCCAGCTCTCGGAACGCCAGCTTCGTGCCGGCGGTCTCGTCAGCGCACTCGCCGTCCCGCAGAAACTGGTGTGCGCCGCGCTCGCACAGATCCTGGGCCCTATCGAGCAGAGCGTCGCACGCCGTGAGCGCGGAGTCCGTCGCGGCGGCGCCGCTCGCTATGACACCCGCGCCCGCCGGCACGCCGATGATGCGCGCGCTGCGGAACATCGGCAGCTCCGGCCGGTTGTTGTTCGTGTCGGCGCCGCCCGCGCCCAGCGCCTCCACACGCGCCGCCATCCGCGCCTTGCGGATGTGGTTCCGCCCTGCGCTGATGCTGCGTACCAGCCGCTCGAAGGAGGCCTGCACGCGCGAGTCGTAGTACACGATGATCATTGACCGAGAGCGGAATTTGACCGGCGCCGTGTTGTTCGAGGCGATGGAGGTGGTTTTGCGTTTGCGCTGCATCATCGTCAATTGCATCGTGTCGATGGCCCGAGCTTCTCCATTGTGGTTGTATGAAGCTTCGGGATTGGAATTTACTTCCATGCGGTTAGAATAGCCTTGTCTATTGGATTGACGAGGAAGGCCATCGCGTAGAGACTCGTTTGAGGGTGCTCTCTGGGGATGATGTGAGACCGGCACTGGCACGCGCACCATTTCTTTCTGTCGTTCCGCAATTATCCCCTCCAGCTCTTCGACGTCATTTACCCATTGCGGAGCAGAGTCCACAAGGAACTTGAAGCAATTGTATATCTCGGTCATCTCGACCATAGAAGTACGTATGTGTTCTAAGCTGTTGCGCGTTCGCACTCGGCTACAGCGAAGGAGGATTCATATCTGGAGTCGCGCTCGAGACGTCCGGTGTAGTTGTACACCGTAGTAGTGAACCCTGGGTCGGGAATGTATGGAGGCTGGGAAGGTGGAGTCAACTTCTTTCAAGCATCTAAGCTGGCAGCGACATGTTTAAAAGAAGGGTTCGCACGGCACGGCACCGTTAAGGAGGCATAAGCCCCATGCCGAAGGAATGAGGAGAGTCGTGGGGATGGCTGCACGGTGCAAGGAAGATGCTGTCAAATGGCGCATTGCTGCCCGGAGCAGCCGACAACTTGCGAGAGGCGGTCGGCGACTTGCACGTCAGTCACCATCCACGATTATGCTGAGACCGGCATCCGCTCCAATCATTCTACGGGGCCGGGACGTTTTCCTTCATTGCAGAATCTCAGATATTCCGGAAGAGGCTTTCATCAGATTGAGAGCCAAAGCCCTGCTATCTCGTCTTTTCCCTCTCTTTTTCTCACTCCGCTCTCCCCACACTTTGCATGAAGCGCGACCACTATGTCGGGAAGAAGTCGGAACATGCGCGCGCTAGTTAACCCCTTGGGCGGACGGAGTTGCAATGGGATACTCTGACCAGCGGAAAGCCTCTCAAATGAACTTGGCCGATCGATTTGATCTACCCATTACTACTTTTTAGTGAGCAGAACTGGTTGAGATTGTGCGTGCTGCTGTCAACATGGCCCAACGCATCTGAAACGAACTACGCGTGCTTCCTTTTTACATGACCGCTGTCAAGTTGCACAGGGTTGGAGGACCAGCCCACATTTGCATGAAATGACCCCCGGCAGATCAGCGTTGAATACGAACGCACAAAAACCAGCATGACATGCTTAGCAACCGTTCAGAGGAGTCACCATCAGGGCAAAGACATGCCAATCCTCCGGTTGAAAGGAATTGTCACCGACTGAATTGCAAATGTAACCCTCCAAATACAAGCTCAATCCAGGCTGGTCTTGTTGCTCTAGCTATGGAAACCGGCCTAGTCGACATCATGATAGATCCCAGTCTAAGGGGACAGGAGATTGAATGCTTTAATAAGGTGCTGTGGAAAGTCGACTGCGTTTAGGTCGTACTTGACGGAGCTAGGTGGGTTGCCCTTACGGGCGAAACTGGTTTCGTACCTACTAGGCGGTGAAGCTCATGCTCGGAAATTATGTGCGTACTCGAAATTCGTCTTACTTTTAACAGCGCAGTATTAGGCTTTCCCAATCGATTAATAATTTAGACCTTAAAATTGAGCTGTCTCATTCGTCCCGTCTTGAGCCCTTGCGACAGCTTTTTTTTGGTGGATCGTATTGGAGCTTTGACGCCGCGACCGTTCGTCATATACGACAGCGATGATACAACTGCGGGAAGGCCTTGAGAGTCGCCTTAAGAACAACAGCCGTTGCTCCAGCTGCAGACATCCTAAAATATAGCGGCGTGTGAATGCACATTGCATCGTGAACGTCTCTCAATCTGGAACTGGATTGAGATTCGTCATCACACCAGTGATTGAGAATGAAATGCGTCACGACTTCTCGCTCTGGGTTCTTTCTCTTTCATCGAACTCAATTCCAAGCTCTTGTACTATTCAACCGATTTGAGCGCCATACGTCTCTTCTCCCTCGCACGGTGTCTTACCCTCTAAACCGAGCCCGATCATCCACTCTCCATTCGAATTGAGAAAAGAGTCGCAACAATTGCTTCCCTATCCCGCTTAATTGCGGTTTCTAGGGCCATGTCATCCGCCTACTTGCCTCCCCTTCCACAGCCAGCACCATGGAGGAAGTTGTTCCTGGAGCATGTGAACAAGATGCCTTCGCCAGAGTTCGTCCTCTCGACACTAGCAGCCGCGTCTCCTGATTCTACCTCGCCTTATGTCCCTCGGGCACGACATTGTATATTGCGCGGCTTATGGGCCGAGCTTCCCGAAAACGAACACAATAAGGCGCAGAGGAATCCAAGAGCATACGAGAGTGAGCTCCCTACATTCACAACCGATGTACGGATGGAGAAAGTAGGTCAGCTTTTCGAATCCAGTGTAGTGCATGCGGATAGTGACAACCCTTCACATGGCTCAGGCGGAGGCGGTCCAGTTGAAGCTGTATGGTGGGTAAAGGTAGAAAACATAATGACTCAGTGGAGAGTGAAAGGAACAGCCTTTGTGGTAGCTCCAGACATTGATAGTGCGACGCATACTGGTGTGAGAACTGTGAAGAGTGAAATTGGGTCGCGGATGAGAGTCATTGATGAGTCGAAGACGGACGAATGGACATGGAAACGAGAGATGGATGGCCATTTTGGAAATCTGAGTCCGGGAATGAGAGGTATGAGGCCATGACATATGACAGCTACAAGTCAATACTAGGGATCGTGGACTGATCATGCTGTGTAGGTACATTCAAGCAACCACCTCCTGGAAAGTCGGTGTCTGTTAACCCTGATCCTGACAATCTGAAGATGGGACAGGAGGTCAATGATCTGAATGACCCGGTCGCGAGAAAGAATTTCCGAGTAGTCATTATTAAGCCCGTCGTGGTGGAATTGATGGATCTCAGCAATCCAGCCACAGCGAGCAGAGAGCGATACACGTATGACGAGCGGTCTGGCGAGTGGAAGCATGAAGAAACGTGGCCCTAGGATAACATCTAATCGTGGAAAATAAATTAAGCGATTTCAGTCTAATCATTCATAAGGAATGACATATCGATTATACTTTTCAAAGCAAAGGAGTAGATGGGTTCTTTACGGACTGTTGAGTAAGTCCTCGAATTGGGTCTCCACGCGCATGGCCACTGTTTTGCTAAGTCTTCACTTCTTCACCTAACAACAACTTCTCTGCTGAGCCTGATCATTTGTTCCCGTCTATTGTTTGTTCTACTGTGGCAATTACATCGATCGGAATCAGTCACTAAAGCTTTCCTTGCTACAAAGCTGTTCAAAGCAAGCAGTTCAAAGCAAGCAACAAACCACTTTCGGCCCTGCACATTGCCACAGGCATCCATTCAGCAACGAGACTTTCTTTCTGTTTACAGGCACCGTCTGCCCCGTTTCCATCAAGGCCATGCCGGGTGCTGAAGATCCCAGTCAGGTATGGGAGCACTGGAACTTGATCCTTCTCACGGACGGTCGCTAATCCCAGAACGTGCAGAATCTTCCTACAGAGCAGCAAACATCAAAGTCGAAGAAGAGGAAGCGTTCTAGAGTGCTTGGTGGCTTAGATCCAGCCTCAGTACTTAGCATCAATGACACAGAGCGCGACGTGGAATCAGAGGAATGCCTGCAAAATCCAGCCGCTAAGCTAGCTCGGGTTAAAGAGCGTCGAGTCACCCGTCAAGCAATCTATGGACGTGCTGAAGCTTTGTACGACGCAAAGTATCATCCTATGGATGAGGTTATGCACCCAAAGCGTGCCAGTCGCCATTACAACAGATCAATCAGACCCTCGTCGGGTTCAGAGAGTATAGTGACAAACTCGGCGTCTGGACCGAAGGAGAGCAATGGCGAAGGCAATCTGCTACCAATAAAGTTGGGTAGTCAATACCTTGGAGAAGGGAGTCGACGCTCTCACCGTCTGGCAGGCCGGCCTCACCCGCTATACAATCGCAAAAAGCACCCTCAAGACGAGTTTCTCAAGAACCTGGAGGGTGGAAATGTCGATGAACGTGAGGTTATAGCGACTCAAAGCCACCGAAGAAGAACACGGTCAAGGCCTGTGATGGCAGAATGCTTTCAGACCACCCATTCTGTAACCCACCTGCGCATTGATACCGAAGATCCTGTGGAATATGAGGATGATCATGACACACACTGTGATATCGATGATGGATCAGAGGACACTCTATCTCAAAGGAGTTTGAGATCCGAAATATCAGATTCTACGCTCGGAGCAGGTAAAGAATTGTCGCCGTCGCGGAATTCATCACGGCGAACAGATGGAGCCACGACAGAGGACACGATTTCCGTGGACTATCACCGGCTACCTGGGATCAGCGAACAATCTCGGTCCACAATGCCTCTATCTCAAGTGCCGAGCTTTTACTTTTCGTCTCAGCCTTCCACTGGTCAGACACGCACAGCATTTGTATCCTCAGCAGAGCGTCGAAGGCAAGCGGCGAACTTCGGAATATTCTCAGAAGGTGAAGAGCTGTCGCAAGATCGCGTCGCGAGATTCAATGGCGGCGTTTTCGAAAGCCATGAGCAAGAGAATTGTACTCCAACTGAAGAACAGCAACCCTCCAGTGATGAGATTGATAACTTACCAATACCGGGTCGCAGACAGTCAGACTACTCTTCCTCTTCTAGAACCAGATGACAAAGAGCTCATTGATACATAGGCACGAAAAATCCCCCGACTTACAAGATCTAGGCGATAGGCAACTTAAAGCATCCCAATTCGAATCCGAAAATTTCTCTTCAGATATTGTCGCCGGGTTAGACGTGGCTGTCCAAACTTTGAATCCAGTGCTGCTACACGTGGAGAATCATCAAGATTCGGTAGACGACCAACTAGATGAGCTTTATGAAGTTACAGTGGAGCTTCAAGAGGCAGCAGATGACGATTTTGCATTGGAGCAAGCAGCTATGAGAAGTCATATTTTAGACGTCTTTCAATCGGAAACGAGCCACGCTGAGGCGGCTAGTGATGGGTGTCGTCTGAGATGCCCGAGCGATTTTGGCACGTCTACGGATACGACAGAACCAAGCACCAGTGTAGAAGGACTTAATCAGTCTTGCAAAGAGCTATGTGAAGACTATGCCTTTCAACATGATGATGGCCTCACGCTAGCTGGCAAGCATTTTCGCGAAGTCGGTTCACTATCACCCTTCCACGATGGCATTGGAGATACCTTGTTCTCGAACCCATGGGTGTGAATGACTCACTCTATGGATGTTTTCATCTGCAAATACGGACTTTTCTTTAGTGCTTCAGTACCGAGGATGTCAGAAACGCCTGCAATCGGATCTCGATATACTTTGATATCTCTTCTGCTCTGAGGTGGAACAGCTTTTCCAGCTGCTTCAGTTTCCTGACTACTGCTTGTGCTTTGTTTGGCATTTGCTGCGAAAGATATTCATTCAAGCGAAAGCAATTTACACTGCATGTTTCATAATCAGATTGACCGGGAAGATTTCGCTTGCTAGGTATAGTAGCTGTAGCCCACGGCGGGCGATTAGGAATCTGCAAGCCTCTACACTCTATCACATCTATCCGTATTTCTACGCCCTACTCTACGAAAGAGTTGCTTGCGAGATTAGATTGTCCGTCACACCGAGATGCTAGCAATGGTGATTCACGATACATTACAAGACCATTCCAAACGCGAACTTTCTACGCTTCCACGTGAGGAGGCGGAGCGATTCCGCCGCGCTTCGGAGCCATACTCCCCATCCAAACTACCAGTCCGACATGCAATCATGACACGTCTGCATTTGTCAACTTCTTGTCCGGTCACATCCGTGTGCAATGCCTGCTGCGCGGCGCCGTTTTAGACGGCAGAAACTTCTCACCCCACTGCTTGATCGTCAGCAATGGTTATCAACAGGCCTACCACGCACCAACGTGCCTGTTTATCCTAGCAAGCCGCATAAAGCCGGTTCCTGAAGAATCTTCCTCGACATACTCCTCACATTTTGCAGTGCCGGCCCCTTGAACCTCGCTAGATCCACAAGCTACCCACGCCTAAGCAATCCTCTCGTCATGATGTACGTCACCCGACTATGCTTCCGGCAGGCCTAAGCCTTGTGCGTTCAACGCCTGAACCAGTCTGACCATTGGGTGATCATCTTTCGATGTTCTCTGTTTGCTTACGGCGCGATGAGACTGGCGCGCCACTGTGGGGTACGACGCAATGGCTTTGCCCTATCTGGGCAAACCGGTGTTCGATATCTCGGGTTCGGCCCTGGAGTACGCCTTGTTCCGCCGAGAGTCGTCTCGGCAAGTTGGGATTCCTAATTGCCAGATTATCAACTTTTGGACACATTGCTTGACTGATAGTCCGAAGCCCTTTCTCACGTGAAGCGTGTAAACCTTAGTAAGTTCTTGCCCGCTACGTCAGAAATTTGTTGAACTCCTTTCGGTTCATCGGCCCTGTAAAGCCACTTTTGGACTACTTATGTACCGTACTGCCTTGTTGCTCCAGTCGCCAGTTTCGGACAGTTTTGAAATGGCTATCGAGAAGGTGCTCGAGAACGCCACTTCTCTTTCCACAACCAAAAGCAAAATTCTTGCCTCAGCGAGCCCCGAAATCATCGATATTCGACAAGATAAGGGTGAACATTCACTTCTCGAAGATATCAAAAATGGCTTGCGCCCTGCAGATGGAGGTGACAAAACGTTGCCGACCCTTCTGTTGTACGACGAGGCTGGCCTAAGGCTCTTCGAAGATATCACGTATCTGGAGGAATACTATCTGACAGAAGATGAAATTGAAGTTTTGAAGACCTACGCTGGAAGCATTGCAGATCGTTTTCCGAATGACTCAATTTTGTTGGAGCTCGGCAGCGGGTGAGACGATGCCTGCCCCGAGCTGATTGAGCCCGCCTTGTTCCCTGGGCGGTACTGATCGTTTCTAGCAATCTTCGGAAAATCAAGATCCTGCTTCAAGCGCTTGAGGATGCTGCCAAGTCCATCGACTACTATGCGCTCGACGTTTCCAAGGATGAACTCGAAAGAACACTTCGTGCCGTTCCAAGCGGCTCTTACAAACACGTTCGATGCCATGGACTGCTTGCTACGTACGAAGATGGTCTTGAATGGCTCAAGTCACCCGAAATCCGGCACAGATCAAAGAGTGTCCTATGGATGGGTTCAAGCATTGGCAACTTCACTCGCGATGATGCCCCAAACTTTCTTCGGACCATCGCGTCAGCACTCATGCCAGGAGACTCCATGCTCGTCGGCATAGACGCTTGTAAGGATCCCGACAAGGTCTATCTTGCGTATAACGACCGAAAAGGTATCACCCATGAATTCCTCAAAAACGGATTGAAGCACGCAAACAGACTCCTCGGCTCGACTCAGTTCGATCTCGAACATTGGTCTGGGAACGGCCAGTACGAAATCGTTGAAGGAAGACATCACGCTTTTGTCTCTCCCGACATCGACGTCACCGTAGACGACGTTCTCATTCGAAAGGGAGAGCGCGTTTGGATTGAGGAGAGTGTCAAATGGTCTCCTCTCGAAGCAGCTCAACTCTGGGATCGTGCAGGTCTCACCGAGGGAGCCAAGTGGTGCAACTCCATTGGTGACTATGGTGAGTCTCTCTCAGCCTTGTGCTACACGTGACAAATCCGACCCCCACTTTACGTATGGTCTGATCTTTTGATTTTGTATATGTTGTTTTCTAGGCAGTTGTTTTACTGATTGTATTGTCATCCTCGTCCTAACCTTCTAAACAGCACTCCATATGGCCTACAAACCAAGCTTCGTTTACCCGCTTCGTCCGGAGGAGTATGCAGCGCAGCCTGTGCCAAGTCTAAATGACTATAAGGAGTTATGGGCTTCTTGGGACACTTTGACTCTGCAAATGATCC